>Ga0075424_100000307_pt1 | contig 36113 bp, 36 predicted proteins | sample SoiMethybrSBSTD3_FD_75301 | JGI IMG/M metagenome (GOLD analysis project Ga0075424, IMG submission 75301) | Bulk soil microbial communities from a Populus tree surrounding site in Tennessee, USA - Soil MetaG P. TD hybrid SBSTD3 | ecosystem: Environmental > Terrestrial > Soil > Tree plantation...
AGGCGTTTGAGGCCGTGTTGGACGCCATCGACAGCGCCCCCGACCGGCCCGGCCGCATGCGGCTGCTGGAGCAGATCCCGTCCGTGTACGTCCCGTCCCTCGGCCGCCGGCCCGTCGAGCGCGCCATCTACACCGAGTTCGGCATCGAGACGCAGCCGACCGCGCCGGTCGTGCCCTACTCGTCGGCCATCTTCTCCCGTGCCTCCGTCGAGGTGATGCGCGGCTGCACCCGCGGCTGCCGCTTCTGCCACGCCGGCACCTGGTACCGCCCAGTCCGCGAGCGCCCCGCCGACCAGGTGATCGAGGCCGGCCTCGCCCAGCTCGGCTGCACCGGCTACGACGAGCTGTCGCTGACCAGCCTCGCCACCAGCGACTACACCGACGTCGTGGCCGCCATCGAAGGCATCAAGGAGCGCGCCCCCGACCTGCACCTGTCGCTGCCCTCAAACCGCGTCGACACCGGCCCGGTCGCCCTCACCGCCGCCGCCAACGCCCGCCAGTCGTCGATCACGCTCGCGCCCGAGGCCGCCACCCAGCGGATGCGCGACATCATCTGCAAGACCATCACCGACGAGATGATCGAGCGCGCGATCGAGGCCGCCTTCCGGGCCGGGTACTCGAGCCTCAAGATGTACTTCATGATCGGCCTGCCCCGCGAGACCCACGACGAGGTGCAGGGCATCGTCGACCTCGGCATCCGCGCCCGCGAGATCGGCCGCGCCGTGGGCGGCCGCTTCTCGGTGCACATGAGCGCCTCGAACTTCGTGCCCAAGCCGCACACCCCGTTCCAGTGGGAGGGCATGGCGCCGCGCGACCAGCTCGCCGCCAAGCAGGCCTACATGCGCCGCGCCATGCCCACCCGCCAGATCCGGCTGTCGCTGCATGACCTGCGCACCTCGATGCTCGAGGGCGCGCTGTCGCGCGGCGACGACCGCACCGCAGAGGTGATCGAGCTGGCCTGGCGCGGCGGCGCCCGCTTCGACGCCTGGACGGAGATGTTCCAGGAGCAGGCCTGGCACGACGCGTTTGCCCGACTGGACACGACCATGGACGAGCAGGCCACCCACGAGTTCGGCGAGTGGGACGAGCTGCCGTGGGACCATGTGCGCAGCGGCATCACCAAGGAGTTCCTGCTCGACGAGTGGTGGCAGAGCAAGGCTGAGGTGGCCACGGGCGACTGCCGCTGGGACGGCTGCGTCGACTGCGGCGCCTGCTTCGGCCCGGTGCGAAACCTGCTCGTGCACTGAAGCTCGGGGCCGCGCCCGCCGATGTACAGGAGAGGAGCGGCTACACTCCTAAGGACAGAGCGTTCCGCAGCCAGGGTCCAGTCGAGTCCCAGGCGCACGCTCCAAACGAAAGTTTTTTCTCAAGTGAGCTGGTTTTTTGACATATCGCATCACCTTCGCGGTCCGCGACAGAGCGCGTTTTCTGTCGCACCTCGAAACGGTTGACACACTCCTGTCGGCGCTCCGCCGCGCCGGCTATCAGGTTGCCCTCTCGCGCGCCATGCGGCCCCGGCCGGTAATCGCGCTGGCGCTGCCCCGGGCAGTGGGGGTACAGAGTGAGGCGGAGCTGGCAGACGTCGAGCTGACCAGCGAGCCCGCCACGGCGGAGCTCTCCCAGCGGCTGTCGGAGCAGCTGCCGGCCGGGTTCGAGCTGATCGCGGCCGAGCCGGCCGTCGGCAGGCCGGCCGCGTCGCGCGTGCACGGCGTGTCGTATCTGATCGAGGTCGCCGACGACCTCGACTGGGATCAGGCGGTCGAGCGCTACCTGGCCGCCGACGCGGCGGTCGTGACCCGCACCGCACCGAAGAAGGCGGACAAGCGCATCGACGTGCGCGCGTTCTGCACCCGCATCAGCCACGGCCCGGACGGGCTCGTGGCGGACATCGATCTGACCGAGGCCGGCACCGCCCGCCCCGAGGAAGTCGCAACCGCGGTCGCAGCCACCATCGGCGCGACCCCAACCATCATCCGGCTCGTGCGCACGGACATCGTGCTGCGCGAAGCGCCGGTAGGAGCACCTACGTGACAGTAATCGCAAACACCATCAAGACCATCCTGATCTCGGTCGACCTCTCGGAGCTACGAGTGGCCGTGCTCGAGGAGGGACGCACCGTCGAGACGTACATCGAACGGCGCGGCGCCGGCTCCATCGCCGGCAACATCTACAAGGCCAAGATCGACAACATCCTGCCCGCCATCGACGCCGCGTTCGTCGACTTCGGCGCACCCAAGAACGGGTTCCTGCAGGTGCGCGATGTGGTCGTCCCCGGCCTGAGCGCGACCGCGCGCCGCCGCAAGAAGATCTCGGACATGCTCTCGAACGGCCAGGACATCCTGGTGCAGATCGAGAAGAACCCGATGAAGACCAAGGGCGCGCGCGTGACGATGGAGCTCTCCATCGCCGGCCGCTTCCTGGTGCTGACGCCGGATGGCGAGGGCTCCGGTGTCAGCAAGCGACTTCCCGACGGCGAGCGCGAGCGGCTGCGCAAGCTGGTCAAGCAGCTCGAGACCGACGGGGTGGGCGTGATCGCCCGCACCGCGGCCGCCGGCGCGACGCTCGAGGACCTCGAGCGCGACCTGCGCTTCCTGCGCAAGATCTGGGCCCAGGTGCAGGCGCGCGCGAAGACCGCGCCCACCAAGACGATGGTGCACCAGGACGGCGATCTCTCGCTGCGCGTGATCCGCGACCTGCTGACCCGCAACGTCGACAAGGTCGTGGTCGACTCCGAGCGGCAGTACCGCCGGATCCTGGGCTGGGTGCGCACAACGCAGCCCGAGTTCGCCGACCGCATCGAGCTGCACACCGGCAGCCAGCCGTTGTTCGAGCAGTACGGCGTCGAGGCCGCGATCCGCTCGACCCTGAACCGGCGGGTCGACCTGCCCTCGGGCGGCTACCTGCTGTTCGACTACGCCGAGGCCTTCACCGTGATCGACGTGAACTCCGGCTCATCGACCCGGCAGAGCCACCTCGAGGAGACGACGCTGCGCACGAACGTCGAGGCCGCGCGGGAGGTGCTGCGGCAGCTGCGGCTGCGCGACATCGGCGGCATCATCGTGATCGACTTCATCGACCTCGAGCGCGAGCGCAACCGCAAGGAGCTGCTGGCGGTGCTGACCGAGGAGCTGACGAAGGACCGCACCAAGACCTACCTGGTCGACATCTCACCGCTGGGCCTGGTCGAGATGACCCGCCAGAACACGACCGAGGGCGTCCGCGAGACACTCACCTCGATCTGCCCGACCTGCGGCGGCGAGGGGCGGGTGCTGTCGCAGGACACGATGGCGGTGGAGGCCGAGCGCAAGCTGCGAAAGCTGGCTCACGGCTCCTCGTCGGAGGCGTTCCGGATCCGCCTGAACGCGAAGGTGGCGGCCAAGCTGGCCGGCCCCGGCGGCGTCAAGCTGCTGGAGCTGGAGCGGGAGACCGGCCGCTTCTTCACGCTCGAGGGCGAGATGCGGATGCCGCTCGAGGAGGTGGACGTGGTCGAGGAGGGCACGCGCCTCCAGGTCGACGGAGCCGACATGCCCGTCAAGGAGGGCGACGAGACCAAGCTTCGGATCGACGAGCCGCACATGTTCAACCTGTCCGACGGCGTCGCGCGGCTGAACGGCTATCAGGTGATCGTGGGCGGCGCGATCAGCTACGTGGGCCAGGAGCACAGGGTGCGGATAGACCGCGCCACGCGCACCATCGCCTACGCGTCGCTACTCGACGCCAAGCCGGCGCCGATCGAGCTGCCGCCGGAGCCGGGTGAGTTCGAGCTGCCCGACTTCGACCGCGAGGTGGGCGAGCGCCTGGAGCTCGAGGAGCGAACGCGCGGGCGGCGGCGCCGCACCGCGACCACCACCGCCACGTCGGGCACCCGCCGCAAGGCCGGTGCCGCGGAGGATGCCGCCGATGAGGAGGCCGCGGCGGCGCCCGAGGTGGTCGAGGCCGGGGCGGAGGACGAGGACACCGACGCCGAGGCCAAGCCGAAGCGGCGCCGCAGCCGTGGCGGCCGCACGCGAACCACGGCGGCCGCCGCCGAGACGGCGACCGGCGAGGCGGCCGAGACGCAGGACGCCCCCGCCACTGCGGACGCTGACGTTGAGAACCGAGACGGCGAGCCCGCGGCGGACGGCGAGGCCAAGCCGAAGCGCCGGCGGGGCACCCGCGGCGGCCGCAGCCGCACGCGCAAGCCGGCCGCCGGGACCGTCGCCGAGGCGGCCGCGGCTGACGCACCGGACGCCGCGCTGCTGGAGCCGCCCACCGAGGTGCCAGCCGTCAACGGCGAAGTCGGTGAGCTGGATGCGGCCGAGAAGCCGAAGCCGGCGCGAAAGCCGCGTGCCCGAAAGCCCAGGGCGGCGGCTGAGCCCGCGCCGGGAGCTGACGCCGACGCCGCGACCGAGGCGCCCGAGCCGCCGCCGAGCGAGCCGGTGGCCGCGACGGCCGCGGCCGTGGCCGCGGCTCCCGCCAGGCCGGAGCCGGCGGCGGAGCCACCGCAGCCGGAGGCGACACCGGAGCCGGCCGGCGACGGGGATGGGGCTCGCAAGAAAGGCCTGTTCGGGCGGTTGCTCGGCGAGTGAGGGCCGTCTGCTACGATCATTTCGCCCGTCATCTCGCGGGCATTTTCGTGTGGAGACGCTCAGCATGTACGCAGTGATCAAGGTTGGTGGCAAGCAGTACCGCGTCGAGCAGGGGCAGAAGCTCCTGGTCGATCGCCAGGCGCTGGACGCCGGCAAGACGTTCACGCCGGAGGTGCTGATGACCGGCGGCGATGCCGTCGTCACCGATCGCGCGAAGCTGAAAGGCACCGTCACTGCCGAGGTTGTCGAGCATCTGCGCGGAGAGAAGCTGAAGGTGTTCACGTTCAAGCCGAAGCGCGGATTCAAGAAGACACGCGGGCACCGCTCGGAGCTGTCGCGGATCACGATCGCGTCGATCGGCGCGGCCAAGAAGCCGCGGGCGCCGCGCAAGAAGGCCGAGCCGGCGGCGGCGAAGAAGCAGCCGGCCGCGGCGAAGAAGGAGGAGAACGGTGGCGCATAAGAAGGGACTCGGTTCCTCCAAGAACGGGCGCGACTCGAACGCGAAGCGGTTGGGCGTGAAGGTGTTCGCCGGCGAGACGGTGACCGCCGGCGCGATCATCGTGCGCCAGCGCGGCACGCGTTTCTACCCCGGCGCCGGCACCGGCCTGGGCGGCGACGACACCTTGTTTGCGACCACGGACGGCACGGTCGAGTTCACGCAGCGCAAGGGCAAGCGCTTCATCAGCGTCGCGTAAGCCAGACCGTTCGCGGTCACCTACGCTTAAGCGATGTTCTCCGACCACGCCACCGTGTTCGTGCAGGGCGGCCGCGGCGGCGATGGCTGCGTCAGCTTCCGCCGCGAGAAGTTCGTGCCCCGCGGCGGTCCCGACGGCGGCGACGGCGGCGACGGCGGAGCGGTCGAGCTGGTGGCCGACCCCGACCTGCGCGATCTCACCAAGTTCCGCTTCGCATCGCACTTCAAGGCCCCCCGTGGCACCCATGGCCAGGGCTCCGGCAAGCACGGCCGCCGCGGCCGGCCGCTGTCGATCACGGTGCCGGTCGGCACACAGGTGTGGCTGCGCGACGAGGGCACGTTGCTGGCCGACCTCGCCCATCCCGGCGCCCGCGTCCAGGTGGCGGCCGCGGGCAGCGGTGGGGGCGGCAACCGCCGCTACGCGACCGCCAACCGCCGCGCTCCCACCACCGCCGAGGTGGGCGAGCTGGGCGAGGAGCGCTGGCTGGAGCTGCGCCTGAAGCTGGTCGCCGACGCCGCGCTGCTGGGCTTCCCGAACGCCGGCAAGTCATCGCTGCTGCGGCGGATCTCGAACGCCAAGCCGAAAGTGGCCGACTACCCGTTCACCACCATCGACCCGGTGCTTGGGACCGTCGACGGCCCGGACGGCCAGCTGACCGTGGCCGACGTACCCGGCCTGCTCGAGGGCGCCAGCGAGGGCGTCGGCCTCGGCCACGAGTTCCTCGCCCACCTCGAGCGCGCCCGCCTGCTGATCCACCTGGTGGAGGCGTGCGACGACCCGGCCGACGTGATCCGTCGCCGCGACACCATCAACCGCGAGCTGGCCCTGCACGGCGGCGGCCTGGCCGACCGGCCGCAAATCTTCGTGCTGTCCAAGATCGACCTGGTTGAGCAGTCCCGCCGCGCGCCGCTGACCGAGGAATGCGGTGCCGAGCTGGCGGTCTCGTCGGCCACCGGCGAGGGTATCGACCGGCTGGCCGCGCTGCTGTTCGAGCGCGTCCCGGAGCTTCCGGTGCACGACGCGATCGTGCCGGCCGATGAGCCGGAGCTGGCCGACTTCCTGGTCTACCGGCCGGCTCCGCCGGCTCGCCGCGAGTACAAGATCCTGCGTGACGCCGGCACGCTGCGGGTGGCCGGCCGCGGCATCGAGCGGCTGGCGTCGTCGTTGGAGCTGGACGACCAGGCCGGCGTGGCCGAGCTGACCGCCGAGCTGGAGCGGCTCGGCGTCGAGTCGGCGCTGCAAGCGGCAGGCGCCAAGCCCGGCGACGAGATCCTGCTGGGCGCACACAGCTTCAGCTTCCAGCCCGCGCGCCAGCCGGAACCCGCCTGATGCGGATCGGTGTGTTCGGCGGCGAGTTCGACCCGCCGCATCTCGGACACCTGGCGGTGGTGCGGGCCGCCCGCGATCAGCTCGCGCTCGACCGGCTGCTGGTGATGCCGACCGGCCACCCGCCGCACCGTGATGCCTCACCGACGCCCGCCGAGGACCGCCTGCGGATGGCGCAGCTGGCGTTCGTCGGCGAGCCCGGCGTCGAGGTCAGCCGGATCGAGCTCGACCGGGAGGGACCGAGCTACACCGTGGAGACGCTGCGAGCGCTGGCGCCGCTGGGCGAGCTGGTGCTGATCGTGGGCGCCGACCAGTGCGATCTGCGCAGCTGGCGCGAGCCGGACGAGATCATGCAGCTGGCCTCGCTGGCGGTGGCCCCGCGCGAGGGGTACGTCTGTGCTCCCGGTGCGAACGTGACCGACCTCGTCATGGCCCCTGTCGACCTGTCGTCGACGACGGTTCGCGAACGCCTGGCCGAGGGGATGGGGGAGGACGCGGTGGATCCCGCCGTGCTGGGGCTGATCAAGGCCCGCGGGCTCTACGGCAGACTACCGTGCTAGGCTGCTTGAGAGGGTATTTGGAGCTGATCACCTGACCACGAGTCTCGAACTGGCACATCGCATCGCCGCACTGGCGGACGAGAAGCTTGCCTCTGACATCGTGATCCTGGACATGAGCGATGTGGTCAGCTACACAGACCACTTCGTGATCTGCTCCGGCCGCAACACGCGCCAGACGCAGGGGATCGCGTCCGAGATCCGGGAGGCGTTGAAGCGCGACCGCATTTTCTCCCGCAACATCGACGGTGAACGGCAGGGCGACTGGATCCTGCTCGATTACCTGGACGTGATCGTGCACGTGTTCACGCCCGACGCGCGATCGTTCTACCGGCTCGAGTCGCTCTGGGGCGAGGTGCCCAGCGAGTCGTACGCCCAGGGTGCCTGACCGCACCTTCACGCTGGCCGAAGCGCAGGCGCTGCTGGACGAGGTGGTGCGCCCGCTGGCCGAGCGGATGGTGGAGTTGTGCGCGGCGGTAGAGCCGCTGCAGCGCGAGTGGCGGACGATCGTGATCGCGATCGGCTCCAACGGCGGTGGGCTCGACCACGAGCGTGCCAGCGAGCTGCGGGAGTCGCTGGAGCAGGCGCAGACGGAGGTGGGCGAGCTGGTGGACGAGGTGCTGGCGCTGGGCGTGCAGGTGAAGGATCCGGCCCAGGGGCTGCTCGACTTCCCGGCCGTGATCGACGGGGAACCGGCCTTGCTGTGCTGGCTCGTCGGGGAAGAGCGGATCGAGTTCTGGCACACCCTGGAAGGTGGGTTCGCGGGCAGGCAGCCGCTGCCGTGAGCGCCGGCGCGCACTTGAACGAGGCGCTGGCGGCGGAGCGCGACGCCTACGCGGAGCAACTGGCCGGCCGGCCGGCTGCAGCCCGGTACCGGGCTGCGCGCGATGCCTACGTGGCGTCGCACGCCGAGACCGGGCCGCGCAGCTGGGGGCGGCTGATCGGCGCGCTGAAGATGGCGATCCTGGCCGACGACGGCGTCGCCGAGGTGGCGGCGCGGGCGCTGGCCGACGCCGACGGAGTCGAAGGCGCCGCAGCCGGCTACGCGCGGGCACTGGCGGCGGTCGCCACCGGTGCCGCGCCGGACACGACGGAGATGCGCGCGGCCGGGGATGCCTTCGCGCGGACGGGGCGGGCGCTGCAGGCGCTGGCCGACGGCGACGCGGCCGCCTACCGGGCCGCGCTGGGCGAGATCTTGGCCGACTTCGAGGCGCGCGACCAGCACCTGTCGGGCGTGGCCGTGGCGGACACGGCGATGGTGCTCGAGCGGCTGGCCGAGCCGCGAGGGATGGCCGTCCACCCGGTCAGCGAGCTGCTGCCGCGGCCCGTCTGATCCGGGACGAGGGCGCCGCCGGCCTCGATATACTTCGACGCCTCGGGGCTATAGCTCAGTTGGGAGAGCGTCGCGCTGGCAGCGCGAAGGTCACCGGTTCGAGCCCGGTTAGCTCCATCCCTTGGTTCAGGTTCGCGGCTTACGGGTGCAGGTTCAGCACCATCGGCGGCCGCGGGTGCTGGTGGAAGTTGAAGTCGGCCCTGATGGCCCCCAGGATCGGCTGGTTCTCGCGCACGCTGGGCCGTGGGTCGGGGCGGCCGTCGGTCTTGGGGTCGATCCGCTGGCTGCCCAGGAAGTCGTCTTCGATGAACTTGAGGTAGGCGTCCGGGCTCAGCACCTGGTGGTCGATGAAGCCGTGACGGGCGTAGGGGCTGATCACGAGCCCCGGCACGCGCAGCCCGTAGCCGAGCGAGTCGACCGTCGGCGGCTTCACGTGGTCGTAGAACCCGCCCCAGTCGTCCCAGGTCAGGAAGATCGCGCTCGACCGCCAGTCCTTGCTGCGCATAACCGCGTTGATCACGCTGGTGACCCATGCCTGACCGCGCCTGATCGAGGCCGGCGGGTGCTCGCTCTGCGCGTAGTTGGGGATCACCCACGAGACCGCGGGCAGCCTCCCTGTCCGGGCCGCCTTGAAGAAGAACGACGTGTCCTGTACGTGATCCACCTGGTGTGTCTGTTGGACGTCCGTGAACCGCGGCAGCGGGTTCCAGATCGACGGCGTCTCGGCATTCTGCGGCCGGAAGTGGCACCCCATGATCCCAAAATTGCAGTCCGGCTGCGTCCCGGCCGAGATGTAGTACGCCCAGCTCACGTCGTGGTGATAAAGCAGCCAGGTGAGGTCGGTCCAGGGATAGGCCGGCTGGCCGGGCTGGTAGTGCACCTGGCCGGTCTGGTCCGCCGACGGCCGGCAGCTCATCGGGTCGGTGGTGGACGTGCAGAGGGCCGACCAGCCTGACACCATTTCCTCGTGGTTCGGCAGGCTCCAGCCGTCTTCGGCCGCGAAGAAGTGATCCTGCAGCACGTAGTGGCGGGCGTAGCTCCAGTAGTTCGGTATCTGGTGATAGTCGTGGTAGCCCATCACATCGGGGTGCCTGACCTCGATCGTGCACGACGGATCGAGCACGTCCTTGCCGCACGTGCCCTTGTGCGCATCGACGGCCTGGCCGACGAACCCGTTCATGCGTCCGCCGTTGATATCAGCCCGTGAGTTCGCGACGTCGTGTGGGCCGCCGTTGTTGGTTATCTGGGTGTCGTAGTAGGGCTTCTGGCAGCGGTGGGTGATGGGGTTCCATGAGCAGGTCGTGGGCACGCCATGCTTCATCGGGATCCCGTCGGCGCCCGGGTAGGTGCCGAAGTAGGAGTCGAACGAGCGGTTCTCCTGCACGATCACTATCACGTGGCGGATCTTGTGGATGCCGTGCAGCGAGGAGGCGGGGACGGTGGAGGGTGGCTCGGTCGCGGGAGGGCCGGGGGATGTCGAGCTGGCCGAGACCTCGCTGGAGCAGCCGGTCACGAGTATCAACGTCAAAGCACCAACGGCCGTGAGGTAGAGCGCACGTGAAGGTTGCGTCATCGGTCAAACCGTAAGCACGGCTGATTGACACGCTCCAATCAGACCGTTTCGCAAGGCGCTGCGCTCCTCTCACCTGCTGAGCACGGCGGCGTCGGCCAGCCGCCTCGCGGCAAACCGCAGCCCAACCGGGTCTGGCCGTACCGGCTCGGGCGTCGGGCGCAGCACCAGCGTCTCGACTGGGGCGTGGGTCAGGATCCAGGTCATGTCCTTGGGCGTGAACCCCTCGCTGCGCCCGTGGGGAGCGGGCGCGATGATGCGGGTGAACGGCTCCTCTTTCCAGATCTGCTGGAGCGCATGGGTGGGCGTGCGGCCCTTCTCGATGCGGGCATCGACCGGAACGCCGGCCCGCAGCGCGGCGTGCTCGACCGCCTCAAGTAGCGGCAGCGCCCTCGCAACTTCGGCCTCCATCGGTGCGTCCGGTGGCAGCCGCAGCGGCACCACCAGCAGGTAGGCCGGCACCAGCGTCGCGCGCTCCGCCTGGCTGACCCTGATGGCCGCTGCCAGTACCCGCCCGTCCAGCGCGCCGCCGGTGAACGGCACCAGGATCCTACGGCTGCCGTCGAACCCACGCGTGCGCCGCCGGCGCCGCACCGCCAGGACGATCGCCACAGCGATCGCCGCGAGCAGGCCCGCCAGGACTACCGTGATTGCAATCACGGCGACTCCTCCCGGTCGGCCCGGTTGGCGACGATGCGGATGTCGATGCCCGGTAGCTCCCGCACCAGCGCCGACACCAGCGACCCGCGCAGGATCTCGATGCGGCGCCGCTCGTCGGGCGTGCCCAGCACCACGTAGGTCGTCCCGCGCTCCTTCACGATCCGCTTGATGGTGTCGACAAGGTGCGAGGACTCCTGCTCCAGGAAGTGGCCGCCGAGAATGATCACCAGCCGCTTCAGCGCGGCCAGGGACGTCGCCTGCTGCGCGGTCAGCTTGCGGCCGGGTGGGCGCACCCACAGCACATCCAGCTCGGCGCCCAGCCGGTTGGCCGAGCGCCAGGCCCGCCGCAGCACCCGCTGGGAGTTGGGCCCGGGCGTCGCCAGCACCAGCACCCGCTCGGCCACGGCTTGGCGGCTGAGCGGGTCGAGCACGTCGCTCTCGCGCCGCGCGCCCACGTCCTCGGCCACCTCGCGCAGCGCCAGCTCGCGCAACGCATCCAGGTTCTCGAGCCGGAAGAAGTTCGAAAGCGCCGCGTCCACGCGGTCCTTCCTGTAGACCTTCCCGGCTCGGATCCGTTCGTGCAGGGCATGCGGCGCCAGGTCGACCAGCACCACCTCGTCGGCCTCGTCCAGGATCCGGTCGGGGAAGGTTTCGCGGACTCGCACGTGCGTCAGCTCAAGCACGGTGTCGTTGAGGCTCTCCAGGTGCTGGATGTTGACCGTCGAGATCACGTCGATTCCGGCGCCCAGGATCTCGTCGATGTCCTCGTAGCGCTTGGCGTTGCGCATGCCGTCGGCGTTCGTATGCGCCAGCTCGTCCACCAACGCCAGCTCGGGCGCGCGCGCGATCACCGCGTCTGTGTCCATCTCGTTCAACTCGAGCCCGCCGTGCTCGGCCTGCAGATGCGGCACCTGCTCGATGCCGTCGGCCAGTGCGATCGTGTCCGGGCGATCGTGCGGCTCGAGGTAGCCGATCACGACGTCGCGTCCCTCATCGCGGGCCTGGCGGCCTTCCTGCAGCATCCGGTAGGTCTTGCCGACGCCGGCCGCCATGCCCAGCAGGATTCGGTAGCGGCCGCGCACTCACGCGCCGAACACGTTGTGGACGACAAGGTCGATCGCCTTGATGCCGATGAAGGGGAGCACCACGCCGCCCGCCCCGTAAATCAGCAGGTTGCGACGCAGCAGGGCGGTCGCACCGATCGCGCGGTACTTGACGCCGCGAAGCGCCAGCGGCACGAGCGCCGGGATGATCAGCGCGTTGAACACGATCGCCGAGATGATCGCACTCTTGGGCGTGCCCAGGTGCATGACGTTGAGGGCATCGAGCGGGCCGCGCTGGCCGCGCACCCCATAGGTGAACGCGAACATCGCGGGCAGGATCGCAAAGTACTTGGCGACGTCGTTGGCGATCGAGAAGGTGGTGAGGGCGCCGCGGGTGATCAGCAGCTGCTTGCCCACCTCGACGATCTCGATCAGCTTGGTCGGATTGGAGTCGAGGTCGACCATGTTGCCGGCCTCCTTCGCGGCCGAGGTGCCGGTGTTCATGGCAACGCCCACGTCGGCCTGCGCCAGCGCCGGTGCGTCGTTGGTACCGTCGCCGGTCATCGCGACCAGCCGGCCCTTGGCCTGCTCCTCCTTGATCAGCGCCATCTTGGCCTCCGGCGTGGCCTCGGCCAGGAAGTCGTCGACACCGGCCTCGTCGGCGATCACAGCGGCCGTAACGCGGTTGTCGCCCGTGATCATGACGGTGGTGATGCCCATGCGCCGCAGCTCGTCGAAGCGCTCGCGCATGCCGCCCTTGACGATGTCCTTGAGGTGGATCACACCCAGCACGTAGTTGTCCTGTGCAACAACGAGCGGTGTGCCTCCCTGGCGGGCGATCGTGTCGACCTGCTCGTCGAGGCCGGCGGGCGAGCGGCCACCCTGCTCCTCGACGAAGCGCTTGACCGCATCGGCGGCGCCCTTGCGGAGCATGTTGCCGTTCATATCGACGCCGCTCATGCGGGTCGTGGCCGAAAACGGCACGAAGGTGGCGTCGACCGTCGAGAGCTGCTGCTCGCGCAGACCGTAACGCTCCTTCGCCAGCACCACGATCGAGCGCCCCTCCGGCGTCTCGTCCGCCAGCGACGCCAGCTGCGCGACCTTCGCCAGCTCCTGCTCGCCGACGCCGTCGACGGCCACGAACTCGGACGCCTGGCGGTTGCCGAGCGTGATCGTGCCGGTCTTGTCCAGCAGCAGCACGTCCACGTCGCCCGACGCCTCGACTGCGCGTCCAGACATGGCCAGGACGTTCCGCTGCACCAGGCGGTCCATCCCGGCGATGCCGATGGCCGACAGCAGCGCGCCGATGGTGGTGGGGATCAGTGCGACGAGGAGGGCGATCAGCACCGTCTGGGATTGCGGCGAGCCCGCGTAGACCGCGAACGGCGCCAGCGTGACGACCGCCGCAAGGAAGGTGATGGTGAGCCCAGCCAGCAGGATGTTGAGTGCGATCTCGTTTGGCGTCTTGCGGCGCTCGGCGCCCTCCACCAGGGCGATCATGCGGTCCAGGAACGACTTCCCGGGCTCCTGGGTGACGCGGATCACCAGCTTGTCCGAGAGCAGCTTTGTTCCGCCCGTGACCGCCGATCGGTCCCCACCCGACTCGCGGATCACGGGCGCGGACTCGCCGGTGATGGCCGACTCGTCGACCGAGCCCACGCCGTCGATCACCTCGCCGTCTGCGGGGATGACCTCACCTGCGACCACTTCGACCACGTCGTCGCGCTGCAGCTCGGGCGCCGGGACATCCTCGAGCTTGCCGTCCAGCGCCTGACGGTGGGCGACCGTGGTGGTGCGCGTTGCCCGAAGCGCATTCGCCTGGGCCTTGCCACGGCCCTCGGCGATGGCCTCGGCGAAGTTTGCGAACAGCACCGTCAGCCACAGCCAGAAGGTGATCGTGCCCACGAATCCGAGATCACCCGTATTTCCGCGGAGCAGGTCGAGGATGAAGATGCCGGTCGTGATCACGCTGCCGATCTCGACGATGAACATCACAGGGTTGTGCGCCTGCTTGCGTGGGTCGAGCTTGGGGAACGAGTCCCTGATCGCCGCCCAGACGATCTCCTGCGAGAACATGCTTGCCGACTCTCGTGCCATCAGTGACTCCCGATCCGATCGAGTGCGAGGTTCAGTTCGAGCACATTCACGCCTGGCTCGCCGAACACGCCGATCCAGCGCCCGTCGGTGTTCTGGGAGATCAGGTGCTGAACTGTCGCCAGCGGTAGGTGACGGACCGCTGCCACCCGCCGCGCCTGCAGGTTCGCGTAGGCCGGCGAGATGTCGGGGTCGATGCCCGATCCGCTGGTCGTGACCGCGTCCACGGGGATGTCGCCGGCGGTCAGACCCGGGTTGTAGGGGCGCTCCTCCTTCAGGATCGCGCGAATCTGCGTGCGCACCTGCGTGCGCAGGGCGGAGCTGGTCGGACCCAGGTTCGAGAACGTTGTACCCGCGGCGTTGTATGCGGGGACGGTTGCCGAGGGCCGCTCGTGGAAGTACTGCGGCTTGGTGAAGCCCTGCGCCGCCAGCTTCGATCCGACCACGTGGCCGTTGACGGTGATCAGGCTGCCGTTCGCCGCGCTCTTGAACGCGACCTGGGCGATGCCCGTCATCACCAGCGGGTAGATCAGTCCGAAGCCGACCGTCAGCACGACGGCGGCGATGATCGAGCGACCGATGGCGCGGATCACGACAGGCCCTCCACGATCGGCCCAAGTGTGAGGGCGGGGAATATCATCAGGCCGGCGGTGAGCACGATGATCGCGACCAGCAGCACCGCGAACGTGGGGCCGTCGGTTTTGAACGTGCCTGCGGATTCGGGATGCGTCTTCTTGCCGGCCAGCGCGCCGCCCACCGCGAGCGCGGTCACCAGCGGCACGAACCGGCCCAGGTACAGCGCGACCGAGCCAAGGTTGGCCGCAAACGGCAGTCCGCCATAGCCCGCGAAGGCGCTGCCGTTGTTGTTCGACTGCGACGTGTAGGCGTACAGCGCCTCGGTGAAACCGTGAGCGCCGGTGTTGTACATCGATGCCAGGCCGGCGTGTGTGACGACCGATATGCCGGCCAGGATCAGCGCCATCGAGGGCACGAACAACGCACCCACGGCGGCCAGTTTGATCTCGCGCGCCTCGATCTTCTTGCCGAGATACTCCGGCGTGCGGCCGACCATCAGCCCCGCCACGAAGACGGCGATCAGGATGTAGAAGAACATGCCGTACAGGCCCGAGCCGACACCACCCCAGATCACCTCGCCGAAGAAGATGTTGACGAGCGGGACGGCGCCGCCGATCGGCGTGAACGCGTCATGGCCGCCGTTCACCGACCCGTTGGACGCGTCGGTCGTCACCGTGGCCCAGAGCGCCGTGTCGGCGATGCCGAAGCGGATCTCCTTGTCCTGCATGTTGCCGCCGCTCTGCTGCGAGCTCGAAGCGATGTTCACCCCGGAGTCACGCAACACCTGCGAGCCGTGCTGCTCGGTTGGGTAGGCGATCGCAAAGCCCACCGCCATCAGCACGAACATCGCGCTCCAGACCACCCAGGCCTGGCGCAGGCGGCCGATCATGCGGCCGAACATGAACACCTGGGCCATCGGGATCAGCAGGATCGCGATCACCTCGAGCAGGTTGGTGAACCCGTTGGGGTTCTCGAACGGCACCGCCGAGTTGGAGTTGTAGAAGCCGCCGCCGTTCGTGCCCAGCTGCTTGATGGCGATCTGTGACGCCACCGGACCGCGGGCGATCGACTGCTTGGCGCCCTCGAGCGTGGTGGCGGTGGCGTGGCCGTCGAGCGTCTGCGGGACGCCCTGCCACACCAGGATCAAGGCCAGCACCACTGACAGGGGCAGCAGGATGTAGACCAGCGATCGGTACAGGTCGCGCCAGAAGTTGCCAAGGTCAGAGGTCGTGCGGCGGGCAAACCCGCGGATCACGGCGGCCAGAACAGCCATCCCGACCGCGGCCGAGGCGAAGTTCTGCACGGCCAGGCCGGCCATCTGCGACAGGTACGACATCGTGTACTCGCCGCCGTAGTACTGCCAGTTGGTGTTGGTGACGAAGCTGGCCGTGGTGTTGAGTGCGATCGGCGCCGTGACGTCCGACAGGTGGTCGGGGTTCAGCGGCAGGTGCGCCTGCCAGCGCAGGAGCAGGTAGAGCAGCACCGTGAACACGATGCTGAATATGACGACGGATCCCGCGTAGCTCTTCCAGTTCTGCTCGTTATCGGGGCTCGATCCGACCAGCCGCAGGAACAGGCGCTCGCCCTTTGCGAGCCGGCCGTTCACGAAGCCGAATGTGCCCTCGTACACGCGCGCCATGTAGATGCCGAGCGGATACGCGAGCGCGGTCAGGATCACCACGTAGAGGACGATCTGTGCGATTCCGTTGGCAGTCATCTACAACCGCTCCCCGCGAAACAGGGCATATACGAGGTAGGCGAAGATGGCGATCGCGACGACCAGGCCGAAGGCGTTGGCGGCGGACATCAGATCCGCTCCAGGACGCGTCGGAGCAGGACCACGAAGCCGTAGCACCCCGCACTTATCAGAATCGCATAGACGTCGTACATGACGTATCTCCGCTCGGTGTGATTGCTCACCACACACGCTACTGAGCGCACACTGACGGCCGCCTGAACATCACGGCATACGGTCTGAAGATTGTCTGAAGCGGATTCGCGCTCAGCGGTCGGGGGGCGACCAACCGGTTGCCGGCGCCCGGTTCCCTGATCAGGTGGCGCGGACGTTGGCGGAGCGGGAGCGGCTCATGCGTCATGGTACTGTCCGCAACCCGGTGCCCCCCGTCGCTCAAAGCCCCCCGACGACGCATTACCCCGCGCGCCCGGCCCTCATCGTCGGCGCGCTGGGGGTGGTCTTCGGTGACATCGGTACGAGCCCGATCTACACCGTGCAGACGGTCTTCAACCCTGGCGATCCGCACCCGGTGCCGGTCTCGAGCGACAGCGTGTACGGCGTCGTATCGCTCATCTTCTGGTCGGTGACGATCATCGTCACGCTCAACTATGTGCTGTGCGTGATGCGCGCCGACAACGACGGAGAGGGCGGGATCATGGCGCTGATCACGTTGATCAGGCGGCGCGGGGTGCAAGGGGGACGGCGCACCCGGTTGGCGCTCGCGAGTCTGGGGATCTTCGGCGCGTCGCTGTTCTTCGGCGACAGCATGATCACGCCGGCGATCTCGGTGCTCTCCGCGGTGGAGGGGGTGAAGGTGGTGCAGCCATCGCTGGGCGAGCTGGTGGTGCCCATCACCGCGGTCATCATCGTGCTGCTCTTCGCCACCCAGCGTCTCGGCTCGGCTGCCGTCGGCCGGATGTTCGGGCCGGTCATGATCGTGTGGTTCCTCGCGATCGCTGCTTGCGGAGTCAACGGCATCGTCGACCACCCCGCGATCCTGAAGGCCATCTCACCGACCTACGCGACGGGGTTCCTGATCGGGCACTTCGGGACGGCGTTTTTCTCGTTGGCTGCCGTCGTGCTCGCGATCACGGGCGCCGAGGCGCTCTACGCGGACATGGGACACTTCGGCCGCGCGCCGATCACCCGCGCCTGGCTCGGACTCGTCTTCCCGGCGTGCATCCTGAGCTACATGGGTCAGGGCGCGCTCGTGCTCGCGAATCCCCACACGGCCGTGGCTAGCCCGTTCTTCCTGCTCGTGCCGCACTGGGGGCGGGTGCCGATGGTGATTCTTGCCACCGCGGCGACCGTGATCGCCTCCCAGGCGGTCATCACGGGCGCGTTCTCGGTTGCCCACCAGGCGGTCCAGCTGGGCTATCTGCCGCGTCTGCGCATCGCGCACACGTCGGAGAGCACGATCGGTCAGATCTACGTTCCGTGGATCAACTGGACGCTCATGATCTCAGTGCTCATACTCGTGTTCGCGTTCCGGTCGTCGACCGCGCTCGCTTACGCCTTTGGGATGGCGGTGACGGGCACGATCACGATCACCACCCTGCTGTTCTTGTACATCGTCCGCCGCCAGTGGCGGGCGCCGCTTTGGTTGGTGATCGGCGGCGGCGGGGCGTTCCTCGCAGTCGACCTCCTGTTCTTGGCCGCGAACCTGACCAAGATCACCCACGGCGCCTGGCTGCCGCTCCTGATCGGGGTCACCGTCTTCACCGTCCTCACGACATGGCAGAAGGGACGCGCCCTCGTCACGGCCCGGCGCCTGCGCGACGAGGGGCCGTTGCGCTCGTTCGTCACCGAGCTGCACGACCGCACGCCGCCGTTACAGCGCGTCTCGGGCACCGCAGTGTTCCTGAACCGCGGCAGCTCGACCACGCCGCTTGCCATGCGCGCAAACGTCGAGCACAACCACATCCTGCACGAGCACGTCGTGATCCTGTCGGTGGACACGCTCCCGGTGCCGCACGTCTCCGTCGCCGACCGCATCCTCGTCGACGACCTCGGGTTCTCCGACGATGGAATTACACACGTAGCGGCCCGGTTCGGCTACATGGACGAGCCGAACGTCCCGCGCGTGCTGGCGCTGGCAGCCAAGGCCGGGTTGGAGTGCCCGCTCGAGGTCGAAGACGCGTCGTATTTCCTGTCGACCATCGAGCTTCATGTCGGCACCCAGCCCGGCATGAGCCTCTGGCGCAAGCACCTATTCGTGGCGACCTCGCGGATCACGGCGGACGCGGCCGAGTACTTCGGCCTGCCGCGCTACCGCACGGTCATCATGGGCTCGCGCGTGGAGGTGTGAAAGCAGTCAGCCGGCCGGTCTGCGCTCGAAGCTGACCGCCCGTGATGAGATCTTCAGGTCGCCCTGGATCATCTTGAGGGTTGCGTTACGCGCCCATCGCTACCGTCAGTTCAGGTGATCCATTATGGGCGTCCACATCGTCATCCCCACATCGGTGCGAGTACCGGACGCGGTGCTGGAGCGGTCGATCGCTCATGCGGCGGCCGCTGGTAACGGAGTCCAGGTCGCGCTGCCGGTGGTACTGCCGGCGGCGCTTCCGATCAACGCCGTCCCGCCCCGTCTGCTAAGGAAGATCGAGCACCAGCGCGCCGTGGTGCTTCGCGCGCTCGCTCGAGCCGGCCATCGCGGCCGCGTGGACATAATCCAGTGCCACAGCATTGCGGCACTCGCCCGCGCCCTCTGCGCCGAGCGCGAGCCGAATGAGTTGGTGCTGGCCGGCCGCGCTTCCTGGACGCTGCGCCGTGCCCTGCACGGTGCTCCGGTCATGGTGATCTCCGACCGCACCCAGCCGCGCAGCGGCGGCAGGCTGCGGCGGCACCTTCCGCGCGAGGCATGAGCACCGTCACTCGCTCGTTGCTGAGTGGGCCCAAGCCCGCCGAGCACGTCGCCGATCGGGCGGCCCGGGCGCTCGGCCGCGACCATCCAGTCGTACGCACGCAGCGGGCTATCGGCACAGTGTCTGGCCAGGCCAGGGCCTGCCTCGGACTCGCCCTCGCCGCCACGGTGCTCGTCCCCTTCTCACCGCCGGCGGCGCTAACGCTCGCGGCAGCCGGCGCCGTCGGTGCGGTGGCGTTGGCCGCTCTGATCGCGGTGCTGGAGCGGCTGCGGCGTCGACGCATAGACGACGCCATCCTGGCCGGCCAGACGGCCCCGGTCGCCATCTTCGAGGAGGAGCGGCAGCGCCTGTCCGGCCACCACGCCCACGTGATGGCCAAGGCGCTGGCGCGAGCGTTGCACTCGGCTGTGCACTGGCGGGAGATCCCTCCCTCGCTGCGCCCGGTCCAGGGCATCCGCCTGCTCGAGCCGTATCGCGACCAGGTGACCGCAATCATCGACGGGTTACGGCGGCCCGACGTCCCGCCCGAGGCGGTGATCCTGGTCGAGCATCTGCTGGTGCGCGGGCTGGGGTCGGGGGCCGGCGACGGTGACCAGGCCCGGCTTCGGGAGGCGCTGTCCCGGATCCAGTATTTGCTCGACCAACAGCGGTAACATCAGCCGCGACCGGTGGCGTTGCACTGCCGTGTCCCCGTTCGCTGCACTGTCACAGCTGCGGAAGGCGGCAGGTACCGCCTCCCGCAGCGAACCGTTCGTAATGAGGTCGCTCAGGCCGCGACGCGGTCGTGCTGCCGGTGTCGTGGACGCGGCGGCACGACCAGCACCGGGCAGGGAGCGCGGCGCAGCAACGCCTTGGGCGTGTCGCCCGCGATCGCGCCCAGCACCGGGCCGTGGCCACTTGGGCCGGTCACGATCACCTCAGCTTGCGTCATGTCGGCCACGCGTGCGATGGCCTCGGCGGGATTGCGCACCGTCGAACCTGTCACCAGCTTGGCGTCGATCCCGTTGTCTGCCAGGCGCGTCACCTGCTCGCGGACGCGTGCGATGCGGTCGTCCTCATCGACGTGCAGAGGGCCCGAACCGCGGCCGGCGGTCAGCTCGGTGAGGTGCACGACCAGCATTTGCCCGCGCTCCTCGTCCATCAGCTGGGTCGCTGTGGATACCAGCGGCGCGAACTCCTCGGAGCCGTCCAGGGCGAGCATCACTTTGAGGTACATAGGTGTTCCACCTCCTTCTGGGCTCAGCGTAGATGCCATACGCTGAGCTAGGAATGAAGGTTGCCGCCGGCCGGCTGAAGAACGGCTTAAGGTGTGTCAGCGGTCGGGGTCGACCAGCCGGTAGCCGGCACCCGGCTCTGTAATGAGGTACCGCGGCCGAGCCGGATCAGGCTCGATCTTGCGGCGTAGCTGTGACACGTGCACGTGCAGCAGGTTCGACTCGCCTCCGTATCCGGGGCCCCACACCTCGCGCAGGATCGACCTGTGCGTCATCAGCTTTCCCTCATTCCTGGCCAGCGTGCGCAGGATGTCGAACTGGTGCGGGGTGAGGTGCACCTCGTTGCCTGCGATGGTGACAAGACGCTTCTCGAGATCGACAACGAGGTCGCCAACCTGGATCACGGGCTCGCCGGATGGGCTGGCTCTCCGTAGTCCCGCGCGCAGCCGCGCGAGCAGCTCGTCGATGCCGACCGGCTTAGTGACGTAGTCGTCGGCGCCGGCGTCGAGCGCGGCGATCTTCTCCCGCTCGTCGCCGACTGCCGAGAGCACGATCACCAGGGCCGAGCTCCACGTCCGCAGCTCCCGGCACACGTCCGTGCCGCTTCCGTCTGGGAGCACCAGATCGAGGATCACGGCATCGGGCGGTCGCATTGCCGCCTCGGCCAGCGCCCCCGCGGCGGTGTCCGCCGTCTCGACCTCGTAGCCGGCGCCTCGCAGGCTGGTGCGCAGCGCCCGCAGGATCTGCGGCTCGTCGTCCACAACCAGCACGCGCGACCCGGTCACGCGTGCATCTTGACGGTCGACTCGGTGGGCAGTGCCAGCACGAACGTGGCGCCCTGTCCGGCGCGGGATTCGGCCCAGACGCGGCCGCCGTTGGCTTCGGCGAAGCCGCGGGCGATCGCCAGACCGAGCCCGGCGCCGCGGCGACCGACGGCCGCACCGCCCCGCTGGAACGGCTCGAACAGGCGGTCAAGGTCGTCCGCCGGGATGCCGGGGCCGTGGTCGATCACTCGCACGTGCACCTCGGATGGGGTTCCGCTGACCTGCAACCTGACGGGCTCCTCCACCGGTGAGTACTTGAGCGCGTTCTCGATCAGGTTGGCCAGCGCACGTTCGATCTGATGGGCGTCAGCGCGCACCGCGGGGCTCCCGGCCCCGAGCGCCACCTGTACCCTGTCGGCGTCGTCCACATCCGCGATCGCCTGTACCACTAGGTCGTCGACCGAGCACAGCGCGAGGTCGGGCTGCGCGGCGCCCGACTGCAGCCGGGACAGATCGAGCAGGTTGGAGACGATCCGGTCGAGCCGTGCCGCTTCGATCAGAATCGCCTCGAGCAGCTCATGCCGATCCTCCTCCGCGAGCTCCAGGTCCGCGCGGTCGAGCGCCGAGGCCGAGGTGAGGATCGCCATCAGGGGTGAGCGTAGATCGTGGCTGACCGAGCGCAGAAGCGCCGTCTTCATGGCGTCGCTGCGCCGCAGCGCCTCCGCCTCCAGCGCCTCGCTCTGGAGGCGTTCGCGGTCCAGCGCCACTCCCAGCAATGACGCCAGACCTGGCAACAGACGGCGACGTGCGCCGCGATCGGGCCGCAGCGGCGGATCGAGGTGGATCACGCCGACCGATCGGCCGCCCGCAATCAGCTCGGCGTCGTTCGGCTGGCCGGGGGCCGGGGAGCCGCCCAGCTCGATGCGGACGCCCTCGACCTCGAGCACGCTGGCCACCTCCTCGGCGATGCGGTCGAGCTGCTCGATGACCTGGCCGCGCTGCAGCAGCGAGGTGGCGATCCCGGCCAGCAGCGCCGACTCGGTGGCGCGCAGCCGCGACCGCGACGCCAGCTCACTGACGACGACGGCGGTAACCAGGAAGACCGCCAGCGAGAACCAGTTGCTGGGGTCTGCCAGGGTGAACGTATAGAGCGGCGGCAGGAAGAAGAAATTGAAGGCGAGCATCGACGCCACCGCGACCGCCACCGACGCGACGCGGCCCCAGAACACGGCGACCGGCAGCACAGCGAACACGTACAGCACGCCCAGGGTCAGCACCGGCACGAACGACTGCAGCAGCTCGATGATGAGGGTGACCACAACGATGCCCGCGACACCGGTGGCGAACCCCAGCCACGCGGCCGGTCGCGTGGCGAACCGATCCAGCGTCCAGGCTCTCATGTGTGGGACGGTAGACGAGCGCGCCGATCCTTCGCGGCTGCTCTAGATATCGCCTTGAGGCGACCGTACACTCGAGGCGCTGGCTCCGGCGGCTCCATCGAATTCGAGCGTTGCTCGAGGGGGAAACAATGTTCGAACTCAAGCGTGTCTGCGGTCTTGTCACGATCGTGCTCGCGCTCGCCGCCATGGGAGGATCCGCGGCCGGTGCTCAGGCATCGGTTGCTCCCCAGGTGCGCTCGATGCGCGCGGCCAAGCTGCTGGTCGCCCGGACACTGCCTGCGCGTCTGCGCGCCGGCGTCCCCTCGCAGGCGGGCGCGCCGCTGAGCCCGGGCACCGATCTGCTGCTGTTCACGGATCCGGTGCGGATGCAGGTGCACGGTCTCACCTACCGAATGAGCATGTTTGCGGACACCACGGTCGACCAGTTCGGCAGCGTGCCCCAGCTGAGCGTCGGGTTCGATCGCACCTCACGCGGGGTGCGCGGACGGATCAACGGCTTCCAGGAGCACGTGTACGGGTTCTCGTCGACCGACATGGTCATGACCGCCGACCAGGGCCTGGCCGGCTTGCACATCGACACGCGGCGGACGTTCCGCCCGACACGGGTGGACATGAACCTCGTGCCGGACGAGGTGCAGTCGGCGAGCTGCCGTCTGTACTTCGGTGGCCGCGGCACGCAGTCGGTGGCCGAGGGTACGCTCGATACGACGGCGTTCCGGATCCACACCGGCACCTGGCCATACTTCGGCACGGTCACCACGGCGCCGCAGACGGCGATTGCGATCGCGGATCCGGGCTGCATCTCTGGAGGTGTGGGAGGCGTCGCCTTCGGGCGCACCGTGCACCGCTACCACGAACCCTGCCAGGGTCGTGAATCGATCGCCTCCGGTTCGGCGTTCGGCTCCACGAGCTGGCAGGCTGACGTCGGCTACGGTGGCGCGCGGGCCTTTCTCGGCGCGCAGACCGAGAGCAGCACCACTACCAACCTGGTGGGGCATTTCGCGGACGCCCTTCAGTCCGCGGCGGGCATGCCCCGGCCACATCGCTCTGCGCACGGCGCCGTTGCCAAGATCGGCACGAGCGGGAACCCGATGTTCAGTGGCAGCGCGACCTTCGTGTCGCACCGGCGTCCGTCGGTGTCGAAGGTACACGTCTGCTCGGCCGGGCGGACGCTGCGCCGGTTTGTCGCAACGCGCTACCGGGGCACACTGAGCCCGGACGGCGGTGCACCGCTGACGGCGCTGTTCGACACCGGCGGCTTCGCGCTCGAGCGCAGTTCGGCGTTGCTGGTGATCCGCAGCTACCTGAGGTAAAACGCCGGCCGATCCCGTTCCGCGGGATGTAGTATCGCGGCCATGAACGAGACGCTGAGCGAGACCATCGACCGCTACAACGACGCCTGGAACGCGCAGGACGTCGAGACGATCGCGCGCTTCCACCACCCCGAGATCGTGTTCCAGAACCACACGGCGGGAGAGCGGGTGGAGGGCGCCGAGGCCGTGAGCGCGCACATCGCCGGCATCTTCGCCGGCTGGCCCGACCTGCACTTCCGCGGCCGGCGCGCCTACTACGGCGACGACTTCGTGGTCAGCGAGTGGACGGCCACGGCCACCCATCCCGACGGTCGCAAGCTGGAATGGGACGGCGTCGACGTGTTCCCGTTCCGCGATGGCCTGATCGCGCGCAAGGACGTCTACTCCACCAGCGGCAGCGCGCGCGTGCTCGGCTCCTGATTCGCCCACGCCGCCGGTTCCGGCGCGGGTGTTAAGGTGCCGCCCGGGCCGGCCGGAGGTGCGCATGGCTGAAATCGTTATCGTGGGAGGGGGGATCGGCGGACTGTCGGCCGCACTGCTGCTGGGCCGCGACGGCCACCAGGTGGTCGTGTGTGAGCGCGACCCGGCCCCGGTGCCCGAAACGAACGACGCGGTCTGGTCGGACTGGCCGCGGCCTGGCATCCCGCAGTCGCGGCTCGGCCACTCCTTCCTGGCCGGGTTCCGGTCGCTGCTGGCCGAGCGCCTGCCCGACGTGCTGGCCGACATCCTCGCCTTGGGTGCGCCGGAGCTGGACGAGGCTCGGGACATGCCAGGCGATGAGCGGACGGCGGCGGATGCGGAGCTGGTGACGATCATGTGCCGGCGGCCGGTGCTCGAAGCCGCGTTCCGCCGGGCGGCCGCGAGGGAACCGGCGATCGAGCTGCGGGCAGGGTGCCAGGTGACCGGGCTCCTCGCCGACGATCGGGCCGGAGACGGCGTGCCGCGCGTCACGGGCGTGACCACCCGCCACGGCGCCGTGCCTGCCGATATCGTGGTGCTGAGCGGCGGTCGGCTCGGCCTGGCGCCGGCCCTGTTCGCCGAGGCCGGGGCGACCCTCGAGGAGCAGTCGGTGCGTTGCGGGTTCATCTGCTACACCCGCTACTTCCGGATCCACCCGGACGAGGGCGAGAATGAGCGAGTGGCGACCCAGCTGACCGTGCACGGAGACACCGGGTACATGCAGTACGAGATGGCCGGCGCCGACTCCGCAACGTTCTGCGTCGAGCTGCTGGTGCCTGCGGCCGATCGCGACTTCCGCTGTCTGCGCCACGAGCCGGCCTGGATGGCGGCGGCGCGGGCGCTGCCCGAGTGCACGGAGTGGATGAGCCCGGACCGCTCTGCGCCCATCAGCGCGATCGCGGCGATGGGCGGGGAGCGAAACACGCTGCGGCGGTTCGTGCGCGACGAGCGCCCGGCGGCGTTGGGCGTCCACGTGATCGGCGACGCGCGCTGCCAGACCAACTCCGCCTATGCCTGGGGATCGCGGCACGCGCTGGTGGCCGCCTGTGCTGTGCGAGACGTGGTCGCCGAGCATGGGGGCGACCCCGAAGCTCAAGCTCTGGCGCTCGATCAGCAGCTGGGCGCCGAGCTGGCGGGGCGCTTCGAGCACTCGCGGCAGTTCGACTGGGCCTGGCACCAGGCCTCTCGGGACGAGCCCGAGTGGGCGTCCACCGATGACGGTCCGGGCCTGATGGCCAAGGTGCTGAGGCCGGCCGCCGATCACGACGCCGAGGTGTTCCGGGCGGTGATGCGCTGGGATCTGCAGCTCGATCCAGTGGACACGATCTACGCCAACCACGAGCTGGTGGAGCGGGCGCGTGCCGTGATGGCGACCAACCCGAAGGCTGCCGAGGAACCGTCGCGTCCCGGTCGCGACGATCTGCTCGAGATCGCCGGCGCGGCGCTTCGCGTTGCGTACCGGCCGTCCGATTTGGGATAGTGGGGTCGTGTTCGACCACGTCACCGTGCGGGTGTCGGACCGCGGCGAGTCCGAGCGGTTCTACGCGGCCGTGCTCGCGGCGCTCGACCGCCCGCCGACGTACACCGGGGAGGACCTGGCTGAGTGGAACGATTTCTCGCTCTGCCAGGCGACCCGCGCGTGCCCGCCCACCAAGCGGCTGCACGTGGGCTTCGCCGCGAGCTCGCCGGAGCAGGTCGATGCGTTCTGGCAATCCGGCACCGAAGCCGGGTTCCTCGACGACGGCCGGCCGGGGTTGCGCCCGCGCTACCGCGACGACTACTACGGCGGGTTCCTCCGCGACCCGGATGGGAACAGCGTGGAGGCAGTGCACCACAGCGACGTCCGGCCCGGCGGGATCGACCACCTGTGGGTGCGGGTGGCCGACCTGGACGCGTCGCGCGGGTTCTACGAGGTGGCGTCACCGCACGCCGGAATCCGGCTGGTGGACGAGCACCAGGACCGGGTGCGGTTCGCCGGTGACGGCGGCTCGATGTCGCTGGTGACCGGGCCGTCCACGGAGGGCCTGCACATCGCGTTCGCGGTGAGTGACGATGCGACGGTCGAGGCGTTCCACCGCGCCGCCACCGCCGCCGGCTACACCGACCACGGGGCGCCCGGGGAGCGGCCGCAGTACCACGACGGCTACTACGCGGCCTACGTGCTCGATCCCGACGGAACCAACGTCGAGCTCGTAAACCACCATCGCCGCTGACGGCCCGACCGAGTTCGAGCAGATCGTCCGTCGGCTGGAGGCGGAGGGCTTCAAAGTCGTCGTGCCACCCTACGGGCTGCTGCTGGGGTCGGCCATGCGGGCCGCGAGGAAGCAGGCCGATTCCCAGATGGCGCTCATCGTGCCGGTCAAGACGCATGCGCGCTGGTGGCGGCACGCCTGCGCGGAGGGTGAGGTGCGCCTGCTGAACGCTCGCCTCTGGATCCCGGCCAGGGGGCGCCAGTCGATCCCGACCGCGGTCGTGATCTTCGGCCGGCCGGCCCGCGTGGTCGAATGGGACGGGCGGGCCTAGCGGGCGCGAACCGGCAGCCCGCGGCCGCCCAGCAGCGGCGCCGCGCGGTCGCGCAGCCGGAAGGCCGCGAACAGCGTCATCGCGATGCTGGCCGCGCCCGACACCACGTAGGCCGCCTCGGTGCCGCCCTGCGATGCCAGCCAGCCGGCCAGCAGGCCGCCCATCGGCCCGGCGCCGTTGAAGGCGAAGAAGTAGAGGCCGATCACGCGCCCGCGCAGATGGTCGGGCGCGTTTAGCTGCAGCAGCGAGTTGGCGTTCGACGTCCAGAGCGTGAAGCTGAGGCCGGTCATGAACAACAGCAGCGATGCCAGCGCAAGGCCGCTGACCGGCGCCAGCGCCAGCTGGGCGAGGCCGAAGCCGAAGGTACCTGCGAGCAGCACCCGCCAGCTGGCGCGGCCGAGCGTGGCCGACGTGAGCGCGCCGCCCAGCGCACCCAGGCCGAAGAATGCGCTCAGCACGCCGAACACCTCGGGGCCGCCGCCCAGCGTCTGCTTGGCCATCACCGGCAGCAGCACGTTGAAGTTGAAGGAGAAGGTGCTGACCACGGTCACGATCATCAGCGCCATCAGCACCTCCGGAGCGCCGCGCACGTAGCGGAATGCCTCGCGGGTGCCGCGCAGGAGGGTGGGCCGCTCGGCGTTGGCTGAGCGTGGGAACATCTCGTCGCTTCGCATCAGCAGCAGGCCGATCAGCACCGCGGCAAAGCTGACGGTGTTGAGCGCAAAGCAGAGGCCGGCGCCGGCCAGGGCCACGACCACGCCGCCCATGGCGGGGCCGACCACGCGGGCGGCGTTGAACAGGCTCGAGTTGAGCGCGACCGCGTTCGGCAGCTCGTCACGTCCCACCATCTCGAAGGTGAGCGCCTGGCGGGCGGGCGCATCCAGCACCAGCACGGTGCCGCGCAGCGCCGCCAGCAGCAGCACCTCCCAGGTGGTGATGGCGCCGACCAGCGTCAGGGCGGCCAGCACGCCGGCGATCACCATCGAGATGACCTGCGTCCAGATCACGGTGCGGCGGGCGTCGAGGCGGTCGACGATCACGCCGGCGAACAGGCCGAACACCGTGAACGGCAGGAACTGGCAGAGCGCCAGCAGGCCGACCGCCAGCGGCGAGTGCGACAGCTCGAGCACCAGCCAGCCGGTGGCGATGTTCTGCATCCAGGTGCCGCTGACGGAGATCACCTGCCCGCTGAAAAACAGACGGTAGTTGCGGTGCCGTCGGAGGCTGGCGAACGTGCGGCGGTTGACGCGAAGCAGGGCCGCGGTCAAGCCGGCTCAGCCTCCAGCAGCCGGGTGAGCGGATCGATCACGGTGTCGATGGCGGCCAGCTCGACCTCGGTCAGGCGTCCCAGACGGGATGCCAGCCAGGCCGTCCGGCGCGACCGCGCGGAGCGCAGCACCCGCTGGCCGGCATCGGTCAGCTCCAACCCAACCCGGCGCCTGTCGGCCTGCGCGCGCGTGCGCTGCAGCAGGCCCGCGCTCTCGAGGCGGGTGAGAGCGGTGGACATTGCGGCGGTGGATACGCCTTCGCGGACGGCCAGCTCGCGAACCCCGATGCCAGGGCTGGTCCGGACCACGTGCAACAGCGCCGCCTGGCCGCCGGTGATGCCGAGCGGCGCCAGCTCGCGGCGCAGATGACGGTTCAGCTGAAGGAGCACCGGCCTCAGCCGGTTTGCCACGGACACCGTATCCAAAGTAGTTATCATGGTTAACAGTTTAGCGAGTTACCGGCCTTCGCGCCACCCCCAGGGGCCCAGCGGGGCCCCGCGGTGGTCCCTACAGCGGTGCCGGCGCCAGCGCCTGCCCGGCAACCGGTCGGCCGGCGACCAGCACCAGCCAGATCCGCTCCCGCTCAGCCAGCACGGCGATCCCCGCGAGCGGGTCGCCGTCCACGACCAGCAGATCAGCTACGGCGCCTTCCCGGACAACGCCGACGTCGTCCAGGCCCAGGGCGGCAGCGCCGTTGGCTGTGGCCGCGCATACCGCCTCCTCGTTGCCGAGCCCGGCATCAGCCATGCGCACCAGCTCGATCAGATTGTCGCCGGGAGGGCCGCTGTCGTGGCCCATCGCCATCGTCACACCCGCCGACTGCGCCGCCGCGACGGTCGCGTAGGCCTCCTCCTGCTGCACCTTGGCCTGCTCCACCAGCACCGGCGCGAAGCATGTGACGAACCGCTCGGACAGATCGTGGAAGGTGGACAGGGTCGGCACCAGCACCTGCCCGCGTTCAGCCATCGCCGCCAGCAGCTCGGGCGCGCGGTGCAGCGACAGCCCGTGCTCGATCGTGTCGACGCCCTGCTCGATCGCCATCCGCGTGCCCTCCAGACCCTCGGCGTGTGCGGCGACCCGGAAGCCCATGCGGTGGGCCTCGTCCACGATCGCGGCCAGCTCTGTGGGCGTCATCTGCGCGGGCTCAGGATCCTCGCGCACCACCGAGCGCGCGCCGGTCGCCATTACCTTGACGAAGCCGGCGCCGGCGCGGATCTGCTCGCGCACCGCCTTGCGCATCTCGTCGGGCCCGTCCGCCTGCCGGTACATGGTGCGGAAGATGGCGCCGCCCGGTGAGGTGACCGAGATGATGCGGCCGCACGGGATCACCCGCGGTCCGTCGAGCAGGCCCAGGTCGACCGCCTGGCGCACCGCGATGCCCTCGTCGTCGTAGCTGCCGACGTCGCGCACGGTGGTGATGCCCGCCGCCAGCAGGGCGGTGGTGGTCCTGGCCAGCACGAAGTAGCCGAGCTCGCGGCGGCGCGGCTCCTCACCGTGTAGGTGCTCCGGCGGCCCGAAGCCGGGGCTGCGCGAGGTGTCGCTCGACAGGTGCACGTGCGCGTCGATCAGGCCCGGCATCAGGGTGCGTCCGTCCGCGTCGATCGACCCTGGCGGCGGCGAAGCGGCACCGATCGGCCCGATCGACTCGATCCGGCCATCCGCTACGGCGACCGCCATCCGTTCGGCGGGCGGCGAGCCGTCGCCGGCCACGACTCGCACGTTCCAGAGGACCGCGCGGTCGGTCAAGCCTCGCTCTCGGCTGCGGCGATCATTCGCTCCAACTCGTCGAAGGCAGTGTCCCAGATCTCGCGACCGGAGAGGTCGATGCCCAGCACGGCCAGCAGGTCGGCGGGTGCCCCCGATCCGCCGGCGGCCATGAACTTCAGGTAGGGCTCCACGAACTCCTCGCCCTGCGCCCGCCAGCGCGCGTACAGCGCCAGCGCGACCAGCTTGGCGAACACGTAGGCGTAGGTGTAGAAGCGGGTCGAGATGAAGTGGGGGATGTACGACCAGCCCAGCCGGTAGCCGTCCGACAGGTGGATGCTGTCGCCGTAGTAGCGCAGGTTCTGCTCGATCCAGATGTCGCTGAGGCGGTCGACCGAGAGCGCCTGCGAGCCGGCCCGCAGCCCGTAGGCGCCCTGCTCGTAGCGGGCCAGCACGGTCTGGCGGAAGATGGTCGCGAACGCGCCCTCGACGCGTTCGGAGGTCAGCGCCTGCCGCGTCGACCGGTCCTCCTCGTTGGCGAGCAGGTGGTCGTAGGCGACGAACTCTGCGAACGTCGAGGGCACCTCGGCCAGCGCCAGACCGGTGTGAGCCGAGTGCGGCGTCTGGGCCGCGTGCGCGAGCTGGAAGTGCATGCCGTGCCCGAGCTCGTGCGCGATCGTGAGCACGTCGTTCATCGTGTCCGTGTAATTCAGCATCACGTAGGGGGAGGCGTCCTGGGCGACCGGCGAGCAAAACGCCCCGCCGCGCTTCCCAGCCCGGGGCTCGGCGTCGACGCGCTGCTCGGTGAAGAAGGCATCGGCGATCGACGCCACCTGCGGCGAGAAGCCGGTGAAGGCGGCGTCGACCAGCGAGCGGCCCTCGTCGTAGCCGACCGCGCGGGCCTCGCCGAGCGGCGCGTACTGGTCGGCCAGCTCGAGCACGTCCAGGCCCAGCATGGTTGCCTTTGCGCGGAACCAGCGCTGTGCCAGCGGGTAGCGCGCCTCGACCTGCTCGAGCATCGCCTGCACAACCGGGGCGTCGAGCTCGTTGTCGAGGTGCGTGGGCAGCATCGGGTCGTCGCCGTAGCTGCGCAGGCGGTCGCTGACGAGCCGGTCGGCGACCAGCGAGTCGTAGCAGTGGGCCAGCACCGGCGCCGGCGCCTCCAGCGCGGCGTAGAGCGTGTCCAGCGCCGCCAGCCGCACGTCGCGGCGAGAATCGTGCACGTAGGCCAGTAGCCGGTCGATGGTGTGGGGCTGGGGCCCGTCGCCCGAGTCGAACGGCACCTCGATGGTCGACGTGGTCTGTGCATAGAGCGTTTGCCAGGCGGACACCGCCGCCGGGTCGCGTTCGCCGAGAGCGCGCTCCTCGGGCTCGGAGAGCACGTGATCGCGGTAGCGGCGCTGGGCGGTCAGGTAGTGGCGGTCGGCTGCGACCTCGGGAGCGGCGAGCAGCGCGCCCGCCCGCTCGTCGTCCAGCGCCAGCCACTCCAGCTCGAAGAAGCGCAGCGCGTTTCGCGCCTGCACGATGGCAGCGTCGACGGCCGCGCCGAGGTCGCGGTTCTGCTCGCTGGTGACGTCCACCGCCTTTCGCAGCATCGTGTAGGAGGCGATCCGCGACAGCTCGTTGTCGATCTCACCAAGCTCGCGCAGGGCGTCGGCCAGCTGTGCCGCGGTGAGCTCCGCCATGCGCCCGCGCCAGGCCGCTTCGAAGGCTCGTGCCCGCTCCAGCGAGGGTTCGATGGCGGCCTCGGCGGCCTCCGGGGAGGCGAACAGCGGGGACAGATCCCAGCGCACTCCGGAGGCCTGCACGGTGCTCACTTACCTAGCGTAGCGTGGTTGCCTGTAACCCGATTCGGTACCCTTTGCAGGGCGTGGCAACGTTGCCGAACACCACCGACCGCCTGACCGAACCCGAGCGCGCCGCCTGGGGCGGGTACCTGCGATCGCACGCGGCGATCGTGCGCCAGCTGGACGCGACCCTGGTCGAGGCGCACGGCCTGCCGCTGACCTCGTTCGAGGTGCTGGCGCGGCTGGCCCAGCAGGACGAGGGCAAGCAGCGCATGAGCGACCTGGCGCAGTCGGTGTGGCTCAGCCGCAGCGGCGTCACGCGGCTGGTCGATCGGCTGGAGCGAGACGGACTGGTCGAGCGCCAGGCCTGCGACTCGGACGCCCGTGGCGCCTTCGCCGTGATCACCGACGCCGGCCGGGCGCGGCTCGAGACCGCTCGGCGCACCCACGTCAGCGACGTGCGCGAGCGCTTCCTGTCGCGGTTCGACGCCGACGAGCAGGCGCAGCTGGCCGCGTTCTGGGACCGCCTGGATTCTTGATCGAGCTCGTCACCGCCTACCAGTTCTACCTGACCGTGCACATCCTGGCCGCGGTGGTGTGGGTGGGCGGCGCCACCGTCACCCAGGTCTACGCCGCCCGCGCGATGGCCGACCCTAGCCCGGAGCGGCTGGCCGGCTTCGCGCGTGACGCCGAGTTCGTGGGAAAGACCATGTTCACGCCGGCCTCGCTGGTGCTGGTCGTGTTCGGATTCCTGCTCGTCAACGAGGGCAATTGGTCACTGGGCAGCACCTGGCTGATCTTCGCGCTGGCAGTGTTCGCGGCCTCGTTCGCCGTCGGTATCGGCTTCCTGGCACCCGAGTCGGCCCGCATCGCCCGCGCCATCGAGCTGCACGGCGTCGGCTCCACCGAGGCCACCCGGCGCATCGAGCGGATCTTCCTGGTCAGCCGCATCGAGCTGCTGTTCCTGATGCTGGTGGTCGTGGACATGGTGGTCAAGCCGGGCCTTTGAGCACGGGGGAGGGGCAGGCGGAAGCACCGCTTCCGTAGAATGCAAGGCCCATGGAACGCTATGACCCCGCAGCGATCGAGGCCCGCTGGCAGAAGATCTGGCACGACCAGCGGATCCACGAGGTGCCCAACCCGGAGCCCGGTGAGGACACCTCGAAGCTGATGTACGTGCTGGAGATGTTGCCCTACCCGTCGGGTGAGCTGCACATGGGGCACGTCAAGAACTACACGATGGGCGACGTGGTGACGCTGTACAAACGGCGCAACGGCTGGCGGGTGATGCACCCGATGGGCTACGACGCGTTCGGGCTGCCGGCCGAGAACGCGGCCATCAAGAGCGGCAAGCACCCGAGCGTGTCGACGCGCGAGAACATCGAGGCGATCCGGGTGCAGATGCGCCGCATGGGCTGGTCGATCGACTGGACGCGGGAGCTATCCACCTCCGAGCCCGACTACTACCGGTGGACGCAGTGGATCTTCCTGCGCCTGTTCGAGGCCGGCCTGGCCTACCGCAAGAACGCGGCCGTCAAGTGGTGCCCCAACGATCAGACGGTGCTGGCCAACGAGCAGGTGATCGACGGCCACTGCGAGCGCTGCGGCGCCGAGGTCGAAGCCAAGAACCTGGAGCAGTGGTTCTTCAAGATCACCGACTACGCGCAGCGGCTGCTGGACGACCTGGCCGAGGTGCGATGGCCGGAGCGGGTCGTGACCATGCAGCGCAACTGGATCGGCCGCAGCGAGGGGGCCGAGGTCACGTTCCGGGTCGAGCATGACCCATCGATCGAGCTGCCGGTGTTCACCACGCGCCCGGACACGCTGTACGGCGCCACCTTCTTCGTCCTGGCTCCCGAACACCCGCTGTCGGCGGAGCTGGCGCGCGGCACCGATCAGGAGCAGGCGGTGGCCGACTACGTCCGGCACACATCGGCGCTGTCCGAGGTGGAGCGGTCATCCGAGAAGGAAAAGACCGGCGTCTTCACCGGGCGCAACGTCGTCAACCCGGTAAACGGCGAGGCGATCCCGGTGTGGGTGGCCGACTACGTGCTGATGGAGTACGGCACCGGCGCCGTGATGGCGGTGCCCGGCCACGACGAGCGCGACTTCGAGTTCGCGGAGAAGTTCGGGCTGCCGGTGCGCCAGGTGGTGGCGCCGCGCGACGGCGATACCGATCTCGAGGGGGCGTTCGTCGCGCACAGCGCCGACGAGGTGCTGATCAACTCGGCGGCATTCACCGGCATGCCGGCGCCCGAGGGTAAGCGCGCCATCATCGAGTGGCTGGAGGGCGAGGGATCAGGGCACGGACGCGTGGCCTTCCGCCTGCGCGACTGGCTGCTGTCACGGCAGCGCTACTGGGGCTGTCCGATCCCGATCGTGCACTGCGAGTCTTGCGGCGTCGTGCCGGTGCCGGATGACCAGCTGCCGGTGGTGCTGCCCCAGGTCGAGGACTTCGCCCCCAAGGGCCGCTCCCCGCTGGCCGCCGCCGAGGACTGGGTGCACGTGTCATGCCCGAGCTGCGGCGGCCCGGGCCGGCGCGAGACGGACACGATGGACACGTTCGTGGACTCGTCCTGGTACTACATGCGCTACGCGGATCCCCAGAACGCGACTGCGCCGTTCCAGCGCGACATCGTCGACACCTGGCTGCCGGTCGACCAGTACATCGGCGGAGTCGAGCACGCGATCCTGCACCTGATGTACGCGCGCTTCTTCACCAAGGCGCTGTACGACCTTGGGCACCTGGGCTTCACCGAGCCGTTCGCGAACCTGTTCACGCAGGGGATGATCCATTACCACGGCGCCAAGATGTCCAAATCGCGGGGCAACATCATCAATCCCGATGACTACATCGAGCGCTACGGCGCCGACACCACGCGGCTGTACACACTGTTCCTGGGGCCGCCGGAGCAGGACGCCGAGTGGCAGGACTCGGGCGTGGCCGGCCAGCACCGATTCCTGGCGCGGCTGTGGAGGCTGGCGCACGAGGTCGTTGCCAACGATGGCACCGGTATCCCGGCAACCGTCGCGGCCGACGGCCCGGGCGGCGACATGGTGCGCAAGGCGCACTGGGCGATCGACAAGGTCAGTTCCGACATCGGCGATCGGTTCTCGTTCAACACGGCCCAGTCGGCGGTGCACGAGCTGGTGACGACGATCCAGGACACGCCCGCGGCGAGTGGCGAGCAACGACGTTTCGCCACGGCCACGGCGGTCAGCCTGATCCACCCGTACGCGCCGCACATCGCCTGCGAGCTGTGGGAGCTGCTGGGCGGCGAGCGGCTGTGGGACGCTCCCTGGCCCGCCGCCGATCCCGAGATGCTGGCGAGTGACACCGTCACCTACGCGGTACAGGTGAACGGCAAGCTGCGCGGAGACGTGGACGTGCCGGCCAATTCGGTCGAGGACGAGGTGGTGGCGGCGGCGCGCGCGGTTCCGAACGTGGCCGCCTACCTGGACGGCGCCGACGTGCGAAAGACGATCTTCGTGCCGGGGCGGCTGGTCAACTTCGTCGCCTAGACGGGTGGCGTTCGCCCAGACCCTGAATGATGCGTCGGAGTCGGTTCGGCCTTCCTGGTTGGCACGCTGGACGCGGGAGCGGGCTGTGGGTTGGTCGAGCCAGATCGAGACGCTCTCGTCACCGCTCGTGACTGACACCTGACGGGCCCCGCGGCGAACATCGCCGCATGCTTCCGATCTCACCCCAACGTCTGGCCGTCTACGCAGCCGTGGCGATCGCGGTGCTCGTGATCGGCTGGCGCAGCCAGTCCGGCTCGCCGCCGACCGCCTACCCGGAGCCGGCTGCCTCGACGGCGACGGCGCCTGACTCATCCGCCGCGCCGGCAGTGGTGGTGGTCGACGTTGTCGGCGCCGTGCGCCGGCCGGGCGTCTACCGCCTGCCCGGCGCCGCCCGCGTGCTGGACGCGGTGCACCGGGCACGGCCCACCGGCCGCGCCGATCTGGCCGGCCTGAACCTGGCTGCCCGGCTGGCCGACGGCGAGCAGGTGGTGGTGCCCACGCGCGGCGGCGGTGGGGCGGCGGCCGTGGCGCCGGTGGCCGGCAGCGCCGACGCGCCCGTGCACCTCAACTCGGCCACGCTCGAGCAGCTGGAGACCCTCGACGGCATAGGGCCGGCGCTGGCCCAGCGGATCATCGACTACCGCGCCATGCATGGCGGCTTCCACTCGCTGGACGAGCTCGACAACGTGAGCGGGTTCGGCCCGGCGCGGATGGCCGCGCTGCACGGCCATGTGGCGCTGTGACCCGCCCACCCGGCTGGTGGTGGCGGTTCTGGCCGGCCTGGTGGCGGCGGCCTTTGGCCATCCACTGGTGTCGCTGCTGGCGGCGATCCCCTGGCGCCCACGGGGGCTGCTCCTGGGGCTCGCGCTGGCGACGGCGCTGTGGGGCGGTATGCGGGTGGCGGCGCTGCAGCACCGTGCGCTGGTACCCGGCCCGATCGATGGCGTCGTGGTCGTGACCGGTGCGCCCAGCGGCGACCGTGCTGTCGCGCGCGTGGTGGCCGGCAGCGAGGACGTGCTGCTGCAGGCGCCGGGGTACCGACCGCATCTGGGCGGGGTCTACCGGGTGACCGGCCACCTGCGGGAGATCGACCCGCCGGTGCGCAACTACTACGCGAGCCAGGGGGTGCACCTGGAGC
>Ga0075424_100000308_pt1 | contig 36110 bp, 43 predicted proteins | sample SoiMethybrSBSTD3_FD_75301 | JGI IMG/M metagenome (GOLD analysis project Ga0075424, IMG submission 75301) | Bulk soil microbial communities from a Populus tree surrounding site in Tennessee, USA - Soil MetaG P. TD hybrid SBSTD3 | ecosystem: Environmental > Terrestrial > Soil > Tree plantation...
CGAGAGCGAGCCGCCCTTGTCGCGCACGTCCTTCGCGAGCGCGGCGCCGACGTCGCCGCCGTACAGGGCTTTCACTCCCTGGTGGGCGATCTGCTCCAGGGACGAGCTCAACTTGCGCTGATCCAGGCGCTTGTCGGTGGTGGCGGTCCAGTTGCCGAGCGGCGGCCACTGGCCGTCCTCGAGGAAGAGTTGGGCGGCGTCGCGGTCGCGCGCGAGCGAGCGGGCGACCGAGGCGATCATCAGGCCGGCGAACCAGTCGACGATCATGCCTTCGCGCGCGAGGCGCACGGCCGGCGCGACGAGCTCGCGCCAGGGCAGGCGGCCGAACTTCTCGTGGGCAGCCGCCATGCCGGCGGCGACGCCGGGCACGGCGACCGCGGTCGCGCCCTGCACGTTGCGCTCGTCCTTGACGAGCGGCCAGGCGAAGAGGTCGGGGTTGGTGCCCTTGCCCGCGAGCGGGTAGTCGGCGGGATCCAGGCCGCGCGGCGAGCGCATGCCGTAGTCGACGACATGCGCCTTCTGCTCCTTGGCGCGCCAGAGCACCATGCAGCCGCCCGCGGCGAGCCCGCTCATCCACGGCTCGACCACGCCGAGGGCGAACGAGGTGGCGACCGCGGCGTCGACCGCGTCGCCGCCCGCGGCAAGCACCGCCGCGCCGGCCTCGGCGGCGCGCTTGTGCTGCGCGGCGACCACGCCGCCGCGCGTCGGCACGACGCGCTTGCGGACGACCTGCGAGTCGGAGAAGTTGTCGCTCAACTCAAATCGGGGTCAGGCACCGAATTACTCGGCCGCGACGCCGTAATTAGGAGCCTGACCCCGATTTCCCTTCTCGGCGTGCTCCAGCGCGTACGCGGCGATCTCGGCGTGGGTCGCGAACCAGACGCCCTTCTTCTTCTTCGCGTGGCGGATCAGCTCGTCGAGGATCCAAAGGCGCGAGCGATAGCCGCTGATGTGCGGGTGCATGGTGAGCTGGAAGATGCCGCCTTCCTTGTACGCGGCGTCGAGCTCGCGGCGGAAGATGTCGAACACGCCCTCGGGCGGCGTGTAGGGCCGCAGGCCCCCGAAGCGGTTCATGTTGAAGTACACCGCGTCGTCGCGGATCCACTCGACCGGCAGCTCGACCACGCCGGTCGGCCTGCCTTCCAGCTCGAGCTCGTAGCAGTCGACGTCGGCCATGAGGGAGGAGTCGTAGAGGAGGCCCATCTCCTTCGTGATCGAGAGCGTGTGCGGGCTGAAGTCCCAGGACGGAGTGCGGATGCCCACAGGTCTTGTTCCCGTGACCCGTTCCAGGGTATCGGCAGATTTCATCTGCAGCTCCCGCTCGGCCTCGCGCGGCAGCTCGGAGTTGCGCTCGTGGATCCAGCCGTGGATCGCGACCTCGTGGCCTTCCTTCACCACGCGCTTCTGCTCCTCGGGGTAGAGGAGCGCGGTGACGGCGGGGACGAAGAACGACGCTTTGACTTTGTGGCTCTTCAGGATTTCCAGGATGCGCGGCACGCCCTGGCGCGCGCCATATTGGCCCTGCGAGAGCCGCCCGATCGACTCGCCGCCCTCGCGCAGCTCGTTGGTCTCGTGGTCGGAGTCGAAGGAGAGCGCGATCGCGCAGCGCGCGCCACCTTGCCACTTCTTCGGCTTGAGCGGCCGCCCGGCGCGCACGCGGTTGACGATGCCGCGCCAGTGCGGCTCGGGCCATTGCCAGGGAAGGAGCTTCTCGTCCCTCATCGCTTGTTGATCTTGCGCGCGAGCTCGACGATCTGCTGCGATTCGCGCGCCACGAACCTGGCGAACTCCGCGGGCGGCATGCCGACCGCTTCCAGCCCCTGCGCGTCGAACTGCCGCTGCACCTCGGGGTCGGCGAGCGCCTTCACCGTCGCGGCGTGGATGCGCGCCACGATCTCGGGCGGCGCGCCCGCCGGCAGCCAGACGCCGAACCAGTTGACGATGTTGAAGCCGGGGAAGCCCGCCTCCTGCATGGTCGGCACCTCCGGCATGCCCTTCCAGCGCTTCGCGCCGGTGACGGCGAGGGTGCGCACCCGGCCCGCATGGGTGTGCTGCACGGCGAGCTGCGTGCCGACGAAGAAGAGGTCGATGCGGCCCGCGACGAGATCCGTGATCACCTCGGCCACGCCCTTGTAGGGCACGAGCGTGATGTCGGCGCCGCTCATCGACTTCATCAGCTCCGCCGGGATGTGGCTCGCGGTGCCGATGCCGGCCGAGCCGTAGTTGAGCTTCCCCGGCTCCCTTTTCGCCAGAGCAATCAGATCCTGGACGGTTCGCGCGGGCGAGTTGGAAGGAACTATCAATGCCTGGCCGAAGTTCTGCGCCGCGAGCGTCACGTGCGTGAAGTCCTTCACCGGGTCGAAGGGCACGTTCTCGTTGAAGGGCGGCGTGTTGACATGGGACGCCGTGGTGAAGAGCCACGTGTAGCCGTCGGGCGCGGTCTTCGCCACGTAGGCGGTGCCGACGATGCCGCCCGCGCCGGCGCGGTTCTCGATGATCAGCGGCTGGCCGAGCTGCGCGGCGATGCCGTTGCCGATCATGCGGATGATCAGGTCGGGCGGCCCGCCGGGCGGCGAGGGCACGACGACGTGCACCGGCTTCGCCGGCCAGCCCTGCGCCTGCAGCGCGCCGGCGAAGAGCCACAGCAGGAGCAGCGATGACCTCATCGGACCTTTTCCCACGTTTGATTCTTTGACGAGGCGACGATCGCCTCCAGCACGGCGACATTGTGCACCTCGTCGCCGCCGGGGACCGCGATCGGCCGGCGCGCGAGGGCGGCTTCTGCGAAATGCTCGAGCTCGGCGCGCTCGGTGCGCACTTCAGGAAAATCGACGATGCGCGGGCGCAGCTTCTCCAGCTTTTCGTTGAGGAGGCAGACCTGCATGTCCCACTTCGCCAGGTGCTCGACGTCCCCCAGCTGCACCCAGCCCTTCGAGCCGAACACCTGCAGGCGCCAGGTCTCGGCGGTGGCGACCACCGTGCCGAGGTAGCCGCTCGCGCCGCCGCGAAAGCGGAAGAGCATCGAGGTGGTGTCGTCCATGCCGAAGTCCTGCGCGAGGCGCAGGCTCTGCGCCGACACCGCGTCGATGTGGCCGGCGAGGTAGAGCATCGCGTCGACGACGTGCACGCCGCGGCCGGTCATGCCGCCCGCGGGCGCCTCGCGGCCGGCGTCGTGGCGCCAGTGCCCGCGCGAGAAGCGGTAGGCGCTCGGGCCGCAGAAGTTGCCTTCCATGTGCAGGAGCTTGCCGAGGCGCCCGTCGCCGAGCATGCGCTTCACTTCCTGCAGCGCCGGCTGGAAGCGCCAGTTGTAGCCGACCGCGAGCGTGACGCCGGCACGCTGGCAGGCCTCCACCGCGCGAGTGGACTCGTTGCGGTCGACCCCGAGCGGCTTCTCGACGAAGACGTGCTTGCCGGCCTGCGCCGCGGCGACGATCTGCGCGCAGTGCCGCGAGTGGGGCGTGGCGAGCACCACGGCCTGGACGTCGGTTTGCAGAAGCGATTCGTAGCTGGGAGAAAGCGCGATGCCGTTCTGCCTGCAGAACTCGTGCGCCTTCGCCGGCGTGCCGGTCGCGCCGGCGACGAAGCGGATGCGCTCCGAGCCCGCCGCCGAGCGCACCAGGTTCTGGCCCCAGGTGCCGATGCCCACGATCGCCGCCTCAAGCATCGGGCGAATGATAAAGTCACTGCCGACGGAAATCGGGGTCAGAGCCCTATTTCCCGCCGCAGTAGCGGAGACCTCGGAAATAGGGCTCTGACCCCGATTTCCAAGGGGAGCACCATGCTGCGGATTCTTTCTCTTCTGATGCTCGCGTGGCTCGCCGGCTGCGCGACGGCGCGGCCGGACTCGAGCGAGGTCGTCACCGAGACGTTCAGGGTCCCGTCGCTCGACCCGGGGATCACGCTCTACGTGCGGAACCGCCACCTCGCGGGCGCCGAGCGCTTCGCGCCCGAGCGCGTGGTGCTCTACGTGCACGGCGCGACGTTTCCCTCGGAGACGATGTTCGACATCGACCTGCCCGGCGGCTCGTGGATGGAGAACGCGGCACGGCGCGGCTTTGACGCCTACAGCGTCGACATCCGCGGCTACGGCCGCTCGACGCGTCCGGCGGCGATGAGCCAGCCGCCCGCCGACAATCCGCCCTTCGCCGGCGCGGACGACGCGGTGCGCGACATCGCCGCGGTGGTCGCGTTCATCAGCAAGCGGCGCGCCGTGGCGAGGATCAGCCTGGTCGGCTGGTCGATGGGCACCACCTTCATGGGCAAATACGCCGCCGAGCATCCCGCCAACGTCGGGAAGCTGGTGCTCTACGCGCCGGTGTGGCACGAGCCCGGGCTCAGGGCGCCGCCCTACAGCGGCGCCTACCGCACCGGCACGCGCGAGCAGATCCGCCCGTTCAACACCGCCGGCATCCCGAAGGACCGCGTGGCCGAGATCAGCCCCGCGGACTGGTACGACAAGTGGTGGCAGGGCAACCTCGCCACCGACCCGGAGGGCGCCTCGCGCAACCCGCCGGTGATCCGCTCGCCCAACGGCGTGATGCGCGACCTGAACGAGTCGTGGGCGAAGGGCAAGCCGACCTACGACGCCGCGGCGGTCAGGGCGCCGACGCTCCTCATCATGGGCGAGTGGGACGTGATCACGCCGCCCGAGCAGGGCCTCGCGCTCTTCAAGCGCCTGACCGGCGCGCGCGAGCGGCGCGTGATCGTGCTCTCCGAAGGCTCGCACTCGATGGGCGTGGAGAAGAACCGCATGCACCTCATCCGCGAGGTACAGAACTTCCTCGAGGAGTAGGCGGCAATCGGGGTCAGGCTCCTAATTGCTTTGCTGCGCGATACCGCAATTAGGTGCCTGACCCCGATTTCGTCAGTTGAACTTGAGGCCCGCCGCCTTGACGATCGCCTTGTTGGTCTCGATCTCCCTCGCGATCATCGCGTCGAACTCGGCCGGCTTGAGGGGCAGCGGCTCGAGGCCCTGGGGCTTGAGCCTCGCCGCCACGGCGGGCTGGGCGAGGACCTTCATGGTCTCCTCGTGCAGGCGCTGCACGATCGCCTCCGGCGTCCCGGCGCGGACCAGCATGCCGTTCCAGAAGGTGTAGTCGCTGTCGGGGACGCCGGCCTCCTCGTTGGTCGGCACCTCCGGCAGGATGCTCGAGCGCTTCGCGGTGCTCACCGCGAGCGGGATCAGGCGACCCTGGCGGATGAACGGCATCCCCGAGGTGACGCCGATGCTCATCCAGTCGACCTCGCCGCTCGCGACCTGCGTCAGCGCCTCGGGCCCGCCCTTGAAGGGCACGTGCGTGCCGGCAAAGCCGGCGGCGAGGCGCAGGCGCTCGGCGGCCCAGTGCGTCGCGCTGCCGACGCCGGCCGAGGCGAAGGTGCTGAGGCGGCCGGCTTTCGCGGCCGCGACGAACTCCTTCAGGGTCTTCACCCCCTTGGCGGGCGAGACCACGGTGACGTTGGGCACGACGCCGAAGATGGCGACGCCGCGCAGGTCGCGCGCGGCGTCGTAGGGCGCGTTCGGATACGCCGCGGGCGCGGCCGAATGCGCCGAGGCGTGGATCAGGATCGTGTAGCCGTCGGGCTCGGCGTTCACCACGTAGGCGGTGCCGATGCTGCCGCCGGCGCCGCCGCGGTTCTCGACGATGATCGGCTGGCCGAGCGCGGCGGAGAGCGGCTCGAGCACGATGCGCCCGAGGACGTCGATGGTCGAGCCGGGGCCGAACGGCACCACGGCGCGGATCGGCTTCGCAGGCCATGGCTGCGCGGCCGCGGCCAGCGGGAACAACAGCATCAGCAAGGTCAGCGCGAAGCCGCGCATGGCTCTCCTCCTTTTTTCGATTGGGAAATGGCGCGGTTGACGCGCGGCATGACCTCGCCCGCCATCAGCTCCATCGAGCGGCGCGCGAGCTTCTCGTCGACCCAGTCCATGCCGGCGTAGACGATCTCGCCGAACTCGCCCGCCTGCTCGCGCAGCGCGAGGATCTGGTCGACGACGTGGTTCACCGTGCCGCACAGCACCAGGCGCTCGACGAGGTAGTCGTCGGTGAGCGTGGCGTCGTCCTGCCCGGGGTCGGTCTTGAAGACGATCTGGCGGTTGGAATAGCGCATCTTCTTGCCGAGCATGCGCCAGTAGTAGCGGTAGGGGCTCGCCGGGTCCGTCTTGCCATAGCGCTGCGCGGTGCGTTCGTCGTCGGCGACGAAGATCGTGCGCGCGATGCGCCAGTCGCCGGGATCGGGCGCCTGGCCGCTCTTGCGCTTGCCGGCGGCGTAGTTCTCCCAGTGGCTGGGCAGCCAGTGCGCGAGCAGGAAGTTGGCCGACAGCGGATGGAAGTCGCGCTCGCCCATCGCGATCACGCCCTTCGAGCCCGGGGCGACCACGGTGCCGACGATCTCGGGCCGGGGCTTCTGGTAGGGCTTGTAGAGCTCGCCGCGGTGGATCTCCGGGATGCGCGTCTGCGCCGTCGTCACCTTGAAGCGGTTGCCGGGGAAGTCGATGTCGTAGGGCGGATCGCGCTCCCAGATGGCGAGGATCACGTCGATCGCCTCGGCGAACAATTTGTTGCGGTCCTCGTCGAGCAGCCCCAGCGCCTCGGCGTCGGAGCGCAGCGCGCCCGGGCTCACGCCGAAGATGAAGCGGCCGCGCGCGAGGTGGTCGAACATCGCCGCGTGCGAGGCGATCAGCGCCGGGTGCGAGTGCGAAAGGTTCGAGGTGCCGGTGGCGAGCTTGATGCGCGCGGTGGCGTGCACCAGCGAGGCGAGGAAGATGAAGCTCGAGGTGATGTTCTCCGACTTCTCGGTCAGGTGCTCGCCGACGAAGGCGTCGTGAAAGCCGAGCCGGTCGGCGAGGATGATCGTCTCGCGGTCCTCCTCGAGCGTCTGCGACGGCGGCCGGTCGGCCGGGTGCAGCGGCATCATGAAAAGCCCGAGGCGCATTCCTGAAGCCTATCATTGCGGTTTTCGGGGGAGGACATGCCGAAGACAGTGCTGATCACGGGCGCCGGCAGCGGCTTCGGCCGCGGCGCGGCGATTGCGCTCGCCGAACGCGGCCACAAGGTGATCGCGGCGGTGCTGAACGACGCGCAGGCGAAGGAGCTCAGGAAGGCGGCGCCGAAGCTCGGCGTGGTCAAGCTCGACATCACCAAGGCGAAGGACGTCGCCAAGGTCGACCGGCTGAAGCCCGACGTCTTCATCGCCAACGCCGCGATCGGGCAGACCGGGCCGCTGTCGCTGATCCCGCTCGAGCGGCTGCGCAAGGTGTTCGAGGTCAACGTCTTCGCCACCTTCGCCATCACGCAGCGCGTCGCGCGGGCGATGCGCAAGCGGCGCGCGGGGCGGATCATCCTCATGTCCTCGATCGGCGGCGTACGCGCCGGCGTCGGCTCGGGGCCCTACACGATGACCAAGCACGCGATCCAGGCGTTCGGCACCGCGCTGCGCGCCGAGCTGAAAATGTTCGGCGTCGACGTCTGCCTGATCAATCCCGGGCCTTACGCCACCGGGTTCAACGACCGCATGGCCAACGACCCGGGGCCCTGGTTCGACCGTCGCAAGGCCGCGCCGGAGGACATCGCGGTCATGGACCAGCTCGTGCAGCGCATCACCGTCGGCCAGATGAACCCGGCGGAAGTGGTCAAGCGCTATGTCGAGCTGGTCGAGGCGGAGGCGACCGAGCTGGTGAACTTCGTTCCGCCGGACATCGTCGAGCGCATGAGCCGCTCGATGCCGGCCCGCTGAAATCGGGGTCAGGCACCTATTACGGCATCGCGCAGCCAAGTAATTAGGTGCCTGACCCCGATTGGGACGGTTACTTGACGCTCATGCCGTCCTTCACGTCGTGCACGCCGTGGACCTTCGAGGCGACGCGCAGCGCGGTCTTGCGCTGGTTTTCGTCCTCGACGAAGCCGGAGAGCAGCACGCGGCCCTTGTAGGTCTCGACGCTGACGTCGGTCGACTTCAGGCCCGGCTCGCCGAGCAGCGCCGCCTTCACCTTCGCGGTGAGCGCGCTGTCGTCGATGTACTTGAAGGCCACCGTGCGGCCGTGGATCGCGTCGGCGTCGGTGAACTCCTCGAGCGTTAGCTTGCCGTCGCGGTTCTTGTCGGCCTTGTCGAAGGCCGGCGCGAAGTCGCGGATCTGGCTCGTCTCGCTCTTCGTGAGGAAGCCGTCGCCGTTCACGTCCAGCTTCTGGAACTTCTCCGTCGGGTACCTATCGGCCGGGCGGTCGTCCCTGGGTTGCGCGTGCGAGGCGCTGGGCGCAAAGGCTGCGCCGCCGACGATCGTCGCAATGGCCACCAGCGATTGATGGAGCTTCATGGTCGACTCCTTTCTTGGTACTAGGGGAGATGGACGGGGCGAACGCCCGCCCACCGTCTTTGACCGGCGCGTTCCCGGCCGGGTTCGCGCGGGTTTGTCGCCTCCAGGCGACAGTTTTCGGCCCTAGCCCGGGAAGACCGGCTTCTCGGACCCCAGGGTTTCGGCGGCGAGCTTGAGGAGCCGCTCCTGCAGGCGCCGGCTCTGGTAGACCTCGTCGGGCGGCAGCGTGGCGGCGAGGCGCACCACCTCGGCGATGGCTGCCGGGGCGAAGTAGACCTCCCACGAGACGTGCTGCACCGAGAGCGACCACGAGTCGCGCGAGAAGCGCGAGGCCGCGCCGCCGGAGAATCTCCAGCGCGAATGCTGCCCTGCGCCCGGCGGCGCGCCGAGGCCGGGAGTGAGGATCTCCTCGGCGCGCCCCTCGACCTGGCGCGCGTCGACGTGCGCGCGGATGTGCGAGACGCGCACGCGGCGCACGAACTTGTCGACGTAGATCGCCTCGCGGCCCTCGAACTGCTGCTTGAGCTGCGCGCAGTTGGCGGCGTGCGCGCGGTTGGCCGCGGTGTCGCCGCGCCATTGCTGCAGGCGGTGCGCCTCGGGCAGCCACACCCGCTCGTGCCACGGCTCCCAGTGGGCCCTGAAGCGGTAGACGAGCTCGACGTCCCAGCGCGCCGCCCAGAGCGCCTTGAAGAGCGCCCAGGCCGCGTCGTGGGTGCTGGTCTTCCAGTGCAGCGTCACCGGGCACGCGGGCTTGCGCGCGGCGAGGCGGGCGGCGAGCGGCCGCGCGATCGACGCTTCGAGCGCGATCAGTCCGGCGCCGGGCAGGCAGGCGTCGAGCTCGTCGAGCATCGCCGCGGGATCGGCCCAGGTCTTCACGCTCCAGCCGCTGCCGAGCTGCGCCGCGATGGCGGCGAAGCCGGCGGCGCGCTCCCGGTCGTCGTCGAGCACCAGGAGCAGCGGCATCAGGCGCGCGAAGCGACCCAGCCGGCCCAGCCGATGAGCGCCATGTCGCTGTCCATGGGGCCGACGAGCTGGATCGCGAGCGGCAGGCCGTGCGCGCCGCGCCCGCGCGGCACGCCGACGCAGGGCACGCCGAAGAGCGTCCAGGCCCGGTTGAAGACCGGGTCGCCGGTGCTCGCGAGCGAGGCGGGTGCCTCGCCCGGCGCGCCCGGCGTGAGCAGGAAGTCGACTTCGCGCACCGCCTCGGCCAAGGCGCGGCGGCAGCCGCGGGCGAGCTCGCGCATCGCGTCGTAGTCCTCGCGCGTCACGCTCAGGCCGTCCTCGATGCGCGGCTTGAGGCTCCTGCTGATGTCGTCCGGGAAGTTCGCGTGCTCCCAGGCGAGCGCGCGCGCCATCTCGAAGTGCATGACGACCTTGTGGCGGTCGAAGAGCTGCTCGCTGCCGGCGGGCAATTCGAACTCGCGTACCTGCGCGCCCGCCCTGGCGAGGCTGCGCGCCGCGTCCTCGAGGTTGGCCTGCGTCGCCGGATCGGCGCTCTCCCAGCGCGGCGTGCGGCAAAGGCCGATGCGCGGGGCGGACGCCGGCGGGGGGAGAGCGCGGCGCCCGGACAGGATTTCAAGCGAGAGCGCCAGATCCTCCGCGCTGCGCGCGAAGATGCCGACGGTGTCGAGCGACTCGGCGACCTGCTTCACGCCCTGGCGGCTGATGCTGCCGAAGCTCGGCTTGACGGCGAAGGCGCCGCAATAGGCGGCGGGGCGGATCACCGAGCCGCCGGTCTGCGTGCCGAGCGCGAGCGGCACCATGTTGTCGGCCACCGCGGCGGCCGAGCCGCTCGAGGAGCCTCCCGGCGTATGGGCGCCGTTGTGCGGGTTGCGCGTCTGCGAGGGATGGTTGAGCGCGAACTCGGTGGTGACCGTCTTGCCCAGCACGAGCAGGCCGGCTTGCCTGAGCAGCGCCACGCAGGCGGCGTCGGCGCGCGGGCGGTGGCCGCGGTAGATCGGCGAGTTGTACTCGGTGGGCAGGCTCTCGGTGTCGATGATGTCCTTGATCCCGACCGGCACGCCGTGCAGGGGCGAGCGCCGCGGCATGCGGTCGAGCTCGCGCGCCTCCGCCAGCGCCTGCTTCGCGTGGATGAATGCCCAGGCGCGCACTTCCTCGTCGCGCTGGGCGATGCGCTCGAGGCAGGCTTCGGCGAGCGCGAGCGCGGTGGTCTCGCCGGCCGCGATGCGGCGCGCGGCTTCGGCCGCGGTGAGCTCGTTCAGTGCGGTGGGCATGGCAATCGGGGTCAGGCTCCAATTATTGGCTGGTGAGACGCTCCATGACGATGCGGCGTGCTTCTCCACGCACCGCGGACGTGCACGATTTTCCTCCAAACGCGGGGTTTCACGGGGAATTGCGTCTGGCATGCGCCGTGCTTTGGCTCTCGGGCGAGGAGAAGAGAAAAGGAGACGCATGGATCTCGTCCTCGTCGTGCAGCTGGTCCTTACCTCCGCCATTGCCGGCTGCTGCATCGTCCTCATCTTCGTCGGCCCCGAGCGGCGCGCCGAAGCGGAAAGAGAAGAAGCGCGGCGACGCTAGGAAGCAGGCGGGCCGCCGCCGACGGTGGTAGTCTTCGCCCCGCAGGATCTCAAGCAGCGAGGAAGTTCATTTCCGTCCCTTGATCATCGTGCCCGCAAGCGCAGCTCGGACAGCTGCGTGCTACAAGGAACGGAAACGAACATGCCGACAGGTACCGTGAAGTGGTTCAGCGACGCGAAGGGCTTCGGGTTCATCACGCCGGATGACGGCGGCAAGGATCTCTTTGCGCATCACAGCTCGATCCAGGGCACCGGCTTCAAGTCGCTCAAGGACGGCCAGAAGGTCTCCTTCGACGTGACGCAGGGCCAGAAGGGCCCGGCGGCGGCGAACATCAAGCCGCTGTAAGGCGCCACCCGCGCGGGTCGCGGGCTATCATGGGCGATGAAGAATTCCGAAGTCCCCATGATGGCGCTGCGCCGCGCGGTGCAGATCTGCAACGGCGTGGACGCGCTCGGCGACGCGCTCAACGTGTCGAGCGACGCTCTGGTGCGCATGCTCGCGGGGGAGGAGGAAGTGCCGCAGCCGCTCTTCACGCAGACGGTCGGGCTGCTCCTCGAGGCGACCGCGACGCGGGCGCCGAAGCGCACGCCCGACTCGCACAAGGGCGGCCGGAAAGGGCCCGGCCACTGAATCTCGAACCCGTGCGCTCCTTCGGCAAGTGCAAGGAGCGCAGCTGCCTCAGCAAGCGGCGCTACTGGTCGCAGGTCGACGCGCTGGTGATGGCGACCCGGCGCCAGATGCCGGGCCTCGGCGCCTACTCGTGCGCCAACTGCGGCGGCTGGCACCTGACGCGCCAGGTTTCTCACAGACTCTGACCGAAACAATCGCGACCCCGGCCCCGGATTGGTGGGGAGAATGCGCCATGCGCTTCCTCGCCACTCTGGTTCTTATCTTCGCGTGCAGCGCGGCGCACGCCGCCTATCCCGAGAAGCCGATCCGCTTCATCCTCGGCTCGGCGCCGGGCGGATCGGTCGACGTGCTGATGCGCATCCTCGCGCAGCAGCTCTCAACGCAGATGGGCGCGGCGTTCGTGGTCGAGAACAAGCCCGGCGCGTCGTTCGTGCCGGCGACGATGGACGTGGTGAAGGCGCCCGCGGACGGCTACACGCTCGGCTACGGCAATATCGTCTCGCTCGCGATCAACCGCGCGCTGCTGCCGAAGCTGCCCTACGACGTCGAGCGCGACCTGACGCTCGTCTCCAACTGCGTGCAGGTGTTCAACATGCTCGCGGTCAACAACGACCTGCCGGTGCGCTCGGTGCAGGAGCTGATCGACTACGCGAAGAAGAACCCCGGCAAGCTCAGCAACGGCTCTTCGGGCAACGGCACCACCGGCCACCTCGGCGGCGAGCTCTTCAAGTCGATGACCGGCACCGACATCCTGCACGTGCCCTACAAGGGCAGCCCGCAGGCGATCAACGACCTGATGGCGGGCAACATCCAGGTGATGTTCGACAACGTCCCGTCGATCGGGCCGCACGTGAAGGCCGGACGCGTGCGCGGCCTCGGCGTCTCGGCGCCGAAGCGCGCCGCGCAGTTCCCCGACACGCCGACCATCGCCGAGACGGTGCCGGGCTACGAGACCAACTCGTGGGGCGGCGTGATCGCGCCGGCGAAGCTGCCGAAGGACGTTCTCAACCGGCTGGTGCTGGAAATCCGCAAGGCGCTGGCGACCCCGGCGGTCGCCGATCGCTACCGCAGCCTCGACACCGAGCCCGACGGCGCGGGCCCCGAGGCGTTCCTCGCGCTGGTGAGGAAAGAGACGCCGAAGTGGGCGGAAGTCGTCCGCAAGTCCGGAGCCAAGGTTGACTGAGCGCTGGGACCTGCTGATCCGCGGCGGCACCGTCGTCGACGGCATGCGCACGCCGCGCTTCAGGGCCGACGTCGCGGTCAGCGCCGGCAAGATTTCCGAGATCGGCAAGCTCAAGGGAAAGGCGAAGGTCGAGATCGACGCCGGCGGCAAGATCGTCGCCCCGGGCTTCATCGACGCGCACACGCACGACGATCGCCTGATGCTCTCCGATCCGTACATGGAGCCGAAGGTGAGCCAGGGCGTGACTACCGTTATCGCCGGCAACTGCGGCATCTCGCTCGCGCCCACGCCCCGGGGCATGAAGGCGCCGATCACGCCGCCCATCGACCTGATGGACGACGAGGGAAGCTGGTTCCGCTTCTCGACCTTCCATGCCTACGTGCACACGCTCGCGGCGCAGCCGCCGGCGACCAACTGCGCGCTGCTCGTCGGCCACACCATGCTGCGCGTGCAGACGATGGACGAGCTCGACCGGCCGGCGACCGAGGACGAGACCGCGCTGATGCGCGCGATGGCCGACGAGGCGCTCGCCGCCGGCGCGGTCGGCATCTCGACCGGGCTCTACTACGAGCCGGCGCGCGCCGCGCCCACCGAGGAAGTGATCGCGGTGTGCCGCCCGCTCAGGAAGCGCAAGGGCCTCTACGTCACGCACATGCGCGACGAGGCCGACCGCGTCATCGACTCGCTCGAGGAGACCTTCCGCATCGGCCGCGAGGTGGGCGTGCCGGTGGTGGTGTCGCACCACAAGGTGGTCGGCAAGCCGAACCACGGCCGCTCGCCCGAGACGCTCGCCTGCATCCAGAAAGCGATGAAGTCGCAGAAGATCGGCCTCGACTGCTATCCCTACTGTGCGTCCTCCACCATCCTCTCGGTGAGCCGCGTCTCGCCGGCCTCCAGGGTGCTCGTCACCTGGTCGAAGCCGCATCCCGAATTTTCCGGGCAGGACCTGAACGACATCGCCGCGAAGCTGGGGCTCAGCGTGGAGAAGACGGTGGAGAAGCTTCTGCCCGCGGGCGCGATCTACTTCTCGATGGACGAGCAGGACGTGCAGCGCATCCTCGGCTTCCAGCACACCATGATCGGCTCCGACGGCCTGCCGCACGACGCCGCGCCGCATCCGCGCCTGTGGGGCACCTTCCCGCGGGTGCTGGGCCACTATTCGCGCAAGCTGAAGCTGTTCCCGCTCGAAACCGCGGTACACAAGATGACCGGCCTCACCGCCAGGACCTTCGGCCTCATGGACCGCGGCCAGCTGAAGCCCGGCTTCGCCGCCGACATCGTCGTCTTCTCGGAGAAACAGATCGCCGAAACCGCGACGTTCGAGAAGCCGATCAAGCCCGCGAAAGGCATCGACGCGGTGGTGGTCAACGGCCACGTCGTCTGGCGCAAGGGCAAGCCGACCGGCGCGCGACCGGGGAGAATACTGAGACGAGGCTGGACCGGCTGAATTCGGGGTCAGGTTCGTAATTATTGGGGGAAGCATGAGATTCATCGCAGCTGCGGTTCTTTCGCTGTTGACGACGCTGGCCTGGGCGCAGTATCCGAACCGGCCGATCCGCCTGATCGTGCCGGCGGCGCCCGGCGGCGGCACCGACATCACCGCGCGCAGCTACCAGCCCGCGCTGCAGGAAGGCCTCGGCCAGGCGGTGATCATCGAGAACCGCGGCGGCGCGGGCGGCATGATCGGCACCGCCGAGGCGGCGAAGGCGGCCCCCGACGGCTACACGCTGCTCATGGTCTACGTGAGCCACGCCACCAACGTCACGCTGGTGAAGAAGCTGCCCTACGACACGATCGCCGACTTCGTGCCGATCACGCTGATCTCGCACGAGCCGACGGTGCTGGTGACGCATCCGTCGCACCCCGCGAAGTCGCTCGCCGAGTTCACCGCGTGGGTGAAGCAGAACGAGGCGAAGATCTCGTACGCCACCGATCCCGGGAGCGCGGGCTTCCTCGCCGCCGAGCTCTACCTGCAGAAGGTCGGCGCCAAGGTGCAGTACATCCCGTACAAGGGCTCAGGCCCCGCCGCGGCCGACGTGGTCGCGAACCACGTCCCGTACATGTGGTCGGTGATCTCGATCGTCACGCCCTACGCGAAGGGCGGGCGCCTGAAGGCGCTCGCGATCGCGGCCGAGAAGCGCGCCGCGACGCTGCCCGACGTGCCGACCACCGCCGAGGCCGGCATCAGCGACTTCGCGGTGAGCGGCTGGTACGGCCTGGTCGCGCCCGCGAAGACGCCGAGGAGCATCGTCGAGCGGGTGCACGCCGAGATGGCCAAGGCGTTGAAGAATCCGGCGGTGATGGAGCGCCTCGCCACGTCGGGCTCGATCCCGATCGGCGGCGGCCCCGACGAGCTCGACCGGCACATCCGGAGCGAGATCACGCGCTGGAACAAGGTGCTGACCGCGGCCGGTGTCCAGCCGACGAACTGAATTCGGGGTCAGGCTCGTAATTATCCTGGCGCTGGGCGTCGGCCTGCCCGCCGCGGCGCTCGCCGATTGCCTTTCCAGCTGCCCGACGCGCAAGGGCGCGTTCGGCTCGCCCGAGGTCGATCGCGCCTGCGCGCTGAAGTGCCTCCAGGAAGACGACGCGGCGCCGCCGCCCAAGGCGCAGCCGGCAGCGAAGCCCAAGCCGCGCGCCGCCGAGTGGCCGGCCGACTGGCAGCAGCAGATCCGCCGCATGATCGGCAAGGTTCCCGATCCTGCGTTCCGCGACTGGGCGGCCGCGAACGTCGAGCTGGTGCGGCGTGATTTGGGCGAGGGATCGTGGACGCTCGGCGTCGTGCCCGGCAAGCTGATCGTCTACAAGTCCTTCTGGGATCCGCAGCTCGACGAGGACGACCGGCAGAACGTGCTGGTGTTCGAGCTGGCGAAGCTCCTGTGGTTCGCGCGCGTCAACGCCGGGCCGCGCGAGGTCAAGACCGCGCGCGAGCGCGAGTTCGAGGCGATCTACTGGCGCCACCCGGCGGCGATCGAGGCGACGCGCCTCGCCGCGTGGGGCGAGGGCGAGCGCAGGAGCCTCGGCTACCTCACCGACCGGGACATGCAGTCGTGGTTCTCGTATGCGCTGCGCGCGGTGATCTACCGGCTCGCCCCTCCCCCGGGCCCGGCTAGCGTGCGCGCCGACTGGCAGGCGGCGCTCGCCGAGGTGAGGGCCTTCTACGCGGCGCTGCTGCGCCAATAATTGCGAGCCTGACCCCGATTTCCTTTACGATCGCGGAAACTTTCCTGGGGAGGAGAGCATGAGCACGATCGATCGCCGGCGCTTCGTCGCCGCAATGGGCGCGGTTTTCACCACCGGGCTTCTCAGCTCCGCGGTTCGCGCCGCGATGGGTCCCGACGACAAGTTCGACCTGGTGATCAAGGGCGGCGAGGTGCTCGACCCGAGCCAGAACCTGCGCGCGAAGCGCGACGTCGGCATGCGCTTCGGCAGGATCGAGGCGCTCGAGGCCGACATTCCTGCGGCGCGCGCGCTGCGCGTGCTCGACGCCTCGGGCAAGCTCGTGCTGCCGGGCCTGATCGACATCCATTCGCACGTGTACCCCTACGGCTCGGCGATCGGCATTCCCGCCGACGAGCTCGTGCCCTACCAGGGCACGACGACGATGGTCTCGGCGGGCGACGCCGGCGCGAACAACTTCGCCGCCTTCCGCCGCTACATCCAGGCGCAGACGCGCACGCGGCTCTACGCTTTCGTGCACATCGCCAACATCGGCCTCGCCGGCTTCCCCGAGCCCGAGCTCTACCACCTCGGCTTCGCGCACCCGGAGGAGGCGGGCAAGACCGTCGCCGAGAACGCGGACATCGCGATCGGGGTCAAGGTGCGCATGTCGGAGAACGTGATCAACCAGGCGGGCCTCGAGCCGCTCAAGCGCGCGATCCGCGCCTGCGAGATCGCGGGCGGCGGCGCGCGCGTGATGTGCCACATCGGCGGCGTCGCCACGGCACAGCTGATGGGCGAGATCCTCAATACCCTGCGCAAGGGCGACATCCTCACGCACTGCTTCTCGGGCGCGCCGAACCTCGCCGGCGCGTTCACCAACATCGTGCAGAACGGAAAACTGATGCCCGAAGCGCTCGCGGCGAAGAAGCGCGGCGTGGTCTTCGACATCGGCCACGGCGGCGGCAGCTTCGACTTCACCGTCGCCGAGCCGGCGATGCAGGCCGGCGCGATGCCCGACACCATCTCCTCGGACATCCACGTCTTCTCCGGCAACTCGCCGGGCATGCCCTACCTGACCTGGGTGATGAGCAAGTTCATGGCGCTCGGCCTGTCGCTCGAGCAGGTAGTGCGCATGGCGACCACGGCGCCCGCGGCGCTCATCAACCGGCTGCCGAGGCACGGCACGCTGCAGGTGGGCGCGCCCGCCGACGCGAGCATCGTCGAGCTGGTGCAGGGCCCGGTCGAGTTCCTCGACACGCGCAACAACAAGCGCTCGGGCAAGGCCTACATCAAGCCGGTGCAGTCGGTGCTTGGCGGCGTCGCCTTCGGCCGGCCCTACGGCGCGCCGTTTTCGGTCAGGTGATCCGCGGCGCGCTGAGTTAGCTGCGAATTCACCGGTAGCCAGCCGCACGACAAGAAACGCGCGGTCGCGACGATACCCACGCCGCGGGCGCGCGGTTACATTCGGGCGAGTAGCGCGCACGTCCCCAATTCATCCATTCCATCGGAGCCCGAATGCAAATGCAAAATCAATTCGTCGACCTGTACCGCACCGGCATCAGGACGGCGTCCGACGTCGCCCGCAAGTCGCTGGAGAGCACCGTGCGGCTGCAGGAAAAGCAGCTCGACATCGTGCGCAACATCCTCGAGGAGAACACCCGCTCGGCCGACCGGCTGTCGGAGGCGCACAGCGTCGAGGACCTGGTGGCGCTGCAGGCGCGTCTCGCCGGCGCGCAGATCGAGCGCATGGCGGAGTTCTGGTCCAACCTCTGGCAGGCTGCCGCGGAGAACCAGAAGTCGATGATCGAGCAGGTGCAGTCGCAGATCGGCCAGGCGGCCGGCGCCGCGCGCGACACCGCGGCCTTCGCCTCGCGCAGCACCGAGGACATGGCGCGCAGCGCCGCCAACCAGATTTCGCGCCCGCCGCAGCGCAAGAGCGCCTGAGTCAGCACGCGCCGGCGAGCGCTGGGCCGGGGGCTAGGTCTTCTTGCCGCGGACGGGTCGCCGGCCGCGCACCTTCTCGAGGAACGTCTTCACCTCGATCACGTGTTGCTTGGAGTCGGCAAGCACGATGTCGACGGCCTTGAGGAAGTAATCCGGCGGGACGGGGCGGTCGCCGAGGACCCAGTCGACGACGTCCTCGACCGGCGCCCCTAGCGCCTTGGCGAACGACGTCTCGTCGCCGCAGATGATGCAGGCGCGGATGATGACCTTCTGGTAGGCGTCCCGGGTTCCCATCAGGCTCTCGGACTTGACCGATTATCATCGCCGGTTCCTGACAGAAACCTGAAAGTCAGGACGACAGGGGCGATCGGACTCTGATCACCACGCCCGAGCCGTCCTCGCGGTCGAGCGCCTCGGCGCTGCCGCCGTGGTACTCGGCGATCAGGCGCACGATGTAGAGGCCGAGCCCGAGATGAGGTTCGCCTTCCCGAGCCGGACGCATGGAGACCATGGATTCGAACAGCTTGCCCTTCATCGCTTCGGGCAGGCGCGGGCCGCGGTTGCTGACGGTGAGCGTGCCCTCGGGCTTCAGGCGCACGCGTATCGGCTCCTCGCCGGTCGAGAAGTCCACTGCATTCGCGACCAGCTTGTCGAGCATCTGCGCGTAGAGGTCGGGCGAGCCGCGGAGTAGAACCGGCGCGTCGGGCACCTCTACCTCGAACTTTTTCGCCGGGTGGGCGAGCGCTGCGCCGCGCACCACGTCGCGCGCGTCGAAGCGCTCGCGCGCGGCCTCGCGCACCGACTGCTCGATGCGCGTCGCCTCGCCCATGCGGGTCAGGATGGTGTCGAGCCTTTTGATGCCGTCGTTTGCGCGCCCGAGGTAGGTGGCCGCCTCGTCGGGGGTGTTCGCGAGCTTCAGGTTCTCGAGCGAGGAGCGCACCACGGCGATCGGCGTGCGCAGCTCGTGCGAGAGGCGCCCGGCCATGTGCTCGAGGTAGCTGTTGTACTGCGCGAGGCGCTCGAGCGCGGTGGAGAAGCTGCGCGAGAGGTCGCCGATCTCGTCGCCGGCGGTCGAGCCGGAGAGGAGCTTGCGCACGCGCCCCTGCGAGTCGATCGCGGCTTCCGCCTCGTCGCGCAGGCGCGAGAGGCGCGTGGAGAGCCGCGAGGCGAAGGCGAGGAGGGTGACCGCGCCGAGGACGAAGGCGATCAGGGTCACCGCGACGACCTGCTCGATGGCGCGGTTGTAGACCGAGCGGATGCGGTTGGTGGTCTCCTCGGCGACGACCGCGGCGACGACCTGCTCGCCGTTCCACACCGGGTGCGAGGCCGAGAGGATGACCGCCCGCGAATCCGCGGAGTTGCGCCAGCGCCGCGCGGCGACGCCCTGCAGCGCGCTCGCCGCGACCGGGCCGTTGGCGATCTCGGTCTCGGGCAGCGCGTCGTCGAAGTCGTCGGTCGGCCGCTCGAGCACGTACTCGGTGAGGGGCCGCACCACGCGCACCGCATAGTCGAGCGGCGCCGTGCCCTCGGGCAGGGGCGCGCTCTTCCTGAGATCCCCGGCGAGCGCGAGCAGGCGCTGGTTCTGGTCGACGATCCAGATCCGCGACTCGGCGCGCGCGAGCGAGCGCAGGATCAGCTCCATCTCGCCCGACGCGGGCTGGCCGGCGCGCAGCTCGAGGAGCTTCGGCCGGTCGTGCAGCGCGGTGGCGATGGCGCGCGCGGTGGCGAGCAGCGCCTGCTCCTGGCCCTCGCGCAGCAGGCGCTCCATCTGCTTCGCGTGCAGCCAGCCGACGAGCGGGATCACCGCGAGCACGAGCGCGACCAGGATCACCTTGGCGCGCAGGCCGATCTTCATCAGGCTTGCCAGCGATAGCCCAGGCCGTACACCGAATCGATCCCGGCGAACGCCGGATCGGCCGCCTGGAACTTGCGGCGGATGCGCTTCACGTGCGAGGTGATGGTCGAGTCGTCGACCACGATGTGCGCGTCGCGCATCAGCTGCTCGCGGTCCTTGACGTGGCCGGGGAAGCGCGCGAGCGAATGCACCAGCCAGAACTCGGTGAGCGTCAGGTCGACCGCCTGGCCGTTCCACGTCGCCTGGAAGCGCTTCATGTCGAGCCTGAGCAGCCCGCGCTCGAGCACTTCCTCGGCCGCCGGCGGCTCGCGCAGGAGGTCGGAGCGGCGGAAGAGGGCGCTGATGCGCGCGAGGAGCTGCGGCCCGCTCGCGCTCTTGGTGAGGTAGTCGTCGGCGCCCATGCGCAGGCCCGAGACGAGGTCGAAGTCGCTGTCGCGCGCGGTGAGGAAGATGATCGGCAGCGCGGCCGAGAGCGCGCGCAGCTCGCGGCACAGCGTGAAGCCGCCGTCGGGCTCCTCGCCCAGGCCGATGTCGAGCAGCGCGAGGTCCGGCAGGCGCGTCCTGAACGCGGCGGCGGCGGACTTGCGGTCGGCGTATGCGCTCACCTGGTAGCCGTGCTTCTTCAGCATGTCGGCGTAGTTGGCGCGGATCGCCGCGTCGTCCTCGACGATGGCTACGGTGCGGGCCACGCGATGAATATACCGCCCGGCAATCCTCCGGGCAGGAACTGCCCTCGCTTTTCCACAATTGATCCGCGCAATGCCACAGACGGGGCGCGTAATGGCGGCATGAAAGTCACGTTCAAGGAATTCATGAAGGACCTCGCCTTCACGTTCGCCGCCGCGATGGCCACCGGCGCCGCGGTGGGCGGGGTGTCCTTCGTGGTGGTGAGGTTCCTCGCCGGCTAGGCCGGCACGGCGCTGCGGGCTGGTGGCTGGGGCCTCGCCAGGTACCCTCCCCACCCGGACCGGGCCAGACGCTCGCAGGAGCGGCGGGCCGGTCCCCAGCCCCTAGCCCCCAGCGCCGGCGGAAATCGGGGTCAGGCACCTATTTACTGCATCGCGCAGCTCAGTAATTAGGTGCCTGACCCCGATTTCCTCAGCTTGAGCTTGAGCCCCTCGGGGTACATCGTGAATGCGAGGTGCTCCTTCGGCTCGCCGCCGTTGCTGCCCGCGCCGACGCTCTCGATCTCGAAGCCGGAGAGCAGCATCGCCATCACCATCTTCATCTCGAGCATCGCGAGGTAGCGCCCGGGGCAGAGGCGCGGCCCGGCGCCGAAGGGCATGGCGACGCGCTTCGCCGAGCTCGCGCCGCGCGTGCCCGACTCGAGCCAGCGCCCGGGGTCGAAGCTCTGCGGGTCCTGGAAGTGCTTCTCGTCGACCGCGGGCGGGCGCATCAGGCACATGACGAGCTGGCCGCGCGGGATGCGGATGCCGGCGACCACCGAGTCGCGGCCGGCCTCGAGGATGATGATCGGCGCCACCGGCCGCAGGCGCATCGTCTCGTGGGTGCACGCCTCGACGAAGGGCAGCTTGCCGAGCTGCTCGTAGAGGCCCGGCAGCGCCGCGGCGCCGAGCACGCCTCGCACCTCGGCCTTGGCGCGCTCGAGCGCCTGCGGGTTGCGGCCGAGCAGGTAGATCATCCACGCGAGCGTGTTGGCGGTGGTGTCCTCGCCCGCGAGCAGCATGGTGAGCACGTTGCCGGCGACATCGCCGTCGTCGACGCCGCTGCCTTCGGTGTCGCGCGCCGCGATCATCGCCTCGATCAGGTTGGTCGGCTCGGCGCGGCGCGCGGGCTCGGCGTCCATGCGCGCGCGCGCGCTGGTGATGAACTGGTTGACCGCGTGGCGCAGCTCGACCAGGTGCCGGTCGAGCTTGCGGTCGTAGGGCAGGCGCAGCAGGCGCCAGTACTTGAACGGCGCCATCAGCCGGCGGAAGAGCGCCGGCAGGATCTTGTCGAGGTGGCGCTGGATCACGTCCTCGTCCGACTCGATGGTGTTGATGTCGGCGCCGAAGGCGAGCCCGGCGGTGACGTCGACCGTGTAGCGCATCAGGTCGGCCTGCAGGTTGATCGACTCGCCCGCGGCCGCGGCGCGCTGCCAGCGCTTGCGGAAGCGCTCGGTGACGCGCACCAGCGCCGGAAAATACGACTTGATGTGCGCGGGGTCGAGCCCGGCCATCACCATCGGCCGCTGCCGGCGCCACTCGTCGCCGTTGGCGGTGAACACGCCGTCGAAACCCATCTCGCTCGCGATGGAAGACAGCCGGTGGGTGCGGTGGAAACCGTCCGGCCGGTCCCTGAGCATCGCCGCGATCGCCTCGGGGTCGGCGACCACCACCAGCTCGCGCGGCCCGTTCCTGAAGCGGAAGAAGTCGCCGTACTTGCGCCGCCACTGCTCGGCGGTGACGTGCATCCGCTCGGTGTCGATCTGGTGCAGGTTGCCGATGATCGGCAGCCCGGGCGGCCGGGGCAGATCGCGAACTTCCCTGAGGGCTGCGCGATCCATCAGTAGCCTGATTTGGGAGCGGACTGCAGGAGATCGGCGAGCTCCTTCCTGTACCACTTGGCGCTGCCGGTGGTGCCGTGGCCGGCGGTCTCGGGGCTCGCGGGAATGAGGAACACGCGACCGTGCCGCACGCGCTTGATCTCGCGCTCGAGGACGCCGGTCTCGGGCGGGTTGCGCTCGTCGTCGGCGGAATTGATCGCGAGCAGCGTGGCCTGGATCTTCTCCAGCCCGGCGGAAGGGTTGTAGTCGCGCGAGGAGTCCCACTGGTAGAGGACGTCGTCGGGGTCGGCGCTGAAGGGCGCCTTGAGGCGCGCATCGAGCAGCGCATCGGCCTTCTCGCGCGTCGGCGCCTGCTTGAAGAGCGCCTGGTTGCCGCCGCTGGTGGCGAACGAGAAGAAGACCGAGGCGAACTGGGCGTTCTTCGGGTCGCGGCGGATCGAGTCGATGATCAGGCGCCGCAGGATCCAGTTGCGGCTCGCCATCTCGGTGGGCAGCGAAGCCATCGGCACCGCGACGTCCATGAACTGCGGCTGCTTCTGCGCCCAGATCCAGGTTTCCATCCCGCCCATCGAGTTGCCGATGACCAGGCGAGCGCGCTTGACCCCGAGGTGCTCGGTCACCAGGCGGTGCGAGGCGTCGACCAGGTCGTCGTAGTTGTAGCGCGGGAATTTCATGCGCAGGCCGTCGGAGGGCTTGCTCGAGCGCCCGTGGCCGAGCGCGTCGGGCAGGATGATGAAGTAGCGCTTCGCGTCGAGCGGCTGGCCCGGCCCGTACAGCTCGCCGCCGAAGGCGGGCGTCATCATGCTCGCGCCCGAGCCGGTGGTGCCGTGCAGCACCACCACCGGCTCGCCCGAGGGCGCGCCGATCGTGCGGTAGGCGAGCTTGAGCTCGGGCAGCACCTCGCCGGTGTGGAAGCGGAAGTCTCGCACCGTCCATATGCCTTCCTGCGCCGCCGGAAAGTCAGCCGCCGATGCGGCAAAAGCCGCAACGGCGAGCAACAGAATTGCGAGCCTCATGGAAGCCTCCTCCTCGTGGGGCTGTTATTGAACCATACTGCTCAACCACCCCGAGGAGGTAGCAAATGAAGCTCGCATCCCTGGCCTTGATCGCAACGCTCTGCGCGGCACCCCTGGCGCACGCGCAGGACATGACCTTTTTCGTGACCAGCGCCGGCAAGGGCAACGGCGCCGACCTGGGCGGCCTCGACGGGGCCGATGCGCATTGCAATGCCCTTGCCAAGGCCGCCGGCTCCAAGCACGCGAACTGGAAGGCCTACCTCAGCACCTCGCCGACGCCGGGCGCGCAGGGCCAGCCGGGCGTCAACGCCCGGGAGCGCATCGGCAAGGGACCGTGGCGCAACGCCAAGGGCGTGGTGGTGGCGCGCAGCGTCGCCGACCTGCACTCGGCCAAGGTCAACATCAACAAAGAGACCGCGCTCGACGAGAAAGGCCAGCCGATCAAGGGCCGCGGCGAGCAGCCGAACGAGCACGACATCCTCACCGGCTCCGATCCCCAGGGCATGTACTCGACCGCCGGGGGCGACACCACCTGCGGCAACTGGACCAAGAGCGCGGAGGGCTCGGCGATCGTCGGCCACCACGACCGCTCCGGCCTGAACGACTTCTGGCATTCCAAGCAGTGGAATTCGTCGCACGGCTCGCGCGGCTGCAGCCAGGACAACCTCAAGGCCTCCGGCGGCGCGGGGCTCTTGTACTGCTTCGTCCCGGTTGCCGCGAAGGCGCCGGCCAAGGCGAAATAGGGCTTATGCTGTCGGCATGAGGGGGATCTTCGCAGCCCTGATGCTCGTGCCGGTGCTCGCCGCGGCGCAGCCCTTCCGCGCCGAGCCGCAGCGGCATTCGGCGCCGGCCGCCGCGCCGGCGCCGAAGGGCGCCGCCTTCGCCGCCGACCCCAACTACGACCCGCAGCGCGAGCGCTGCCGTAACTTCCAGCGCGAGCTGCGCGGCATCGAGCGCTCGCAGCGCGAGGCGGGCATCACCGGCGAGCGCACCGCTTCCAATTCGCGCCGACTGCAGGTCGAGCAGCAGGCGATCAAGGCGGGCTGCAGCATCTGATGCGCCTGGCGGCGCTGGTCGCTGGAGCGCTGCTGTGGACCGGCGCCGCCGCGCAGCCCTGGGGCGTCGAGCGCGACTCCTCGCCCCGCGGCGAGCGCGAGCCTTCGGAGCGCAGCGACCGCGACGATGACTCCTGGCTGCCTTACCGCAACTCTCCGCGCAGCTCGCGTCCCGAGGTTCCATCGTCCGGCAAAAAGGAGAGTCCCTGGACCCCGGCCGCGACCGAGACGCGCGACCCGGACCTCGCGCGCTGCGATCGCTACAAGGTGCAGCTCGAGTCGCTGCTGAGGGAGGAGATGCGCGGCAAGAACACCGGCGCGCAGCAGCGCGCGCTGCACGAGGAGCGGCTTCGCGCCGGCTGCTAGGCGCCCTTGCCGAGCGCGCGGCGCAGCTGCGCGAGCTGGCGCCCGAAGTTAGAGCAGGCGTCGCAGATCGCGAGGTGCAGGCGCAGCGCGGCGCGCTGCCAGAGCGGCAGCTTCGCGTCCATCGCCTGCGACAGCAATTGCGCGGCTTCGCGGCACTTCATCGTCGGTCGAGCCAGCCTTTCCCTAGGCATTCGCGCAGCGACATGCGCGCGCGGTAGAGCAGCACCCAGCAATGGGTCGGCGTAATGCCGAGTTCTTTACAGATCTCGGCCGTCTCGAAGCCGAGATGCTCGCGCAGCAGGAAGACCTGGCCCGTGCGCGCCGGCAGCCGCTTCAGGCACTCGTCGAGCGCGGCGAGGAACTCCTTGCTCTCGAGGGCCGCCTCCGGCCAGGCCTGCGGTGGCTCGCGCCAGTGGCCGGTGTCGTCGAACAATTGATCCAGGTCACCCGTGTCCAGGTCTTCCGGGACGCGCTCGCGCGCAGACTTCCGGATCGAATCGACGATCTTGTGCTTGAGGATGCCGGTGAGCCAGGTGCGCAGATTCGAGCGCCCGCGAAAGCTCGACTCGGCGGCGAGCGCCGCGAGGAGGGTCTCCTGCACTGCGTCTTCGGCGGCCTCGCGGTTGCGCAGCTCGAGCGAGGCGTAGCGGATCAGGTACGGACGGAGGGCCTCGACCTGGGCGCGGAAATCTCCGGCCAACGGCCTAGTAGCGCTGCTGGCCCTTGATGGTCCAGGGGATCACGGGACCGCTCTCGCCCTCGCCGTTCGCGCCCTGGCGCGGCGGCGCGCCCTTCTTGGGGCGGCCCGGGCGGTAGGTCACGGAGAAGATCTTGAGCGGCGGCACCTTGGGCGGCGCCTCGAGGAACCGGCAGTCGGACTCGGTGGGCGCGGAGAGCAGCGCGCCGAGGCGCTTGCCGTTGAGCATCACCGTGTAGCGCAGCATGTGCATCGAGCCCGCGGCGGGCTGCGCGACGATGTCGTACTTGCCGAGCTTGTACTGGTTACGCTGCGGGCGCATTGCGGTCCTTGGCCTTGCGGGTGGTCTTGGGAAGCGCGCGCAGCGCGGTATCGCACAGGCTGACCACGTCGTCGGCGCCCAGGGCGCGACCGTTCTCGCGCAGCTGCTCGATCTCCTGCTTCTGCAGGCGCGCGACGCGCTCCAGGGTCCAGTCGGACACCGGACGCGGCTTGGGTGCTGCGATTGCCTTGTTGCCGGTCTTCATGCGAGCCCCTATCGGTGAAAGGCGCGAAGCCGAGGGCTTCAGCAGGAACTGCGCTGGTGGCGGACCCGGCTTCGGAGTAGGCCGCTATTGTACCTCAGGCGAAGGCTAATCCTTGAGCCGAAAAGGGAAGCTTGCGCACCGGGGTCCCGGTGAGCGCCAGCACCGCGTTCGCGAGCGCCGGCGCGATCACCGGGGTGGCGGGCTCGCCCACCCCCGTCGGCTGAGCGCCGGAGGCCACGATATGCACCTCGATCCTGGGCATCTGGTTGATGCGCAGCACCGGGTAATCATGGAAGTTCGACTGCTCGACCATCCCGTCCTTGAGCGTGATCGCGCCCATCAGCGCCGCCGAGAGCCCGTAGCCGATGCCCGATTCCATCTGCATCGCGACGATGTTCGGGTTGACCGCGATGCCGCAGTCCACCGCGCAAATCACGCGCTCGAGGCGCAGTCCATCCTTGTGCCTGGAAACCTCGGCCACCTGGGCCACGACCGTATTGAACGACTCGTGCACGGCGATGCCGCGGGCGCGGTCCTTCGGCATGGGCTTGCCCCAGCCCGCCTCCCTCGCCGCGAGCTCGAGCGTAGCGAGGTGGCGCGGGTGCTTGGCGAGCAGGCCACGGCGCAGCTGCAATGGATCCTTTTTCGTGGCTCGCGCCAGCTCGTCGAGGAAGCACTCGGTGGCGAACGCGGTGTGCGTCGAGCCGACCGAGCGCCACCACTGCACCGGCACGCCGATCTTGGGCGAATGCAGCTCGACCGAGAGGTTCGGGATCGCGTAGGGCAGGTTGGCCGCGCCTTCCACCGAGGTCGCGTCGACCCCGTTCTTCACGAAGGCGCCCTCGAAGGCGGTGCCGGTGATGATCGACTGGCCGACGATGGTGTGGCGCCAGGCCGTGAGGCCGCCGTCGCTATCGAGCCCGGCCTCGAGCTGGTGGTAGTACATCGGCCGGTAGAAGCCGGCGCGCATGTCGTCCTCGCGCCCCCACACCAGCTTCACCGGCGCCTTGCCCCCGATCGCTTTGGCGATCGCCGCGGCCTCGAGCAGGAAATCGGACTTCGGGTTCGCGCGCCGGCCGAAGCTGCCCCCGGCGTAGAGCATGTTGAGCTTGACCTGCTGCGGCGGGATGCCGAGGAGCTGCGCGAGCGCGGCCTGGTCGACGGTCTGGAACTGCTCGCCGTTCCAGATCTCGCACCCGCCGTCCCTGAGCGCGACGACGCAGTTCATCGGCTCCATGCTGGCGTGCGCGAGGTAGGGGAACTCGTACGCGGCCTCGAGCGTGCGCGTAGCGCCGCGCAGCGCGCCGTCGGCGTCGCCGTCCTTGCGCGCGCTCGCGCCCGGGGTCACCGCGATGCGTTTGTACTCGGCCATGATCTCGTCCGAGCCGAGGCGGAACGCGTTTGACTCGTCCCACTCCGCCGTCAGCGCGTCGCGGCCGCGCTTGGCGGTCCAGTAATCCCGGGCCAGCACCGCGACGCCGTCGCTTGCCGGGGTGGAGAAGGGCACGACGTCCTCGACGCCCCTGATCTCCCTCGCCTTGGCCGCGTCGAAGCGCGCGAGCTTCGCGCCGAAGCGCGGCGGGTGCAGCACCACGGCGGTGAGCATGCCGGGCAGCTTCACGTCCTGCGTGAACTGCGCCGAGCCGTTCGACTTGGCGCGCGCGTCGGTGCGCTGCGCCGGCTTGCCGATATAAACGAAGTCCTTGGGGTCCTTGAGCGGCGCATCGACCGGCAGAACCTGCGTCGAGGCGGAGGCGGCCAGCTCGCCGAAGGTTGCCCGTCTTTTGGACGCGGCATGGCTCACGATCCCCTTCGAGATCGTGATTTCGGAGGCAGGCGCGTTCCAGCGCTCGGCGGCCGCGGCGAGCAGCATCGAGCGCGCGACCGCGCCGGCCTTGCGCAGCTGCTCGTAGGAATTGGCGAGCGCGGTGCTCCCACCCGTGCCCTGCGCCGGGCCCCAGAAGAGGTTGTTGTAGCGCTTGGCGTCGGCGGGCGCGCCCTCGACGCGGATCTGCGCCCAGTCGGCGTCGAGCTCCTCGGCGACCAGCGTCGGCAGCCCGGTGTAGGTGCCCTGGCCCATCTCGAGGTGCTTCACGATCACGGTGACCGTGCTGTCGGAGTCGATCTGCACGAAGGCGTTCGGGGCAAAGCCCAGCCGTCCGAACTGTGCATTTGCCTTGAACGAAACGGCAAGAATCAAAGCCCCCGAGGCTTTGAAGAAATCCCGGCGGCTGACGTTCTCGATCATGACTGCTGGATCGCCTTCGCCGCGCGCTTGATCGCCGCGCGGATGCGGGGATAGGTGGCGCAGCGGCAGATGTTGCCCGCCATCGCGGCGTCGATCTGCGCGTCGGTCGGCTCGGGCGTGGTGTTGAGGAGCGCAGTCGCGCTCATCACCTGCCCCGACTGGCAGTAGCCGCACTGCGGCACGTTCTCGGCGACCCAGGCCTCCTGCACCGCATGGCCCACTTTCAGCGCCCCGATCGCCTCGATGGTGGTGATGCGCCGGCCGGTGACGGCGGAGACGGGCGTGGTGCAGCTGCGCATTGCGCGACCGTCGATGTGCACGGTGCACGCGCCGCACAGCGCCATGCCGCAGCCGAACTTGGTGCCGGTCATCTCGAGGTGGTCGCGCAGCACCCAGAGCAGCGGCGTCTCGGGATCGGCATCGACCGTGACGGCCTTGCCGTTGATGGAAAACGGAATCACGGCTCCTCCTTGCTCAGGGCTCGGCGAAGCGCAGCGGCGGGTATTCGCGCGAGTACTGCGGGCCGGCGATGAACGTCTTCGCGTCGTAGGTCCAGAACTGGCTCACGTTCGGGTAGGTCGCGACCGTGACGTTGACCAGCTCGCCGTTGCGCCGCTCGACCTTGCGCACGTAGACGTTGAGGATCGGCTTGCCGTAGGGGTCGAGACGCAGCGGCCCCATCGGGCCGCGGTCGAGCTTCACGTCGTGCAGCGCCTTGACGAACGCCGCCTTGTCCTCGAAGCGGCCTTTCAGCAGGTTCATCGCGCCCTCGATCCAGAGGCCCGACGTGTAGGTCGCCGCGGTGTAGAAGCCCGGCGTCACCTTGTACTCCTTCTGGATCGAGGCGACGAAGCGGTGGTTGTCCGGCGTGTCGTGGTCGACCGCGTACCAGCTCGCGGTGTAGACGCCGAGCGCCTCGTCGCCCATGTTCTTCAGGATGCCCTCGTCGGTGAGCGTCGGGTTGCCCATCACTACCGGCTTCATGCCGTACTCGCGGTAGGCGCGCAGGAAGCGCAGCGGGTTGGAGCCGGCGAACCCGGCGTAGACGCCGTCGACGCCGCCCTTGAGCTGGCCGATGAACGAGCCGTAGTCGGGCGCATTGAGCGGCGGCCAGAGCTTCTGGATGATCTTGCCGCCCGCATCCTCGAACGCCTTCTGGAAGCCCGCCGCGCCCTCGTGGCCGTAGGTGAAGTCGTCCGCCACCATCGCGACGCGCTTCATGCCGAGCTTCTTCGCCGCGTAGTCGCCCATCGCGTACATCGCCTGTGCCGCGGTGCCGTAGGTGTGGATCACGTAGTCGCTCTTGCCGCGCTGGGCCAGGTCGTTCTGCGCGGCCGACATCGGCGGCAGGAGGGGCACCCTGGCCTGCAGCACGTAGTCGTCGAGCGCCAGCGCCTCGAAAGTGGCGAGCGGGCCGACAATCACGTGCACCCGGTCGCGCTCGACCAGCTCCTGCGCCTTGGTCTTCGCCTGCGCCGGCTGCCCGGCCGTGTCGGCGAAGACGATCTCGACGCGGCGGCCGGCGAGCACGTTGCCGCGCTCCTTGAGGAAGAGGTTGATCCCGTCTTCCATCTGCTTGCCGCCGGCGGCGAGCGGGCCGGTGCGCACGGTGAGGAAGCCGATGCGCAGCGGTTCCTGCGCGTGCAAGCTTCCCGTAAGAATGAAGGCGGCAACTGCGGCGAGCGCGCGAAAGCTCATGGCTTCTCCTCTGCGGCGGATTCTATTTCAAACGCGGCCGCGCGCACGCCGAGCAGGCGAACCGGCCGCGGCCCCGCTTCGGTGCGCTCGAGCAGCATCTGCGCGCGATTGACGATCTCGGTGCGCGAGTCGGTGAAATGGTCCTCGGTGTGGCTGCGCGTGATCGTGACAAAGCCGACGGCGTAGCGCACCTTGATGCCGATCGTGCGCGCGCGCAGCCCTTTCCGCTTCAGCTCGGCGGCGACGTCCTCGGCGAGCGCCTGGACCTGGCGGTTGATCTCCGCAAGATCGGTAAGGTCTTTCGCGTACGTGGTCTCGCACGAGATCGACTTCGTCTCGCGGTGCGGTTCGACCGGGCGCGGGTCCTCGCCGTGCGCAAGCTGGATCAGCCAGTCGGCGAGGCTCCCCACCGCGCCCACCAGCACCGAATAGTCGGTTTTTCGAATATCGGTAACCTTTTCGATGCCGACGGCGCGCAGCTTCTTCGCCGTCACCGGGCCGACGCCCCACAGCGCCTCGACCGGCAGCTTCTGCAGGAAGCTCTCGACGCGCTCGGGAGCGATCACGGTCAGGCCGTCGGGCTTCTGCCAGCCCGAGGCGATCTTGGCGAGGAACTTGTTGGGTGCGACTCCCGCCGATGCCGTGAGCTGCAGCTGGTCCTTGATCTCCTGCTTGATTCGCCGGGCGACGTTGACCGCCAGCGGCTCGCCCCAGAGGTTTTCGGTGACGTCGAGGTACGCCTCGTCGAGCGACAGCGGCTCGACCAGCGGCGTCGCCGAGTGCAGGATCGCCATGACCTTCTGCGAGGCTTCCTTGTAGCGCGCGAAGTCGGGCGGGACGATGAGGAGCCCGGGGCAGAGGCGCACCGCGCGCGCCATGGGCATCGCCGAGCGCACGCCGAACTCGCGCGCCTCGTAGCTCGCCGCCGCGACCACGCCGCGCGATTGCGGCGAGCCCCCGACCGCGAGGGGCTTGCCGCGCAGCTGCGGGTTGTCGCGGCTCTCGACGGACGCGTAGAACGCGTCCATGTCGATGTGGATGATCTTGCGGCCGATGGGCAGGGCGTCAGCCCAGCCTGGTGGTGAGGAACCTCAGCCGCTCGGCCAGTGAAGTGAGCATCTGCTGCGCGAACTCGGGCGACATCTTCACCAGTGAGAGGAACGCCTCGCGCGTGATCGGCTGCAGCGAGCAATCGGTCTCGGCGAGCACGCTCGCCAGGCGCTGGGCGGAGGCGTCGATAAGGGCCGCCTCGCCGAACACGCCGCCCGGTCCGAGGCGCTCGACGATGCGCCCGCCGATCAGCACGCGCACCGTGCCTTCGAGCACCGCGTACATGCGCAGCCCCTTCTGGCCCTCGGCGACGATGCTGCTGCGCTCGGGGTAGAACACCGGCTGCTCGTCGGCGAGGCCCTCCACCAGCGTGGCAAGGGTCCTCGCGTCGAACGCCGCCGACTCGTCGAGCGCCTCGTCGCCGGAGAAGCCGCCGCCGGCGTTGACCTGCGCCACCGTCTCGCGCAGGCGGTGGATCAGCACGCTCATCAGCATCAGCGCGAACATCGGCTTCTTCTTCAGCGCCACCTCGAAGCGCTGGTCGTCGAGCGCGAGCATGCGGCAGGGCGTCCTCGCGACTGCCGAAGCGCTGCGCGCGGCGTGCGAGATCACCGCCATCTCGCCGAAGATCTCGCCCGGGCGCACGCGGCCGATCGGCTTCTTGCCCGCGAGCAGGCCCACCTCGCCGCGCAGCAGCAGGTACATGGTGTTGCGGCGCAGGAACGGGATCTGGCGCTGGCGCTCCTTGAAGATCGTCTTGCCTTCGGCGATCGTCGCCGGCGTGCCCGCCGACTTGAAGAACTCGAGCGCCACCGCCGGATCGTAGGTCGCCTGCGCGGCGAAGCTCGCCTGGACCTGCGGATTCATCCACCCCTCCCGGGCATTAACATTTCGTGAACGAGGAGGAAGTCTGCCATGAACGGCAAGATCGGCCTTGAGGAACATTTCGCGATTCCAGAGACGTTGAGCGATTCCAGGGGGTTTCTCGCCGACGACACCTGGCCCGAGCTGCAGAAACGGCTGCTCGATGTGCAGGAATACCGCCTGCGGCAGATGGACGCGCACGGCATGCAGATGATGCTGCTCTCTCTCAATGCGCCGGCGGTGCAGGCCATTCCCGATCCCGGGCAAGCCACGGCCATTGCGCGGCGCGCCAACGATTTCCTCGCCGCCCAGGTGGCGAAGCGGCCCGAGCGCTTCCAGGGGCTCGCGGCGCTCGCGATGCAGGACCCCGAGGGCGCAACGCGCGAGCTGGTGCGCTGCGTGAAGGAGCTCGGCTTCAGGGGCGCGCTGGTGAACGGCTTCTCGCAGATCACCGATCCGGATTCCATGGTTTACCTGGACGACAGGCGCTACCGGGGGTTCTGGGCGGAGTGCGAGAAGCTCGACGTTCCCTTCTACCTGCATCCGCGCAACCCGCTACCGGGCGCCGCGCAGATCTACGAGGGCCATCCGTGGCTGCTCGGGCCGACGTGGGCGTTCGGGCAGGAGACCGCGGTGCACGCGCTGCGCCTGATGGCCTCCGGGCTGTTCGACGCGCACCCGAAGCTGCAGATCATCCTCGGCCACCTCGGCGAGGGCCTGCCCTACAGCATCTGGCGCGTCGACAACCGAAATAAGTGGACGCAGGCGCCGCCGCGCTACCCGGCGAAGAAGCAGCTCGGCGAGTACTTCCAGGACAACTTCTACCTGACGACCTCGGGCAACTTCCGCACGCAGACGCTGATCGACGCGATGCTGGAAGTGGGCGCCGACCGCATCATGTTCTCGACCGACTGGCCGTTCGAGAACGTCGACCACGCCGCGATCTGGTTCGACGCCTGCCCGATCAGCGAGGACGACCGGCGCAAAATCGGCCGGACCAACGCCGAGCGGCTGTTCAAGCTTACTCGGGCTTGACGCCCGCGGCCTTCACGATCCTGGCGTATTTGCCGACCCCGTCGCGGATCATCGCGGCGAGCCCGGCGGGAGTGCTGGTGATGGGCTCGGCCCCGGCCCTGTCGAGCGCCTCGCGCGTGTCGGCGGCGCGGATGACGGCGACGATCTCCTGGTGCAGGCGCTCGATCACCGGCGGCGGCGTGCCCGCGGGCGCGAAGAAGGCGAGCCAGAGCGAAGCGTCGAAGCCGCGGTAGCCGGACTCGTCGACCGTCGGCACCTCGGGCAGCGCCTGAGAGCGCAGGGGCGTGCCCACCGCGAGCGCGCGCACGCGGCCGGCTTTCGCGTGCGGCAAGAGCGAGGGCAGGCTGCCGAACAGGATCTCCACCTGGCCGGCGATGAGCGCGGTCACCGCCGGGCCGTTGCCGTTGTACGGGACGTGCAGCGCCTCGGTGTCGGAGACGTTCTTCAGCATCTCCATCGCGAGGTGGGTGGTCGAGCCGATGCCGGCCGAGGCGTAGTTGAGCTTGCCGGGCCGCGACTTCATCAGCTCGACCAGCTGCTTGAGGCTCTTCGCCGGCACCTGCGGATTGACCGCGAGCAGGTAGGGCGTCACCGCGACGAGGCTGATTGGCGCGAAGTCCTTCACCGGGTCGTACTCGAGCTTCGGGTAGACGCTTGGCGCGACGACGTGCGTGCTGGTCGAGCCGAAGGTGAGGACATAGCCGTCGGGCGCGGCCCGGGCGCCGAGCGCGGCGCCGACGGTGCCGCCGGCGCCGCCGCGGTTCTCCACCACGAGCGGGTGGCCGAGCCGCTTCTCCAGCCTCTGGGCCGCGATGCGCGCGACGATGTCGGTCGAGCCGCCGGGCGGGAACGGCACTACTACCCGGATCGGCTTGGCGGGCCACGCCTGTGCCGCAACGTGACCCGCCCAAAGTGTCGCGAAGACTAGAAGAGCAAGCCTCAAACGCCCTTGCCAGCCATGCGATAGAGCTCGCTCGCCGGCGCGACGCGGCCATGCAGCGGCAGGATCCGGTCCACGTCGAGCTTGAGGCGCTGCACGTTCTCGATCAGGTTGACGTGGTACGGATTGGCCTGCGCCGGCGCGGCGGTATTGGGCGCGGGCGGCGTGAACGCGTCGGCTTCCATCAGCAGGCGCTCCTTCGGCAGCCACACCATGAGGTAGGTGTCGCTGTGGAGCGGGTCGCGCAGCTTGTGGACCTCGACCGTGCGCGTGCCGTCGGACAGCACGTGCTTGTCGGCGACGCCGATCACCTTCGCCTTCTTTCCGGACCGGGCGAGCAGGTCGGGCGCGACGCGCGCCGGTGTGGCGAACGCCTTTTCGTAGTAGGCTTTGTTCGCCTGCTGCGTGATCACCGCCGCGCCCTCGGCGACCGCGGCGCGCAGGCCGCCGGCATGGTCGAAGTGGCTGTGCGAGTTCACCACGTAGCGGATCGGCTTGCCGGGGATCAGCTTCTTCACCTCGGCGAGCAAGGGCTCGGCGCGCGCGTCGCCAAGCGGCGATTCGACCAGGATCACGTGATCCTTCATCTCGACCGCCACGCTGTTGTGCGAGCCTCCGCCGAGGAACCACACGCCCGGCGCGACCTGCTCGGCCGCGACGCGCTCGGTGGCGCTGCGCACGTTCTCCGGCACTTCGAGGTCGACCTTGCCGTTGACCTGCACATCCTTGACGGTGAGGTCCAGCACCGGCGAGCCGGCGATCGATTGCCGGATGCGCGTCGGGAACCACACGCCGCCGAAGCTGCGATATTCGTCGTAGCTCGTGACCACGGCGACCTCGCCGAGCACCGGGTCGGGCATGCGCGATTCGACGCGCTGCACCAGGTAGCCATCGGTGATGTACGCGGTCGCGGAGAGCGCTCCGGGCTGCGTGAACGACACCGCGGCGAGCGATTCGCCTTTCTCCTTGACGAACTTCAGCTTCGCGTCGCCCTTCTGCGCCGCCTTGATCACGCCGTGCGGCGTGATCCACAGGTCGTGCAGCCGGCCCTCGAGCGCCGGCCGGCGCGGTATCGCGCCCGCGGGGCCCATGTTCCAGGCGAACTGGCCGTTGGCCGCGCCCGCAAGGCGGGCTTCGCCGCTGAGCGGAAGCGCGCCGCCGCCGGTGGGCTCGGCGCGGCTGCGCATCATCGATTCGCTGGTCGCGCCAGCGGCGTAATCGACCTGGCGCTCGTAGCTCGAGTAGTTCACCCTGGGCCAGGGCTTGTCGGGCCGGTAGGCCTGGCCGAACTGGCCGCCGGTGCCGCTGCCCGAATAGCGCAGCGTGCTGACCTGGTCCGCGCCCATCGCGGTCGAGGCGCGCTTCAGAACCGCGGCGGCTTCCTGGCCGAGCGCGGCGGTCGAGACCATCAGGAGTGCAATCGCGAGGCAACGCATGCTCTTCTCCTCCTCAGGAGTGGACGGCCATCTTAGCGACTCGGACCAGCGGCCGGACAACGCCGCCGGACGGCGCGCCGGTGCCGCAAATTTGGCATTGCGCCGCAAGGCCTTACAGACTTTCACGGCCATGCGGTGATGCCGGGGGTAGGGTGGTCCACATGGGTTACCGGATCGATTACGCAGTGATCGGCAGGACGATGCGGGCGCGTGTTTCCGGGCGCTCCTCGCTCGGCCAGGCGGCGCGCATCGCCGCCGACATCGCCGGCCAGGCGAGCGGCAAGAAGCTCCAGCGGCTGCTGCTCGACGTGCGTGGCCTCGCCGACCGCCTCGGCACGCTCGGGCCGCTGGTCGAGGGCAGCGCGGCGCCGTTCGCCGCCGGCCGCATCGCCGTGGTCGACACGCGCGAGCACGAGACCTATTGGGCTTTTCCCGAAAGCGCGGCGCGCAGCCTCGGCTGCGAGCTGCGCTGCTTTTTCGATTCCACTTCCGCGCTGCGCTGGCTCGATGCTTGCCCGCTCTGAAGCCCGCCGCCGCTTCCCGGCCGTCGAGGAAGGCATCGCCGCGATGTTCCGCGAGTACCCCACGCTTTGCGGCATCACCGTCAAGGGCGACGCCGAGATCGTGATCGAGTGCTGGCCGCGCGAATCGGCCTCGCCTGAATTCTGCGAGGAGATCGCGCAGGCGCTGGTCGAGCTGGTCGACGGCCGCCCCGACGCGGCGAGCTGGCTCTTCGGCCGCACTTTCGCCCGCACCCTGCACTAACTAGAATCGGCGGATGCAGGCCGAGATCCACTACACCCGCGACACGGGCGAGAAACTCGTCAACGAGACCTTCGGACCCAACAACATCCGGCGCCGCACCAGCGGCTCGGACGAGCGGCGCAGCGTCGAGATCGCCGACGGGCGCGGCCGCAAGGACCTCGCTCTCGACGTCAACGGCTTCGTACTGGTCGAGCACCGCACCGCGATGCGCAACTTCTTCGACGCCGAGGAGCTGAAGCGCGTCTACTACCCGGAAGTCGTGCAGCTGGTCCGGCGCGTGGCCG
>Ga0075424_100000309_pt1 | contig 36034 bp, 37 predicted proteins | sample SoiMethybrSBSTD3_FD_75301 | JGI IMG/M metagenome (GOLD analysis project Ga0075424, IMG submission 75301) | Bulk soil microbial communities from a Populus tree surrounding site in Tennessee, USA - Soil MetaG P. TD hybrid SBSTD3 | ecosystem: Environmental > Terrestrial > Soil > Tree plantation...
TTTCGCGCCGAGCCTCTCGCAGCTCGATTGCGCCTCTTACGTCTTCGACGTTGATATGCCCGTAAATGTCTACGTCATCGCCGGTCGCGAGAAGGCGTAGTCCTCACCGTTGCTGAGCAGGTGCCGGAACAGCACCGCGAGCTTGCGCGCTGTTGCGGTCGCTGCGATCTGCGCCCCGCGGCGGGCGCGGACACGCTCGAAGAAGGCGCGCAGCGGGCCCGGCGTCAGCGTCACCTTCCACGCCGCTTCGCCAAGCATGTGCCGGGCCTCGGAGGCGCCGGCCTTCGAGATCCGACCGTGCCGAGCCGCGGTGTTGCCGGACTGGCGGACGCGCGGGTCGAGGCCGAGATAGCTGACCAGCTTGCGTGGCGACGAGAAGCGGCGGATGGCACCGATCGCGGCCATGAAGGTCGCCGCGGTCTGCACGTTGACGCGGGGCACGCTCATCAGCCGCAGCACCTGTGGCCAGGCGAGCCCCTGCTTGGTGATCTCGGCGTCGAGCGCTGCGACCTCAGCGTTGAGGAAGTTCGGAGGTCGGGGAGGGGTCTGCTGTGGACGCGGCTGGCACCTCTTGCGCACCGGCGCGCGACCGTGCGGCGCCGTATTGCCCGCACCCGCTCGTCCGGGCGATCGGGCGACCCACGACGCGCAGGATGTCGAACGCGAAGAAACTCACTGAGATGCCTGGCCGGCCGAACAGCAGCTGGTCACGGAGGCGCGGCCACGATCAACTTCATCACGGCGGCCACGCTGACAGTGCTCCTGGCAACGGTGATGGGTCGGCTCTGGCCCTCACTGATTCGCTGATCGCTCGAGAATCAGTCATCGGCGGGCGGGTAGCCCGTCAGGGTGCAAGCGGGCTGCAAGCGCTCGGCGGGCAGGATTTCGGCTCAAGGTCTAGGCAAGGGGGCCCGCGCCGGTCAGCAAACAGCGCTGACCCCAAGCAAGTTTCCGCGGCGCCGTTGCCGGACGAGACACGGCCAGAGCCCCTCGAACGGCCCTAGTCTGTTGGGCGGGCGCCGTCGGCGGTGTGGAGTTCTAGGAGTTGGAGCAGCTCGCCGATTTGGTAGTCGAGTTGGGCAGGGTGGCGCATGTGCGCTTCGGGGTTGACGGCGTAGTGGTTTCGTCTGCCTTTGCGCTCGCGGGTGACGAACCCGTCTTCGACGAGGTCGGAGACGATGCGTTGAGCGGCGCGTTCGGTGATCCCCACTGCGGCGGCGACGTCGCGGAGCCGTGCTTCGGGGTCGCGGGCGATGCAGAGCAGAACCTGGGTGTGGTTGGTGAGGAACGTCCAGCGTTTGGGTTGATCGTCGCTTGACATACGCTAATTTTTTCGTATTATGTGTGTCGCGAAGTGAATTGCCAGGATTAGCTGTCGCGCAAATCTTGTCGTATGCTAACACGGGGGGGAGCGCGGTGCCGGGCGTGACCGAGTGGGAAGTCGAATCGCCGTCGGAGCTGGCGCGTGGAGTGGATGGGGCCAAGGCGCTCCTGCGCATGGTCAACGATCACATCCGTGCGCTCGCGGCGGGATGGAGCACCACGGAACGAAGGGCCTTCATTTGCGAATGCGGCAGTCACGCGTGCATCGACGCCATCGAACTGACGGTTGCTGACTACGACCTCATGCGGGCCAACGCCGACTACTTCGTCGTCGCCGCACACCGAGTGACCGAGGCCGCAGGCGAGCTCGTTGCACGCCATCGCGGCTTCGCCGTCATGGCACCGCCCGAAGAACAGGGCAACCAGCTACCACCCACCGCGAAACGAGACGTGGGCGGATCCAAATAACGACGTGAGGAGCCAGAGCGAGCACGAGGCCGACGGAGCCGGGGCGCCGAAGCCACGTCTTGTCTTTTTCCACCCACGCGCCTCAGGGCCTGCTCGCCGGATGGACGGCCTCCTCGCCACCGTTCTGCAGGGGCTGCGAAACCACGAGACATTTCTCTTCCAGCGGGTCATCGTCGAGGACCATTCCGAGCTTGCCGAGCGGTTCCGCGTGAATGGCGTCCCCACGCTCTTCGTCATCGAGCACAACCGGGTACAAGCCCGGATCGAGCACCCGTGCAGCCGTCGTGAGCTTGAGAGCGCGCTCCAGCCTTGGCTGCGGCGCGGGAGCTAGGCGCAGTTCAGCAGGACGCCGCGCGCTTCTGGTTTCCACCGAAGTTCTCTCACCTCCGATAGCTGCCTAGCGATCCGGTCGGTCGACGTTCCGGCGGCCACGGCGGTTCGGGCTGGACGCCCGCTGGGCCGAGCCGGGACGGCAGTTTCAGCTTGTCGTTAGACGTCGCAAACTAGTTTTCTCGGTCTGCAAAGCCTCGTACAAGTTCGATCCTGGTCGGCGCCGGGGACGGTCGGCCAGGGAGGGCCAACCCTCCCGGCCGAACTTGACTGCTTATGCAGACACGACCTCGTGGTGTAGCTCCGGCGAGCCAAGCTCGCCTCCGCTGAACCGCAAACGCGATAAACGAGCGCCATCAGCTTCGATTGCCGGACTGGAGGATGGGCATGACTGAAGGACGCCGGCACCGCGTTCTGATCGTCGGCGGCGGCTTCGGAGGGTTGTTCGCAGCGAAGTTCTTGCGGCGCGCCCCGGTCGACGTCACGTTGGTGGACCGGATCAACCACCGCCTGTTTCAACCGCTGCTCTACCAACTGGCGACGGGAATCCTGTCCGAGGGGCGGTTGCCCCGCCGCTCCGGCAGGTTCCAGCGCAACCACAAGAACGTCGCGGTTCTGCTCGCGAACGTCACTGCGTTCGACCTCGAGAACCGGCGCGTCACTGCCGCACGTCCAATCGGGCCGGCCGTCGAGCTCGAATACGACTCGCTCATCGTCGCAAGCGGCGAGAGCAAGCCGTTCAAGTATCGCGACCTCGGGAGCATGGCGAGCATCGCTCGATCCCGCGACGAGCGAACCATCTCGATGCTGCAGGCGTCTGCCCGTGTGGTTGCCGCGAGCACCGGCATCAAGCCGGGTGAGGAAGACATCCACAAGCTGGCCGAGCACGATCCGAGGCTGGCGAGCACGATCAGCGACCTTGAACGCGACGTCGACCAGTAGTCGGTTGCGCGTTGAACCTATCTACAGCTGCCCTTCTGCAGGTGGACGGTGCCCGGCCGGTTCCCCAGGAAGGGCTCGTCCGCCTCGAGCGCCTGGGAGCAAGCACCGCAGAGACTGACCGCTGCCTTCGCCAGGTGGAGCAGGTGCGAGTACACGTTCAGCGGAAGATGGGTGGAGCCGAGATCCACCAGAAACGTTCCGGTCACCTGATCTTGATTCGGTGCCCCGCCCTGGGAGAACGTCTGCACCGGCGCCTGGATGCGCCGCAGGCGCCGAATGTCGGCGAGCGCCCGAGCAACGGCCCGACGCTGCGCGCCGTCGAGCTTGCACGGCGCCGAGCTTCGCGGCGTGCTGGCCGTCGCGGTCGCGGCAGCATGCCCGCCGCTATGGCCGCAGCCAGCCGCCGCCAAACCGAGTACGAGGAGGGCGACGGCGAGCACGGGACCCCGCGTGGCCGACCGCGGGTCACCGACAGCCGGTAGGGGAAACCCCGGCACCGTGACCGAGCTTAACGCGGCCCTCGCCGATCGCTCGCTGCGGCCACGTCACGAGGCAGCAGGGGCGCCTCTCTTCCACTCCGCAGCGCAGCCTGAGAAGATCGTGCGGACAGTCGGGCACGAGCGCCACAAGCGAGGGGAGAAGACATGCTGACCATCAACCTGGCCCTGGTCTCCGAGGTGCAGGGGCACGATCCGGGTGACGTCTCGCGGGTTGCCGCTGCGTTGCAGCGGCAGGCGTCGCGTGACTTCGGGCCGATCTGGGGAGTGAGCGCGACGGTGGACGCGTTCCCGCGGCTGGAGGACATCCCGGTCGGGTACTGGCCGATGATCATCGAGACCGACATCGGGATGCCGGGGGCGGCCGGGGTGCACGAGGACAAGGACGGCCAGCCGTTCGCGCTGATCACCATGTCCGACAGCTGGTCCTTGACCGCGAGCCACGAGATGCTGGAGATGCTCGGCGATCCCTTCGGCAAGCGCGTGATCCCTGCCAGATCGCCGAAGCGCGGCCAGGGACGGGTCGAGTTCCTCGTCGAGATGTGCGATCCCTGCGAGGCCGATCAGTTCGCGTACACCGTCAACGACATCCTCGTCTCCGACTTCATCACGCCGCAGTTCTACGACCCGCGCCGCACGGACGGTGTGCGCTACAGCTTCACGGGAGCGATCCCCGGGCCGCGGGAGATCCTGCAGGGCGGCTACATCAGCTGGCACGATCCGCCCTCCGATCACTGGTGGCAGCAGGTGTGGTTCGGCGCACGGAAGGACTACCGGGACCTCGGCGTCTTCGACGCGAAGGCCGGGAGCCTGCGCGTGTGGATCGACGCCCAGACGGACCACCCCGGGATCGACAAGGGGCTGCCGAAGAGCAACGCGACGCTGAAGGCCGCGGTCGCCGTCGGCCGTCAGACCGCCGACTCGGCCTCGTCCAAGGCGGCCAGTTGGCGACGGCAGATCGCCGGAATCAAGCGTCGGAAGAAGCGCTAGCCTCTGGGCGTGGACGACGAACAGGCACGCGAGGAGCGGGCGAACGAAATACACGAAGAGATCGACGCGCTGAAGTCGGGGCGTCAGCGGCCGCCGCGATCGCCGCGCGAATTCACCGACGAGGAGGCTCGCAGGGAGCGCGAGGCCGAGTCGACCGACGACGGCGATTCGTGATCCGCCGCGTCGCGATCGCGGCGAGCGTCACGCTCCTTGGTGGGCTCGCGCTTGCGCACGCCGCAGCGGGAGCTCCCAGGCAGGAGCTTCCGGCCCTGCGGACGCTTCAGCGCGCCGAAGCGATCTTCCACCGGTCCCGGTTCGCCGCGCCGGTCGACGCCACGATGGCGTTGCGGGACCTCGCACTTGTCCGTGACCGGCTGTCCGGCGCCGCTCGGCGTCAGGCAGATGCGCTTCTCGACCGACCGGACGATCCGGGAGGCGACCGCAACGGCGTCCGCTACACGGTGCCGAGCACGACCTTCTGCACGGCGCACTTCTGCGTGCACTACGTGCGCACGACGACCGACGCCCCACCGCCACGCGACGCCAATGCGAACGGAGTTCCCGACCAGGTGGAGACCACCGCATCGGTGCTCGAGTTCCTCTGGCAAAAGGAGGTCGTCGAGTACGGCTTTCGCCCGCCCAAGTCCGACATCGTCCTGCCGAGCCACGGCCCGGACGGTCGGGTGGACGTGTACCTCGCCGACCTCGTCGACCAGGGCATCCTCGGCTTCTGCGCGCCCGAGCCGCCGCCCAACTACACGTTGTGGGACGTCCCGGGTTACTGCGTGCTCGACAACGACTACTCGCCGGTGCAGATCGGCGCGCCCGGTCTCGGCGGATTGCTCGAGCTGGAGCTGACCGCGGTCCACGAGTTCTTCCACGCCATCCAGTTCGGCTACGACTACGCCGACGACACCTGGCTGCTCGAGGGAACGGCGACCTGGATCGAGGACGAGGTCTACGGCCCGGTCCACGAGCCGTACGCCCGGTTCCCGTACAGCCCGCTCCGCCAGCCGCAGGTGCCGATCGACGTCGCCAGCGCGACCACGCCGTACCAGTACGGGTCCTGGGTCTTCTGGCGGTTCCTCGAGGAATACCTCTCGGGCAACGCGTCGCACGTGAATCCCGGGGTGATCCGCGGCGTCTGGGATCTCGCGTCGGGGGCGCCGGGTGCACAGGATGAGTACTCGATTGCGGCCGTGGCAACGCTCCTCGCCGACCGCGGCGTCGCGTTCACGACGTTCTTCCGCGACTTCGCGGTGCGGAACTTCATCCCGGAGACGTTCTATCGCGAGGGCAAGACCTGGCCAGGCGCGCCACTGGCCCGCACAACCGTCCTGACAGCGACGGGGACGGCGCGCGGAGGCTTCGCCATCGACCACCTCGCGAGTCGCTACGTCGGTTTCGTCCCCGGCAAGACCCTCCCCGCCCGCTCACGGCTATCGATCCGGCTGGACCTCCCTTCGAGCGTGTCGTCACCGGCCGCCGCGGCAATCGTGATCCGCCGCGGGCGGCGGCCTGCCGTGCGCAACATCTCGCTGTCGGCATCCGGCGCCGGCGTCGTGTCCGTGCCGTTCGCGCGCGGAGTGGTGAAGCGCGTCGTACTCGTTCTCGTCAACGCGAGCCACCGGTACACGTGCGCTCGCTCCGAGCCCTTCTCCTGCCGCGGCGCGCCGCGCGACGACGGCGGCTCGTATCGCTACGTCGCGACCGCCAACCGCTAGCTAACGGAGCGGCTGCCAGTCGGGCGTGCGGCTCGCGAAGCCGCGGCGCGTGAGCTGGCGCACGTCCGACCCGTTCGAGGCCATCGAGTAGACCTGCAACGACCCGCCGCGGTCGCTCGTGAACACGAGCCGCTTGCCGTCAGGCGCCCAGGCGGGCTCGAAGTCGGTCGCCGGATTGTTCGTCAGCCGGCGAACGCCGGATCCGTTCGCGTTCATGACGTAGATCTCGAAGTTTCCCTGCTCGGCACGGTCGCTCGTGAACGCGAGCTGACGCCCGTCCGGCGACCAGGACGGGGTGGCGTCGAACGCCGGGTTGTTCGTCAGCCGCGTGATGCCGCTGCCGTCCGGCCGGATCGTGTACAGCTCCCAGTTGCCGTCGCGGTCGCTGCGGAACGCGATCTCGCGCCCGTCCGGCGACCAGACCGGGTTGAGGTCGTCGCTGTTCGTCCGCGTCAGCCGCCGCACCCCTTTGCCCTTCAGATTCACGATGGCGATGTCGGACTCGATCGGGACGAAGGCGGAGCCGCCCTCGACGAAGTGCTGGAAGACGATCCGCTTGCCGTCGGCCGACCATGACGGCTTGGTGTCCGGAAGCGCCGAGTGGGTGAGACGCCGGACGTGGCGGCCGTTCGCATCCATGACGTAGATCTCCGGATTGCCCGACCGCTCGCTCCGGAAGGCGATCTGCTTGCCGTTGGGCGACCAGACGGGCGCCGAGTCGTCGAGCCGGTTGTTCGTGAGCTTGCGCACGCCGTTCCCGTTCGGCCGCATCGAATAGATCTCCCAGTCGGCGTCGATCCGGCCGGCGTAGACGACGCGGCCGTCGCGGCCCGGGAAGGCTCCCTGAGCCGCGGGAAGCGAGGCTGCCAGCGCGGCGCCGAGGGCGATGAAAACGATGGGCGCGCGCCGCATTGGCACCAAGGTTGTAGCAGGCTCCGCGTGCGGCGGTAGGGTCCGGCATCCGTGGCGGCAAGGGTGATGGACGGCCGGGCGCTCGCGGCGCGCGTGCGCGCAGAGGTCGCCGCTGGCGTCGAGCGGCTGGGCACGGTCGAGTTGGCGACGGTGCTCGTCGGCGACGACCCGGCGTCGGATCTGTACATCGGCCTAAAGCAGCGGGCGGCGCGCGAAGCCGGCATCCACCCGGATGACTACCGGCTGCCGGCCGAGACGTCTCAGGCGGACGTGCTTGCGCTCGTCGCCCGCCTGAACGCGAACGCGTCGATCGACGGCATCCTCGTCCAGTCGCCGCTTCCGCCGCAGATCGACGAGCACGCCGTGATGCGATCGATCGACCCGAGCAAGGACGTCGACGGACTGCACCCCCTGAACGCCGGTCAGCTCTATCTCGGCCGGCCGACGCTGGTCCCGGCGACGCCGCGGGGGATCATGGCGCTGCTCGACGAGTACGACGTACCGCTCGAAGGCGCGAAGGCGGTGGTCGTCGGACGAAGCGAGCTCGTCGGCAAGCCGGTGGCCCAGCTCCTGCTGGCCGCGAACGCGACCGTGACGATGTGCCACTCGCGCACCGCTGACCTCGCCGCCGAGACGCTTGCCGCCGACGTCCTCGTCGTCGCCGCCGGCCGCGCCGGCCTGGTCACAGCAGACATGGTCAAGACGGGCTCCGCGGTCGTGGACGTCGGCATCAGCCGCGGCGAGGCGGGCCTCGTGGGCGACGTCGATGCAGGCGCGGCCGAGCGCGCCGCGCTCATCACGCCCGTTCCCGGCGGAGTCGGCCCGATGACGATCGCGATGCTGCTTGCAAACACCGTTCGCGCCGCGAGGCAACGGCGCGGCGAACTGCCGATTGACTGATCTCACCGGTGCTAAGGTGGCGAGGTCGTTGCAAGGGTTCGGCGGCTCGGTGCCCGGGCCGTCGTTGTGTTGAAAGGGGACAGAGTTGGCTCAGGGCACCGTCAAATGGTTCTCGAACGAGAAGGGGTACGGCTTCATCGAGCGCGAGGGCGGCGAAGACGTCTTCGTCCACCACACCGCGATCACCATGGAGGGCTACCGGACGCTGACCGAGGGGCAACGGGTCGAATTCGACGTCGTCGAGGGGCAGAAAGGCCTGCAGGCGGCTAACGTCCAGGCGGTGGCGGTCTAGGGGCCTCGACAGAGAACCGTTTCGCGGGCCCCGGAAGGGGCCCGCGGTCTATGTGGAGGACTTCTTTGGAACTATTCGGACGATGTCGCTGACGAGGGAGGAAGTGCTGCACGTCGCGCGCCTCGCGCGGCTCGCGCTGACGGACGAGGAGGTCGAGCGCTTCCGGGAGCAGCTGAGCGCGATCCTCGAGGCTGTCGGCACGGTCGCCGAGCTCGACCTCGCGGACGTCGCGCCGACCTCGCATCCGCTCGACGTGGTGAACGTCTGGGCCGAAGACGAGCCGCGTCCCTCGCTCGGCGTCGAGGAGGCGCTCGCGAACGCGCCCGAGCGCGACGGCAACTTCTTCCGCGTGCCGCCCGCATGATCGACACGCTGCGGCTGACTGCCGAGGAGGCGATGGAACTCCTCGACCGGGGCGACGTGTCGTCCACCGAGCTGCATGCCGCATACCTCGCGGCAATCGGCGAGCGCGATCCGGAGCTCCACGCGTACCTCCGCACGATCGACGCCTCCGACGGCAACGACAACGACGCCGGCGTGCCAATCGCGCTGAAGGACCTGATCACGACCCGCGGTGTGGAAACCACTGCCGGGTCGAAAATCCTGGCCGGATACATCCCCCTCTTCGACTCCACGGTCGCGTCGCGGTGCCGCCAGGCCGGCCTGCCCTTCCTCGGCAAGACGAACATGGACGAGTTCGCGATGGGCTCGTCGACCGAGAACTCGGCCTACGGCCCGACGCGAAATCCCTGGGATCCCGAGCGCGTCCCCGGCGGATCCTCGGGCGGATCGGCGGCGGCGGTCGCCGCCGGTCTCGCCCCCTGGGCGCTCGGCTCCGACACCGGCGGCTCCGTGAAGCAGCCGGCGTCGCTGTGCGGCATCGTCGGTCTGCGCCCGACGTACGGAACCGTGTCGCGCTACGGCATCGTCGCCTTCGCGTCGAGCCTGGACCAGATCGGCCCGATGACGAAGACCGTCCGCGACTGCGCGCTCCTCTACCGGATCGTCGCAGGAAGGGATCCGTGCGATTCCACGACGGTCGAGCTGCCGCATCCGGTCGAGATCCCGGAGCGCGAGAATCTGAAGGGCCTGCGGATCGGCGTCGCGAAGGAGATGGCGGAGGCGGAGGGCATCGAGCCCGGCGTGCGCGCGGCGGTCGACCGCGCCATCGAGCTGGCGCGCAGCCTCGGCGCCGAGGTGGGGGAGTGCACGCTGCCTCGCTCGATGCGCTACGGCCTGCCCTGCTACTACCTCGTAGCCCCCTCCGAGGCGTCGTCGAACCTCGCCCGCTACGACGGCGTCCGCTACGGCTTCCGCGCGTCGGAGAACGAGCGCGTCCGCATGTACGAGCGAACGCGCGACGAAGGCTTCGGCGACGAGCCGAAGCGGCGGGTCATGCTGGGCACCTACGCGCTTTCGGCGGGCTACTACGAGGCCTACTACGGCCAGGCCCAGAAGGTGCGGACGATCATCCGCGACGAGCACGCACAGGCCTTCGAGCAATTCGACGTGCTCCTGAGCGCCACGTCTCCGACGGTCGCGTTCCGCCTGGGCGAGCGCACGCAGAACCCGCTTGCGATGTACCTGTCCGACCTGCTCACGATCCCGGCGAACATGGCGGGCCTGCCGAGCCTGTCCATCCCGTGCGGGCTGTCGGACGGCCTTCCCGTCGGGCTGCAGCTGATCGGCCCTCAGTTCTCGGAGAACACGCTCTTCGGCGCGGCGCACGCGCTCGAGCGCGCGCTGGGCTTCGACTACGTCCCGGAGCGCCTGCGGTGAGGACGTTCGTCGACCGCGCCGCGGACTTCGTCCCGGCAGTCGCCGAGGTCTTCGGCGTGCAGCCGCGCGTCCTCGACGGCTCGCGGGCCGTGCTCGTGGGCGACATCAAGCTGTCGCTCGAGCGCGGGGAGCGCGAGCTCTGGCTGATCCGGATGCACACACCGGCGCTCGAGCAGCGGCTGGCCATGGTCGAGGTCAAGGGGTCGATCGCCGACGCCGTGCGCGAAGCGAAGGAGGTGCTCGATGGCTGAGTGGGAGACGATCATCGGCCTCGAGATCCACGTGCAGCTGAAGACGCGGACGAAGATGTTCTGCCGCTGTTCCCTCGGCTTCGGCGATGCCGAGAACACGCACACGTGCCCGATCTGCCTCGGCCACCCGGGCACGCTGCCGGTCCCGAACCGCCGGGCGATCGAGTGGACGCTCAGGCTCGGGCTCGCGCTCGACTGCCGGATCGCCGAGCAGGCGCTCTTCCACCGCAAGCACTACTTCTATCCCGACCTGCCCAAGGGCTACCAGATCTCCCAGTACGACCTGCCGCTCTGCGTTGACGGCCGGTTCGCCGTGCCGCTGGAGGACCGCGACCTTTCGGTCGGGATCACCCGGGCGCACCTCGAAGAGGACGCGGCCAAGACGATCCATGTCGGGGGCGGCACCGGGCGCATGGTCGGCGCCGCGCACTCTCTCGTCGACTACAACCGGGGCGGTACGCCGCTCGTGGAGATCGTCACCGAACCGGACCTGCGCTCAGCGGACGAGGCCCGTCGCTTCCTCGAGCTGCTGCGCCAGACGGTCGTCGAGCTCGGCATCTCCGATGCGGAGATGGAGAAGGGGTCGCTCCGCTGCGATGCCAACGTTTCCGTCCGGCGCGCCGGCGAGTCGGGCTATCGAACGAGATGGGAGCTGAAGAACATGAACTCGTTCCGCTTCGTCGGCCGCGGGCTCGACGCCGCGGTTCGTGCGCAGATCGCGCTCCACGAGGCGGGCGAGGACGTGGTGCAGGAGACCTACGACTACGAGCCCGACAAGGACCGGCTGACGCCGCACCGCTCGAAGGAGGAGGCCGAGGACTACCGCTACCTCCCCGAACCCGATCTCGTGCCGCTGGCGCCGGAAGCGGAGCTGGTCGAGCGTATCCGCGGCGAGATTTCCGAACTGCCGGGAGCAAGGATCCGCCGGCTCGAGGCAACGCTCGGCTTCGACGTCGCTCACGGGCTCGTCACGACCGGCCGTGACCGGCTCTACGAAAGGCTCGTCGAGGCCGGAGCCGAGTCGAAAGCGGCCGCGAACGTCGTCATGAACGAGTTCGCGGCCACGGGCGTCGATCCCGAGGCCGCCAACGCCGGAGAGCTCGCCAAGCTGATCGCGGAGCGCGCTCGCATCCGGCGGGACTCGTTCGCCGAGGCGCTGGCCGCGAGCGCCGATCCGGGCTTCACGGCCGAGCGCTACCTCGCCGACGGCGCGATCGCCGACGCCGCCGAGCTGGAGCCGGTCGTCGATCGCATCCTCAACGAGAACGAATCGCAGGTGGCGGCCTACCGCTCGGGCAAGGAAGGGCTGCTCGGCTTCTTCGTCGGCCAGGTGATGAGGCAGACGCAGGGCAAGGCCGACCCGCGCATCGTCAACGAGTTGCTGCGCGAGAAGCTCCGAGCCTAAAGCACCATGTCAGATTGAGCCCAGCCTGGGGTCGCCGGGCGACCGCCATAAACCAGGGAATGTTCTACAAGTGAGCGTCAACAATGTGAACATCCTCAGCGTCGAGTTGGACGAGCCACTCGATGAAGCCGGCTTTCGCCACGTCGCAACCTCGGTGGGTCTCCGGCTAGGGGCTCAGCGGATCGGCGCGAGCGTCTATCAAGCAGAGGCGGGCTCGCCCATCTGGCCATACCACTACCACCACGGGGTCGAGGAGTGGCTCTACGTGATCGAAGGCGCGCCGGTGCTTCGCGAACCCGCGGGGGAGCGGATCCTGACGCCAGGTGACCTCGTCTGCTTCCCGTCCGGCCACGTCGGAGCGCACACGCTGAAAGGACCGGGCAGATTCGTGATCTTCGCCACCGGCTACCAGCTCCAGCCATATATGAGCGTGTACCCCGATTCGGACAAGGCCAGCGGCCCGGAAGGCATCCTCCTTCGAAGTAGCGCCGTGGGCTACTGGCACGGCGAGGGGACGGCTGGACCGTCAGAGTCGGTCGAGATCGCGCGCGAGCCCGAGTGGTCGCCGCCGCAGCCGGCCGTGAACGCCCTCGCGGTCCGTGCGGAGGCGGCTGACCCGCACGCGCCCGGTGGATTCCGGTATCGCATGGCGAAGCTCGGCCCTCAACTGGGTGCCGAGCGGCTCGACGGGACGCTCGTGGAGGTGGAGCCCGGAGAGGGATCGGAGCCGTACCACTACGTCTACGGGCGTGAGGAATGGTTGCTGGTCCTGGCAGGAATGCCGACCTTGCGCCACCGGCAAGGCGAGGATCAGCTCGAGGCCGGCGATCTTCTGTGCTTCCCGGAAGGCCCAGCCGGTGCTCACCGACTACTCAATCGCGGCCAGTCGTTCGTGCGGGCGCTGTTCTTATCGACGACGGGGCTGCCGGCCAATGTTTGCTACCCGGACGCTGGGCACTGGCTGATCCGAAACGGGCTCGGTCGGGATGAAGTCGTCCGCGTGACCGGTCCACGCGGGGCGAACACAGCGAGTTCGGGAGCGGCTGGGTCCGAAGTGGTCACGTCGGATTGAGCTCCCGAGTCGCCGGAAAGCGCCGGCGTTTCCGCGCGACGGGTTCAGGGAACCTCGTGCTCTGAACCGCGAAAGGGGAATCATGGCTACTTGGATCTGGATCGTGATCATCGCCGCTGCGGTGCTCGTCGTCGCCGTCATCGCGTGGAGAGCAGCATCGCAACGCAGAACCACGCAGCTCCGCGGCCGGTTCGGGCCGGAGTACGACCGGACGGTCGAGTCGGCCGACGGTCGCCGCGACGCCGAGCGGCAGCTGCGGGAGCGCGAGGAGCACCGGCGCCAGCTGAATATCCGACCGCTCACACAGGAGTCGCGCGATCGGTACAGCGAGGAGTGGGATCGGCTGCAGTCGCGCTTCGTCGACGACCCGAGCACCTCGGTCGGCGAGGCTGACCGTCTCGTGCAGGACGTCATGCGCGAGCGCGGCTATCCGACCGACGACTTCGAGCAGCGCGTCGGTGACATCTCCGTCGACCATCCGCACGTCGCCGAGCACTACCGCGCGGCGCACGGGGTGGCGGTCGCGCGCGAGCGCGGCGAGGCGAACACCGAGGATCTCCGGCAGTCGCTCGTCCACTACCGAAGCCTCTTCGCCGAGCTGCTCGAGACCGAGGAGCACGAGCCGGTCGACGCGACCTCGACGAGGTCGTTAACGAGCTAACGGCTTAGATCAAGCCGCACATGCGCGCGGTGTTCGGCCAGGGATAGAACCCCCGTGTGGCATGCGCCCGCTCGGCAACCCACATCTGCTCGAGCGGCGACCACCGGTCGGCCGTGCCCTTCGTGCGCAGCAGGTACGAGCCGTAGGCCTGCTGGAAGCCGAGGTCCATCTGCAGGCCGCCGTAGTAGGGGGCGTCTGGATCGTTCCAGGCGCCCTCGTAGCGGTGGATGCAGAGCCATTGACGCTTGTGCGGCGGGCGGCGAGCGCGGATCCAGACCATGGCCGCGCGGTGCTTCCAAACGCCGAGGACCCACTGGCGGTATGCAGGGCTCGTTCGGCGGAGGCGCGTTTGCGAGGCCGGCGTGCGGCGGTCGCCGAGGACCGCCTGCCAGTGCCACGTCGCTTTCCGTAGGCGCTGGATGCGCGTCACGACGTGCCTCATGGCGAGCCGCCTCTTGGCGGTCGCGACCCGGCGGCGAAGCGGGTGATGTTTCGAGGCCCGAGGAGAACGATCCTCCGCGCCGGCTTGCTGGGCGAGCTGGACGGCTGCCGCCGCGAGCGCGGCGAGGACCGCAGCAACGAGCAGTGCTGTTCGCATCGCTGGTTCCACTCCTTGGTCGGGCCCTGGCCGGCGGGGAAGTCCGCAGCCGCAGGCGGGCGAGTTTGCTGATCGGTGCCTACCGAGTTAGCAGACGAGAAAACGCCGTCGGGCGATTCCTTGCGAAGTCTTTACAAGGCGTATCGCCCGATCGGAAGCTCCGCGAGGCCGCGATTCGCGCTTACCGACGGGAGACGAAACCGCCGTAGAGCAAGACGGCGGCAGCGCCGATGAACGCCGCCGTCCCGGCTTCGCCCAGGCCCGCGAGCGCGCTGCCGACGGCGGCAACGGCGACTCCGGCCAGGATGAGCCCGTTGCCGAGTGGGCGCCGTCGCATGGTGAGCAGCGCGACCGCGACAGCGGCGAGCGTGCCGAGCGAGTTGCCGACCACCGCGACGAGCCGCGCCGGGACGAACGCAAGGTGATCCTGGGCGGACGGAATGCCGGAGCCCGACACCGGGCTCGTGATCTCCGCCGCGGTGGCGACGCCGAGGGCGAGCCCGACGTAGACGAGCGCCACCGGCGCGGCCCAGCGCTTCTTCCAGAGCAAGAGCGACCCCGTACCGAGCAGCGGTGCGGTGAGCAGCCCGCCGAAGAGGTAGTAGGCGCGGAAGGAGCGGTCGTCCCAGCCCGCGGCCGCGCCCCACGCCAGCGCCGCCGACGCGAGGGCGTAGGCGAGGAGCGACCCCGCCCAGGCAGCGAACTCGGGCGCGCGCCTGGCGCGCCAACGGCCGACGAGCCGCGCGGCGAGTCGAAGCGAGAGCAGCGCGGCGCCGAACGCGATCAGCGCCTCCACCCGGGCAAGCGTACGGGTCGGACCGTCGGATGCTCCGCGAGCGGGCGGCTCCGGTACGCTCGAGCCTATGACCGAGAAGCGGTACCTGATGACGCCGGGGCCGACGCCGGTGCCGCCCGCAGTCCTCGATGCGATGGGTCAACCGATCGTCCATCATCGCGGGCCCGACTTCGTGGCGGTGCTCGAGCGCTGCCTCCGCCGCGTCAAGGAGGTCTTTCGTACCGAGAGCGAGGTGCTGCTCTTCACCGCCTCGGGGACCGGCGGGATGGAGTCCGTGCTGTCCAACCTGTGCTCGCCGGGCGATCGCGTCCTCGTCGTCTCCGCCGGCTACTTCGGTGAGCGTTGGGCGAAGCTTGCTTCGGCCTACGACCTGGAAGTGGACGAAGTCCGGTACGAGTGGGGAGCGACGCCGAGCGCCGACGATCTCGCCGCGCGGCTTGACGAGCTCGGCGGCGTCAGCGCGGTCTTCCTCACGCAATCCGAGACGTCGACAGGCGTCGTCGCCGACATCCAGGCGCTCGCCGCCGTGGCGAAGGAGCGCAGCGCGCTCGTGGCGGTCGACGCGGTGTCGAGCCTCGGTGCGATTCCGTGCGAGACGGATTCCTGGGAGCTCGACGTCGTCGTGGCGGGCTCGCAGAAGGCGCTGATGACGCCGCCCGGGCTCGCGCTTGTCTCCGTTTCCGACGCCGCGTGGGCGGCGCAGAAGCGCTCGACCTTCCCGCGCTTTTACTTCGACTGGGAGCGGAGCCGCGCGGCCCAGGAGAAGCTCGACGTGGCCTTCACACCCGCGGTGCCGGTGGTGATCGGCCTCGACGTCGCGCTCGGCCTGCTCCTGGACGAAGGGCTGGAGACCGTCTTCGAGCGCCACCGCCGCCTCGGGCGCGCCTGCCGGGAGGGAGTCAAGGCGATGGGGCTCGAGCTCTTCTCGCCGGACGAGGACCGTTCCGCTGTCGTCACGGCAATCCGCGCCCCCGAAGGCATCGACTCGGGCGAGCTCGTGCTGACACTGCGCGACCGGTTCGGCATCACGCTCGCCGGCGGCCAGGGCCCGCTCAAGGGAAAGATCTTCCGCATCGGCCACATCGGCTACTACGACATCTTCGACATCACGACCGCGCTCGCGGGCGTCGAGCTCGCGCTGACGGAAGCGGGTGCGGACATCGAACGCGGCGCCGCCGTGAGCCGCGCGCTCGACGCCTACGAGGCGCGCGCCCCGGTGTGACGCGTCTCCGCGTCCTCGTCCGCGAGCCCATCGCAGAGGCCGGAATCGGGCTTCTGCGCGACCGCTTCGACGTCGACGTCGACGGGAACGGCGACCTCGCCGAGCGAATCGGCGATTACGACGCAATCGTCATCCGCTCTGCGACCAAGCTGACCGCCGAGCTGATCGGGCGCGCCGAGCGGCTGAAGGTGATCGGCCGGGCGGGCGTCGGCGTCGACAACATCGACGTCGGCGCAGCGACCAGGCGTGGGATCGTGGTCGCGAACGCGCCGGAGTCGACGGTCGTGTCCGCAGCGGAGCACACGATCGGCTTGCTGCTCTCGCTTTCGCGCAACATCCCGCAGGCCCACGCGGCGCTGAAGGCGGGCCGATGGGAGCGATCGCAGTGGGCGGGCCTCGAGCTCGCCGACAAGACGCTCGGCGTGCTTGGCCTCGGCCGGATCGGGCAGCAGGTGGCAAGGCGCGCCGTCGCGCTCGAGATGCGCGTGGTCGCCCACGACCCCTTCGTGGCGCGCGAGCGCTTCCGCGAGCTCGGAGTCGAACGCGTCGAGTCGCGCGAGGAGGTGCTCGCAGCCGCGGATTTCCTCACGCTGCACCTGCCGCTCACTGCCGAGACGCGCGGCGCGGTCGACGCCGACGCGTTCGGGTCGATGAAGGACGGCGTGCGCCTGGTCAACGCGGCCCGCGGCGAGCTCGTGGACGAGGACGCGCTCGTGGAAGCGATCCGAAGCGGCAAGGTCGCAGGTGCCGCGCTCGACGTCTTCAGCGCCGAGCCGTACTCCGGGGCGCTGCTCGAGCTCGACTCGGTCGTCGTCACGCCGCACCTTGCGGCCTCGACCGCGGAGGCACAGGACCGGGCCGGCGTGATCGTCGCGGAGCAGGTTGCAGCGGCGCTCGAGGGCGAGGTCGTGAGTAACGCCGTCAACATCCCGGCGATTCGCGGCGAGGACCTCGAGGCGCTCCGACCGTACATCCCGCTTGCTTCTGATCTCGGTCGCCTCGCCATGGAGCTCGCCGAGGGTCGCGTCTCCGAGATTGCGATCACCGCGCATGGTGCGGTCGCCTCCTACGACACGCGCCTGCTGACGGTCGCTGCGCTCAACGGCGCCTTCTCCGGACGCGTCGATCAGCCCGTCAACTACGTCAACGCGCCGCTGGTCGCAGCCGACCTCGGCGTCGACGTCGTCGAGGAGCGTCGGCGAGCGTCGCGTGACTACACCAGCCTCCTGCGGGTATCCGTCCGCGACGAGACGCAGGAGCTGCGGGTCGCCGGCACGACGATCGGCCGGGATCACCGCCGCTGGCTCGTCTCCGTCCTTGGCTTCGAGCTGGACACGGAGCTGTCCCCGCTGATGGTCGTGTTCCGCTACGACGACGTCCCGGGTGTGATCGGACGCGTCGGGACCCTGTTCGGCAACGCCGGCGTCAACATCGCGAACATGGCCGTCTCGCGAACGCGCAGAGGCGGGAAGGCCTTGATGGCGCTCTCGATCGACTCGCCGGCGCCGCCTGAGCTGATCGAGCGGGTGCGTGCCGAGGGGTTCGACGACGCGCGCTTCATCTCGCTCCGATGACCACCGACTGGCCGGACGCGGTCGAGCGCGTTGCCGCATACCTCAGAGCGGCCGGCGCGGAGGCGCGAATCGAGGAGTTCGAGCAGCCCACGCCCACCGCCGACGACGCCGCGAAGGCAGTCGGCTGCTCGCTCGGCCAGATCGTGAAGTCGCTCGTGTTCGACTGCGACGGCGCGGCGGTCGTCGTGCTCGTCCCGGGCGACACGCGGGCGAGCTCGCGCAAGGTACGCGGCATCGTCGGCTGCAAGCGCGCCCGAATCGCCGGCGCGGAGTACGTCGAGCAGGCGACGGGCTTCACGCCCGGCGCCGTGGCGCCGTTTCCGCTGCCTCGCGTGTCGCGGGTGCTCGTCGACCGGCTGCTGCTCCGGCACCCGACGGTCTGGGTCGGCGGCGGCTCGGAACGCCATCTCGTCGCGGTCTCGCCGGCCGAGCTGATGCGGCTTTCGCGCGCGGAACCCGTGGACGCGGCGGGGTGACGGCCGCGCAGTGAAGTAGGATTAATGGGTAGGCCCAGCCGTTCTTTTAAGGAAGGTAGGAGAGTACGGAGATGCGCGAGACCGAAAAGATCTGGATGAACGGTGAGCTCATTGACTGGGCAGACGCCCGGATCCACGTCGGCAGCCACGGTCTCCACTACGGCACCGGCGTCTTCGAGGGAATCCGCTGTTACGAGACCGAGAAGGGCCCGGCGGTCTTCCGGCTCACCGACCATCTGCAGCGGCTGCGCAACTCGGCGCAGCTGCTCTACATGGATATTCCGTACTCCGTGGAGGCGCTCCGCGCGGCATCGCTCGACCTCCTCGAGGTGAACGGGCTGCCCGAGTGCTACCTGCGGCCGATCGCGTTCTACGGGTATGGCGAGCTCGGCGTATCGGCGGCGACGAATCCCGTCGACGTCGTGATCATGAGCTGGCCGTGGGGGGCCTACCTCGGCGAGGAGGGTCTCCAGAACGGCATCCGCGCCAAGATCTCCTCCTGGACGCGCGTGCCGCCAAACACGATTCCGCACGCGGCCAAGGCGACCGGTGTCTACCTGAACTCGATGCTGGCGGTCATGGAGGCCAACCACGCCGGGTACGACGAGGCCATCCTGCTCACCGAGCAGGGCACCGTCGCGGACGGCTCCGGCGAGAACATTTTCGTGGTCAAGGACGGTGCGCTTGCGACGCCACCGCTCTCCACCTCGATCCTGCCCGGGGTCACCCGGGACACGATCATCCAGATCGCGCAGGATCTCGGCTACCGGGTCGAGGAGCGGAACCTGATCCGCTCCGACCTCTACTTCGCCGACGAGCTGTTCATGTGCGGCACTGCGGCAGAGGTGACGCCCGTACGGTCGGTCGACGAGCACGAGGTCGGCCCGCCTGGGCCGATCACGCTCGAGCTGCAGGGGGCGTACCTCGACACCGTCCGCGGCCGCAGCGAGCGCTGGTCGCACTGGCTGGAGTACGCGAGGATTCTTGGCCCAGCCAAGAACCTCTAGCGGGGTTCAGCTCTCCCGGCCCTACCTCGACGAGCGCGAGGAAGAGCTCGTCCTCGAGGTGCTCCGTTCAGGGCGGCTCTCGCTCGGGCCGGCGATCGACCGCTTTGAGGAGCTCTTCGCCGAGCGCGCGGGCGCTCCGTTCGCCGCGGCCCTGACCAGCGGGACAGCGGCACTCCACCTCCTCTGCCACATCGCCGGCTTCGGGCCGGGCGACGAGGTGATCACGTCGCCGATCGCGTTCGTGGCCACCGCGAACTGCTTCATCTTCGAGGGAGCCACGCCGGTCTTCGCCGACGTGGACCCGGAGACGCTGAACCTCGATCCTGCCGCCGTCGAGGCGGCCGTGAACGAGCGGACGAAGGGGATCGTGGCCGTGGACATGTTCGGTTACCCGTGCGAGCTGGACGCACTGCGGGCGATCGCTGACCGGCACGGACTGGCCCTCATCGACGACGCGTGCGAGGCGCTCGGCGCCCGCTACCGCGGCGCGCTGGTGGGCTCGCACGGCGTCTCGGCCGCCTTCGGTTTCTATCCCAACAAGCAGATCACCACGGGCGAGGGCGGCGTGGCGACGACGCATTCGGAGGAGGAGTGGCTTCTCCTGCGGAGCCTTCGCAACCAGGGGCGTTCCTACGACTCGCGCTGGTTCCACCACCCGCGGCTCGGGTTCAACTACCGCTTCACGGATATCCAGGCCGCGGTCGGGATCGCGCAGCTCGAGAAGCTGGACGAGATCCTGGCGCGCCGCGGGGCCGCGGCGGCTCGGTACGGCGAGCTGCTCGGGCCGGTCGACGACGTCGAGCCGCCGCTCGCCGATGACGACGACCACATCCGTTCTTGGTTCGTCTACGTGGTCAAGGTCGCGCGGGGGATCGACCGGGATGCCGTGCTCGAGCGGCTCGCCGCCGAGGGGATCGAGGCCGGTCACTACGTCCCGTGTGTCCATCTCCAGCCGTACATGCGCGAGCGCTACGGCTTTGCGGAAGGGCTCTGCCCCGTGGCCGAGGACGCGGCCTCGCGCACGATGGCGCTCCCCTTCTACACCGGCATCGAGGCGGAAGACCAGCAGCGCGTGGTCGAGGCCGTCCGCGCCGCGATCGCCTAGCCGGCGCCGCGCCGGCTGCCCGGGAACTCTCGAAAATCTCTTCGAACCCTCTGGGGTTTCTGGGGAACCTCCGGGGTGCCTCCGAGACAAGCTTGCCGCCGCCGCGCGACAATGGCGCCGTGATCGAGCGAATTCACCGCCAACCAGAACTCGTCGCCGTCTGGGCGCTACTCGCGCTCGTCGGGCTGGCGGTGTTCGTCACGTACAGCCGCGTGCCGCCGACCGAGCTCTACAACGTCAGCCACTCCGGGGTCGTGGGCGGTGCGAGCCGGCTCGTCGTCTTCCTCGGCTTCCCGGTCAGCCTTGCCGTCTTCGCGATCGTGCCGGTCGCCTATGACCTGGCCGCGATCCCGCGCCGGCGTCCGCTCCTCGCGCTTACCGCAGTTGCGACGATCCCGCTGTGCGCGACGATCGCGATCCCCGGCGTCCTGAAGGAGAGCGACCTCGACGCGAAGTGGGCGAACGCGCCGGCCGCCATCGGCGTCGCGCTGGCCATACTCGTGACAGTTGCAGCGCTCGCCAACCGACTTGCCCCCGCGGCCCCGCGGTGGGCGCGTGCCGACACCGCCCGACTCGTCGTCGCGCTCGTGCTACTCGTCTGCGCGACTCCGTGGATCGCGGCCGAACTCGGTTTCTACCTCCCGGGCCATTTCTTCCTGACCGGGCAGATCCGCCCGTTCGCAGGCGAGGGCGGCCACGCGCTCGGCCCGGCCGTTCACCACGGCGATCATCACGGCCTGTCCGGGGTCGAGCTCGCACTCGTGGCGATTGCGCTCTCGCGGGTCGTCCCACGGATGCAGCGCAGCTGGCGTCGGCCGCTCGCGGCCGCTTACCTCTCGCTGCTCCTCATCTACGGCCTCGCGAACGCGCTCCAGGACTTCTGGCTGGAGCAGTTCGTGAAGCGGGGCTGGACGACGTCCCGGATCCCGTCGCTGCTGCACCCGAGCCTGTCGTTTGCCTGGGGCGCGATGCTGATCGCGGCCGCCGTCGTGTTCCTCCTGCTCTTCCGCCCGCGCGGGCCTGCCCCGCCGGACGCGATAATCGCGACATGACAAACGGCGGGAAGATGGTCTTCCTCGGCTTCGGGAAGTACGTCCGCGCCGACCGGATCTACGCCCTCGAGCCGCTCCTCGGCGACGAGCGCGGCGGCGGACACAGGACGCGCGTCTGGATCGAGGGCATCCCGGAGCCGATCATCGCCTCGCGAACCGAGCGGTCGATCCTGCAGGCGATGGGCCAGGGCGCGGCGGACGAGTCTCGACAGCTCGACGAGGCGATCGACCTCGCCGAGCGCCTGGTCGAGCAGGCCGAGTCCGGCCGGGTCGACCTGGGGGACCTCGGGCGGCGCGCCCGACGCCTGCTCGAGACGACGACGAGAACGGGCGAGCCCGAACAGCTCTTTTGAGCGACGCGCCGGCGGGGGCCTCCCCCGAGCGACCACCGGAGGAGAGCCGCGGCTGGCTGGCTCGGATCGCGATCGACATCCGGCCGCTCCGCGAGTCGGTCGCCTTCCGTCGCCTGTGGATCGGCCAGACGATCTCGTACCTCGGCAGCACGATCTCCCTCGTCGCGATCCCGTTCCAGGTGTACGAGCTGACCGGCTCGTCCCTCGCCGTCGGGCTGCTCGGCCTCGCGGCGCTCGTGCCGCTCGTCACGGTTCCAGTCGCGGCCGGGGCGATCGCGGACGCAGTCGACCGGCGCAGGCTGATCCTGGCGGCCGAACTCGGGCTTATCGCCGTGACGGCGGTGAACCTCGGCAACGCGCTACTGCCACATCCGCACGTCTGGGTGCCCTTCGTCGTGACCGTACTCGGAACCTCCTGCTTCAGCCTCGCCCGACCGGCCACGGACGCGCTGATGCCGCGACTGGTCGGCGCCGACCGGATCGCGGCCGCCGAGGCGCTCAGGAGCCTGTACTCGAACTTCGGCGCCGTCGCCGGCCCGGCGTTCGGCGGCATCCTGATCGCCGCGATCGGCGTCGACGGGGCCTATGCGGTCGACCTCGCGAGCTACGCGGCGGCGCTCGTGGCCGTGTGGCTGCTCCCGCGCATGCCGCCGATCGGCCACGTGGACGCGCCCAGCGTGCGCTCGATCGTCGACGGCCTTCGGTATGTCGTGCACCGCCGCTTCCTGCTCGGCGTGCTCCTCATCGACACGATCGCGATGGTGTTCGGCATGCCGAGCTCCCTGTTTCCCGCGCTTGGCGCCGACCTCGGAGGAGGGGCGCGCACCGTCGGCTTCCTGTACGCCGCACCGTACGCCGGCGCGCTCGTCGCGTCGCTCCTGTCCGGATGGGCGACGTCGATGCGCCGTCAGGGCCTCGGCGTGACCGTGGCCGTCGTGCTCTGGGGAGCCGCGATCGCGACCGTCGGCCTCGTGCACTCGATCGGTCTCGTCCTCGTCTTCCTGGCCGCGGCCGGTGCGGCGGACTTCGTCAGCGCCGTGCTCCGAAGCGCGATCCTGCTCGTGCCTGCGCCGGACGAGATGCGCGGCCGCATCTCCGGGATCGAGTACGCCCAGGTTGCGAGTACACCGCAGCTCGGCAACCTGGAAGCAGGCGTCGTCGCAGCGCTTGCCAGCGTGCGTATCTCAATCGTCTCCGGCGGGCTCGCCTGCATTGCCGGCGCGCTGCTCCTTACAGCGTTCCTCCCCGACCTCGTGCGATACCGATCTCGATGAGCTTCCTGACACGCGAGTTCTTCGACCGGTCGGTCCACGAAGTGGCACCGGAGCTGGTCGGTGTCACACTGCTCTTCGGGGGTGTCGGCGGCGTGATCGTCGAGGTGGAGGCGTACGACCACGAAGATCCCGCGGCGCACGGGTACCGCGGGCGAACGCGCCGGAACGCCTCCATCTTCGGGCCGCCCGGACACGCGTACGTGTACCGGTCGTACGGCATCCACTGGTGCCTCAATTTCGTGTGTACCGCCGTGGACGTCGCGCAGGCGGTTCTGATCCGCGCGCTGGAGCCGACGGCGGGAGTGGAGATGATGCGCCGCCGCCGTGGCCTGGACGACGTGCGCCTGCTCTGCGCTGGACCGGGCCGGCTGTGCCAGGCGCTCGGGATCACGGGCGAGGACGACGGCCGTCCGCTCGACGAGCCGCCGTTCGAGCTTCGCCCGCGGACGGGTGAAGTCACGGTCGCGGCCGGCAGGAGAGTCGGCATCACGCGGGCGGCTGACAGGCCATGGCGCTACGCCCTCGCAGGCTCGCGGTACATCAGCCGGCGGCTCGACTAACCGCGGCCCACGACGAGCTTGACGAGCATCCCCGGCGCGGCCGCGACCTGCGACTTCGGAGCCTGGTAGAGAACCTGCATGCGCGGGCCGTTCATCACGCGCACGACGCGCGGCAGGAGACCCCGGCGCTGCAGGCGCTTCCGCGCTGCGGCGAGGCGCTGGCCGACCACGCTGGGCACGATCCCGTGCAACGGGCGGGCGAGCACGAGCTTCACCGTGTCGTACGAGGACAGCGTGCCGCGGGCCGGAATCTGCCGCAGGACGACGCCGAGCGGATCCTTCGCGTCTGCCGGCTTGTAGATCGGTTGCGCCTGCAGCGGCTGCTCCGCAAGGCGGCGTCGCGCCTGGGCAAGGTCGTCGCCGACAACCTGTGGGACGGAGACCTCGTTCGGCTTGCAGTCCGCGGTGTGCGCCGGGCCAGCCGTACTGTCCATGAAGTCGACGCTCATCGCTCCGCGGCAGTAGCCGTTGTCCAGCTCCAGTCGTCCGTCCCGCGTGGTGACCCGCCGAGCGATGTCGTAGACCCCCGGCGGCGGCGTGAAGTACTCGGGCGGCTCGTGCAGCACCTTGATTGCGCGCTGCATGAACGCCTTCCAGATCAACGCCGGGTACGTCCCGCCGGCGACCGCCTTCCCGTTGAAGTTCGTCAGCATCGGCTTCAGCGTGTTGGGGTACCCGACCCAGACCGCGGCTACGAGCTGCGGTGTGTAGCCAATGAACCAGGCGTCGCCGTAGTTCTCCGTGGTACCCGTCTTGCCGGCAACCGACCGGCCGTCGTCGAGCTGGGCACGGACGCCGGTTCCCTGCTGCACGACGCCCTGGAGGAGCGAGGTCACGAGCTCCGCGCTCCTCGGCGTGAGCACCCGCTTCGGCTCGACGGCGTTCGCGTGCGCTTTCCCGCCGAACCGGATGCCGACGATCGCCCTCGGCCGGTTGCCGATCACCGAGCCGTCGATGCGATAGCCACCGTTCGCGAAGGCAGAGAAGGCCCGGGCCATCTCGAGCGGATTGACGGCCTGCGCTCCGAGGCCGATCGAGAAGTAGTTGCGAAGCCGGCTGCGGATCCCGAGGCGGTGCGCCGTCCGGACGACGGCGCCGGGGCCAACGAGGTCTGTCAGCTGGGCGAAGACCGAGTTGTCTGAATACGTCGTGGCCGAGCGGAGTGTGATCGGGCCGAGGTAGTCACCCTCGTAGTTGTTGACGACCCACACACGGTCGCCGAGGAAGATCTGCACCGGCTTCGAGACCAGCGTCGTATCCGGGGAGATGCCCTGCTGGAGCGCGGTCGCGAGCACGAACGGCTTGAACGACGAGCCCGGCTGCCGCTCGCCCTGAACGGCGAGATTGAACTGGCTCTTGCGGAAGTTGTTGCCGCCGACCATCGCCAGCACTTTCCCGTTGCGCGGATCGATGGCGACCAGCGCCGCGGACGGCCCGTCCGGCTTCGTCAACCACTTGGTGATCGCCTGCCGTGCCGCGTCCTGGAGGTTGAGGTCGATCGACGTCCGGACGCGCAGGCCGCCGCCGAAAACCTTCTGCGGGCCGTAGCGGTCGATCAGCTGCTGCTTGACGTAGTTGACGAAGTACGGAGCAGGGCCTTGCGTTCCGGGCAGGTGAATGCTGTCCGGGTCAGGCAGGGGAGCCTTGGCCGCGTGCTTGAACTGCCCGAATGTAATCCGGTGCTGGTCGAGCATCTCCTTGAGGACGAGGTTCCGGCGTTCACGCGCCGCCTTCGGGTTCGTGACGGGGTCGTAGAGGGCCGGGTCGCGCGGGATGCCTGCGAGCAGCGCCGCCTCCGGCAGCGTCATCGGCTTGGCCCCGTGGTTGAAGTAGACGCGGGCTGCCTGCTCGATCCCGTACGCGCCGTTGCCGAAGTAGATCGTGTTCAGGTAGGCGGTGAGAATGCGGTCCTTCGACCAGCGCTGCTCGAGCTGCCAGGCGAGCGCGGCCTCCTTGAGCTTGCGCGTGAGCGAGTGGTTATCGCGGACGGCGTAGTTCTTGACGAACTGCTGCGTGATCGTCGACCCGCCCTGGACGGCCCTCCCGTGCGTGACGTCGGCCCAGAGAGCCCGGGCGATGCCGCGAACGTCGATGCCGCGGTGCTCGTAGAACCGCTTGTCCTCGATGGCGACGATCGCCTGCTTCATGATCGGGTCGATCTCGTCGCTCGAAACGAGGCGCCGAGCCTGGTCTCCGCGGAGCACGGCGAGGATGCGCCTCCCGCTCGAGTCGTAGATGAAGCCGTTCTTTTCGAGCTTCGCCTGGTAGGCGGGATCAAGGGTGGGGATCTGCCCCGCGATCGCCCGAACGAGCCCGAATGTGAACGATGCGAGCCCAAGCAGGAGCAGCACGCCCACCAGGGCGAGGAGTCGAAGCTTGCGGACCTTGCGTCGGCGACCCGCGTGCCCGTCTGATTGCCGCCGTCGACGGAACAACCGCGGAAGTCTAACGGGGGAAATGGTGTTTCCCAACGGGGGAAATGGGGTTTCCCCCGTTTGCCCCCTCCCAGACCCAAAGCAGACGCGCGTCCCGCGCTGTGGCTGCGGCCAGTCGAGCTGGCCTTCGCCGGAAAGCTCATTGCCGGAGCCGGGCTGTGGCCGGCGGGAGGCGCTGCGCGGTTAGCGCGTCAAGTGTTTAAGAAGGGGGTTGCGGGGGAAACCTGGTTTCCCCACGGTGGGAGACGCGCGTCCCGCGCTGTGGCTGCGGCCAGTCGAGCTGGCCTTCGCCGGAAAGCTCATTGCCGGAACGGGCTGTGGCCGGCGGGAGGCGCTGCGCGGTTAGCGCGTCGAGTGTTTAAGAAGGGGTCGTGGGCGAAACCTGTTTCCCCCACGGTTTAGGCCTTCGCCGTGATGTGCGGCGTCTGGGTCGGCGCGTTCACGCCGCCGGCCTTCTCCACCGTCACCGCGACCAGAGACCCCTTCGGGACCGGGCGCGTGAGCAGCTGCTCGCCGCTGCGCGCAAACGTGCCCGCGCGCTTCGGCGGCGTCTTGCCGCGGATCACCCAGGCCTCGTAGGTCTTGCCGCTCGGAGCGGGCCGGATGCCGCGGATGGCGAGGACGCCCTGGCGATTGGGAGCGACGACGAGCGTGCCGCCCGCGCCGCTGATCGCCGACGCCTGCGAGCTCGGATCCGCGAGCACCCGCGCGATCGTCTGCTGCTGCGACAGCGCCTTCCGCGACCCGGACAGGTCGCTGTGCAGCGACGCGGCCCAGATGCCGAGCCCGATGGCCGCGGCGGCCGCCACCGCAGCGGCCGCTCCCAGCCCGGGCACGACCCAGCGGCGCCGCATCGGCACCACAGTGGACCGCTCCTCGCGTGCCTGCGCCAGGATCCGCTCGCGCAGCGCGGGCGGCGGGGCCGGCGCCGCGACTGCGTACGCAAGCGTCGCGGCGGTCCCGCGGAAGGAGACGAGCTCCGAGCGGCACGAGTCGCAAACGCGCAGGTGCTCCTCGTACTCCCGCTCGTCGTGGGAGTCGAGCGCGTCGAGCGCGTATGCCGCCGTCAGTTGGTGGACGGACTCTTGGTCCACTCCGTCTCTCCTTCCGAGAGCAGCTCCCGCAGGCGCGTGAGACCCGCGAACATCCTGCTCTTGATGGTGCCCAAGGGCTGGCCGAGCCGGTCGGCCAGCTCCGACTGCGTGAACCCGCCGTAGTACGCGAGCTCGATCGTTTCCCGCTGCTGGTCGGGCAGTTGTCGCAGCGCCGCCCGCACGCGCTCCCCCTCTAGCCGCAGCCACGCCGATTCCTCGGTCGACCCGCCGACCGGCTCCGGCACCACCTCGAGTGGCTCGGCGCGCCGGTGCTCCTCCCGCCGCACGAGGTCGACGGCACGTCGGTGGACGAGCGTCAGGATCCAGGTGGCGGCACGCGCGCGTTCGGGTACGAAGCGGGCCGCAGTCCGCCAGATGCCGAGGAACGCCTCCTGCACCGCGTCCTCGGCGAGCTTCTCGTCTCGCAAGACGCGAAGCGCGAGCCCGTACGCGGGACGTCCGAAGCGGTCGTAAAGCTCTCCCAGCGCCGCCTCGTCGCCCCGCTCGACGAGCGCGACGAGCGCCTCGTCCGAGAAGTGGGCGAGATCTCTACGCAACGACTCCTCCCGGGAGTCGAACGTGCTGAACACGGCGAGCGCTGCCATTTCTGTCAGGTAGTTCGCGCGCTCCCGATCCTCGGTTCGTCCGAACCGCTCCGCCGTACCGGGCGAATAAGGCGCGTTCCACGCTCGCAACGACAGGGAGGAGAGCTATGAGGAACAAGTTGCTTGCCTTCGCCCTGGTCGCGGGCGGGTGCGCAGCCGCACTCGCCTTCGGCCTGGTGGGCGGAAGCGGGCCGACCGCCGCCAAGGCGGCGAGCCACCGCGAAGCGCCCTTGATCTCGCTCGACCCACCGGCGGACATCACGGACTTCTTCATGTTCCGCAGTTACCAACCGGGTGGCGAGGACAAGGTCGTCTTGGTCATGAACGTGATCCCATTCGAGGAGCCGAGCGGCGGACCGAACTACTACAACTTCGACCCGAGCGTCCGCTACTCGTTCCACATCGACAACAACCTCGACGGAGTCGCCGACGACTGGTCGATCGACTTTAACTTCAGGAACGAGATCCGCGGTGCAACCAACGACCTCGGCCTGCCGCTCGACTACGTCGGCGGCCTGCCGCCGTCGGGTTCGCCGCTGATCCCGCCGATCACGAATCTCGGGAACCCGGGGGACGACCCGGCGGGCAACGCGGGCCTGGGACTGCGCCAGAAGTACACGGTCACCCTGCACCACGGGACGACCGCGTCAGGCCGGACGGTGCTCGGCAACGGCTTCATCGCCGTGCCTTCGGACGTCGGTCCTCGCACGATGCCCAACTACCACGGGCTCGCGCAGCAGGGGATCTATGACCTCGGCAACGGCATGAGGGTCTTCGCCGGCCAGCGTCAGGACCCGTTCTACATCGACCTCGGCGCCGCGTTCGACTCGCTGAATCTGCGGGCCGAGCCGCCGGTTGTCGACGACTCGATGGGGAACGTCAACCAGTTCGGCGTCAACCAGCTGTCGAACTACGGCGTCAACACGATCGCCGTCGAAATCCCGATCAGCATGCTGACGCAAGACGGGAAGGGTCCTTCGGCCACCTCGCAGCCGCTCCTCGGAGCGTATTCCGAGACATCGCGCCCGAAGGTCACCGTGCGCGGCGGCCCAAACGCTGGGCCGGAAGTCCAGGTCCAGCGGCTGGCGAACCCGCTCGTGAACGAGCTGATCATCGGCACGAAGGACAAGGACTACTGGAACTCGCAGGAGCCGCAGAACGAGCAGCAATTCCTCGGCTACTACCTGAAGCCGCGGTTTGCCGCCGCCCTGCAGCTTGCGTTCGGGCTCAACACCGGCTGTGCATTGCCCGTTCCGGGATGCCAGCCGGCGTCTCCGGAGCCCGTTTCGCTGAGTCCACCGCTCAGCAACTTCAACCGTACCGACCTGGTGGCCGTCCTGCTGCAGTACCCAGGGGCGCATCCGGGCCGGCTGTCCGACCTCCTCCGCCTCGACGTCTCCACGCCGCCGACACCGCTCGGATCGCAAAACCGGTTGCCGGCCGTGCTCGGAGGCGACGCGGCGGCATGGCCCAACGGTCGCAGGCCGCGTGACGACGTCACCGACACGGCGATCAGGGTCGTCGGCGGTCCGAACTACATCAACGCGCATGCGGGTGACGGCGTCAACATCGACGACGCTCCGCTTCCCGCGGCGTTCCCGTTCCTCGCCGATCCGGCGGACGGTCGTGACTACAAGTCGAACGGCGTCCAGACGCCGCACTTGAACCCGGCCCCGTAACGACGGACGAGACGATGACGCCTATGCGCATCGCACTGGCAGGGGTGGTGGCGGCAACGGCCGCCACCATCTCCCTGTTCGGCGGCGTCTTCGCGCACGGATCCTCGCCGGCCGGGTCGGCTGCGACGCGGCCGGCGAGCTTCTCCGTACGGCACGGAAGTGCGAGCGAGAACACCGCCGCCATCGTTGCCACGCTCCAGGAGCGCGCACGCGCAAATCCGCGCGACGCGCTAGTCCTCACCCAGCTCGGGATCGCCTACCAGCAGCGCGCCCGCGAGACGGCCGATCCCAGTTACTACCCGCGCGCGGAAGGCGTTCTGCGCCGGGCCCTCAAGCTGCGGCCCTCGAGCGCCCTCGCCATCAGCGGGCTCGGCTCGCTCGCCCTTTCACGGCACCGCTTCCGCGAGGCGCTCGCGCTCGGTCGGCGGGCTGTCGCACTTGATCCCGCCGGCGCGCGCCACTGGGGCGTCGTCGGCGACGCGCTCGTCGAGCTCGGGCGCTACGACGACGCGTTCCACGCCTTCGACCGCATGGTCGAGCTCGGCGCCGGAACGTCGTCCTACGCGCGCATCTCGTACGCGCGGGAGCTCCTGGGTCATCCGCAGGCGGCGATCGAGCCGATGCGGCTCGCCGTCGAGGCCAGCGGCTCCGATCCCGAGGGGCACGCCTGGGCGCGTGTGCAGCTCGGGAAGCTCTACTGGTCGATCGGCGAGATCGGCGCTGCGGCCCGGCAGTACCGCCGCGCGCTCGAAACCTTTCCCGACTACGTCTTCGCGCTCGACGCGATGGCCCAGGTCGAGGCCGCACGCGGGCACGTTCGCCGGGCGATCGCGCTCGAGCAGCGCACCGTCGACGCCGTTCCGCTGCCGCAGTTCGTCGGCTCTCTGGGCGATCTGCTCGCTCGAACGGGACACGCGCGTCTCGCGTCCGAGCAGTACGCGCTCGTCGACGTGGAGCGCCGGCTGCTGCGCGCGAACGGCGTCAAGTCCGACCTCGACATCGCGCTCTTCGACGTCGACCACGGCATCCGGCTGCACCGTGCCCTCTCACTCGCACGAAGCGGCTGGCGTGACCGGCCGAGCATCGACGGCGACGACGTGCTCGCGTGGGCGCTCGAGCGGAACGGCCGCTGCGACGAAGCGCTCCGCTACTCGCGGCACGCGCTGCGCCTCGGAACCCAGGACGCCCTCAAGTTCTTCCACCGCGGCATGATCGAGCGCTGCCTCGGCGACCGGGCCCAGGCCCGGGCATGGTTCCGCCGGGCGCTCGGCGTGAACCCGCACTTCTCCGTTCTGTGGAGCCCTGTGGCGAGGAGACTGGCGGAGTGAGCGGCGCATCCCGTAGCTGGATCGAGTGCAAGGCTTCAGCCTGGCTCGCACGTGCTGCTGTGAAGCGGCTGGTCTTCCTCGCCGTTATCGTGGCCGCGCTCTGGGGTGCGTCGAGCGCGGCCGCGCATCCTCTCGGCAACTTCACGACGAACCATTCCAGCCGCATCGACGTCTCGGGCAGCCGCGTCTACGTCCTGTACTCGCTCGACCTCGCGGAGATCCCGACCTTTCAGGTGCGGCAAGGGATGGGGGACGAGCACGTGTACGCGCGGCAGCTGACCCGCCAGATTGGCCGCGGTCTGCTCCTGACGATCGACGGGCGCGCTGCGGCGCTGCGCCCGGTCGGACACGAGCTTGCGTTTCCCCCGGGCGCCGGCGGGCTGAAGACGATGAGGCTCCAGGCGGTCTACGCCGGGCCAGAGCTCGGCTCGCCGGCGCATCTCTCGTTCCGCGATACGAACTTCTCCGACCGGATCGGCTGGAAGGAGGTCGTCGTTCGGGGCGACCAAGGCGCTCGCATCACATCGTCGAGCGCGCCGTCGCACTCGATCAGCGACGAGCTGCTCGCATATCCGAAAAGCCTGCTGACGAGCCCACCTCAGGTGACGTCGGCAACGGCCGCGGTCGATCCGGGGTCGAAGCCGGGGCCGGCCCCGACGCTGATCCCCGCGAGTGAGCTCGCCAAGCGGGTCGCCGTACGGAACAGCGGCGACCACGGCTTCACATCGCTGATCGGCCGCGAGAACCTGACGGTCGGCTTCGTCCTGCTCTCGCTGTTCCTGGCCATGTTCTGGGGGGCCGCCCACGCGCTGAGCCCCGGCCACGGCAAGGCACTCGTCGCCGCCTACCTTGTCGGCTCGCGCGGGACGCCGCGGCATGCCTTCCTGCTCGGCGGCATTGTCACGGTCACGCACACGGCGGGCGTCTTCGCACTCGGGCTCGTGACGCTCGCGCTGTCGGAATTCATCGTCCCGGAGCAGCTCTACCCGTGGCTGAACCTCGTGGCCGCGCTGATGGTGATCGGCGTCGGGCTCGGCGTCCTTCGCTGGCGGTTCTCGGACTGGCGTCACGCGCGTGCGCACGCGCACGGCCATGCGCACAAGCACCATCATCACCACCACGACGGCGACCACGGCCACGAGCACGCTCCCGCTCCGGGAACGGGTCTGCGCGGCCTCGTCGGCGCCGGCGTCTCGGCCGGGATCATCCCGTGCCCGACCGCGCTCGTCGTCCTGCTGGCGGCGATCTCGCTCCACCGGGTCGGCTACGGCCTCGTCCTCATCGTCGCGTTCTCGTTCGGCCTCGCCGCGTCGATCAGCGGCATCGGCCTCGTGGCGGTGACGGCGAAGCGCCTCTTCGCCCGCACGAGCTTTCAGGGCCCACTCATCCGGCTGTTGCCCGCGGTGAGCGCGGTCGTCGTCCTTGGCCTTGGCATCGCGATGACGGTTCGTGCGCTCCCGAAGGTTGGCTGGGGATGAACCGGAGCCCTGGTACCTGCGAATTGGTTGCAACTGGAATGATTCCGAGCTAAGAGGAGATGGAGATGGCGATAGGGCAGATGCACACGATGTCCAAGCCGGGCCAGCGCTCCCGAACCGGGTTCCGCTGGGCTCGCGTGCTGACGCCGAGAGAGTGGCTCCGACTTGGTGGGTTCACCGGCGGAGTCGTGTTCCTGCATGTCGTCGGATGGGGTCTCTTCCTCTACTACGCCCGTGCCAACCCCGCCCTCGCGGGCCTCGGGACGCTGGCGTACACGTTCGGGCTACGGCATGCCTTCGACGCCGACCACATCGCGGCGATCGACAACACGACCAGGAAGTTCCTCCAGGAGGGGAAGCGCTCGCTCGGCGTCGGCTTCTTCTTCTCACTCGGGCACTCGACGATCGTCTTCTCGCTCGCCGCGGGGCTTGCGATCGCGGCCAAGACGGTCAACTCGCACATCCCGACGTTCCGGGATTACGGCGGCTACGTCGGTGCGAGCGTCTCCGGAACCTTCCTATGGATCATCGGCATCCTGAACCTGATCGTGCTGCTGGACATCATCCGGATCTTTCGCGAGATGAAGAGCGGCACCTACGACAAGCAGAAGCTCGAGGAGCGGCTACTCGACCGCGGGTTCATGAACCGCTTCTTCCTCGGCCGCCTCGGAGCCAAGATCAAGTCGAGCTGGCAGATGTACCCGCTCGGGGTCCTGTTCGGTCTCGGCTTCGACACGGCGACCGAGGTCGGCCTCCTGGCGCTGGCCGCCGGCGTCGCGACGCACCAGGTGCCGCTCCTCGCCGTGCTCTCGCTGCCGATCCTGTTCGCGGCCGGTATGTGCCTGATGGACACGGCCGACGGCGCCTTCATGAGTCAGGCATACGGCTGGGCGTTCTCCAATCCGGTGCGGAAGGTCTACTACAACATGACCGTGACCACCCTCTCCGTGGGCGTCGCGCTCGTGATCGGAACGATCGAGTTGCTCCAGGTTCTGTCGGCGAAGTTCTCGCTCGACTCCGGGTTCTGGGCCTGGCTCAACAACCTCGACTTCGGCAAGATCGGCTACGGCATCGTCGCCGCCTTTGTCATCACCTGGGCGGTGTCGGTCATCGTCTGGAAGAAGGGACGTATCGAGGAACGCTGGGGCCGGCTCGTCGAAGGCGGCTAAGGGCTGCGGCCGCGCGGGGGAGAGGCGGGCGACGTGTCCGCCTCCGCCGCCACGCTCAGCTGGCGATCGTGTCGGAGCCGAGTGCGCTGGCATGATTTGGCTCATGGCCGTCCGCCGCACGCATGCTTCCGACCACGACCACGAGGCGCCGCGGACGACCTCGCTCTTACGTGTCAGCGGCCGACGCGTGACGCGCCAGCGTGTCGTCATCTGCAACGTGCTTTCCGAAGAGGCGGACCGGCACCTCAGCGCCGAACAGGTTGCGGAGCGTGTGCAACAAACGCTCCCCGGCGTCAACGCCTCGACCGTCTACCGGACGCTCGACTTGCTTGTCGAAGAGGGTCTGGTGAAGCGAACCGACCTCGGCCAGGCGCGCGCCTACTACGAGCCCGTCCTTGAACACTCGCATCATCACCTGGTCTGCGACGAGTGCGGTGCGGTCACGCACGTGCACGACGACGTTCTCGGCGTCCTCGCAGCGCGCTTGCGGAAGAAGGCCGGCTTCGAGCTGGGCTCACATGAACTGACGTTTCGCGGTCTGTGCGCCCGTTGCGCAGCCGAGGAGTGAGTCGGTCGGCGTCGACCGGAATCAACGGTCCCGCATCCGTCGAGGCCCTCACCCGGAACGCTGCCGCCGTGCTCCCTGCCGGCGCGCTGGAGGAGAAGCTCGAGCTCGGTCGCCCGCTGCGTGTCAAGCTCGGCATCGATCCGACGGCGCCCGACATCCACCTCGGCTTCGCCGTCGTGCTGCGCAAGCTGCGAGCGTTCCAGGACGCAGGCCATCAGGCGGTGCTGATCGTCGGCGACTACACGGCGCGGATCGGCGATCCGTCAGGCCGTTCCGAGGAGCGCCCCGTCCTGGCTGGCGACGTGCTCGACGCGAACGCAAGGCTGTTCGCGCAGCAGGCGTACAAGATCATCGACCCCGAACGCACCGAGGTGCGCTTCAACGGCGAGTGGCTCGGCGCCCTGAGCTACGAGAAGATCGTCGAGCTCGCCCGAACGGTGACGGTCGCCCGCCTGCTCGAGCGCGACGACTTCCACGGCCGCTTCGAGCGTCACGAGCCGATCTCGCTCTCCGAGCTGCTCTACCCGGTGATGCAGGCGTACGACTCGATCGCGATCGAGGCGGACGTCGAGCTCGGCGGCAACGACCAGTACTGGAACCTGCTCACGGGCCGCGACGTGATGGAGGCATACGGCCTCGAGCCACAGGTCGTCCTGACCATGCCGCTCCTCGTCGGCACCGACGGCAAGGAGAAGATGTCGAAGTCGAAAGGCAACTACATCGGGATCGACGACCCCCCGGAGGAGCAGTTCGGCAAGCTGATGTCGATCCCCGACGACGTCCTCGGCGACTACTGGCGGCTGTGTCTGGACGAGGAGCCTCCCGCCGCGGCCGAGCCGATGGAAGCGAAGCTCGAGCTCGCGCGTCGGGTCGTCTCCCTCTACCACGACGAGGCGGCGGCGGGGCGCGCCGAAGCGCATTTCACGCGCGTCGTTCGTGAGCACCGCGCCCCCGAAGAGGTGCCGGAGGTGCCGCTGCCGCGGCAGGATCCGGTCCACCTGCCGGCACTGCTGGTCGAGCACTTCGACGGGATCTCCTCCACGAGCGAGGCGCGACGCCTCATCCAGCAGGGAGGCGTGCGTGTCGACGAGGAGATCATCCGCGAGCTCGACGTGCCGCGCGACCGGCTGGCCGGTACGCTTGTTCAGGCCGGAAAGCGCCGATTTATGCGCTTTTCGCGTGGTTGAGCGGGCTTCTTGACACCCCCCCGACCGCTGCTATCATTCCTCGGCTGCCCTAAGAAGGGCCGCGTAGGAACGCAATCGACTCGACAGGAGAGCCCTAGACAGATCGGACGTCTACTGAGATCCGAGCTTCTGAGGGCCTCCGGCGCGAGTTGGAGGCTTTTTTACGCGTCCGGCGGCGTCGGTCTTTGAAAACTCAGCAGCGTGTATACGCCGAGACCTCTCGCGGCTCTCGTGGTCGCGTGAGGCTTCAAAAACCCGTCACGCTCTCTTTTGAGAGGGTGACCTTTGAGCTCAAGCTCAAAGTGACCGAACCAGCTTGCAACCCGCCCTTCGGGGCGACGTGCAAACCAGTTCTTCACGGAGAGTTTGATCCTGGCTCAGGACGAACGCTGGCGGCGCGCTTCATACATGCAAGTCGAGCGATCGACTCCGGGTCTTCGGACCTGGAGCACGGAGCGGCGAACGGGTGAGTAACACGTGGGTAATCAACCCTCGGTACTGGGATAGCCCGGGGAAACCCGGATTAATACCGGATAGCCTCCGGAGCCTGCGGGCGCCGGAGAAAAGGTAGCTTCGGCCTCCGACCGAGGACGAGCCCGCGGCCGATTAGCTTGTTGGTGAGGTAACGGCTCACCAAGGCGACGATCGGTAGCTGGTGTGAGAGCATGACCAGCCACACTGGGACTGAGACACGGCCCAGACTCCTACGGGAGGCAGCAGTAGGGAATCTTGCGCTAATGCGGGCAACCGTGACGCAGCGACGCCGCGTGCGGGAAGAAGGCCTTCGGGTTGTAAACCGCTTTCAGGTGGGACGAAGCTACTCGGGTTAATAGCCCAGAGGGTGACGGTACCTCCAGAAGAAGCCCCGGCTAACTACGTGCCAGCAGCCGCGGTAATACGTAGGGGGCAAGCGTTGTCCGGATTTATT
>Ga0075424_100000310_pt1 | contig 36032 bp, 36 predicted proteins | sample SoiMethybrSBSTD3_FD_75301 | JGI IMG/M metagenome (GOLD analysis project Ga0075424, IMG submission 75301) | Bulk soil microbial communities from a Populus tree surrounding site in Tennessee, USA - Soil MetaG P. TD hybrid SBSTD3 | ecosystem: Environmental > Terrestrial > Soil > Tree plantation...
AAGCGCCCGACTGCACGCCACGCCGCCGCCCAGGACGGCCGTCCGGTACCCGGTGGCGGAGACCGCCCGGGCCAGTTTCGTCACCAGCACGTCGAGCGCGGCGTCCTGAAAGCCGCGCGCCAGATCGGCCCGATCCCGCGCGAGGTCCGAGCTCGCGGTCACGGCGAGTCGCACCGCGGTCTTGAGTCCCGAGAACGAGAACTCGAATCCCTGGTCTCGCATCGGCCGCGGAAACGTGAACCGGGACGGATCACCAGTCGCCGCCAGGCGCTCGATCGCCGGCCCACCCGGATAGCCGAGGTCCAACAGCTTCGCCACCTTGTCGAACGCTTCGCCGGCGGCATCGTCGCGCGTGGCGCCCAGCAGCCGGTAACGGCCCCAGGCGGGGACATCGAGCAGCATGGTGTGCCCCCCCGAGACGAGCAACGCCACGAACGGCGGCTCGAGCTCGGCGTCCTCCACGGCCGGCGCGAAGAGATGGCCCTCGAGATGGTTGACGCCGATCAAGGCTCGGTCACCCGCGTAGGCCAGCGCCTTCCCGTACACGACGCCGGTGAGCAGCGCGCCGACGAGCCCCGGACCGGCGGTGACCGCGACCGCGTCTACCGCGCTCCACGACACCCCGGCCTGGGCTCGGGCGCGCTCCACCACGGCCGGGAGCGCGGCCAGGTGGGCCCGGCTCGCGAGCTCCGGCACGACACCGCCGAATACGCGATGCACGTCCTGCGACAGGATCACGAGGCTTGCGAGCTCCGGAGCGCGACCCGCTCCCGCCACGAGCACCGCGGCCGATGTCTCGTCGCACGACGTCTCTATCCCAAGGACGACGTCAGCCACGGCCGCTCCGCCGGCGCACGATGAGCACCGAGTCCGGTGCGGCGCGAGCCGTCACGCCCTTGGGCGCCAGAACGGTGAGCCGCACAGTGGCGCTGTCGTTCACCGGTCCGCCGAGATGCACGATCACGCGGATGCTGTCCTTGCTGAGCCCCTGCAGCGCCGCGTCGGACCCGCGCACCAGCACCGTGACGTGGGCCGGCCGCAGCTCGTATCCGGTGAGCGGCCCGGCGCCGCTTTCGATCGGCATCAGGTTGAACGCGCGCTCGAACACGGGCGTCGTGTTGCCGCTGATGAGCACCTGCTTGCGCGCGATCCGGATGACGCCGAGTGCGCTGGTATCGAGCGGGACCAGGCGCGAGAACTGGCCGCGGACCGCGTTGAGCGTCGTCGGCTCGGTTGCCACGGCTTCGATCGTCGCCAGCAACCGGTCGGGCCCGACCAGCCGCACCACGTTGGGCGTGATCTGCAGACCGCCATCGAGCGCCTGTCCCGAGTCGGCGGTGACGGTGACCCGCGCGGCGACGGGGACCTCCTTGCTGCCGACCGAGTCGAGCTGGATCACGACTTCTCGCGGCCGGAATTCGGCGACTTCGACGTTCGACCCCTCCGGGATTTTCACGCTCGACGTGGGCAGGGTGGTGATCCACAACGCGGTGCTCAGGGTCTCGGGAACCGCGAGCTCGATGACGCGATGGATCGAGCGCAGCCGCAACAGCTCGGCGATCTTGCCCCGCAGCACCACCGTGTCCGTTCCCGGCGGACTGAGCAGCATGCGACCGGGGGGGACCCGCACGTCGAGCCGCATCACGACTTCCTGCGTCACCTGCCGCTGCGCCGCCACGGCCAGGTAGAGGAGTCCCGAGAGCAGCAACGCGGCCAGCTTGAGCGGCCAGTTGCGGAAGAACCCGCGCCGCGGCTCAGGGCTCATTCAGCAACCGCCGCACCAGGTTCTCGTTGACCGGACTGTCCCAGGACACCGCCCCGATCACTTTCTTCACGATGACCCCGTGCCGGTCGATGACGAAGGTCTCCGGCACCCCGGTCGTCTGATAGCGCTGCTCGATGCGTCTCGTCGGGTCATGCAGCAGGTCGAACGTGACTCCCAGGTCCCGCGCGAACGCGCTGACGGTCGCCGAATCACTCACGTCGACACTCACCGCCACCACCCGGAAGTCCGTGTCACGCAGGATGCGCGACAGTCGCTCGAGGGCTGGCATCTCGACCCGGCAGGGCTGGCACCAGGTGGCCCAGATGTTGAGCAGGATGACGCGACCGCGATAGTCGGCGAGGCCGGACGGGTGTCCCGTACGCAGGTTGACGGCGTCGAACGACGGCGCATTCGACCCGACCCCCACGAGCCGCATTTCGGGCAGCACGCGGATCACGAGCGCCGTCACGAACAGGGCGGCGAGCACGAGGCCGGTCACGAGCGTCCACTGTCGCCGGGCCATCAGACGGTGACCGCGCAGCGGCGCCGCAGGTCACGCACCTCGCGCCCGGGGTCAGTGCTCCCGAACACCGCCTGGCCCGCGACGAACGTGTCCGCCCCGGCGGCGTGCGCGGTGGCAATCGTGTCGGGGCCGATCCCGCCGTCCACGGCGAGATACGCGGGAGAGCGGTGCGCGGTCAGCACCGCGCGGGCGCGCCGGATCTTGTCCGTCGCCCCCGGCAGATAGCTCTGGCCGCCGAATCCCGGATTCACGGTCATGATCAGCAGCAGATCGACGTCCTCCAGGACCTCCTCCACCAGCGCCAGCGGAGAGGCAGGGTTGAGCGCCAGCCCGGCGAGCATGCCGCGCTGGCGAACCGCGGCGAGCTGGCGCTGGACATGCACGGTCGCTTCGGGGTGAAACGTACATACCGAGGCGCCGGCGTCGGCCATCGGCTCGATATAGCGCTCCGGCTCCATCACCATAAGGTGCACGTCGATCGGCTTGTCGGTGATGCGCCGCAGGGTCGCCACCATGTTCGTCCCGAACGTCAGGTTCGGCACGAAGCGGCCGTCCATGACGTCGACGTGCAGCCAGTCGGCGCCGCCGTCGAGCACGGCGCGGACCTGCTCGGCGAGCCGGGTCAGGTCGGCCGAGAGGACGCTGGGGGCGATGCGGATGCCGCGGTCGCGATCCGCCATCAGGGCGTCCGGGCCACCACGATGTCGACGATCGTGCCGGGCGACGCGAGCGTGCCGGCGCCGGGTCGTTGCGCGATGATCGTGCCGGGCGACGCGTCTGTCGTGCGGCGCCGGATCACGCTGCCCAGGGTGAGCCCCGCCTGCTCGAACCGGGTGCGGGCGTCGTTCGTCGACAGGCCGAGGACGTCGGGCACGGTGATCGTCGGCGCGCCGCGACTGGCGACCAACCCGACGCGCGTGCCGGGTGGCAACGTCGTCCCGGCGGGTGGACGCGTGAGCATGACGAGTCCGGTGGGCACCGCGGCCTGCACCGATTCGACCTGGCTCACCGTCAGTCCGGCGGCGGTAATGAGCTTGCGGGCGAGTCCCACGTCGAGCTGGGCGACGTCGGGAACCGGCACGCGTGGAGGACCGGAGCTGACGACGAGCGCGACGCGCAGGTTGGCGGGCGCCGTGACGCCGGGCGGGGGATCCTGCCAGATCACGGTCCCGACGGCCGCCGTGGGATGCGGCTCCGCGCCGTTGTCGATGATGCCGAGCTTCGCGTCCGTGATGTTGCGACGGGCCTCGGCGAGGGGCAGCCCGACGACGCGCGGCACAACCCGGTGATGGGAGAAGAGCGGAGCGGGAAACACGAACAGGACGGCGAACACGTACCCCGCCATCATGGAGATCCCCAGCCACACCACCCAGCGAAACGCTTGGACGCGCTCCATCGGCGGCAGCTGCAGCCGGGGGAAGCGCAACCTCAGCTGCCGCAACGGCGGCATGTGACGCCGGAATTTCATCGGGCGTCCCGCTCGAGACGGGCCGCATATGCCCCGTCGATGCGGTGCAACCAGGGCCGCGAGCAGAAATCTCCCGCGGGCGTCATCAACTCGGCCGGCACGGCGTGAGGAGCAGGGAGCGGGGCGCGCCTGAATTCCGGCTGCCGGCGCAGGAAATCGTCCACCTGGTTTTCGTTCTCCTCCGCTTCGAGCGAGCAGGTCGCGTAGGTGAGTACTCCGCCCGGGCGCACCAGGGAGCCGGCCGCGTCGAGCAGCTGCGATTGACGCTGCGACAGGTGTTCGATCGCCCGCGCCGTCAGACGCCAGCGCGCGTCGGGATGGCGGGCCATCGTTCCGGTCGCGCTACACGGCGCGTCGACGAACACCGCGTCCCAGGATGCCGCCCGCCACGGTGACGCCAGCAGATCCGCGGCGACGATCGTGACCGGCACGCGAGCCCGCCCGATAGAGTCGGCGAGCCGGCGTAGACGATCCGGCCGCCGGTCTCCGGCCGTGACCACCGCTCCACCGAGCGCCAATATGACGGACTTGCCTCCAGGGGCGGCACAGGCGTCGTATAATCTCGCACCGCCCGGCACCGCCGCGAAGCGGCACACCAGGGCCTGAGCAGGATCCTGAACGATGAAGGCGCCATCGGAATAGCCCGGCAGGGTCGAAGGGAGCAGAGAGGGCGGAGCGGTAGTCGAAGCGGTAACGGCGAATCCCGCGTCGAACGGAACTGACGCTACTTGAAACCCCACCGATTCGAGCGCCCCGACGAGCCTCGCCGCGTTCCACTTGACCGGTTGTAGCACGAGTGGCCGCCGAGCATCGTTCCATTCCAGGAGTCGCGCCGTCGACTCGCTCCCGAAACGCTCGCGCCAGCGCTCCACCAGCCAATCCGGGTGTGTCCCGACTCGTTCCTCATCCCTCGTCCCCTCGCTTCGCTGGGGGCAGGCTCCTCGTCCCCCGAGTTTGCGAAGCGCCTGGTTCACGTACCGCGCCGCTGCCTCGCCCGCCGTGTAGCGCGCCAGCTCGACGCTGGTGGAGACGGCGGCATGTGCCGGGATGCGGTCCAGGCGTTGCAGCTGATAGGCGCCGAGGCGAAGGATGTCGCGCAGCCGCTGATCGACCTTGCTGATGTCGAGCGTTGCATCGAGCGTGCGCCTGGCGCGCAGCACCCCGGCGGAAAGCTCGTGCGCCAGGTGCCGATCCCGCGCCGAGAGACCGCCGACGGCCTGGTCGCGGGCCGCGGCGAAGGGGATGCCGGCATGGACGGCCCGCAGGATCTCCAGGGCCGCCCGGCGCGCGGCGGTCGCCTCGCTAATCCAGCATGCCCTCGAGCGGGGAGGACGGCACCGCGACTTCACGGCGCGGCATGCGGCCGGCGAGGAAGGCGGTACGGCCCGCCTCGACCGCGAGCCGCATGGCGTGGGCCATCGCGACCGGATCACGCGCCGCCGCGATCGCCGTATTCATCAGAATGCCGTCGACTCCCTGCTCCATGGTCACGCAGGCATCGGACGCCGTTCCGACGCCGGCATCCACCACCACGGGCACGCGCAGGCGCCGTTTGATGGTCCGTACGCTGACCGGGTTCAGGAGTCCCAGCCCGCTCCCGATGGGAGACGCCAGCGGCATCACGGCCGCGGCGCCCGCTTCCTCGAGCCGCAGGGCGGTAATCAGGTCCTCGTTCGTGTACGCCAGCACCTTGAAGCCCTCGGTCACGAGCACGCGAGTGGCCTCGAGCAACCCCGCCACGTCGGGCAGCAGCGTCTCCTGATCGCCGATCACCTCGAGCTTGATGAACTCGTTGAACCCCGCTTCGCGCGCCAGACGGGCGTAGCGGATGGCGTCGGCCGCCGTATAGCAGCCGGCGGTGTTGGCGAGGAGGAAGAAACGCCGCGTGTCGAGGTGATGCAGGATGCCCTCGCGCTCCGCGCGATCGAGGTTGACCCGCCGCACCGCCACGGTGACGATCTCCGCCCCGCTGGCCTCGATCGCCGCTACCATCTCGGCGTTGTCGCGGTACTTGCCAGTGCCGACCATAAGGCGCGACTGGAAGGTGCGCCCGCCGATCGTGAAGGCCGTATCCTGTATCATCCGCCACCTACAAAGTGCACCAGCTCCACCGCGTCGCCAGACGCCAGCCGGGCCCGGTCGAGATCGGGGCGGCGCACGATGGTTCGATTGTGCTCGACGACCACGCCGCGCGGGTCGAGGTCCAGGAGGCGCAGCAGCTCGAGCAACGTCGACCCGTCGGGGACCGAGCGGCGGTCGCCGTTCACGATGATGTCGATCGTAGTCGCGGCGGTCATGACTTCCTCTCCGCCAGCTCCGCGAGCAGATCGCGCGCCGCCGCTGCCGAGTCCGGCGCATCCCAAAGGGCGCGGATTGCTGCGATACCGTAGACGCCCAGCCGGCGTAGCTCCCCGACGCGATTCACCGTGATCCCGCCGATCGCGATCACGGGGGATCCCAGCTGCACAATGGCGCGAAGCGTGTCCATGGAAAGAGGAGTCGAGCCGGGATGCGTCGTCGTGGCGTACATAGGACCTGTTACAAGATAGTCGGCCCGGTGTGCCACCGCGTCTCTGGCCTCCGCGAGTGAGTGGACCGACCGGCCGATCCACCATTCGCTCCGGAGCCCCCTGGCCGCGTCGACCGGCAGACTGTCGTGGCGCAGCTGGACGCCCGCCGCGTCGGAAGCCAGGGCGACGTCGAGGCGATCGTTCACGAACAGGAGAGTCGGGGGATGGGCAGACAAGCGGACGGCGAGGTCAAAGTGCTCCCGACCGGTGAGCGAGCGTCCCCGAGCATGGAGGGCGAGATCGGCGCCGGCGGTCGCCAGACGAGAGACGACCCGATCGAGATCCGGCCGCCGGACGACGCGGTCGTCGGTGATGGCGTGCAGCCGCGGCAGCGGCGGCCTCACGCGAACCGCTGTCCGACCCGAAGTCCCCGGCCCCCCCCCCGGATCCAGTCTCCGGCGGCCATGCGGTCTTTCCCCGCGGGCTGGACTTCTTCCACCTCCACCACGCCTTCCCCCCCGGCGATCAGCAATCGGCTATCAGTTTGAAGCACTTCACCCGCCGTCCCGGTGCCGGGTTCTGGGTGTGCTTCGAATAGTTTGATCTCCTGTCCGTTCAACGTGGTCCACGCTCCGGGGCGCGGATCGAGCGCCAGCGTCTGGCGGGCAATGACAGCGGCCGGTTTGGTCCAGTCGATATGCGCCAGCTCTCGCGTGAGCTTGGGGGCGAAGGTCGCGCGCTCGTGATCCTGGGGGACTGGTTTCAATCCGTCGCGCTCCCACAACGCCAGGGCTTCGATCAGCGCCTGCGCGCCCATCTCGGCCAGGTGCTCCGACAGCTCGCCCCCGGTGATGCCGGGTTCGATGTGATGCGGGATCTGATGCAGGATCGGTCCGGAGTCCATGCCGGCGTCCAGCTGCATGATGCTGACCCCGGTGGAGTCCAGTCCGTTCAGGATGGCCCATTCGACCGGTGCAGCTCCGCGGAGGGCGGGCAGGAGAGAAGGATGCACGTTCACCATGCCGCGGCGTGGAATGGCGAGCAGATCCGGTTTCAAGATGTGGCCGTAGGCGACCACGACGCCGACGTCGGGGGACAGCTCACGCAACCTGGCCAGCAGGGCGGGATCCGTGGGCCGCTCGGGTTGCTCCACGTCGAGACCTTCCGCCAGGGCGGCGAGCTTCACCGGCGATGCCACGACCGTCGAACGGGAGCGGCCCTGGGGCCGGTCGGGCTGCGTCACCACGGCTCGGACATCGAACCCCTCGCCTACCAGCGCCCGCAGGGAGGGAACCGCGAATTCGGGCGTTCCGAAGAAGACGACGATCACTTACAGCTCACCCGCCGGCTCCGGCGTCACCTCCTTGAGAAAGCCGGTTTCCCCTTTCCGCAGGCGCTTCCACTTGGAGAGCAGCAGGCCGCGTTTGACGGCGGACAGATGGTCGAGAAACAGCACGCCGTCCAGGTGATCGATCTCGTGCTGGATCGCGCGCGCCTGGTACGCCACGCTCTCGAGCCGGAACGGCGCGCCGTGCCGGTCCATGGCCTCGATCACCACGCGCAACGGCCGCTCGACGTCGCCGAAGATCTCGGGGATCGAGAGACAGCCTTCCTCTTCAATGGCCGTGTCGTCGCTCTGCTCTACGATCACCGGATTGATGAGGACGAGCGGGTCCGGGTTTTCCTTGCCGACATCCACCACCGCCACCCGGCGCGCGACGCCGACCTGGTTGGCGGCGAGCCCGACGCCCTTGGCGGCGTACATCGTCTCGAACAGGTCGTCGACGAGCTCGCGGACCGCGTCGTCCACGGCGCCGACGGGCTCGGCCCGCTGACGCAGCACCGGAGAACCGAGGAGGTGCAGAGAGCGCAGGCTCACGCGGGTTTTTCGGCTCCCTGACGGCTGCCAACGCTCACGATGTTGGCACGCAGCACCACGAGCTTTGATTCGGCGCTGCGGATCGTGATCTCGTTGTCCTTGATGTGCACGACCTCTCCCACGATGCCGCCCGAGGTGACCACCTGGTCGCCCTTCTGCAGGGCCTGGAGCAGCTTGTCGTGCTGCTCCCGCTGCCGGCGCTGGGGACGGATAATGAGGAAGTAGAAGATGCCGAAGATGGCGGCAACCTGAAACAACAGCACGGTGATCCCGCCGCCGCCCTGGCCGGACGGGGTGAGCAGCGCGGCGAGCACGATCGGCGTCATGCGGTCTCCGGTTGCAGGTAGCGCAGGCGCCAGTCGGCGGCCCACGAGGCGAACGTTCCCGACTCGATTACCCGGCGCATGTCGCCGGCGAGCCGGATCAGGTAGCGCACGTTGTGCAGCGACAGCAAACGCAATCCGAGCAGCTCTTCGGCGGCGAACAGGTGCCGCAGGTAGCCGCGGGAATACGTGGTGCAGGTCTCGCAGTCGCAGCCGGCATCGAGCGGCTCCGGATCCGTGCGAAACGCGGCGTTGCGGATGTTCAAGGGTCCGTCGGGCGTGAAGGCGGTGCCGTTGCGTCCCATCCGCGTGGGAGCGACGCAATCGAACACGTCGATGCCGCGCGCCACGGCCGCGACCAGATCCTCCGGAAACCCCACGCCCATAAGATAACGGGGCAGGGCAGTGGGGAGTCGCGGCTCGAGATCCTCGAGGGTCTGCAGCATGACGGGCTTTGGCTCGCCGACGGAAAGCCCGCCGACGGCGATTCCGGTCCAGGGTCCGGTGTCGAGCGTACGGGTGAGCGCTTCGCGGCGCAGGCCGGAATGCGAGCCGCCTTGCACGATCGGCCACATGGTCTGGTGGGACGGGTCCCTCGTCCCCAATTCACGATGTCGCTTCGCGCACCGCGCCAGCCACCGCAGCGTGCGCTCGAGCGCGTCGCGCGCCGTCGCTTCGTCCGCGCCGCCCGGGACGACGTGATCGAACGCCATGGCGATGTCGGCGCCGAGGGTCCACTGAATCTCCATCGCACGCTCGGGCGTGAGGCGGCGGCGCGCCCCGTCGATATGGCTCTGAAATTCGACGCCGTCGTCGTCCACGCGCCGGAATCCCTCGAGCGAAAACACCTGAAACCCGCCCGAATCGGTGAGCAGCGGCCGGTCCCACGCCATGAAGCGGTGCAGGCCGCCGAGCTGGGCCACCGTGTCTTCGCCAGGGCGCACGTGCAGGTGATAGGTGTTGGCGAGCACGATCCGGGCGCCCACGGCCCGGAGATCCGCGGGCGACAGCGCGCGGACACTGCCTTGGGTGCCGACGGGCATGAAGCACGGCGTCTCGACCGTGCCATGGGGGAGGGCGAGCACGCCGGCGCGGGCGGGACCGGATCGGGCCTCGAACGTGAAATCGAACATCTGGATTACGGACGGGGGAAGGGAGACGCCGACCCTTCCCGTGTCCCTCGTCCCCTCGCTTCGCTCGGGGCAGGCTCGCCGTCCCTCATCCATCCACTCCCGCCCGGATCAGCTCCGGCGTCAGTCGACTGCGCGGCGCGAGATCGTCCGGTAATGGATCGCAGGGGGGCAATGGCTCGCTGATCCCCTCGGCGAGCATCCGTACCTGCGCCAGAGATACGAGCGGCGTCGAGAACACGCGCTCGAGCGTCCACGCGAGCGCATAGTGCGTGAGGATCGGAGCCGGCACGATAGCCACGCGACGGCCGAGTGCACGGGCAACCCGACGCACGACTTCGCTGAGCGGGATCGCTTCCGGTCCGGTGGCGGCAACGGTCTGGTTCGTGAGCCGTCCATCGACCAGAGCGGCCTGCAGGACACGCACCGTGTCCGCGACGGCCACCGGTCGGAGCGGGCGCTCGTGTACCCCCACAGTGGCGAACAGGGGGAAGAGCCGCACCGTCCGGCTCAGGTGGTCGAGCATGTGATCGCCGCGTCCGTACGTGATCCCTTCCTTGATGATCGTGTGCGCGAGCCCCGAACTGCGCACGAGCTCTTCGGCGGCCCACTTGGACTCGTGGTAGGCCGACCCGCATGCCGATCGGGCGCGCAGGAAGCTGACAAGGACGAGCCGCCGGACTCCTGCCGTTCTCGCCGCCTGCACGACCGCGGCGGTCCCCCGGACGTGAACGCGCTCGTAGGTCTGCTCCCCCCGTTCCCGGTTGATCCCGGCACAATGCGCCACGGCCTCGCATCCGGCGAACGCGCTCGCGAGCCGCGACTCGTCGTCAGTGGTGCAGGAGACGAACGTGGCACCCGGCAGCGAGCGGATCCCGGGATCGCGCCGATCCTCGCCCCGGGCGATGATGACCACGGTGTGTCCCGCGTCGACCAACGTACGCGACAGGTGTCGTCCGATGAATCCCGTTCCTCCTGTCACGGCGATGCGCATCACAGGATGGCCATCGCATCGCCGTAGCTGTAGAACCGGTACCGGGCGGCCACTGCTTGGCGATACGCTTGCATCACCCGCTCGTACCCTCCGAACGCACACACCAGCATCAACAACGTGGAGCGGGGAAGGTGGAAGTTCGTGAGCAGCCTGTCCACCACGCGAAAGGCATAGGGAGGGTGAATGAACAGCGCGGTCTCGCCTCGGGCGGCCTGGATCTCTCCCGAAGGCAGGGCGACGGTCTCGAGGGTTCGCACGACCGTGGTTCCCACCGCCCACACTCGGCCACCGGCTCGCCGTCGCTGATTGACCGTTTGCGCGACTCCGTCACTCACCTCGTAGGCCTCGCCGTGCATACGGTGCGCGTCCAGGTCTTCGGTTTCCACCGGTTTGAACGTGCCGGGGCCGACGTGGAGGTCGAGCGACACGACCGCCACCCCCTTCGCGCGCAGCGCATCGAGCACGCCGGTGGTGAAGTGCAGTCCGGCGGTCGGCGCAGCGATCGAGCCGTCGTGCTCGGCGTACACGGTCTGATAGCGGTCGCGGTCGGCCGGCGTCGGGTCGCGGCGGATGTAGGGGGGCAACGGGACCGCGCCGTAGCGGGCGATCGTGGCGCGGGCGTCGAGGGTCCCGCCAAACCGCACGCGTCTCAGGCCCCCTCCCAGTACCTCGAGGATCTCCGCTTCGCTGTCCGGCCCAAACCGGACTCGCCGCCCGGGCTTGAGCTTCCCGCCCGGATGCCCCATGGCAATCCAGGAGCCATCTTCGAGCTCGCGCACCAGCAGGATCTCCGTCGGGGCGCCACTCGTCCCCCGTCCCGCGTCCCTCGTGCCGCGCAATCGTGCCGGGATCACCCGCGACGTGTTGAGGACCAGGACGTCTTCGGGGGCGATGAGGTCGATCAACTCGGTGAAATGGCGGTGAACCATCGCTCCCGTCGTGCGATCCATGACGAGCAGGCGAGCGGCGGAGCGGTCGGGGAGCGGCTCCTGAGCGATCAGCTCCGGAGGCAGAGAGTAGTCGAAGTCGGAAGCGTGCAACTCAGGGGTCGAAAATCGTCGGCTGCTCGGTGGCCGGATTGCGGGCCGGTGGCGGAAAACCGAAATGCCGGTACGCGCCGGCCGTGGCGCAGCGGCCGCGCGAGGTGCGGGCCAGGAATCCTTGCTGCATCAGGAACGGCTCGTACACTTCTTCGAGCGTCCCGGGATCCTCGCCTACGGCCGCGGCGATGGTGCTGAGGCCCACGGGTCCGCCCTCGAACTGCTCGATGATCGTCTTCAGGATCCGGGCGTCCATGTCGTCGAGTCCGAATTCGTCCACGTCGAGACGCAGCAGCGCTTCGGCCGCAACGACGCCGGTGATCTTGCCCTCGGCCCGCACCTGCGCGTAATCGCGCACCCGCTTCAGCAGGCGATTGGCGACGCGCGGCGTGCCGCGACTGCGACGCGCGATTTCCGCGATTCCGGTTGCCTCGGCGGGCACGTTGAGAATGCCGGCCGAGCGCTTCACGATCTGCGCGAGATCGTCGGGCGGGTAGTAGTGCAACCGCTCCACAATGCCGAAGCGCGCGCGCATCGGCGGGGTGAGCAAGCCGAACCGCGTCGTGGCCCCGATCAACGTGAAGCGTTCGAGCTGCATCGGGATGGTCTGCGCGTGCGGCCCGTCGGAGATCCGGACGTCGACGCGAAACTCCTCCATGGCTGGATAGAGGAATTCCTCGAGCGCCGGGCGCAGGCGATGCACTTCATCGATGAACAGGATGTCGCCGGCTTTGAGCCCCGTAAGCAACCCGACCAGATCGCCGGGGCGCTCGAGGACCGGCCCCGAAGTGATCCGGATGTTCACGCCGAGCTCCCGCGCCATCAGCAAGCCGAGCGTCGTCTTGCCCAGCCCCGGCGGTCCGAAGAACAGCGCGTGGTCGATCTGCTCTTTGCGCCGCTTGGCGGCGTCGATGGCGATCTGGAGCGATTCCTTGACCTTCGCCTGACCGACGAACTCATCGAGGCTCGACGGGCGCAGCGCCGCGTCGGACAGGCGCTCTTCGGGCAGCGCCTCGGGCGTCGTCACTTCGGAACGACTCACCCGATCCCTAACTCCCTTTCGGCCGAGCGGCCCACCGCACGGGCCGGGACTCGGCGGTGATTACGTGTTTCGCATGGCAGGTCACGCACGCGTCGAGCGACGTAGTGACGCCATCGACCACGAGCTTGCGGTTGGTTGACCCGCATCGGGTGCAGATCCATTCGGCGGTCGCCATTGGGTTCATTGAGTCACTTGGTTGTAAGCACGCGCAGCGCCCTGCGCACCAGAGCTTCGGTATCGGCCGATCCGCCATCGCCAGCGAGCGCCTGGCGCAGCGCCCGCTCGGCCTCGGCGGCGCCGTAGCCGAGCCGCTCCAGGGCGTGCAACGCGGCCTCGGCTGGCCCGCTCACCGGAGGCGGCGCGCCGCTCCCAAGCTCGCCGAGCTTGTCGCCCAGTTCAAGCGCCAGTCGCTCGGCGAGCTTCTTGCCGATGCCGCTCACCGACGTCAGGACTGCGATGTCCTTCTTCTGGATGGCGCGGGCCCCGCGCTCGGCGCCGAGCGTCGACAGGAAGGCCACGGCGATGCGTGGTCCCACACCGCTCACGGTCAGGAGTCGCTGAAACAGCTGCTGCTCGCTCGCGTCCAGGAAGCCGTACAACGCCCAACCGTCTTCGCGCACCACCAGCTCCGTGGCGAGGCTCACCTGTTCGCTCACGGACGGCAACCGCTCCATCACGCCGAGCGGGACGACCACCTCGTAGCCCACCCCGCCCGGCGTCTGGATCAGCACCCGGTCGGCGCGTTTGGAGGCGAGTCGCCCGGAGATCGAGGCGATCACGACCGGATGATGTAGGTCAGGGCGACCGCGACGCCGTCCGCCGCGTCGGACGGGCGCGGCGCGTGCTTCAAGCGGAGCAGCCGGGCGACCATCGCGCCCACCTGGGCTTTGGCAGCTCCGCCGGCTCCCGTGACGGCCTTCTTCACCGTGGCCGGCGGAAACTGGGCGATGGTGAGCCGATGCTGTTGCGCCGCGAGCAACACGACCCCGCGCGCGTGTCCGAGCACGAGCGTGGTGCGGACATTCTTGTGGTAGAACGCATCCTCGAGGGCCAGGGCGGTTGGTCGATGCCGCTCGATCAGGTCGACGATCCCCTCATGCAGCTCGGCCAGCCGGCGCGGCAGCGCGCTCTTGCGGCCGAACCGGATCACGCCGCACTCCACCAGCTGCCCGAATCCCGGCGCGCCGTTGCCGTACTCGACGACCCCGTAGCCGGTGACCGAGGTCCCCGGGTCGATCCCCAGGACCCTCACCTCACCCGCCGACCTCGGCCATCGCTTCGGCGTCGATGTCGAAGTTCGAGAATACCTTCGACACGTCGTCCATTTCCTCCAGCGTTTCCACGAGTGCCAGCAGCTTCTTGGCATCCCCACCTTCGACCCGCACCGTGCTCTTGGGAAGCGAGGCGATTTCCGCGCTCTGCACCGGCAACCCCTTGGCTTTGAGGGCATCCTGCACCGCGTGCAGGCGGCCGACCGGCGTGGTGATCAGGATCAAGTCGGCGTCTTTCACCAGATCATCGGCTCCCGCGTCGAGCGCCGCCTCCATCGCGGCGTCCTCCTCCACTTGCGTCGCATCGAGCGCGATTTGTCCCTTTCGATCGAACATCCACGACACCGAATTCGCCGCGCCCAGGTTCCCGCCGTGACGGGCGAACTGATGCCGGATCTCCGCCACGGTCCGGTTCGGGTTGTCGGTCGTGACGTCGATCAGGATCGCCGCGCCACCGGGGCCGTAGCCTTCGTAGGTCACTTCGTGGTACAGCACGCCCTCCAGCTCGCCCGTGCCCTTCTTGATCGCACGGTCGATGTTGTCCCAGGGCATGTTCTCGGCTTTGGCGGCATCGATGGCGGTGCGGAGGCGGGGATTGCCTCCCATGTCGCCCCCACCGGCCTTGGCGGCGATGGTGATTTCACGAATCAGGCGTGTGAACAGGGCCCCGCGCTTGGCGTCGGTGACGGCCTTCTTCCGCTTGATCTGTTTCCATTTACTGTGGCCGGCCATGGCACCCTCGCTGTCTGCAAGTTACAGCTTGACCGTCCGCCCCCGCCACGGGTACCATAGGGCGCCATGCGAACAACCTCGGTGCTTCTGCTCTTCGCGCTCGGTATCGTCGCCGCCTGCGACCGCCGCCGCAGCCCCGATCCGCGACCGATGGTCCAGAAGGCCATGCACGGCATGTTCGTGTACCCGCACTCCGTGGCCATCGAGATGGCGGCCGGAGAGGACGCGGCGCAAATCACCCTGTCGTCGCCGGATTCCGTCGGTCTCGTGGCCAGCTGGTTCCGTCAGGCGCTGCCCTTGAACGGTTGGCAGATGCAGAGCGACGTGACGGGGCAGGATCATTCCGTGTCGATCGTCGCCATGAAGGGGACGCGGCCGTTGTGGGTGACGCTGCGGCCCAACGTCGGCGCCGCCGGAACGACCTACACGGTGATCGGCGCCGTGGTGGCGGAAGGAGACTCGTTGCGCGTGGCGGATTCGGCTAAGTAGGGTCCAGCATGTCCTCGAATCGCATCCAGCGCCGGTAGAAATACAGGTCCACGAATCCCGTCGGTCCGTTGCGGTTTTTCGCTACCAACAATTCCGTCGCTCCCTCCACGCCGTAGCCCGGGTGGTACATCTCCTCCCGGTACAGCCCCAGGATCTGGTCGGCGTGCTGCTTGACCGAGCCGAGATGGCCGAAGTCATCCAGGTGCGGCCGTGGGTTGGTGCGTCCGGGGGCATAGCGCGGCAGCTGCGCTACCAGGAGCACGACGACCTGCCGCTCGAGCGCCAGGGTTTTCAGGCAACGCAGGATCACGGCCATCTCCTCGTCCTGACTGGCGTGGATCCCCGCCGGTGGCGGGACGAGCTGGAGATAGTCGATCACCACGAGCGCCAGCCGGTCCAGCCGTTCGAGCCGCGACACCACGGTTTCCAGGTCCTGCCCCGAGAGCGACAGCAGGGTGAGGGCCAGTCCGCGCAGCCGCACGGCGGCCGCACCGATCCCGGCCCGCATCTGCTCGTTCAGCTGCGCGGAGCGTAGCTCATCCATGGAGACGCGGCCTTCGATGGCGAGCGCGCGCTCCATGAGTCGCTCTTCATCCATTTCTCCCGAGAGTAGGGCGACGCCCAGCTCCTGCTGCGCCACGCGCAGGGCGATGCCGAGCGCCAGGGACGATTTCCCGGATCCGACGTCGCCACCCAGCGCCACCAGGTCCCGGCGCCGGAACCCTCCGCCGAGCAGCTTGTCGAGCGATGCGAAACCGGTCGGAATCGTGTCGGGCGGCACGTCGCCCGGTCGTTGCGCGTCGACGCGCTGGACGAGCGACTCGAGGCTGGGTCTCCGCGGCAGACGGTGCGTGGACATGTGCTCTAATGTACGCGCGCGTCACGCGCCCCGGCCGCCGCGCTCTGGACGGCGTTCGCCGCCTCGGCGCCCAGCACGTCGCGGGCCGGCGCGACCAGCTGACCCAGGGCGACCGCCGCCGCGGTGGCGGTGCCGGGCTCGAGGTGTGCCCGGGCCGCGGCCAGAGCCCGCTTGAGCGGCGCGGGGAGGGCGAGCCCGCCCAGCCGCGATTCCAGCGCCAGTAACCGGCGCCGGTGGTTCTTGACGCTCACGGGATTGGGCGGCAGGAGCGACTCGGCCACGCGCAACACCAGCCATAACGCGTACAGCCCATCGCGGGTCGGTCCACGCTCGGCCTCGGCCACGAGCGCCACCAACCGCGCCTCGCTCGCCGTCACCGCGACGGTCACGCGACCAGCCGGGCGACCGCCTGGACGACCTCTTCCGTCGCGATGTCGTTCAGGCAGCGGTGATGACCCATCGGACAGCGCTCGCCTCCCATCGCGGAGCAGGGCCGGCACTCGAGCCGGCGCTCGAGGACCGTCGCCCGGGGCGAGTACGGGAAGAAGCCAAACTGCTGGACGGTCGGTCCGAACAGCGCGACGACCGGCGTGCCGACTCCCGTCGCCATGTGCATGACCCCCGTATCGCCCGAAACGAGGACGCGGGCTCGCGCCAACAGCGCGCCGGTCTCCTGGAGCGAAAACTCCCCAGCGACGATTACCGCCTGCGCGGTCAACGGTTCCACCCCCGGGCGGTCCTCCGCTCCTCCCACCACGACCGGCGCGTACCCGTTGGCGCGCATCCGCGCAGCGAGATCCACCCACCGCTCTATGGGCCACCGTTTGGTGGCGTGGGCGGCACCGGGTGCCAACACGGCGAGCGGCGCGCCCGACAGGCCACGGTCGGCGATCCAGCGGTCGAGGCGAGTGCGCGCATCCGCGTCGAGAAAGAACTCCGGTGGGGCGGCGCCGGGGGCGGGGACCACGTCCAGGCCTCGGGCCGCCTCGAAATAGCGCTCCGCGACCGGGACCCGCCGACCGTACAGGTCGATCTTGGTGGAGATCAACAGCCCGCGGGCGACCTTGCGTTTGTTGTAGCCGCGCCACGCGCACGGCACGAGCAGCCGCAGCGCGGTGCTGCGCAGCGACCCATGGAGGTCGAGGCCGCGCGTGGGGTGGAGGGCGGCAAGGCGCCGAGCGAGCGCGCGCACCGATTCGCCGGGCTCGAGGACCACCACGTCGTTGAGATGCGGGTTGGCGGCCACGAGGGGGGCCATGGCGCGCTTGGTCACGAACACCAGCCGGGCGTCGGGGTGCCGGGCCCGCAACGCGCGCACGAGCGGAGTGGTGAGCAGCACGTCGCCGATGGAGCTGAACCGCACCAGGAGAAAGCTCGACACGCGGGAAAAGGTATGGACGCGTTGCCCGGCTCCGCCAGCGGGACTAGTTTTCGCGTTCGATGCCCCGTCCGAAGACCATCCTCTGGGTGGACGACGAGGTGGACGGTCTCGCCGCCCATCGTCAGTTCCTCGAAGAACAGGGATTCGCGGTCGAGCAAGCGGCGCACGGCGACGATGCGCTCGCGTTGCTGCGCCGCCAGCCGTATTCGGTCGTGCTGCTCGACGAGCAGATGCCCGGCCGCCGCGGCCTCGAGCTGCTCACCGAAATCCGGTCCATCGATCCCGCCATGCCGGTCGTCATGGTCACGCAGAGCGAGGATGCCACAACGCTGCGCGAAGCGATAGGCATCGAGGTGGACGACTACCTCGTGAAGCCGGTGCACCCGCGTCAGATCCTCTCCGTGGTGACGAGACTGATCGAGGGCGACCGCATCCGGCAGCAGCGGCTGGCCCGCGATTTCGTCACCCGGTTCCGCGAGCTGGAAGCGCGGCGCGGGACGTCCCTCGCGTGGCGGGAGTGGATCGAGCTCGTGGTGGAGCTGGTGCGCTGGGAAGTGCGGCTCTCGGCGGGAAACGAGCCCGGCCTCTCGGAAGCGCTCGCCTCGCTGCAGGGCGGCTTGCGCCGGGACTTCGTGGAATTCATCCGCCGCAACTACCCGCGCTGGCTCTCGCATCCCGAGGGAGACCGGCCGCCGCTGTCGGTCGACGTCGGTGCGGAATTCCTGGTGCCGATCCTGCAGTCGTCGAATCGCGCGCTGCTCGTGGTGGTGGACTGCCTGCGGCTCGATCAGTGGGAAACGCTGCGCGACCTGGTCACCCCGCTGTTCGACGTCGAGGAGTCGCACTATTACAGCATCCTCCCGACCGCCACGCCGTTTTCCCGCAACGCGATCTTCTCGGGGATGTTCCCGATGGAGATCGCCGCGCGGCACCCGAACTGGTGGGGCCAGCCTTCGGACGAGGAAAGTCTCAACTCGCACGAGTCGCAGCTCCTGGCGGAGCAGCTCGAAGACCTGATGGGCCGTCCCATCCCGGTGCGCTACGAGAAGCTGTTTTCGGCGGTGGACGGCGGGGAATTGCTGCGCCGGCTGCCGGCGCACCTCGCCCAGGACGGTGTGACCGCGTTGGTGTTCAACTTCATCGACCTGCTCACGCACGGCCGGTCCGAGAGCGCGATCCTCTACGAGGTGGCGCGTGACGCGGCGTCGCTGCGCTCGTTGACCCGCGCCTGGTTCGAGCGCTCCGCCCTGTTCGCGGCGCTCCAGGAAGCCGAGCGCCGCAGCGTCCCCGTCCTGCTGACGACCGATCACGGCTCGATCCACTGTGAGACGCCGGCCACCGTGTTCGCCAAGCGCGATGCGACCGCCAACCTGCGGTACAAGTTCGGCGAAGACCTCCGCGCCGAAGACGCGGACGCGGCGATCGTCGTGGAAGACCTCAAGTCGTGGGGCCTGCCGTCGATGGGCCTGGGGGTGCGGCTGCTCGTCGCCACCGGCGACCGGTTCTTCGTCTACCCGACCAAGCTGCGCGAGTACCAGGCCCGCTACCGCGGCTCGTTTCTGCACGGCGGGGTGACCCCGGAGGAAATGATCCTGCCGGTCGCCCTGCTCACGCCTCGACGCGCGGCTCGCGGAGCACGCTAGATGGGCCGTCGTGCCCGTCTGCTCGAGCTGGTCCGTCCCTACACCGGATTGATCGTCGCCACCATCCTCGCCACGATTGTGGCGTCGGTGATGGACGGCTTCACGTTCGTCCTGCTGATCCCGTTTCTCCGCACCCTGTTTCACCAGTCCGCGGTCGCCGTGGAAGGCGGCTCCGCGATCCAGGCGCTGCTCGCCAGGATCGCCGGCCCGTTCCTCGCGGTCGGCGCGCCGGAAGTGGCGCTGCGCAACGTCGTGGTCGTGCTGCTGGCGACGCTGGTGATCAAGAACGTCTGCGAATACGGCGGCGCTTACTGGTCGGTCATGATTCAAGAGGGCGTGGTGCGCGACCTGCGCGTCCGGCTGTTCGCGCACCTGCAGACGCTGCCGCTCGGCTATTTCCAGCGCACCAAGGCCGGGCAGACCGTGGCGCGGCTCATCACCGACGCCGACCAGGTGAAGCTGGCGATCAGCGCGGCGCTGTGGTCCCTGCTGCAGAACAGCGTGATGATGGTCGTCTACCTGGCCATCATGTTCGGGCTCTCGGTGCGGCTCACGCTCATCGCGCTGGCGTTCGCTCCCATCCTGCTGTTCGTCATCCGGCCGCTGGTGCGGCGGCTGCGGCGGCGCTCCAAGGAAGTCGCGGCCGAGCGGGGCGAGCTGACGGGCCACGTGGGGGAAATGGTCAGCTCGGTGAAGCTGATCCGGGCCTATGTGGCGGAGCAGTTCGAACAGAATCGGTTCGCGGCCCTCGCCGACCGCTACCGGAAGCGCGTGTTGCGCGCGCAGCGTTTTTCCAGCCTGACGAGCCCGGTGAGTGAAGTGTTCGCCGGGGTCATGATCGTGGCGATTCTCTGGTACGGCACCTTGATGGCGCTGGCGGCCACCCGTGTGCTGGGACCCGAGGAGCTGATCACGTTTCTGATCGTGGCGCTGCGCCTCAACTCGCCGATCAAGTCGATCTCCAACTATCCCGCCGTGATGGCCGGCGCGACCGCGGCCGCCGACCGCGTGTTCGAAGTGCTGGAGCTTCCCTCCGAGGACGCCGCGCTGCCGGGGGAGACGCCGGCCCGGTTCACCGAGCGCATCGAGTATCGCGGCGTGTCGTTCGCGTACGGCCACGACGCGGCCGTGCTGCGCGACATCGATCTCGAGGTGCGGCGCGGCGAAGTGGTCGCGATCGTGGGGCCGTCGGGCGCGGGCAAGACGACCCTGGTCGATCTGCTGCCGCGCTTCTACGAGCCCACGTCCGGGACGATCTGTTTCGACGGCGTCCCGATCACGCGCTTCACGCGCACCTCGGTGCGGTCCCTGATGGGCATCGTGTCGCAGGAAACGGTGCTGCTGAACGACACGGCGCTGGCGAACATCGCCTACGGCAAGACCGACGTGTCGCTCGAGCAGGTGCGCGCGGCGGCGCGGGCCGCCAACGCGGCCGAATTCCTGGAGCGGTTCTCCGAGGGATACCAGACGGTCCTGGGCGAGCGCGGGACGCGGCTCTCCGGTGGCCAACGCCAGCGCATTGCGATCGCGCGCGCGCTGCTGCGCGACCCGCCCATTCTGCTGCTCGACGAAGCGACGAGCGCGCTCGACACCGAGTCGGAGCGCCTCGTGCAGGAGGCGATCGACCGCCTGATGCAGCATCGCACCGTGTTCGTGATCGCCCACCGCCTCACGACCGTGCAGCACGCCGATCAGATCCTGGTACTGGCCGAGGGTCGCATCGTGGAGCGAGGAACGCACGAGGAGCTGCTGGCGGGCGACGGCATGTATCGCCGGCTCTACCACCTGCAATTCGGCACGCCGGCCTGATGCTCTCGGGCTTCACCCTCGTCCGCAACGCGATCAAGCTCGACTTCCCCATCGTCCCCGCCATCCGGTCGGTGCTCGAGGTGTGCGACGAGGTAGTGGTGAACGTCGGCGTGTCCGAGGACGCGACGCGCGACCTGGTGGCGTCGATCGACGACCCGCGCGTCCGGATCCTGGACAGCACGTGGGATTTCTCCAAGCGCAACTTCATGATCTCCCACGAGACTGAGCGCGCGATGCAGGCCTGCCGCGGCGACTGGGGGATCTATATCCAGGCCGATGAAGTGCTGCACGAGGACGGCGCGCGGCTGCTCAAGGAGAGAACCACCGAGTGGGACGCCGATCCACGTGTGGAAGGCCTGCTGGTCCGGTATCTCCACTTCTACGGCGGGTTCGATGTAGTGGCGACGAACCGCCGCTGGTACCGCCGCGAGGTGCGCTGCATCCGCCTCGGCAGAGATATCCGGCCCTACCAGGGGGCGCAGGGGTTTCGCGTCGGTCCCGGGCTGCGGAGGATCCGGGCCCGACCGACCGACGCCGTAATGTTTCACTACGGCTGGGCGCGCCCGGCGAGCGCGATCAAGGAAAAGCACGAGATCTCCAAGACGATCTACCCCTGGAGCAAGGAGCACTCGGCGCGCGCGCAGGAGCGCGATCACCTGGAATGGCTTCCGCTCCTCAAGCCCTATCGGGGGGCGCATCCGCGCGCGGCCCAGGAGTGGGTGCGCGAGCGCATGGTCGACGCCGACCGGCGCATCGGGCCGCGACGGCTACGCCCGGAGCATCTGCGACTCTACGTGTCGGATTGGATCGAGCGGCTGACCGGGGCGCGAGTGTTCGAGTTCAGGAACTACAAACTTGTTTGAATGATGATTGATGAGTGCAGAGTGATGAATGGAAAACTCCGCACTCTGCATTCATCACTCATCATTCTTCTTTTTTTACCCAGGGCGTCGCCGCCCCCTCCGGCAGCTCCCCGGTCTTGCACAGCCCCTGATACATCCGCACGTAGCCCTCGGCCATGGCGCGATGGGTGAAGTAGCGCTCGGCATGGGCGCGGCACGCTTCCGGTTTGCGGGAGGCGATGGTGCGCGAGGCTTCGACCATCTCGTCCAGCGTGTCGCACAGGGCGCCGACGTCGTTCGTGAGCACCTCGGGCAGCGCGCCGCGCTTCGTCGCGAGCACCGGTGTCCCGGAGAACAGAGCCTCGATCGTGGCAAGCCCGAATGGCTCGTCCCACAGCGCCGGCATCCAGAGACATCGAGCGCCGGCCAGCAACTCCGCTTTCTTTTTCCCGTCGATCTCGCCCACAAACCGGATGCGCGTGGAAAAGATCGGTCGCCAGCCGCCCGCCAACATCAGGCGCCGATTGGTGCGTTTGGCGCCTTCGATCGCCCATTGGTACCCCTTGGCGCTGTGCAGTCGGCCGATCCAGAAGTCGTAATCGTGCTTCTTCGCCTGGAAGACGAATTCGTCGGGATGGAGCCCGTTGTACACGAACGCATTGGAGCCGTGACGGGTCGCGTGATTCTTGGAGAGGAACACCGCATGCGGCGGGACCGCTTCACCGGCCTTCAGGTTTCCGTGGATCGTCTGGAGGAACGGTGGCCCGCTGGGGAGGCGGCGCACGGGAAAGTGGGCGTGCGCGATGTCGGCGTCATTGGGCAGCAGCGGTCCGAGATCGAATGCCGGATTACGCAGCTTCGCGGCGGGCACTTCGAGCACCGTCGCCTGAGGAATCCTGGTTCCCGGCTGCGCGATGAGGGTGACGCGATGTCCCAGCTCCGCAAGCCCGCGCACGAGCGCCACGACGATGCGCTCGGTCCCGCCGTATCCCTTCACCGGCAAGCGATGATGCGAGACCACCGCGATGTGCATCGGGGCCAGAGTATAACTAGCTTCGTCGCATGCGCGAGCCCCGCCACACGATTCTGCAGCTCACGTATCAGGGCGACGGCGCGGGATCGACGCAATCCATTCTCAACCTGAGCGAGCATCTCGCCCGGCGCGGCCACCGCGTGCTCGTGGGCTGCCGCGCCGAGTCGCTGCTCGCCCGCCAGGCCGCCGCGTCGGGGCTGACCGTGATCCCGCTCGATTTCCGTCGTCTGCGCCGCCTGGCGTCGAGCCTGCGGCACATCATCGCGCAGGAACGGGTCACGGTCGTCAACAGTCACGACACGCGCGACCGCCGCGCCCTGACGTGGCTCCGGTGGCGCGGCCACTTGTCCGCGGCATTCGTCGTGACGCGTCGCACCATGCCGCTCACGTCGCCCGTCGAGCTATGGGCGGTCGGCCACACGGCGGATCGCACGATCGCGGTGAGCGGCGCCGTCGCGCGGGAGCTGGCGCGTCGCGGCCATCCGACCGCGCGGTTGCGCGTCGTCCCCAATGGCATCGACGTCGCCCGGCTCGATGTCCCGATTCCTCCAGACGATGTGGCGGCGGCGCGCGCCGCGCTCGGGGAAACCAATGAGCGGCCCGTGATCGTGTGCATGGCGCGGCGCAAACGGCAGGACGTCCTGCTGCGCGCCGTGGCTTCCCTCGAGCGGCCGGTCGTTCTCGCCTGCATCGGCGTGTCGCCCGACGCCGAGCTCACGGTGCTCGCGCGGGTCCTCCCGGAGCGGCATCGTGCGGTCTTCGTCCCGTTCACGGAACGCCCGCTCGCCTTCTATCACCTGGCGCGCGTCGCGACGCTGCCGTCGCAGATCGAGGGGCTGTCGCAGGCACTGCTCGAAGCGATGGGGTTGGGCCTCCCGGTCGTGGCCTCCGATGTAGGTGGCAACCCCGAGCTGGTCAGCGACGGCCGCACGGGTCTTCTCGCCCCACCCGAAGATCCGGCGGCTTGGGCCGAGCGCCTGAACCGGCTGCTCGCGGACGAGGGATTCGCCCGGCGGCTGGGCCAGGCGGGGCGGGCCATGGTTCGTCTCGCCTTCACGCTGGAGCGCACCGCCCGGCGAACGGAAGCCGTATACCAGGAAGCCGTGGCGCGCCGCCCGTTGCTCTCAGCCGACGCTCACGTGTAGAGTTCAGCACAGTCATGCCGGCCTCGATTACGGTCGTCATCCCCACGCGGAATGAGGCGGAACAGATCGGCGAGTGCGTGCGGCACCTCGCGTGGGCCGATGAAGTGATCGTGGCCGACGGCGGCTCGACCGATGGAACCGTGGCGGAGGCGCGAGGGGCCGGCGCCGTGGTGATCGAAGTTCCCGATGTGACGATCGCGGCGCAGCGCAACGCCGCGATCGCACGGGCCAGACACCGGTGGGTGCTGGCGCTCGACGCCGACGAGCGCGTCGGGCCGGCATTGGCCGAGGAGCTGGGCCGGCTGGTGGCAGACGGTACCGTGTCCGGCCACGAGGCGTACGCCGTGCGGCGCAACAACGAGTATCTCGGCCGCCGCATGCGGTACGCCGGCTGGGGTGACTCGTGGGCGGTGCGGTTGTTCCAGCGGGATCGTCGTTTCGTCGAGAAACGGGTGCACGAAGGGCTGGAGCCGGTGCCGGACGTCGGCCGGCTGAGGAATGCGCTGGACCACACTCCGTACCGCGACCTCGCGCATCACGTGCGCAAATTGGTGCTCTACGCCGAGTGGGGCGCGCTGGATATGCGGGATGCGGGACGACGGGCCAGGGGGTGGGATCTCGTGTTACGACCGCCCTGGCAGTTCTTTCGGACCTACGTGCTCCAGCTCGGTTTGCTGGAGGGGTGGCGCGGGCTCGTCTTGTGCGGGCTCGCCGGGGTGAGCGTATTCCTCAAATACGCGAGGGCGTGGGACCTTCAACGAAGCGCGTGATGACAAAAACCTTTCTGCTGACCGACGAATACCCGCCCATCGTCACCGGGATTGCCCGATTGATGGGCGAGATCGCGCGCCGCTATCCGCGCGGCGAGATGCTGGTGTCGACCGGCCAGCACCGCGATTCGCTGGAAATCGACGGCCGCTATGCCGCGACGCCCATCGACCGGTTGCCGCTCGCTTCCCGATCGCTGAAAGGATTCGCCGGCCTGCTGTTCTGGTCCCGCCGCGTGGTCAGTCTCGCGCGGACCCACAAGCCGAGGTTCGCCTGGGCGGATTCGATCCGGCCGGCGACCTATCCCGCCAAATGGGCCCACGAGCGCCTCGGCACGAAGTACGGGGTGCTGGTCCACGGCGGAGACCTCCTGAACGAGCTGCACGCGATTCATCACACGCCGTTTTCCCGTAAGTCCGCCAAGGCGCTGCTCCGCTCCGCGGCCGCCGTGGTGGCGAACAGCAATTGGACGCGCGAGCAAGCGCAAAAAGTGCTGCGGGAGCTGGGCCTCGATCCGTTGGCCGAGAGCGTCAAGGTGGTCCCGCTGGGGACCGACCCCGAGCAATTCCGCCCCGGGCTCGACGCGCGCGAGGTGCGCGCGCGCTACCGCTTGAACGGGGGACGCTGGGCGATCACCGTGGCGCGCCTCGAGCCGTACAAGGGCATCGACACCGGACTACGCGCCGTGGCCAAGGTGCGGAAAGAGGGCATCGATCTGAACTACGCGATCGTCGGCGTCGGGAAGAAGCGCAATGCCTACCGCAAACTGGCGGAGTCCCTGCGCATCTCCAACGCGGTGCGATTCGTGGGCTCGGTGCCGGACGCCGATCTCCCGGCGTTGTATAACACCGCGGAGGTCTACCTCGGTGTCTCGCGCAGCGACCAGCGGACCCACGTGGAAGGCTTCGGCGTGGCCCTGGCCGAGGCGGCGGCGTGCGGGCTGCCGGTGATCGCGGGGAAGAGCGGGGGCCTCGCCGAAGCGGTGCACGATGGAGAGACCGGGCTCGTCGTCGACCCGGACGACGCCGATGGTGTGGTGACCGCGTTGGGCCGCATCCTCGACGACCAATTATTTGCTCGGCGCCTCGGTCAAGCGGGCCGCAAATCGGTGGAGACCTACTACAATTGGGATCGCGTGATCCGCGACCTTCGGGAGATCGAAGCACAAGTCGCGTAACGAATCCACTCGTCCCTCGTCCCTCCTCCCCCGTCCCGTTTGCCGAACACTCTCCTCCTCACCTTTAACTTCCCTCCCCACGGCGGTGGCATCGCCCGCATGATGGGTGAGCTGGCCCTGCGCTATCCGCCGCACACCCTCACGGTCTCGACCGGCCGCTATGAGGACAGCGCCGCGAGTGACGCGCGTTTTCCGCAGACCATCGATCGCACGGGCATCCGCGCCACGCGGCTTCGTACCGTCAACGGCCTCGCGCTGTGGACCGCGCGGGCGTCTCGCCTCGCGAGCGCACAGAAATTCGGATTCGCATGGTGCGGAGAGCTCAAGCCGGCCGGGTATCCGGCGTGGTGGCTCGCCCGCCGCCGCGGCGTGCCCTACGGCGTGGTGGTGCACGGGACCGAGCTGTTGCTGCTCGACGCCAAGATTCGCCGCAGCCGATTCAAACGGTGGACCGCGGGCGGGCTCGTCACTGGTGCCGCGGTGCTGGTCGCTAACAGCAGCTGGACGGCCGGCGTGGCGCGCCGGCTCTATGAGCTGCTGGATCGCCCCGACCTGGCGGCGCGGGTGCAAACGGTCCCGCTCGGCACCGATCCCGCGCAGTTCCGTCCCGGGATCGACACCCGGGCCGTCCGATCGACCTACGGGCTGGATGGCGGCCCGTGGGTCCTCACGGTGGCGCGTCTGGAATGGCACAAGGGCATCGACACCATGCTTCGCGCCTTGCCGGCGGTTCGCGCCGCGCATCCGGGCGTGCGGTACGCCGTGGTCGGCGTGGGCCCTCGCCAGGCGGAGCTAGAGCAGATCGCGGGGCAGGCGGGTGTGCGGCACGCCGTGAAATTTCTGGGATTCGTCCCGGACGAGGCGTTACCAGCGCTGTACAACGCCGCGGACCTCTACGTCGGGGCGTCGCGCTACCACGACCTGCTGGTCGAAGGGTTCGGGATCTCGCTGGTCGAGGCATCGGCGTCGGGCGTCGCCGTCGTGGGCGGACGCTCCGGCGGCGTGGCCGACGCAGTGCGCGACGGTGAGACCGGTCTGCTGGTGGACCCCGAACACCCGGCCGCCGTGGCAGCCGCGGTCAACCGCCTGCTCGGCGACGAGCCGTTGCGCCGTAGCATGGGGACGGCGGGCCGGCGCGCGGTGGAGACGTATTACAACTGGGATCGGGTGTGCACAGACCTGATCCGGATCGACGCGGAGTTTCGGCGAAAAGAGTGACCGCTATGGTCTCAGCCAGCAGTTCACCTTCACCTGAAACACGTTCGTCGGCCGGTCGAGAAACATGGCCTGCCGCACGTCGTTCATCAGGTTGACGTCCACGCCGCTGAAGTCGCCCGAGCGTGTCTGGCTCCAGACGAAGAAGATGGTCGAGCCGGGGCGGTACTCCCACCGCAGCACGGATGTCAGGTTCAGGGACCGGCTGCGGAAATCCGGGTTGTCGAAGCTGAACGATTTTGCCGCTCCGGCTCCATCCGGATCGACCGTGTAGGTCGAACCATCGGTGTCGATGGTCGAGCCGTGGTCCCGTCCGTAGCTGTTGAACGTGTACGTCCGGCGGGCCGCGAGCTCCTTGAACCCGTCATAGTCGCCGATGAACGTGAACGGCTGCCCGTACACCTGGAGGCTGAGCGAGCGTGAGAAGGCGGCGTTGACCCGTAACGACGCGTCGAACATCTGCTGCCGCAATCCCGCGAAGACATAGCGGCGGCCCAGCGTGGCGGTGGCCGTCGAATCGGTGACGCGCGTGACCGACTGGGCGGCACTCCATCCCGCGTCGTACTCCAGGCCGAGGCTCAACGAGAGCGCTTTGCTGGGACGGTACGTGAACGAGGGCAACACGCTCATGTACCATCCACCGGCGCTGTTCCGCTGATACAATACGTACCCGTAGGCACTCACCGGCTTTCGATTGTCGGTGTACGCCTCGGCCGAAGCCACCCAGCCGGCCGGCTTGCGGGCCAGCGGCCCACCGCGGGTCAGGCGGTCGTCCAGGACGCTGGGCGTGTACGAGAGATTGAGACTCGCCTCGATGAAGTTCTGGAAGCGACCGAACCCGTATGCGTTGACGGAGCGTTGAATCATGTCGCCGTCGTAGTTCCAGCCCGTCTTGGTGGACAGGTTGATATAGGCCTGCCGGAAGATCCAGGCTGGTTTCGTCCATTTGTACCCGCCGGCGACGTAGGTCGAGGTCAGATCGACGCGTTTCTGGAATCCGAGATCGTTCACCTCGAAGCCGGGCGACAAGGTGCTGCCGGCCAGCGTCCAGACCCAATTCCCGCCGGTCTTGTTCAGGTACAGATCACCGGCGAGACCGCTCAAGGACGTCGCCGTCGGGTCATAGCGCACTCGGTGGGCGTCGGGGCGCTGATAGTAGCGATCCGACCGGCGCTGGGCGGCTTGAATGGCGGTGACATCGCCCTCGATGGTGGAGCCGCTCAGGCTGGCCGCGACGGAATAGGCTTGATTGTGCCAGCGGTGCTGGAAGTCGATCCCACCCGCGTAAGCGGCCGAGTTGAGAAAATCCAGGCTGGGCTGGTCGAGGTCTCGATGGACCGCCGTCGCCGCCAGTCCGAGGGTGGTCCGGCCGCGACCGAGGTCGCGTTTCAGCCGCGCTGCGAAATGATTCGTGAGCGGCTCGACTTCTTCACTGCGTCGGCCGTCGCTGGCCGTATAGGCCACGGTCGCGTATTCCCGAGCCGTGAGCGCTTCCACGGCGCCGACCGACCACCCGTTTGCCGTCTTGCCGCTCAGTTTGGCGGCGCCCAGGATGGTCGTATTCTCCGGGGCCGTGGTGAAATCCCCCGAGGACGTCTCGCCTTGCGGCGGCCGGCCGATGCGCCGCGAGTAGAAGAGGAGCGGCGAATCGAAGCGCGGGTTGATGCCGCCTCCCGTCCCGCCGAACTTGAAAATCGACGCGCCTTCGACGAAGAACGGGCGGTGCTCGGTCAGAAACTGCTCGAATTCCGTGAGGTTCACGTAAGACGGGTCGAGCTCCACCTGCCCGAAGTCCGGGTTGGCGGTGAAGTCGAGCGTGATATTGGAGGTCACACCCGCCTTCAAGTCGAGGCCGGCGCCGTTGAACGACGTGTGGCCGTTGTCGAACGGGTTCCCGGGCTCGTCGGAGCGGTGAAAGCGCTGTCGCACGACCGTGTACGGCAGCAGCTCGATGGGACGCCGCGCGTTCAGGTCGCGAAGTCCATCGAGGTGGGCAAAGCGCGATGCCACGCCGGTCTCGGTCTTGGCCACGAAGGGAAACAGGGCCGTCTCGTTCTTGCGTTGAATCATCCGCACGAAGCGCACCCCCCATTGCTGCTCGGGGGCGGACGAGAATCGCAGCTGCGAGAACGGGATACGGATCTCCACCGTCCAGCCCAGCGAGTCCACACTCGCGGCGGATTGCCACACCGCGTCCCAGGAGTAGTCGTAGTCGTCACCGTCGTCACCGGCCACGGCGTCCCGCTGGACGCCGGCCGGACTCACGGCGAACAGAAACGACGTGCGATGGTCGTGGTAGCTGTCGAGCTGGATCTGGAACTCGTCGGTCGGGATCGAGACGTCGCGGCGTCCCATGCGACGCGCGATCGCGGTGGGATCGCGGTCGAACAGCCGCGCCGCCACGTACAGCGCGGACCCGTCGTAGACAACCCGGATCTCCGTCCGCTCCGATACCGGTCGTCCTTCGTCAGGGTCGCTCTGGGTGAGTCCCGTGATCGTCGTCGCCGTCTGCCAGGCGGCGTCGTCCAGCCGTCCATCCAGCGTCGGTCCGCGCTCGATCCGCATCGCTGCCACCGCGGCCGCCGCGTGCCCGGGCCTCGGGGCCGGCGTCGTGGCGGCGGAGGGCGCTCCCTGGACCAGCACCGCCTGCAGTGCGAGGCTCAGCATGTGGTGGCTCCAAGGGCGCTGTTGAGCACGTGCTCGAGCACGGGCGCCGCGTCGAACCAGGTGGCCGCGATTTCCCGCGCCGCCCGGCAATTCCGCTCGTAGTCGGCGTTCACCGCTTCCAGAGCCGCCGCCGCTTCGTCCATGGTCGTGAACCGGAACAGCCCCAGTCCACTGGGGAGGTAGCTGCTCGGTCCCGTGTGCTGCACGACGGCGGGCTTGCCGCTGGCGAGGTAGCAAAGGGTGCGATCCGAGACCCAGGCGTTCTGGAGCTTCATGCAGGAGGGCTTGGCGCAGCTGAACTCCCCGCGCGACTGCTGAACGTAGCTCTGGTACTGCTCCGGATTCCCCGCGACGTCCTGCGAGCGCCGCACCCGCCACCGATGCCGATCCAGCAAAGCCAGGTCGGCACCGTCGCCGTCGGCCAGGTACAGCGCCAGCTCGAGCGGTTGGGGTGTGCGGCCCGCGAGCTCGACGAAATCGAGGAAGGAGATCCGTTTCGTGTTTTCGTAGAGGATGTCCTGCCCGTTCACCGTCTCCCGCACCCACTGGCCCGACCACCAGCCGGCGACGGTCGTGAACACCTCACTGCGCGCCTCGAAGCGGTAGGGCCACAAGTCCAGGCAAACGGGCGGCCGGAACCGAATCCACGAGACCCCGCAGTCGGGGAAAAGGGCCTCCGGCGTCCCGACGGTCTCGCCGATCGTCAGGTAGGCGTCGTGGGTCGGCACCTGGAGTTGCCCGGTGCTCATCCACAGCTGCAGCAAGCCGGGATCGATGTCGACGAGGGCGGTCCGCCTGGCGCAGCTCAAAAGGCGCTGGTCGATCGCGTAGTGGAAGTTGAGCAGCAGGTCGGCCCGCCGCAGCACGGCGTCCGCCTCGGTCCGCGTGACGCCCACGAAGTCGATGATCGGCTCGCCGCCGTTCGGGTCGTCGTCCTGGGTGTACAGGAGGACTTGACGATCCAGCCCGAAGCGGGACATACGTTGGAAGAACGAGACCATGGCGCGCGCGTCGCGCGCGCGGTCCTTGCCGCGCCGGAACCGCTCGAGCCAGTACACCTCGCACCCCGCCGCCCGCAGGGCGTGGACGTACTGCATGTAAACCCAGAAATGCCCCCCGCCTTCGGGGAAGCTCGCCACGTTGTAGCAGGAGACGACGACGGTCGCCATGCGCGATTCCCCCTCAGCCCGGCGACCCGGCCAACAGGCCGGGCAGGTCGCGAAACGTGATGAGGTGAATGTCCAGCGAGATCAGGACCGCGCGCGCGGCGGGGTCGCACAACGTGTGAACCTCCGCTTCCCGCTCGACGGCATAGCTCGACCGGAGTCCGGCATCCAGGTAGCCCGGATGGCAGGTCAATTCGGTCACGCCTTCACCCACACCGCGCAGGATCCGCTCCAGACCGTCAGCGCTGATTTGCTCCATGTGCGTGGCGCCGCCCCACTGGCCGTAGAACGAGGGGACCACGTGAACCGGCGAGTGCCCGCGCAGCGGCAGACCGTGGTGACGCGCGAACGCCAGAACGGACTCGAGGATCCGGGGATCCCGGTGCGTGTTGTGATGGGTGTCGACGTGCGTTGGCGACGTTCCGGTGAGCGCCGTGAAGCGCTCCATCTGTCGCTCGAGCTCATCCGGGAGGCGCATCACGTCGATGCCGTCCAGGTCGAGATGCAGTCCGACGCTCAACTCCGGCGCCGCGGCGGCCTGAGCGGCCGCGTCTTCACTCGCCGCGGCGTCCACGAGCAGGCTGGTGCTGGTCACGATGCCGTGTCGATGCGCGTGCAGGATGCCGTTGTTGGTGCCACGGCTCGCGCCGAAGTCATCGGCGTTGACGATGAGTCGCTTCACACCGCCGCCGGGTCTTGCACGGCGGGCATGACGGGCGTCCAGACGTCGAACCAGTCCGCCACCATGGCCAGCTCGTCGAAGGCCCACGTGGCGCCGTCCACGAGCCGCGCCACCGCGGGCCACACGACGCGGTTGGCGTAGCGCGCGAACTCAGCGGTTTCGAGCTGCACATTCAACGCTGCAGTTTCCGGGAGAGACCACCCACCGGCGCTGATCCCCGCGCGATAGCGCTCCAGGATCCACGCGCGCTCTTCCGGCGGAAAGCGGAGCAGGAACGTGGACAGATCGTAGGTCGCCCGCCCGACGGCCGCATGATCCCAGTCCACGAGCTTGGCGTACCAGCCGTCGGTCCCATCGAGCACGAACGTATTGGTCGTCCACAGGTCCCCGTGCAGCAGCACTTCCGGTCCGCCTTCCTGTTCCAGGGTGCGGGTCCGGTCGGGGAGCTCGCGCTCCAGCGGGCGCAGCCGCTCGAGCAGGCGTTCGATGACAGCCTGCTGCGCCGTGGTCAATGTGAGCTTGGCCGCTCCCCCCCCCGCGCGCAGCAGGTCGAGGCTCCGGACGGCGTCACGGACGTTGGCCGTCAGGTAGGCGGCGCCGAGGTCGCCGGCGTGGGCTCGGATGTCGGGAAGCACGGCATGCCCGGCGGAGCGGACATGCAGCGTGACGATCAGATCGATCGCGAGGCCGACCTTGGTGCGATCCGTGGCGACGGCGTCCAGCCTGGCGTCACCCAGATCCTCGTAGATCAGCCACATGCGCTCGCCCTGCCCGTCGGCGGCGGAGCCCATCAGCTGAGCGCCGGCGTCGGGCATCCCGATCGCGGGCAGCCAGCGTCGCGCGACGAGCAGGTTGCGTCGGGTCAGCGCCGGATTGGAGCACTTGAGGACCAGCGAGCGGGAGCCGTCGTCGCTCTCCAGCTGGGCGCGATACACGTTGGTCTTGAGCTTGTGCAGGGCCTCGAGGCGCACGGAGCCGGCCCCGCCGCAGATATCCCGCAGCACGAGACCCAGCTCGGCGGCCGCCGGCAGACGGCTGGTTTCGAGGACGTCCTGGACGTCCCGCGTTGGGGCGATGGTCATGGCTCGACTCCCACGGCGCGTGCCGCGTCGGCCAACCGGCGCACGAGGACGGCGATACTCGCGAGCTCGCGGCTGAACATCCGGCGGGTGTCGAAACGAAGGCTGGCGCTGTCCCAGTCGATACCAGCGACGGCGCAGAATGCCCGTCCCAGCCAGACCAGGCGCTGTACCGTTTCAAAGTCCGGCGCGGGCCGGCTGTCCCGAGCGCACGCCCAGTAGGTCGCGACGTCGATCCGCGTCAGGTCGGCGGCGGGCACGCCCCAACCCGCGGTCTCCCAATCGATGGGGTAGCAGGAGACCCCACCGCCGTTGGACCGCAGGTACACGTTCTTGGGACGGAAATCGCCGTGCACCAGCGTCGCGGGCAGGCCTTCGCACAATCCGTCGATCAGGCTCCAGCGTGCTTCCAGTCCATCGAGGACGTCGACGACACCCCGGAGCATGGTCACATCGTCCGCCGTAAGATCGGGACCGGGCAGCCGCCGCTGAATCTTCTCCCGCGCCGAGCGCAGGTGGGCGAGGTACCGTTGTGGCCCACCGTCAGGCAGCTCGCGGACGGCGTCGAGGTCCGCGGCGGCGTGGTGCATCCGCTCCACCCATCGGGCCACCATCTTCAGATGCACCGAGTTCGCCTCGGAGTACCGTTCCGTCCCGACGTCTTCCAGAAAGATCCAGCGATCGCCGTCCGGTCCGTCCGTCGGCCGCGAGCCATAGTAGCGCGGGGCGGTGACGGGCAGGTGTGGGAGCAAGCGCTCGTACACGAGCAGCTCGATCGCCGTTTTCGCTTGCGGCGCCCGCTTGGCGATCACGCTTTGGCCCGCCGGGCCGGCGCCAATCAGCCGGTACACCTCGGAAGACGCGAGCCGGCGCAGCACTTCCACGCGCTGGGGCAGCTCCTGCGCCGCCCACATGCTGGCCCAGGCCTGCACCGCGGGATGGTCTTGCAGGTCGCCGCACAGGACTGCGATCGGCGCCCGGCTCATCTCAACGCCATCCCGAGCGGGCTCTCGCGTTTCACCAGCCGTCCCCGCTCGAGCTGCAGCCCCAGATCGCACATCTCCCAGGTGCTCGGCCGATGCGTGACCAGAAAAACGGTCCGGCCGCGCATCAAGCGTTCCAGCGCCTCGAGGATGACGGCTTCGGTCTTCAAGTCCACGGAGCTCGTGGGCTCATCGAGGATCAAGAGTGGAGCGTCGCGCAGGAACGCCCGCGCGAGCGCGATGCGCTGGCGCTCGCCGCCGGAGAGCTGCTGGCCGAGCTCGCCGACATGGCTCTCGTAGCCGCGGGGCAGTCGCGTGATGAAGTCGTGCGCGTGCGCCGCGACCGCCGCCGCTTCGATTTCCGCCTGTGGAGCCCCGGGTCGCCCGTAGGCGATGTTCTCCGCGATCGTGGTCGAGAAGAGCAAGGGATGCTGCAGTACGATGGCGAACTGTCGCCGCAGGTCCGCCACGCGATAGTCGCGCAGGTCCACGCCGTCGAGCAGGACGGCGCCGGCTGAAGGATCGTAGAAGCGGGTGAGCAGATTGACGAGCGTCGTTTTCCCCACGCCGGTCGCCCCCATGATCGCGACGCGAGTGCCCGGCGCGACCGCAAACGACACGTCGTGCAGTACCACCCGGCCGGGGGCATAGGCGAACGACACGCCCTTGAACTCGACCGCTCCGGCGGCCCGCTCGAGCGACTTCGCATCTCGCCGCTCTGGGACGTCGGGCACTTCATCCAAAATGGCAAACGCGCGCTCGGCGCTGGCCAGGTACGCCTGCAGGCTCGCGGCCTTACGGCTGATCGTCGTCAGTGGCGCGTAGAGTTGAGTCAGATAGCTCATCACCATGAGCAGCTCGCCCAGGGTGAGCGCGCCCGACCGTACGTGGCTGACGCCGATGTACAGCACCGCGGCGGTGCCGGCGGCGGTGGTCAGGCCCACCAACAGGCCGAACCGGCCCTCGATCAGGGCCAGCTTCAGGCGCGCCGCGAGTCCTTCGCTCCCGCGTCCCACGAAACGCTCGGTCTCGCGCCGCTCCTGCCCGAACGCTTTGACCACGCGAAGCGCATGGAGGATCTCCTGCACCACCTGGAGCGCCGAGCTTTCGAGCTTCTTGACCGCGCGCGCCTGGCCGCGCATGCGGCGGCGGAACCGGCGCGACAGAAAGAACAGAACGGGCGAGATCGCCAGCGCCACCAGGGCAAGCTGCCAGTCGAGGCGCGCGGTCACCGTGATCATCGCCGCGAGCGAGATCGCGGCCGAGAGGAACGGGATGAGGCCGTCCGCGGCGACGTATTGGAGGGCCGGGGCGTCGTGCTGGATCCGGTACAGGGTGTCGGCGGTGCCGGTGGAATCGTGATACGTGAGCGACAACCGCTGCCCTTGCTCCAGCAGCCGGGCCCGGAAGCCGAGCACGAGGTGTTCGCCGACATAAGCGCGCAACCAGGCGCTGCCGATGCTTTGCACCTGGGCAAGCAGCGTGACGCCCAGCAGCACGCCGATCGCGATGGCGAGTCCCGTCGCGGGCGCGTGCCCGGCGCCGGGGAACCAGCCCTCCAGGGGACCCGGGAGCGGGTGCGTCCCGAGCACGGAGTCGACGACGATCTTCAGCGGGATGGGGACGAGCAGCGCGATGGGAGTCGTGAGCAGCCCGACCGCGAACAGAATGCCGAGGTGCGGCCAGTACGGCCGCGCCTGAGCGAGCAAACGCTTGTAGAGCGTGGAATCGGTGTAGGAGTCGGGCATCGCTATCCGTCCTTCGCGCGCTCCACCGCGAAGCGGATTTGCGCCGCCGCCCGGCCGCAGTGCGCCACGACGCGCAAGGCGCACCACAGGGCCGCGCTCCCGAACACGATTTCCGGAATCCGCGCGCCGGTGTCGGCCGCGGCAATGGCGATGCCGGCCAGCGCGAGGGCCAGGACCGGCCCGACCGGAGACGGATGCATCCACCAGCGGATCCGCACCAGCTGGCGACCCGAACCATGTTCTTCGACCGCCATGATCATCCGGGCACTGCCGAGCGCGCCGCCGCGCACCTCCAGGTCCCAGCGCTCGAAATCTCCACCGCGGTTGACCGCCGACCCCGATTCCCGCAGGGTGTGCTCGATCGCGTTGACGCGCGCGCTCGGATCGCGCCACTGCTCGCACCATAACGCCACCTGGCCCGCCCGCGCCCACCGGCGCGTGGTGCGTTCCGCGGCCGGCCGGGTCAACCGGCCGTACAACCGGGCGAGGGGGTGCATCAGCTGCAGCAACGCCGTCACGAAACGTTGTCGGATGCGGCGCGTGGGTCGCGAGCGCGGAAACGCGAAGCGGGCTGCGATGATCGCGCGCGCGATCAGGGGAAGTGTCGCCAGCGCCAGGAGCGGGATCGCGATACGAAGCGGCGCCCAGGTGATCCCCAGACCGGCGACG
>Ga0075424_100000311_pt1 | contig 36016 bp, 31 predicted proteins | sample SoiMethybrSBSTD3_FD_75301 | JGI IMG/M metagenome (GOLD analysis project Ga0075424, IMG submission 75301) | Bulk soil microbial communities from a Populus tree surrounding site in Tennessee, USA - Soil MetaG P. TD hybrid SBSTD3 | ecosystem: Environmental > Terrestrial > Soil > Tree plantation...
GTCGCGCGATCCCACCCAGGCGATCCGGTCCCCTTCGATGGCGACACCGGCATCGGACAACACTTCCAGCTCCGCCAGCTCTGTCCCGCGGCGCGCCCGAGCTGGTCCGCGGCATGTGACGACCTGCCGCGCGAAGAGCAGTTGGGTGGTCAGTCGTTTGCCTCGAGCATGGGCAGGCGGATCCCTTCACGGCGCGCGGTGGCGATCGCCTCAGGATAGCCGGCGTCGGCATGCCGGGCGACGCCGATGCCCGGGTCATTGGTGAGCACGCGCTGTAATCGACGCCCAGCCTCCGGCGTGCCGTCGGCGACGATCACCTGACCGGCGTGCAGGGAGTTGCCGATCCCGACGCCTCCGCCGTGGTGGAACGACACCCAGGAGGCGCCGGACGCAGTGGTGAGCAGCGCATTGAGAATGGCCCAGTCGGCGATCGCATCGGAGCCATCGCGCATCGCCTCGGTCTCGCGAAACGGTGATGCCACGCTGCCGGTATCCAGGTGATCACGTCCGATGACGATCGGGGCCGAGAGCTCTCCCCGAGCCACGAGGTCGTTCAAGGCGACCCCGAACCGGGCGCGCTCCCCCTGGCCCAGCCAGCAGATGCGGGCGGGCAACCCTTGAAAGGCGACCCGCTCTCGCGCCAGTCGAATCCACCGCGCCAGATGCTCGTTCTGGGGAAACAGGTCGAGCACCAGCCGATCGGTCCGCTCCAAGTCCGCGACGTCGCCGGACAGCGCCACCCACCGGAACGGGCCTTTGCCCTCGCAGAATAACGGCCGGATGTACTCGGGAACGAACCCCGGAATCTCGAACGCCTCCTCGACGCCGGCGTCCGAGGCTACGGTGCGGATGTTGTTGCCATAGTCGAACGTCACGGCCCCCGCACGCTTGAGCGCGAGCATGCCGCGCACGTGTGCAGCGATACTCGCCACGGCGCGCCGCACGTACTCGGCCGGATCGGCGGCGCGCAGGGCCACGGCATCGCCGAAGGGAAGTCCGGCCGGCACGTAGCCGTTCAGGGTATCGTGCGCCGACGTCTGGTCGGTCAGCACGTCCGGCACGACGCCGCGGCGCACCAGCTCCGGCACGACGTCCGCGCAGTTGCCGATCAGACCAACCGACAGCGCGCGGCCGGCTCGCCGGCTGTCCTCGCACCAGCGGAGCGCTTCCGTGAGGTCTCCCGTCGCCTTGTCCAGATACCGCGTGTCGAGGCGCCGCTCGACGCGGGCCGCGTCGACGTCGACCGCGAGGCACACGGCATCATGCATCGTCGCCGCCAGGGGTTGGGCGCCACCCATTCCGCCCAGGCCACCCGTCAACACGAGCCGGCCGCGCAGCGAGCCCCCAAAATGACGCTGCGCCACCGCCCCGAACGTCTCGTAGGTGCCCTGGAGGATTCCCTGCGAACCGATGTAGATCCACGAGCCCGCGGTCATTTGCCCGTACATGGTCAAGCCGCGCCGCTCCAGGTCCCGGAACACATCCCACGTCGCCCAGCGCCCGACCAGATTGGCGTTGGCGATCAGCACGCGCGGCGCATCGAGGTGGGTCGTGAAAACGGCCACGGGCTTCCCCGACTGCACCAGGAGGGTTTCGTCGTCGCCGAGACCTCTCAGCGTCCGTACGATGGCATCGAAAGCCTCCCAGCTCCTCGCCGCACGGCCCGTTCCGCCGTAGACCACCAGGTCCTGAGGCCGCTCCGCCACCTCGGGGTCGAGATTGTTCATCAGCATGCGCATCGCGGCTTCCTGAACCCAGCCGCGACACGTGCGCTGCGAGCCGCGTGGGGAGCGGACGACGCGTGCCCCGCTCACGGAACTCCCCCGGGATCGAACGCGCCGCTCAGGATGCCGGCGGTGACACGCTCGATGTCGTCGGCCATCGGCCGGTCGGCGAGCAGCGGCTCCACCATCCGGCGAATCGCGTCGTAGCCCCCGGCCACACCGCGACCCGGCTTGAGCGGTTTCAGAAACTCCAGTCCCTGCGCCGCCGCCAGGAGCTCGATCGCCACGACGCGCGCGGCGTCGTCATAGATGCGCTGCGCCTTCCAGGCCGCCGTCATCCCCATCGGGACGACGTCTTCCTGGTTGCCCTCGGTGGGAATCGACTGGACACTGGCCGGAGTGGCCAAGACGCGCGCGTCGGCGACCAGCGCCGCGGCGGCGATCTGGGCAGTCATGAATCCCGAGTCGATGCCGGGATCTCGCGCGAGAAACGCCGGGAGCCCGGAAGAAAGATCCGGGTTGACGACGCGCTCCACGCGTCGCTCAGCCAGGCCCGCGAGCGTCACGAGCGCGATCCCCAGGACGTCGAGCGCGAAGGCGATCGGTTGACCGTGGAAATTTCCGCCCGAGAGGATATCCGGACCGAACACGAGCGGGTTGTCGGTGGCCGCGTTGAGCTCAGTCGCCACGAGTCGTTCCGCGAAGGCGATTCCCTCCCCCACGGCGCCGAGAATCTGGGGAGTGCACCGCAACGAGTAGGCGTCCTGGACCCTGGGATCGTCGAGCCGGTGGGACTCCCGAATCTCCGAGTCGCGCAGCAGCTCGCGCAGCAATGCCGCCGACCGCTGCTGGAACGGATGCGGCCGTACCTCGTGGATGCGGGCGTCAAAGGGAACGGGCGTCCCCCGCACCGCCTCGAGGCTCATCGCCGCCGCCGCGTGCGCCGTGCGCCAGAGAATCCAGGCGTCGTGGACCAGCAGCGCGGCGAGACCGGTTTGGGCCTGGGTCCCGTTCACGAACGCGATGCCCTCTTTGGCCTCGAGCGTGACCGGTGTCAGTCCCGCCGCCCGCAGCCGGGCTCCATCCGGCCCCTCGCCAATCAGGGCGAGCGCCAGGTGGGAGAGCGGCGCCAGATCACCGGAGGCGCCGACGCTCCCCTGTGACGGGACGATCGGATGCAGCTTGGCGTTCAACATGGCCACCAGCGACTCGGCGAGCACCGGCCGCACCCCGCTCGTTTCCATGAGCAAGACGTTGGCGCGCAGCAACATCATGGCCCGGACGGCCGCGACCGGAAGCGGAGTCCCGACTCCCGAGGCATGACTACGAATGAGATTCAGCTGCAGCTCGCGCAGCCGCTCCGGTGCGATGCGCACGTGCGCCAGCTTCCCGAACCCCGTGTTGACGCCGTAGATCGTCTCGCCCCGAGCCAGCGCGCCTTCGATGCCGGCACGCGAGCGCTGTACGCGCTCGCGCGCGGCGGGAGCGATCGCGACGGGCGCATCCTGCCGGGACACCGCGACGACATCTGCGACCGAAAGGGAACGGCCATCGAGCGTAATCGTGCTGGGGGGGGCCATGCTGAGGCAGGAAACTACGCGGCGAGCCCGGCCCCTGCCAAGGAGCCGGGCTCGCCGTCCATCATCCGGAGTGCTCTACCGGGCTCCGGCGACCTCCACTCCGGTTTCGACCGAGGTCGGCAGGTTGGCGTGCACCACCAGCTCAGGGTTACCCGGGTCGGTCTGCATGCTCCAGTCGAAGATGAGATAGTTGCGTCCCACGTGCGTCACCCGCAGGGCGGCATAGCGCAACGTGCTGCCCTCGACGATCTGGAAGACGTAGCCGTACCCCGGCGCCGCCTGGATCATGTTGCGGGAGTACCCGCCGGCCGGCGCGAAATCGATGTCGGTCAGATCGCCCACCGGACTGGCCGCGTACAGCCGCAACGACGTCCCGCTGAACTCGGGCACGATCCACAGCGTGGAATCCGCCGCGTCGCGATACACCCAGAAATCGATGTCGGTGCGGTTACCGTCCTGCACCAGCCCCAGCTCCGACGGCTGCGCAACTCCGTCACCGTTGACGTCGTCCCAGAACCGAAAACCGGATTGGGTCGGATCGGCACCGAACGCCCACACCAGCAGATTGCGGGCATCGGGGCGTGGCGTATCCTGGCGCAGCGGCGACCACAGGCTTTCATAGCCCTCGATGCTGATTGCCGAGACGCCGAAACAGCGCGGCACCCCGTTGACCAGCACCCCGGCTACGAACTCGGGGGATACCGTAGACCCTTCGAGCGACCAATCCGTGCCACACAGACCCTGGTCGAGATCGTAGGAAGCGCTGTACACGCGATACCACTTGAAGCGTGCAGGATCCGCGGCAAACGCGTTGTCGCTCCAATCGAGATGAATGGCCCCATTGAGCGAGATCGACGTCAGACTGGCGGGCCGTTCCAGTTGCAGTCGCTCGTCGACGGTAATGACGTTGCTCGGGTCGCTCTCACCGCCATCCACGTCCACGGCCGTCACATAGTAGTCGAGGTGGGGCACGCCATTGTCGTGGAAGGTGTTGGACGTAGTCTCGCCGCGCAGCGCGAACGATCCGCTGGCGCTGCCGCGAGAGTAGATGCGGTAGCTGGCGAGCGCCGGGTCCGTCACATCGTCCCATTGCAGCAGAATGCCGGCGGGCAGATTCGGGTCGCCGCTCGGATCGAGTGAATACCCGAGGTTGGCGGGTGGAGAAAGCAGCCCAGGGGACCCGACGATGGTGGTGGACTGGCAACCAGCCACGACGATGCCGAGAGCGAGCAATCCGACGAGCGTGCGGGCAGACATTTGATCCTCACGAAATGGGTAGCGCTCGGATCATGCATCGGGCACGCAACGTGCCCGCTTGTAATCGGTTGTCGATCTTGATGTTACAGATTGAAGCCCACGGCCCTGCTGTCACATGGTGAGGACAGCATCACGCCCCCGACGGCTACTGAGTGCGCGGATAGCTCTGCTGGTCGTAGTCGAACTTGATATCCGGCTGGTCCAGCAGGGCCACATAAAAACTGAACGCGAAGTTCCCGCTCGCCGTCCGGCTGAAGTAGAAGCTGGCGTGCCAACGGTGCAAGTCGCGCTCCAGGCGGACGAAGTGTTGAGGGAAACGACGGGTATCGAAGTCGTAGAGCGTGTTCCAGGACGCCGTCCAGTTCGGCGTGGGGCTGAATGCCATGTTCAAGGTCATTTGTTGGCGCCCGCCCGACAGCGACCCCCGCTGCGGTGCGGCGACCGTGTCCGGGATGGGGCGGGTGCGTTGCGTGGAGAACTGCACGTTCAAATTGAAGCCGCGTCCCCCTCCTCCGGCGTACGGGCTCGCCCCTATTCCGCTGTATCCACGCGGGCCCTGGGGGAGGCGTGGCGGCCCGCCCTCTGGCGTCGGTGTTGGAGGCGGAGTCCGCGCCGGGGGCCCGCCACCGAGACCGATCAACCCGCCGATCGCCGCCAGGGTCCTCCCGCTGATGGAAAAGTTCGCCGAGAGGCTCTGCAGGAACGGCTGGAACTTGGTGCTGGCCAGTCCGACCTGCCCGAGCCACAGATCGTGCGTGAATTGCAGATTGAATCCGGGGAGCAGGTCGGATGCGAGGGTGTTCGTGAGCGTCTGCGTCTGCCAGCCCACGCGCCCGGGGATCTTGGCCTGCTCGAAGTTGTACCCCACCCCGGACGTGGCGATCGACAGGAGCCGGATCTTCCTCGGCTCGGCCTCGCTCGAATCCCCGGCCGGGGTCTTGTACTTCGCCTCGAAACTCTGCTGCAAGCCCATCGTCACGGTCTGCTGAGGATCACTGCGAGCATTCAGCAGGCGACCCGTCGGATCGAGGGCCGTGGCAAACTCCTTGGGCACCTTGGACCCCGGCGCATACGCGTAGGAGAAGATCATCGAGACGGAGTGGCGGATGCGAGCGAAGGGGCCTACGCCCGGGAAGAAGCCGAAGAAGGTCGGAGCCAGGCCGAGGCTGAATTGCAGTCGTTTTCCCTGCTGCAGGAACTGCCCACCCGTGAATTGATTGCGCAGCATGAACGGCCCCGCGCTCGTCCTGTTCACGATCTGCACGCCGGGCTGGAGACGCCACGTTCCGCTGAAGAGCTGGGGCAGGTTGATCCCCGTGTTCCAGTCGACGCGGGTCTCGAACGTACGGTCGTAGACCACGTGGTGCTTCACGGTCGAGTCGATTGGGTCCGGGATCACGAACTCGACCCGCTGGTTGCTGGTCTTGTCGCTGATCGTGACGGCGTTCGACCAGTTCCAGCGCCCGACGCGGAGCGGCGTGCTCATCGACAGATCCGATGCGCGGGTGTCGAAGGATGTCGAATCCACCCCGATGCTTCCTCCGGGGCTCACGACGGTGATCGGCGCTCCCACGTTGTGGAACGTCTGGGTGTTGTTAAAGTTGAACCCGGGCGACCAGGTGAGCCACGGTGCGATGTCGATCGGCGCCGGCGTGATGGATACGCGCGGAAAGTTCTGCTGCCGCAGGTTGTTGCTCAGGTTCTGGGACATGCTGCCACCCATGTTCAGCGTACCCCAGCCGAATCGTTTGTCGAAATTCGCCTGGGAGCTGAGCTGGGCGGTGGTCAGGAACGGATCGATCGTGTTCCGCTGCACTACCCTCGCGCTCGTCGCATAGTTGACACTAGCGGAAAAGCGCGTGCGGCTGTTGAAGCTCTGGTTGTGGTTCCAGATGATCTGATCGGAATGCGCCGGGGCATCGAGCTGGGTGAGCCGGGAATAGGACACCCCGCCCTGCATGAACCGGTTGAGCCAGCGGTATTGCATGGCCCCACGCAACGAGAAGCTGGTGCCCGCGTTCCAGTCCGCAGACCCCAGGAAATCGAGGTAGTCGTTCAGCACCAGGTAATAGCCGAGGTTCGATACGTGGCGCCGATAGCCGCGCGTGGGGCGCACCAGGTCGTTCAACCCGAACCGCGGCACCAGAATGCCGCTGCGCCGGCCGGGACGGATGTCGTTGAAGATGAACGGCAGCCAAATGATGGGGACATCGTTCACATAGAGGACCACCGGCCGCGCGATCATCAGGGTCTTGTTGAGCCATTTCACCTCGCCGGCCGCGAAATGGTAGCTGGGCACGGGGCGTTCATCCGAGGTGATGTCGCTCTTTGAGCCGTAGAGGCGGTTCGAACCCGAGGCCGAGTCCGAATCCAGGGCCAGGCAATGACCGCGCATGAACCAGGTCACCCCTCCCTGTTGAAAATCCGTCAGCGCACCGCAGACCGTCCCACGCCGGAGGCACGTGTCATAGCGCATCCCTTCTCCGACGAGGACCGTGCCTTGATCGAAAAGGCGCGGATCACCGGTGGCGTCGAGCCGGCAACTCGACTGGCGATAATGCACCGAGTCCGCCTCGAGCTTGGTTCCGTCCCGGTCGATCAACGCTTCCCGATTGAGAATCATCGTCTCGCTGTCCCCCAGCACCACCAGCGTATCCGCGAAGTAGTGGATGATGCTGTACCCCTTCAGCTTGAGCAGGGAATCGAGCACCGAATCGGCGGCCGGAAACTTGCGCGTGGGGCCGGTCGGCAGGCCGAGCCGGCGCGCCGCGGCGGAATCGAGGGGCCGGCCGGCCGCGAGCGCGGAGTCGCGGGCGCGCGCCTGGGCGATCGAATCGGCCCGCGGATTCACTCGCGGATTCACCTGGGCGGCGGCCGAGCGCGGTGCGATCAGCGGGACCACCAGGAAGGCGATCACGAGCGCGGTGACGGCGCGGGCGGCTTTGGCGCGGCGCCGCGTCACGACCCAGGAGCACCAGATGCTGAGCTCGTACAAGAGCAGCAACGGCACCATCATCATGAGCATCGACAGGGCGTCCGGCGGAGTCAAGAACGCGGCCAGCGCGGCCGCGATCAGCAGGGCGAAGCGGCGGTTCTTCCGGAGTCCCGTGGGCGAGACGAGCCCCAACGCGGTCAGGACCACGACCACGAGAGGCAGCTCGGTCACCGCTCCGAAGGCGAGAATGATCTGCGCCGCAAATCCGAAGTACCGATCGGCCGTGATGATGGGCTGCAGCGCTTGATTCTGAAATGCGAGCAGGACGGCCAGGGCCCGGGGCAACACGAGGAAGTAGCCGCCCGCCGCGCCGCCGATGAACAGCAGCATCCCGGTCATGATCGCGGGCACGACGAGGCGCTTCTCGCGTTCGTAAAGCGCCGGCGCGAGAAAGGCCCACAGCTGCCACAGCACGAACGGCGACGACACGACGAGACCGACGATGAAGGCGAACTTCAGTGTGATGAAGAATGGATCCGTGGGACTGGTGTAATTGAGGCGGCCGCCCGGGAGATGGGGCGCGATGGGGCGCATCAGGAGGCCGATGACGTCCAGCCGCTCCACCACCACCCATCCGACCACGGTTCCGAGCACGATGGCAAGCAGGCTGTACAGCAGACGCCAGCGCAGCTCCTCGAGGTGATCGAGGAACGGCATTTCGCCGCGATTCGACGGGTCAGTCACGGCGCGGGGCTAACGCCCCAGGGCTTGCAGCTTGTCGCGCGCGAGGTTGGCTTCGTCGGAGCGAGGATACCCAGCCACGACCCGCGCATAGAAGGTGCGCGCGGCGGCCTTGTTGCCCCGCTGTTCGGCGAGGAGTCCCAACTTGTACAGGGACGATGGAGCCCGCGGCGAATTCGGATAGCTTCGCACAACGGCCTGATACACCGCAGACGCCGAGTCGGCGTTCTCCGGCGCGAACGACTCCCCGACAAAATAGAGAGCGTCGGCGGCGCGATCGTCATCGGGATACTGACGCAGGAATTCGCGAAACCCGAGGCGGGCGGTGGCGAAGCTGCCGCGGCGGTACTGCTGCAGAGACACTTCGTACATCTGATCCGCGCCCGGGCCGCCGCTGACCGGCGCGGCGTTTCCCGGTGGACTGGCGGCTCCCGTGGTGTCCACCGGCGCCGCAGGCTGCGGCGACGGCGTCGAGCCCATGCGGCTGCGAAGCTCGGACAGACGCTGCTGGCTCTGCCCCGTCAATTCCTGCAACGTGCCGAGCTGCTGCTGGACGTTCTGCAAATCGGTGCGGATGTCTCCCCGGATCTGCGTCAGGGCAGTCTGCTGAGCGACGAGCGCGGCCTGCAGCGCCGCGAGCAATCGCACCAGGGAATCGCGATCGGCGCGCCGTGTGCTATCCGATCGGGTCAGCTCACTGCGCAGCGCCTCGACCTGGAGCTCCACCTTCCGGACATCGCCCCGCAGGGCGCATCCGGCGGCGAGTCCCAGGCCGAGAAGCCACGCACGCGTGATCGGCACCCGCTACGGCCTCCGGAGCACGTCCCCGCCGCTCAGGACCTCGAACTCATCCCGGCGGTTCTGGGCCCAGGAATCTTCATCATGCCCCATGGCGACCGGACGCTCCTCGCCGTAGGAGGCGGTTTCGATGCGTGACGCATCGACGCCGTGACTGACGAGATACTGCTTCGCCGCCGTCGCGCGGCGGTTGCCCAGCGCGAGGTTGTACTCGTCCGACCCGCGCTCGTCACAATGACCGCTCACGCGAATGCGCAGATCCGGGTTGGCGTTCATGATGCCGACCTTCTGGTCCAGCGCGGCCGCATCATCACTGCGGATATTGGCCTTGTCGTAATCGAAATGAATCATCGCCGCGAGCATGTTGCGCACCTCAGCGGCCGCGGCGGCGGCAGCCGCCGCGGAATCGGCGGCGCGCTGACGCGCGATCCGATCCGCTTCCTCTTGCGCACGCCGGGCCGAGTCCGCCGCGGCGGAATCCGCCCGCGCCCGCTCGGCCGCGGCGATCGAATCGGCATTCGCCATCGGGGCCGGTGCCGTCTCGGGCTTCTTGCCGCACGCCACCAGCGTCACGCCGAGCCCTATCAGGACCAGCGAAGGGACGCGTTTCATCTGTCGGTTCTCCCAGTTCAGGGGTTGGCGGAGACAGGCTCCGCTATTCGTGGAGACCACGCCGGCAAACGGGCACCGCTTTGCTGCAGCAGTGGACGGATGCGCCCAGTCTCCAGATCAATCACCCATAACTGCCGGTAGCCGCTGCGATCCGACACGAAGGCCATATGACGGCTGTCCGGCGCCCAGGTGGGGTCCTCATTCCGGCCGAGCGACGTCAACTGCCGCACCGTCCGGGTTCGTACGTCGAGCACGAACACCTGCAACGTCCCGCCGACATCCCTGTGGAAGGCCACCGACTGTCCATCGGGTGACCAATCCGGCGCGTTGGAGGACCCCGTGACCCCGTAATCGAAAGGGGCGAACAACTGCTGGTCGGTTCCGTCCGCGCTCATGACGTACACTTGTGGCAGTCCGGGCCGCGTCGAGACAAACGCGATGCGATGCCCGTCCGGACTGAAAGTCGGAGACAAGTTGTCCGAAAAGCCGCCCCTGGTCAAGCGCTGCAAACAACAGTTATCGCGCGCGTTCACCGTGTAAATGTCGGTGCCTTCTTCGATGGCGCGACTGAATGCCAAGGTCCGGCCGTCGGGTGAAAATGCCGGGGTGAAATCGAGCGACGACCCGGTCGTGACCACGCTCACACGCCGGTTGGTCGCCACGTCCTGCATGAACAGCTGGCCGTGTCCGCCGGAGAATTCCATGTAGGCGAACCGGTGGCCATCCGGCGCCCACGCCGGGGACATGGCCTGCCGGTCGGTCGAGGAAACGAGGGTCAAGTCGGCCCCGTCCTGATCGATGCGGTAGACCTTGCCGTCCTTCACGAACAGCAACCGCGTCGCCGCCATCCCCGGGGCCCCGAGCGTCGCCTGCAGCACCTGATCGGCGAAACGATGGACGGCCAGACGGAACCCCGGATCGCCGGCGCCCGGCAGGCGATGGCGGAACGTGCGCCGGACCGCGCCCCCCATGACGTCATGCACCACGACGATCGCGGTATCTCCGGTGAGCCGCGTTTCGACGGCAAAGTCCGCGCCGAGGGCCTGATACAGAGGGTAGTTGAGTGCGGGCGGGACCCGCGAGCGCGCGGCCCCGGCAGGCCCCGGCGACGTCCCCCCCCCACCGACGCGCACCGAGTCTCCACCGGGCAAGGTGATGACCTCGAAGCGATCGCTGTAGTCGAGATCCCGATTCAGGATCGTCCGCACCGAGTCGAGCCCGGGTTGCCGGACGGGCAGCACCACCAGGCCCGGGCGCACGCCCGGCCGGTAGATGATGCCGATGCGGACCCCACGATCGATGGCGGAAGTGTCCTGCGACCAGAGACGGGGAGACGGATAGACGGAGAGGATCACCAAACCGAGCAGCGAGCCGCGGGCGAACGTCATTGACGCTTCCCGGAGAAATAGAAGCGCACGAACAGCACATCGGGCACCCAGCCATCCGGCAGGTCGCCGAATGACTTGTACTGCCCGGCTTCCTCGACCGCGCCCTGGGCCTCGAGGTCGAACGCGAAGCTGCCTGAGCGCTTCACGAACTGCATATCGGTGATCGTGCCGTCCCGGTGCACCATGAACGACACTTCCGCCTCGAGCGGTGTCGATTCCGACGGACGCTGCCAGCGCCGCAGCACCTGGGCCACGATATTCTGGAGGTACTCCGGATAGGGAAACTCGACGCCCTCGGTGCTCACCGTGGCCGGATCGCTTCCCGTACTCGGCGCTTCGCCGGGGATGCGCGGCTGCGGCGTGGTGCGCGGCGCCGCCTCGCGCCGTTTCGTGTCGGCGACGCGCGGCGGTGGCGCGGGCGACACGGTGTTCTTGGGCGGCGGCTTGACGACGGGCGGCGTCGGCTCCGGAGGAGCCGCCTCGCGTTGTACCGCGGCCGGCGCGGGACGTGACTCCGGCACGAGGTCGGGGGCGGCGATCAGCCGCACGCGATACGTGGGAGGCTCGGAATGCGCGCCCGTGGCCGACATGAGAAACATCGCCAAGGCCGCGCCGTGCACGGCGATCGTCCCGAACAATCCGAGCGGCACGTTCGTCCCGCCCCGCACCGCGTGCTTCATGGAGACAGCGACTCCGGCTCCGCCACGAGCCCGACGTCGGACACGCCCGCGGCTCGAATCACGGCGAGCACCTGCACGACGGTCGCGTACGCGACGCGTCCATCCGCCCGCAGATAGACGCCGGTGGGACGCCGGGTGCGCACGAACGCGGGGAAGGTCGCCCGGAAATCCTCGTACGAGAGCGAGGATTGATCGAGGAAGACACGGCCGTTGCGATCGACCGTGACCACGAGCCCCTGCTTGGGCTCGATGGGGCGTGCCTCGGCCCGCGGCAAGCGGACGTCGACGCCCCCCTGCATGATCGGCGCGGTGATCATGAAGATGATGAGCAGGACGAACGCGACGTCGACCAGCGACGTGACGTTGATGTCGGCGTTGAGCGGCAGCTCGCCGTGCCCGCGCAACCCGCCACCGCTTCCCCCGAGCAGGCCCGCCATCTAGAGCCGGCCCTCGCGCGCCAGACTGCCGATGATCTCCTGCGCGAACCCTTCCAGCTCGCCGGCGAAGAGACCGAGCCGGTTGACGTAGATGTTGTACGACATCACCGCCGGCACCGCCACCGCCAGTCCCGCCACCGTCGTCACCAGCGCCTCCGCCACGCCCGGCGCGACCGCGGCGATGTTTCCCGAGCCCCCTACGGCGATCCCGATGAATGCGTCCATCACGCCGAGCACCGTCCCGAGCAGGCCGAGCAACGGGCTGACGGATCCGAACGTCGCGAGCCATGGAATGAAGCGGGCCGCCGCATCGCGCTCAGCGGCGACCTCCTTCGCCAACACCATGCGCAGCGCTTCGAGCTGCGTCGTGGTCAAGGCGGACGTCGCGACGGCGGCGGCCGATGCGTCTTTCAAGAGACCGGGTTTCAGATGGGAGAAGAACTGCACACCCTCGCGCAGCAGCCGGTTGTACGGCGATGGCGGGAGGCGCATCGCGGCGTGGTAGGCCTCTTCCAGCCGCTGCGCCTTCTCGATCTCCCGCATGAAGCGGTCGGCATGGCGTCGCATATGGCGGAACTGCCACCACTTCAGAATGATGAGGTACCAGGACACGAGCGAGAACACGACCAGGATCGCGAGCACGACTTTCGTCTCGCGACTGGACGTGAGCACCAGCTCCCACGGCGACGTGGGGATTGCCCGGCCGACCTGGAGCAACACCTATCCCTCCGCGATCCAGCGAATGGTGCGCTTGAGCCCCTCCGCCAGCGGCACCTGCGGACGCCAACCCATCTCTCGCGCGGCCTTGCCCACGTCGAGCGCGCTGCGCTGGATCTCGCCGGCCCGTGCCGGGGCATGGCGGATGTCGCTCGTCCGACCGGCCGCCACCGCCAGCAAGTCCGCCAGGTGGTTCACCGTGGTTTCGACCCCGGTCCCCACGTTGAAGGCGCGGGTATCGATCGTCGCCAGCGGAGGGAGCGGGCGTTCCGCCGCGAGCACGTTGGCCGCGGCCACATCTTCGACGTACACCAGGTCGCGTGTTTGGTCTCCATCGCCGTAAATCGTGACCGGCTCTCCTGCCAGCATGCGCCGGCCGAAAATCGCCACCACCCCCGCCTCCCCATGCGGATTCTGCCGTGGCCCATACACGTTGCTGTAGCGAAGGGCGACGGCTTCGACCCCGAACAACTGGGCGAACGTTGCGAGGTAGTACTCCGAGGTCAGCTTGGCGGTCCCATAGGGGGACGCTGGAAGTTTGGCCGCCGTCTCAGGGGTAGGCGGCACGGCCCCGTCGCCGTATACGGTCCCACCCGACGAGGCGAAGACGACACGCCGGACCCCGCCGGCCCTGGCTCCCTCGAGCAGATTGAGCAGGCCCAGCACGTTGATCTGGGCGTCGAACACCGGGTCCTGGACCGATCGGCGCACATCCATCTGCGCGGCGTGGTGATTCAGGATCGTGAAGCCACCGGTCGCGGCCAGCTCCCGGGCTTCGGGGGAGCGGATATCGGCCTGAACCAGGGTCACGCCTTCGGGCAGGTTTTCCCGGCGCCCCGAAGACAAATCATCCAGCACGGTCACCGTATCCCCCGCCGCGAGATAGGCCCGCACCAGATGCGAGCCGATGAATCCCGCCCCGCCCGACACCAGCACCCGCCGCTTCATGGTTGCGCGATCTCCTTGCCATCGACGTGTTCGACTGTCAGGCGCCGTCGTGCGACCCGCAGCGCCCTTCGCGTGAGCCGTGTCAGAGTGGTCGGAACGCTTCCACCGGGGCGCCGGACGTTGCACCGGCACCCGCGGGGAGCGTGTCGCTAGGAGGGCATCTTCTTAATCAACCGCACCGGTAGCGCAGGCGTCAGCGCGGGGTTCGACATGCCGATGACCAGCACGGATGCCGTGTGCTCGCGTGTATGCACGACCAGCAACTGAACGCGGACTTCTTCCGATGCTCCGCCGACCTCGCTCGAGGCGGGCCGGTAGGCTTCGAACACATCGCCCATCGCCACCCCGTCCGCGCGCCCCTTGTCCACGAACGCGACCTGCAAAGAGCTCGCCAGCACATGATTATCGCGGAGCGAGATCACCCGACCTTCGAGACCCTGCGCGACCGCGGCCGGGCGAACTTCACCCGGATCCTTGAAGGGCTCGATCGGCAGGGCCACGCACCCGCCTCGAATGCGGCCGAACTGCATGATCACCTGCGCCAAGATCTGGGTCGGCTGCACCGCGGTGACCCGCACGACACCCTGCGGCACCACCACGCTCCCCCAGGGATCCAGCTCGCGATCGATGCGCGCCACGAGCAGCGAGTCGCCGATGTGGTACGACGCCTGGGGCGGCGACTTGATGGCGATCTCTTCGAACATCCCCGCGACGGTTGGATCCGCCAGCACCGATATGGCGGGCTTCTTCGTATTGCCGATGACTTCGGCCCACGGGAGGCGCTCCCCTTCGGTCAGAAAGCCGGCGGAATAGAACTCGCCGCGCCGAACGGGGCGGTAGATCTGGTGCCCGTAGCTCTTGAGGACGTCCTGCATGCGCTGCCGCCGCTCGGCCTGGCGATCGAAAATCGTCCCCGGGCCTTCAGGCTCGGGCGGAGGCGCTTCGACCAGCCCCGTCGTGTCGGGCGCGGGCAAAATGGTATCAGTGGGCGTGACCCCTTGGGCGACGATTTGCGTCGTGTCGGTCGGGGCGTTGATGCCACCCAGATCGAGCACCTCGCCAGGGTAGATCCAATGCGGGTCCTCGATCACGGCGGTGTTGCGCCGGTAGATCTCGGGCCACAGCAGGGGATCGGAGAAGTAATTCTGGGAAATCGACCAGAGGGTTTCGCCACTGACCACCGTGTGGGAGGTGGCGGATTGCGCGGCCGTGGTGGAGTCCTGGGCTCGGACGGTCGCCGCCAGGAGCGGCAGGGCGACCACCACGGCCAGCGCGATTCGGCTAGAACGGCAGATCGTCGTCCTCCTCATCCAAAGCCTCCGGGAACGCGTCGAGCGACTCGGGCTTGCCTTCCGGCGCCACCTTCGCCGTGGCCTTGGCGCGCGTGTAGTCCCCTGACCCCTCACTTCCGGCGCCACGGGGCGACAACAAGATCACTTCACGGGCGATGATCTCGGTTACGTAACGGGTCTGCTTTTCTTTGTCTTCCCAGGTGCGGTATTCAATCCGACCTTCGACGTAGATCTTGTCGCCCTTCTTCATGTACTTCTCGGCGAGGTCGGCGAGCTGGGCACCCTTATTGTTCCAACAGATCACCCGGTGCCATTCCGTCTTTTCCTGCTTCTCCCCACTCGGGCTGTTCCACTGCCGGCTGGTGGCGAGCGACAGGTTGGCCACTCGGGATCCGTTGTTGGTGCTGCGCACCTCGGGATCGGCCCCCAGGTTGCCGATCAGGGTGACTTTGTTCAGGCTGCGGCTCACGGCTGCCTCCGGACTAAGGGCGGCGGGGGCCAAGGATGCCCCACATTATATGACTCGCAAGTCATTCTGTCAATCAAAGATACGCCACTTGTACCATTTCTACGCAGAGGCTCCATCCGCCGAAATGGCGGCTCGCAGGACCACCGCGTCTTCGACGGGCCGGCGGTAATAACGTGTCCGACGACCCACTTCCCGAAATCCAAACGATTCGTACAAACCACGCGCGGGGAGGTTCGACTCCCTGACTTCGAGAAACACGCTCCGCGCACCAGCTCCGACGAACTCCATCAACAGCGCGCGAACCAGTGCCCGGGCAACGCCACGGCGCCGCGCGTGCACGGCGACCCCCAGGTTGAGAATCTCCGCTTCGTCGAACATCGCCCGGCCGACGATGTAGCCGACGAGATCGCCATTCGCTTCGGCGACGAGGATCGGCCAGCCGGCCGACCGGCAATCGGCGAAATCACCCGCTGACCACGGATCGGAAAACGCGATCCGCTCCAGCGCGACGAGCGCGGGTACGTCAGCCGCTTGCGCGAGACGGATCCGGCAGGGGTCGTCCGTGACGGGATTCCCAGCGAGCCTGCGCTTCCGCCTGACGGCCGTACTCCGGCTCGGCCGTCGAGAGGTCGTCGAGCCAGCGGCCCGCCCCTTCCATCGGTTTGAGCGCGAGCAGCGATACCGCCGCCGGCCGCAGCGCCGCAGGCGGCAGGGGCGGCGCCCCCGACCAGGACTCCGCGAACGCCATCAGCGGAGACGCGTCTGCGACCACGATGCGGGGCCGCACCGGCGCGCGCGTCATCAGCTCCGCGGGCTTGCCGACCATCGGGACGAGCAGCGTCTCGACCCGGTCGCTCCGAACGAGATACATGGCGCCGAACACGTCCCCCCGCAGCGCATCGAGACACACCGCGACCGGCACGGCCCCCACGATCGCCGATGCCCCCGAGGCGGCAGCCAGCAGTGAGGGAATCGCCACCAAGGGAAGGCTCCGCTCCTGCGCGATTCCCTTCGCGGCGGCCCAGCCAATCCGAAGTCCGGTGAACCCTCCGGGGCCGTCCCCGACAATGACGCCGCCAAGATCGGCGGGACGGAGGCCGAGCGGCTGCAGACAGCGGTCTACCAGGGTGACGATCGCCGCGGCGTGGGCGCGTTGCCCGGTGAGCTGCGTGGTGCTTTCAAAGCCGGGCGGAATACCGACGGCGACCGAAACGAGATCGGTGCCGGTGTCGATGGCCAGCCACCGATCCGTCACCGCTCCTCCAACACCCGGAATTGTGGATCCTGGTCGTGCTTCAAAATGAAATACCGGTCCAGCGGCGGCATCATGTGACCGGCGTTTTCCGGCCATTCGACCAGCAGGATGCCCTTCTGCAGCAGAATGTCGTCCAGCCCCAGGTCGCGGGCCTCCTTGGAGGAATGGAGGCGGTAACAGTCGACGTGATACACGGTGCCGGAAGGCGACTCGTATTGATGGACCAGCGCGTACGTGGGGCTGGTCGCCGGCACCGCGGCGCCCAGGCCGCGGCAAATCGCCTGGACCAGGGTCGTCTTGCCGACGCCCAACTCGCCGGAAAACCCGATGATCGCCGGCGCGTGGAGCGCCTGCCCGAGCTGTTCACCGAACCGGTTGAGTTCGTCCTCGCGCAGGCGCACGCCGTCCTCCTCGGGGCTCGAGCTCGGCCTTGATCTCGAGCAGTTGATCGCGCAACAGGGCCGCCTGCTCGAAGTCCAGCGCTTCGGCCGCGGCCTGCATCTGGGATTCGAGCAGACTGATCAGGGCTTCCCGCTCCGCCGCATCCGCCGGACGGCGGGCCGGTGCCTCGGGGACCCGGCTGCCGCGGGCATCCGCCACGCGGGTGACGAACCGGATGTCGATGACCGACTTGACGATCGAGCGCGGCACCACCCCGTGCTCGACATTGTAAGCCTGTTGCATCCCGCGGCGACGGGTCATCTCGTCCAAGGCCCGTTGCATCGACCCGGTCATCCGATCGGCGTAGAGGATAGCCTTCCCGTGCAGGTTTCGCGCGGCCCGGCCCACCGTTTGAATGAGAGACCGATCGGAGCGCAGAAACCCCTCCTGGTCCGCGTCCAGCACGGCGACGAGAGACACCTCGGGGAGATCGAGGCCCTCCCGCAGCAGGTTGATGCCCACCAGGACGTCGAATTCTCCGAGCCGCAGGCCGCGGATGATTTCGACCCGCTCGATGGCGTCGATCTCCGAGTGCAGGTAGCGCACCCGCACGCCGTGCTGCTGGAGGTAATCGGTCAGGTCCTCAGCCATGCGCTTCGTGAGGGTGGTGACCAGCACCCGTTCCCCGGCCTTGGCCCGGTCCCCGATCTCGCGCAGCAGATCGTCCACCTGCCCCTTCACCGGACGAATCTCGACTTCCGGATCCACGAGGCCGGTGGGACGGATGATCTGCTCGACCACGACGCCCTGTGAGAGCTGCAGCTCGTGATCCCCCGGCGTCGCCGATACGAACAGCATGCGCGGCACCAGCTTCATGAACTCGTCGAAGCGCAGCGGGCGGTTGTCCAACGCGGACGGCAGCCGGAACCCATAGTCGACCAGCGTCTGCTTGCGGGACCGGTCGCCTTCGTACATGCCGCCGATCTGTGGCAGCGTCTGGTGCGATTCGTCGATGATGCAGAGGAAATCATCGGGGAAATAGTCGAGCAGGCACGCGGGGCGCTCGCCCGGCTGCCGCCCGGTGAGGTGGCGCGAGTAGTTCTCGATCCCGCTGCAGCGGCCGACCTCGAGCAGCATGTCGATATCGAACAGGGTCCGCGATTCGAGCCGCTGCGCCTCCACCAGCTTGTTCTGGGCCCGCAGCTCGGCCAGCCGTCCGGCCAGCTCGGCCCGGATCGCGGCGACGGCCCGCTCCACCGTGGGCCGCTCGGTCACGAAATGCGTGGCCGGATACACGACGGCCCGCGGGAGCTGGGCGATGGCCTGTCCGGTCAACGGGTCGATGCTGCTGATGCGCTCGACGGTGTCGCCCAACAGCTCGATCCGCACACCCTGCTCGTGGTAGGCCGGGAAGATCTCGATCGTGTCGCCCCGAACCCGGAACGTGCCGCGCTCGAACGCCACGTCATTGCGCAGGTAGTTGATGCGCACCAGATCGGCGAGAATCGCATCGCGTCCCCGCTCCGTCCCGCCTTCGATCGTGACCAACAGCCGCCGGTACGCCTCTGGGTCACCGAGGCCGTAGATCGCCGAGACGCTGGCCACGATCACCACATCGTCGCGCTCCAGCAGGCTCGACGTGGCCCGCAACCGCAGGGCGTCGATGTCGTCGTTGATCGACGAGTCCTTGGCGATGTAGGTGTCGGTCTGGGGGACGTACGCCTCGGGCTGGTAGTAGTCGTAGTAGGAGATGAAGAACTCGACCGCGTTGCGCGGGAAGAACGCCTTCAGCTCACCGTAGAGCTGAGCCGCGAGCGTCTTGTTGTGTGACAGGACGAGTGTCGGGCGGCGGTGCGCGGCCACCACGTGCGCCATGGTCATCGTCTTGCCGGAGCCCGTGACCCCGAGCAGGGTCTGATAGGGCTCGCTCTGGGTCAGACCATGGTTCAGTGACTCGATGGCGCGGGGCTGGTCCCCGGCCGGGGCAAATGGCGATACGAGATCGAACGGCATCGCCACAAGATAATGAGGGGGGCCAGGCTCTCAGATGATAGAGCCGGAGTCGCGGCGGGCGATTTCGGTCACCCCTTTCACGCGGCGGACGGCGCGCAACACCTTGTTCAAGTGGGTGTGGTTTTCCACTTCGACCAGCAGGTGCCCGTGCACGGCGCCATCCCGGGAGGACAGCTCGGCGTGACGGATATTGGTGCCGGTCTGGTTGATGGCTTCGCAGACGTCGGCGTAGAGACCGCGTCGATCCTCTCCTTCGATCCCGAGGCGGACGACGAACGTCTCACCCCGGGATTCCTGCCAGTCGATCTCGACCCGGCGCTCCCCCTCGGCGGAGAGCGGCAACAGGTTGGGACAGTCGCTGCGATGAATCGAGATCCCCCGCCCCTGGGTCACATAGCCGACCACGGCGTCGCCGGGGACCGGCTGACAGCACTGGGCATAGCGCACCATCAGCCCGTCCACGCCCTGGATGCGGATGCCACGCCCCAGCCGCAGCCGCTGAATGACGCGGCCGAACACCGTGGGCTTGGGAGCCTGCAAATCCTCGGGCGGCAGGTCGGGAAACAGCGCTCGCATCACGTGTCCCAGCGCCACCTCGCCCCGCCCCAACACGGCGACCAGCTGCTCCGCGGAGCCGACCGACAACGTCGCCGCGGCCCGCGTCAACCGGTCTTCATCGGGCATGGCGAGGCGACGGCGCCGCACTTCGCGGTCCAGGATCTCCCGACCGAGCGCCACGCTGCGGTCGTGCTCCTCCTGCCTCACCCATTGGCGGATCTTGTGCCGAGCCTTCCCGGTGTGCACATGCGCCAGCCAATCGCGCGTTGGCCGCGCCTGCGGGCTGGTGAGGATCTCGACCGTGTCCCCGTTTTTCAGAGGGCGATGCAGCGGCGCGATGCGCCCGTTCACGCGGGCGCCATGGCAGCGATGGCCGACCTCGGTGTGGACCGCGAACGCGAAATCGATCGGCGTCGCTTCCTTGGGGAGCCGCTTCACATCGCCGCGCGGCGTGAAGACGAAGATCTCATCCTGATAGAGGTCAACCTTCAGGAACTCGAGGAACTCCTCCGGCGAGTGGGTGTCCTGCTGCAGCTCCAGCAGCTGGCGGAACCACGCGAGGTGCCGGTCCAGCTCGTCCGGCGTTTTCCCTTCCTTGAACAGCCAGTGTGCCGCGATGCCGTATTCCGCGGTCCGGTGCATGTCGCGGGTCCGAATCTGGATTTCGTACAAGTAGCTCCCGGGGCCGAACACCGTGGTATGGAGCGACTGGTACCCGTTCGACTTGGGACTGGCGATGTAGTCCTTGATCCGCTCCTGCAGCGGCGTCCACTGATGGTGGATGATACCGAGCGCGTGATAGCAGTCGGCGACGGTCTCCACGAGCACCCGCATCGCGAGCAGATCGTAGATCTCCTCGAACGGCTTGTCGCGCCGCTTCATTTTCTTGTGGATGGACCACAGGTTCTTGGGCCGGCCGGTAATCTCGAAATCCCGCAGCCCCGCGCGCTTCAGCTCGGCCTCGAGGGGCGCGCGCAGCCGATCGATGGTCTGCTCCCGCTCGTTGCGTTTCGCCCGGATCTTGCGCGTCAGCGTCTTGTACTCGTCGGGCTCGAGAAACCTGAAGGCCAGGTCTTCGAGCTCGGACTTCACGCCCGCCATGCCGAACCGATGCGCCAGGGGCGCGTAGATCTCCTGGGTCTCCTGGGCGATGCGCCGCTGCTTGTCGTCGGACAGGTGCTGCAGGGTGCGCATGTTGTGGAGCCGGTCGGCCAGCTTGATGATGATGACCCGCGCGTCCTTGGCGATCGAGAGCAGCAGCTTGCGGTAGTTCTCCGCCGCCGCCTCTTCCGCGGACCGGAACGTCAACCCCGACAGTTTGGTCAGTCCGTCGACCAGATCCGCGACTTCCCCGCCGAACTCGCGCCGGATCTGGTCCAGGGAGACGTTGGAGTCTTCGACCACGTCGTGCAGCAGGGCGGCGGCGATCGTGGTCGAGTCCATCTGCTGCTCGGCGAGAATGGTGGCGACGGCGACGCTATGTGAGACGAAGTCGTCCCCCGACTTGCGCTTCTGGCCGGAATGGGCCTCGGCGCTGACGCGGTAGGCGCGGGTCACCAGGTCCAGGTCCAGGCGCTCGGACAGCGGCGCGACAGCCTTGGCCAGGTCGGGAGCGAGCTTGGGCGCCGCAGTCGTCACCCGTGGAGGATGGCGAGGCGGGCTCCCCCAGTCAACGCGACCTAGAGCAACCCCGCTTCCGCAAAGCTCATATACCGCTCCCCACCCACGATGACGTGGTCGTACACGGGCAAATCGAGCAGCCGGCCGGCGTCGACCAGCTGCCGGGTGACGGCCCGGTCATCGGCCGACGGCGTGGGATCGCCGCTGGGGTGATTGTGCACCACGATGATCCCGGCCGCCGCTTCGGCGATGGCGGCCCGGAACACCTCCCGCGGATGCACCAGCGAGCTGTTCAGGATGCCCCGGGTGACGAGGATGTCGGCCTGCACCTGGCTCTGGCTCCCCAGGGCCAGGACATGAAACTCTTCGACCAGGAGGTGGCGCAACCCGGCGCCGCAGACCCGGTAGACGTCCGCGGGGCCCTTGATGCGCTCGGGAGGCGGTTCCCGCTCTACGCCGAGGCGACGCCCGAGCTCGAGCGCCGCGGCGAGGCGTGCGGCCTTGGCCCGGCCGACGCCGGGCGTCCGGGAGACTTCGACCGCCGGCCGGCCGGCAAGCCGGCCCAGGGAGCCGTCCACGCGAGCGAGCAGCGTTCCCGCCACGTCGAGCGCGTCGCGCCCCGCGCACCCGGTTCCCAGAAGGACGGCCAACAACTCCTGAACCGTCAGGGCGGCCGGTCCCAGGCGCCACAAACGCTCGCGCGGGCGGTCGATGATGGATTGCTCAGCGAGGCGGAACGACACGCCGCAAACGTACGACGGTCAGGCGCGGCGCTTGTACCCGATCTACGCGACCAGGGGCTCGATTCTCGAGCCCCTCACCTCACACCGCGGCCCCGTGGCACTTCTTGAACTTCTTGCCGCTGCCGCAGGGACACGGATCATTGCGTCCGACGCCGGCGTATGGGTTCGAGACGGCCACACCCACGGCCGGTGGCGGACCGGAGGGAGCCCTCGGGCCGGTGGCCGTGCCGCCGCTCACGAGTCCGTCCACATCCGGTTTGGTGGCGACCATCGGTGTCGGTCGCCGATGCTGGCGAGCCCCGATCAGAGCACCGGGACCGCCCGGCGGCCGGCCGCCCATCGGCCCCGTGGAAGATCCGCTGGCATCCGGCGGGCCGAGGTGGATTTGGAGCTTCAGCCACCGCTCGGTGAATGTGGTGCGCAGGTCGTCGATCAACCCTTTGAACATTTCGAACGCTTCCTGCTTGTACTCAACCAGCGGATCCTTCTGCCCCCAGGCGCGGAACTGAATCGCGGCGCGCAGCTGATCGAGATCGTAGAGATGGTCCTTCCACTTCTCGTCGAGCACCGACAGCGTGATGTGCGCGAGCGCCTGCTCGCCGAGGCGCGCGGCCCCGACTTTGGACTCGATTTCCTTGAAATACGCCAGCTTGGCGGCGAACGCGGCGCGTCCCGCCTCCTGAGCCGCGCGGACCAACGCCGCGCGGTCCCTGATTTGCGCCGGATCGGTCATGCCGGGGACCGAGATGAGGAACTTCTGCAGCAGCTCGGTCTCGATCAGCTCCCGATCCCAGTCGGCCGGATCCGCGCCCTCGGTCTCCTCGTCCACCAGCCGCGCGACGGCGGCATCGATGTTCGCCAGGGCCTCGGCCTTGAGCTCCTCACCGCCTTCGAGGGCGTAGAGGCGCTGCGAGTAGATCACCTCGCGCTGCTGATTCATGACGTCGTCGAATTCGAGCAGCCGTTTGCGGGCCTGGAAATTCTGGAGCTCGACGCGCTTCTGCGCCTGGCTGATGGCGCTGGTCACCCACGGGTGGGTGATCACTTCACCTTCCTCGGCCCCTCCCTTGTCCATCCAGCGAGCGATCCGGTCTGAACCGAACAGCCGCATCAGGTCGTCTTCGAGCGAAAGGTAGAACACGCTCTGGCCCGGATCGCCCTGACGGCCGGAGCGGCCGCGCAGCTGGCGATCGATGCGGCGCGCTTCGTGGCGTTCGGTCCCGACGATCACCAGCCCGCACGGGGGATCGTCGTTGCAATCGAGCTCCTTGATTCGCTCGGGCGTGAGATCCGCCTTCTCGAGCTGTTGCCCGAAGGCGGGCTCCCCGCGAGCCCGGATGCCGCATACCTGACACTGCTTCACGCCGGGACCGAGTTTGATGTCGGTGCCGCGGCCGGCCATGTTGGTGGCGATTGTGATCGAGCCGGGCTGCCCGGCCTGGGCCACGATCTCGGCCTCGCGCTCGTGGTATTTGGCGTTCAGGACTTCGTGCTTCAGGCCGCGACGCTTCAGCATGCGCGACAAGGTCTCGGACACGTCGACGCTGACGGTCCCGACCAGCACGGGAAGCCCACGCTTGTGGTGGCGCTCCGCCTCTTCCACGATGGCGTTGTACTTCTCCCGGCGCGTCTTGTAGATGAGATCGTGCTTGTCGACCCGCCGCACGGGCCGGTTGGTGGGGATGACCATGACCTCCAGCCGGTAGATCTGGAAGAATTCGGTCTCTTCGGTCTCCGCCGTCCCGGTCATGCCGGCCAGCTTCTCGTACATGCGGAAGTAGTTCTGGATGGTGATGGTCGCGAGGGTCTGCGTTTCCTCGCGCACCACGACGCCCTCTTTCGCTTCGACGGCCTGGTGCAGTCCTTCGGCCCAGCGCCGCCCGGGCATCAGGCGGCCGGTGAACTCGTCCACGATGAACACCTGGCCCTCCTGCACCACGTATTCGACGTCCTTCTCATACAGCGCATGCGCCTGGAGCAGCTTGTGAATGATGTGCAGCGTTTCGCTCTTGGTGGCGTACTCGCTTTCCACGGTGCGGCGGCGCTCCAGTTTCTCGGCCGGCGACAGCGACTCGTCGCGATCAATGTGGTGGATCGCCTGCGAGATGTCCGGGATCACGAACAGCGTCGGGTCGTTGGGCGACATGGTTTCGACGCCCTTGTCGGTCAGATGCACCGAGTGCCCGCGCTCGTCCATGACGAAGAACAGCTCGTCCTCGATGTTGCGCATCGATTGCTTCGACGCCGGCTGCTTGCGGTCGGCCAGGCGATCGAGCTCCACGCGCTGCACCAGCGCCTTGACGCCCTGCTCGTTCAGCAGCTTCAGCAGCCGCTTGTTCTTGGGCATGCCGAGCTGGGCCTGATAGAGGAGCTTCGCCCCTTCGTACTGGGTCTTGTCGTCGTTGAGGAGCGGCTCGGCCTTGGCGATGAGGTCGTTGATGACCGTCGTCTGGCGCCGCACCAGCTGCACCACCTGCATGTTGAACTGCGCGTACTTCTCATCCGATTCGGCGCCCACCGGCCCGGAGATGATCAGCGGAGTGCGGGCCTCGTCGATCAGGATCGAGTCGACTTCGTCGATGATGGCGTAGTGATGCCCGCGCTGCACGCGCTGCTCCAGGCTGAACACCATGTTGTCGCGCAGGTAATCGAAGCCGAACTCGTTGTTGGTGCCGTAGGTGATGTCGCAGCGATAGGCGGCGATACGCCCGGGAGTGGACGGGTCCGTATCATCGATGCAACCGACTGTGAGCCCGAGCCAGGTGAACAGGTGCCCCATCCACTGGCTGTCGCGCCGGGCGAGGTAGTTGTTGACCGTCACGAGATGCGCGCCCTTGCCGGCGAGCGCGTTCAGATACAACGGGAGGGTGGCCACGAGCGTCTTGCCTTCGCCCGTCGCCATCTCGGCGATCCTGCCCTGGTGCAGGACGATGCCGCCGATCAGCTGCACGTCGTAGGGCACCATGTCCCAGGTCATCTCGTGACCGGTGACGATCACCTTCGAGCCCAGCAGGCGGCGGCACGCCTCGCGCACCGTGGCGTAGGCCTCCGGCAGCAGCCCATCCAGCGCCGCCTGCAACGCCTTCGCGTAGCGCGCTTCCGCCGCGCCGAGCTGGTCGGTCAGTCGCGACCGCTCCTCGGCGTCGGGGCAGTCGTGCTTCTCCCGCTTGAGGCGCTCCACCTCCGCCGCGAGCGCGCCCGTTTGCTCGGCGATGCGGCCCCGGAACGCGGCGGTCTGGGCCTGGAGCGCGCCGTCGCTCAGGTCCTTGAACCGGGCCTCATGGGCGTGAATCGCATCCACCAGCGGGCGGATGCGTTTCTGCTCGCGCTGGAAGCGCGTGCCGATCAGTTTCGTGAACAGCGACTGGACCATCGGTCCTCGACTATCGGTACAACCCGTGCGTGGCGATGTACTCGCGCACGACCTCGGGCACGAAATAGCGGATCGAGCGGCCGGCCGCCACGCGTTCGCGCACGGCCGTGGCCGAAATATCGACCGCCGGGACTTCCACGACGCGCTGGATCATGGGGTGACTGGCAACCGCCCACCCCGGCCGCGCGAACACCACCACATCGGCCAGCGCGGGAATCGCTTCGGCTTCGTACCAGGCCGGCAGGTCCCGCGCGACATCCGCCCCCACCAATAACGTGAACCGGTTCCCGGACTCGCGCGTGGCGAGCGCGCGCAGGGTGCGGACCGTATACGAAGGGACCGGCAGCTCCAGCTCGATCGGCTCCACCAGGAGGCGCGGATTCCCCGCGACCGCGAGGCGCAGCATTTCGGCCCGCTGCTCGGGCGTCGCGCCGGACGCGTGCGGCTTGAAGGGCTGCTGACGCGCCGGAACCAGCCGGACTCGCGCTCCCAGGGCCTCCGCGACGACATCGGCCACGATGAGGTGTCCGACGTGCACCGGGTCGAATGACCCGCCGAACAACGCGTCCACGCGCTCAGCGCGCGCTATCGGATACGGTCGGGCAGGACCGCTCGATGCCGCCGGCCTGGGGGTAGAAGCGGCGCAAGTGAGCGCAGGTCTCCTGCAGCTCGTCACGGTATCGGATCGCGCGATAACTGTCGGCGAGCCGCAGCAGCGCATCGGCCGCGCGGGAAGTTTCCGGAAAGTTGGCCACGACATCCTTAAAGTAGATGATTCCGGAGTCGTAGGCCCCCCGCTTGAAGTAGAACAGCCCGTTCTTGTACGCCTTGTCCGCGAACCACTCACGCAGCTGCCGCACGTGCAGCTGGGCCCGGGCGGCCGCTTCGGAATCGGGATACCGGCCGGCCAGATCCTGATAGATGGCCAGCGCCGACTGCCCGAAGCTGGGATCGAGCTCCGGTTTCCGCCACAGACGAAGGTTGGCGTCACCGGCCCGGAGCAACGCCAGGGGGGCGTACACGCTGCCGGCATATTGATCGGCCGTCTGACGGAATTGGCGCGCCGCTTCCAGCAGCTGCCCGCTCTGGAATTGCGACTCGGCGAAATAATAATGGACCTCCGGGAGCACGGGGTCGTTGGGCGGAAGTTCGAACAGCAGACGCTGGTAGTTCTGCTGCGCCCGTGAGAACTCGCCGTGCCGGAACTGCGCCCGGGCCCGATCCAGCAGGGCCTCCGGCGCGAGCCCGGGCGTCCGCCCTCCGTGCCCGCAGGCCACGAGCAGCAGGAATCCGAATCGTCGAATGCGCATCGTTCTCACGGCTGCGTGGGAGGAGGTTGGCTGTCCGACCGGCCGATCGCATTGAGCTTGTCCTGTGCGCGTTGGGCCAGGGAATCACCCGGCATCCCGCTCATCAGCGTCTGCTGATACAAATCGATCGCCCCGGCCACGTCGCCGCGCGCCAGCGCGACATCGCCCAGGCCGATATATGCCGCCCGGGCGACATCCGAGGCCGCCCCGGGCGTCGCCGCCCGCCGGAACCAGTCCTCGGCTTCGACGGGACGACCCCTCGCGAGGGTGGCTTCGGCGCGGATCAACGCGCAGCGCGCGATGCCTTCCCGGGCGGCGTCGAGTACCGAGAACTGACGCTCGCGTCGCAGGACGCCTTCGAACGCCAGTGTCGCCGTTCCGCAGTCACGCGCGAGCGCGGCGGACAAACCGTAGACGAATAACATGGAATCCGCCGTCCTGGCATCCGGGGCGGTGGCGATAGCCGTCGGCAAGTACGCCAGGGCGGCCGCCGTGTTCCCCGCCGCGACGGCGTCGAGGGCCACGATCCGGGCGTAGGAACCCAGCGGCCGGCTCGGCGCCGCCTCCCGAAGGCCCTGCAGCGCCTCCGCCAGGGCGCCGCGGTCGTTCGCGGTGGCCGCCGCGCGGGCGGTTCGCTCCAGGCCGTCGGCGGCCTCATCGGTGCGGGATTGATCGGCTTGCGCCATGGCGCGGAATTGCTCGGCGGCCGTCAGGAGATCACCGGTATGCAAAGCGGCGAGGGCCGCCTTGGCGTGGAGCCCCACCCCGCCGGCCCCGGCGTGCAGCCCGAGCTCATACTCCGCCAGGGCGTCTGAATATTGCGCCGCGGCGTATTCCCGGTCTCCCAGGACTTCGTGGTCGGCGGCGCTGCGGGTACACGCAATTGCCGCCACGAGCCCCACGCGCCTGATCCAGCGCGTCACGACTCCGAGTGGCGTTCCGAGGCGCGGCCCGCCGGCTCGGCTGGCGCCCCAATCAGGTCCCCGCGATCGAGCATCGCCAGGTAGGCTTCCACGCGCGGGTCCTCCGGGCGGCGACGACGGCAGTCCTGCCACACCACGCGCGCCGACAACCCGTCACCACTCAGGTAGCAGGCGAGGCCCAGCATCGCCGCGGCGTCCTGGAAATTCGGCCGCGAGCGCACGATGATTTCGAACTGCTCCCGCGCCTCCAGCACGCGACCGGCTTGCAACAGCAGCCGACCCAGCTTGTAGCGCAGGTCGTGGAAATCGGGGCCCAGGGCCAGCGCCGCCTGATACTGTCCGATCGCCTCCCGCATCCCGCCCGCCTCGATGTACGCCTCGGCCAGATGCGCGTGCAGATTCGCGAGCTTGGCCGCGAGATGCGCCGGGAACCCGAGCCGCGACTTGCCGCCGATCTGGCCGGCGCGCCGCAGTGATTCGGTCGCTTCCTGCTCCCGCCCCAGATCATTGAGCACCAGGGCCCGATGCACGAGCGCTTCGACGTAGTGCGGATTCAGCTCGAGCGAGCGATCGAGGTGCGCGAGCGCCTTTTCCGACTGGCCGACGAGCGAGTAGCACAGTCCCAGCATGTGCTCGGCGTCGGCGTACGCGTGGCCGACGGCGACCAGCTCCTCGAGCAGGTGGATCGCGCCGTAATAGTCCTGCAGCGCGAACCGCTCGCGCGCCTGATCGACCCTGCGTTCAGGACTCGCGTCCATGGACCTCCCGGTACCACGCCACGAACCGCCGGATGCCTTCCTCGATCCCCACCTTGGGACGGTAGCCGAGCTCACGCTCGGACCGCCGCAGGTCCGCCGCCGTCACCGGCACATCGCCCGGCTGATCCGGGACCCGCTCGATCACCGGATCAGCGCCGGTTGCGGCGCCGATGAGGGCGATCAGACGATCCAGCCGCACCTGCCCCCCACCCCCGAGGTTGAATACCCGCCATGGCTCCGTCCCGCCGTTCCCGGCCCGCCCGGTCCATTCCAGGGCGGCGAGGACCCCATCCACCACGTCGGAAACATACGTGTAATCGCGCTCGCTCGAACCATCGCCCCGCATCCGGATCGGCCGGCCGGACAGGATCTGGTCCGTGAAGCGGTACACCGCGAGGTCCGGACGCTGGCGCGGGCCGTAGACCGTGAAGAACCGCAGATTGGCGATCCGGGTCCCGTACAGGTGAGTGAAGACCCGGCTCACCAGCTCTCCGGACCGTTTGCTCGCGGCGTAGGGGGAAATGGGGTGGTCCGCCACCGCGTCTTCCGCAAACGGTGCCGGCGTGGACTCGCCGTACACGGAAGAGGAAGACGCCAGCACACAGCGGCCGATGCCCTCACGTCGCGCCTGATCCAGGAGCCGCGCCGTCGCGGTGACGTTCGTATCCATGTAGGCCACCGGGTTCTCGAGCGACGGCACGACACCCGGCTTCGCCGCGAGATGCAGGATGGTCTCGACGCCATCGAGGGGAAGCGGGTCGCGCTCCACGTCCCCTTCCGCGAAGAGAAACCCCGCCCGTCCCCGCAAGCCGGACAGGTTCCGCTCCTTCACGGCGCGGGGATAGAACGCGTCGAAATTGTCCATGCCGACGACCTGATGCCCGGCTGCGAGGAGCGCTTCGCACACGTGGGATCCGATGAAGCCGGCGGCGCCGGTGACGAACAGCCTGCTCATGCGACTTCAGGTCCCCGGAAAAAAGCGATGGTCCGCGTGAGCCCCTCGTCGAGCGGCACCCGCGGCTCCCACTGCAATTGCTCACGGGCGCGGCTGATGTCCGGCTGACGGACGCGTGGATCGTCGACGGGCAGCGGCCGCTGCACGACGACGCTCTTGCTCCCGGTCAGGGCCAGGACGCGGTCGGCCAGCTGGCGGACGGTGAATTCAGCCGGGTTGCCGATGTTGGTCGGTTCGTGGCCGCCGCCCTCGAACAACCGCACGATGCCGTCCACCAGATCGTCCACGTAACAGAACGACCGGGTCTGCGATCCGTCGCCGTAGACGGTGAGCGGCTCACCTTTCAGTGCCTGCATGATGAAGTTGGACACGACGCGCCCGTCGTGGGGCCGCATGCGGGGTCCGAACGTATTGAAGATCCGGACGATGCGCGTATCCAGGCCGTGATAGCGATGATAGGCCATGGTCATCGCCTCGGCGAAGCGCTTCGCTTCGTCGTACACGCCGCGCGGCCCGACCGGGTTGACGTTGCCCCAGTAGTTCTCCGGCTGCGGATGCACCAGGGGATCGCCGTACACCTCGGACGTCGAGGCCAGCAGAAACCGGGCGTGTTTGGCGCGGGCCAGGCCCAGGGCCTTGTGCGTGCCGAGCGAGCCCACTTTCAGGGTTTGAATCGGCAGCTCGAGATAGTCGACCGGACTGGCGGGGCTGGCGAAATGCAGCACGCCATCCAGCGGCCCCTCGATCTCGATGAACGTCGTCACGTCGTGCATCACCAGCTGAAACTCGGAACTGTGCACGAGGTGCGCGAGATTGGCCGGGGATCCGGTGATGTAGTTGTCCATCCCGATCACCCGGTGGCCGTCGGCCAGCAGGCGATCGCAGAGATGCGACCCGAGGAAGCCCGCCGCTCCCGTTACGAGGATGCGCACGCGAGCGGCCGTCCGATACAATCATAGGTAAAGCCCAGCTCGGCCAGCCGCGCCCCTTCGTACAGGTTGCGGCCGTCCACGATGAGAGGCCGCGACAAGGTTTGCTTCACGCGCGCGAAATCCGGATTGCGGTATTCCCGCCATTCGGTGACGATCGCCAGCGCATCGGCGCCGGCCAGCGCCTCGTACGCGCTCGCGGCGTAGACCACGCGATCCCCGAGCTGATGGCGCGCGGTTTCGATGGCGGCGGGGTCGTGGGCGCGAACCGTGGCACCCGCCTCGAGCAGGGCTTCGACCAGCACCAGCGCCGGGCTCTCGCGCACGTCGTCCGTTTCGGCCTTGAACGCGAGCCCCCAGACGGCGATGGTGCGGCCCTTGAGCTTGCCGTCGAAGTGCCGGGCGAGCTTGTCGAACAAGACCCGCTTCTGGCGCTCGTTGCCGGACTCGACCGCCTTCAGCACATCGAGCGACACCTTCCGGGCGTCGGCGGTCTTCACCAGGGCCATCACATCCTTGGGGAAGCACGAGCCGCCATACCCCGGCCCGGGAAACAGAAAGGCCGGTCCGATACGGTGATCGGAGCCGATCCCCTTGCGCACCAGCTGGACGTCGGCGCCAACCGCCTCGCACAGCTCCGCGATCTGGTTCATGAACGTGATGCGCGTCGCGAGCATCGCATTCGCGGCATACTTGGTCATCTCGGCCGACGGAATGTCCATGAAGACGAGCGGATTGCCCGTGCGCACGAACGGGCCGTACAGCTCCTCGAACACGCGCCGTGACTCCGGATGGTCCACGCCCACGATCACGCGGTCCGGCTTCATGAAGTCGTCGACGGCCGCGCCTTCCTTGAGGAACTCCGGGTTGGAGCAGACGTGAAACGTCGTCTTGGTGTGCTTGGCGATCTCCGCCCGCACCAGCTCCGCCGTCCCCACGGGGACCGTGCTCTTGGTCGCGATCACCTTGGGGCGATTCATGTGCTGCCCGATGGTTCGCGCTACGGCCAGCACGTGCTGCAGGTCGGCGGACCCGTCCTCATCCGGGGGTGTCCCCACGGCGATCAGCACCACGTCCGCGGCTTCGATCGCGCCTGCCACGTCGGTGGTGAACTGGAGCCGGCCGTCCCGCTGATTGCGGAGCACGAGGGGCTCGAGACCCGGCTCGTAAATGGGCAGCCGGTTTTCCTTCAGCCCCGCGATCTTCTTCCCATCGACGTCGGCGCACAACACGTCGTTCCCGGTTTCCGCGAAGCACGCCCCGACGACCAGGCCGACGTACCCCGTTCCCACGACACAGATTTTCACGATTGACTCCCAGTTGCACGGGGTAAGGCATGGCGGGTATCCACGACCACCGGCGCTTCACTCCCCACGAGGGCGTAGTCGATACCGGAATGATCCGTCACGACCACGACGCAGTCCGCGGCGCGGAGCGTTTGGGCGTTCAACGGCACGGACGTCAGCTCGACGCCGTCCTCGTGCAGCTTGGCGACGTGCGGGTCGTGGTAGCTCACCACCGCGCCGCGCTGCTCGAGCAGGCGGATCACGTCCAGCGCCGGACTCTCGCGGATATCGTCGATGTCCTTCTTGTATGCCACGCCGAGCACCATCACCTTGCTGCCGCGCACCGCTTTGCCTTGCTCGTTCAGGCGGTCGGCGACGCGGGCCACCCAGTATTCCGGCATCGCCGCGTTGATTTCCCCCGCCAGCTCGATGAACCGCGTGCGGTAGTTCAGCGTCCGCATCTTCCAGGCGAGGTAGTGCGGGTCGAGCGGGATGCAGTGGCCGCCGACGCCGGGACCCGGCGTGAATTTCATGAACCCGAACGGCTTGGTGGCAGCGGCATCGATGACTTCCCACACGTCGACGCCCAGCTTGTCGCACACGATCGCCATCTCGTTGACCAGCCCGATATTCACGCTGCGGAACGTGTTCTCGAGGATCTTGACCAGCTCGGCGGCCTCGGTCGACGACACCTGCACGAGCCGTTCGATGGCGGGCTGATACAGCGCCACGGTGACGGCGAGACAGTTCGGCGTGATTCCGCCGACCACCTTGGGGGTGTTGCGGGTGCCGTACTTGGGATTGCCGGGATCGACCCGCTCCGGCGAAAACGCGAGAAAGAAATCCTCGCCGACCTTGAGCCCCGTGCCCTCGAGCGCCGGCAGCATCAGCTCGCGTGTCGTGCCCGGGTAGGTGGTGGACTCGAGGATGACCAGCTGGCCCCGCCGCAACGTTTTCTTGATCGAGTCGGTCGCGGCGATCACGTAGCTGACGTCGGGGTCTTTGGTCTTGGAGAGCGGCGTCGGGACCGCGATGGAGATCGCATCGGGCTCCGACAGACGGGCCAGGTCGGTCGTGGCGGAGAACTTGCCGTCCTTCACGACCTTGGCGATCGCCGCCGACGGAATATCCTGGATGTGCGAGCGGCCCGCGTTGAGCCCTTCGACCACCCGCGTACTGATATCGAAGCCGAGGACGCGATACCCGGCGTTGATCAGCTCCATGGCCAGCGGCAACCCGACATAGCCGAGGCCGACGATACCGAAGACGGCGGACCGATCTTTCGCCTTGGCCAACAGCGCGTCACGAGGTGTCTGCGAAACCTGGGTCATAACGAAACCGGTGTTCCTCCGTTCGCGAGGGAGCGCGTCGCCGCTTCCAGCACCCGGACCACCCGCACGCCGTCGACGGCGCCGGCACGAGGCGGTTCCGCGCCGCGGGCGGCGCGGACGAAGTGGGCCAGCTCGGCGGCTAAGGGCTCGACGTTCGCGATCTTGGGGATGAAAATGTCACCTTCGCGGACGGCGAGACTCTCGCCCCACGAAGCATATTCCGGCGGCCGCGTCACACCTTTGTCGTAGATACGCAGTTTCTCACGCGGCTCCATATCGTCAAACACGACCATCTTCTTGTCGCCTACCACAGTCAGCTTTCGTTCCTTGTGCGGATCGAGCCAGGACAGCTGCACGTGGGCCATGGCCCCGCTGGCGAACTCCATGTGCAGAAACACGACATCCTCCACCCCAGGCCGCAGATAGCTCGAACCCTGGGCGGTGACCCGGACCGGGGCCTCCCCTAGCAAATGCAAGGCCACGGACACGTCGTGAGGTCCGAAGCTCCACAGGGCGTTTTCGTCCGCCCGCACCTGCCCCAGGTTCACCCGCAGCCCGTACATGTAGAGCACCCGCCCCAACTCGCCCCCGGCGACGAGGGTTCGCAGGGCGTCCACCGCCGGGTGAAAAACCAGCAGGTGCCCCGCCAGGACCGGGATTCCGGCTGCCGCCGCCGCCTGGGCGACCGCTTCGGCGTCGGACACTCGGAGGGCGAACGGCTTTTCCACGAGACACGGCTTGCCGGCCGCGATGGCCCGACGCGCCATGTCGGCGTGGGTCGTGGCCGGCGAAGCGATCACGACCGCCTCCACCCGGTCGAGCAGCGCGTCGACGTCGGCGGTGATGAACGCGGCCGGGTATTGCCGGGTGAGGCTGTCCCGAACGCTGTCCCGGGTATCGCACACGCCCGCCAGCTCCGCCTCCGCGAGGCTCGCCACCGTCCGGACGTGGTTTCTGCCCCAGCTCCCGGCGCCAATGACGCCGAGTTTCAGTCGACTCACCGGTAGAACTCGCGGATCGCGTCGATGACGAAGTCCATCTGGGCGTGGCTCAGCTCGGGAAAGATGGGCAGCGAGAGCACTTCGGTGGCCGCGTGCTCGGACCGCGGCATGCTGCCCGCTTTGTAGCCAAGCTCGGCGAAACACGGCTGCCGGTGCAGCGGCACCGGATAGTAAATCGCGTTGCCGATGCCTTTCGACTTCAGGTGCGCCTGCAGCGCGTCGCGCCGCTGCACACGCAGCGTGTACTGATGGAAGATGTGCTCGTTGCCCGCAGCGATCGCCGGCGGCCGGACCGCGGCGACGTCCTGCAGACCCTGCGTATAATAGGCCGCGTGCTCCCGCCGCTTGGCCGACCACGATGCCAGATGCGGCAGTTTGGCCAGCAGCACGGCCGCCTGCACGGAATCGAGCCGCGAGTTGGTGCCCACTTCCTCGTGGTGGTACTGCTTGGCGCCCCCGTGCAGCCGCAGTCGCCGTAAGCGCACCGCGGCGGCGTCGTCCGACGTGACGATCATGCCGGCATCGCCCCAGGCCCCGAGATTCTTGCTGGGGAAGAATGAATACGCGGTCGCCCACCCCAGCTCTCCCGCCATGCGCCAGACCCCATCGATGGAGCGTCGCGCACCGATCGCCTGGCAGGCGTCCTCGATGATCGCGATGCCTCGTCCGCGACGGGCGGCGATCGCCAGCAGCCGCTCCATCTCGGCCATCTGGCCGTACAGGTGCACGGGAATGATGGCCCGCGTCCGCGGCGTAATGGCAGCCTCGACCGCGGCCGGGTCGATATTGAACGACTCGGGTTCGATATCCACGAACACGGGCCGACCGCCCGCATTGTGAATGGCGCCCGCGGTCGCGAAGAACGTGTAGGGCGTGGTGATGACTTCGTCGCCGGGACGGAGGTCGAGCGCCTTGAGGGGCAGCAGCAACGCGTCGGTGCCCGAGGCGCAGCCGATACCGTGCCGGGCGTGCGACAGCTCGGCCACCCGGGCTTCGAGCTGCGGGATCGCAGGCCCCATGATGAACTGCTGCGACTCGATGACCGCCTGGAGGGCGGGAAGGACTTCATCCTTGATGGCTTGGTACTGTGCCACCAGGTCCAACAAAGGCACATTCACGGCTATTCTATCCGCAAAAGAGGCAACAATTTACACAGACAGGACCGGTCAGGCAATTGGCCGGAGTACGCCGCCGGTTTCTTCGTACGTAGAGCCGCAAACCGCGCAGTGGGCCCGACCTGCCGCGACAGTGAGGCGCTCGCCGCACTGGCACATCCAGCCGACCCGACGCGCCGGGACACCGACCATCAGGGCGTACGACAGCACGTCGGTCGTCACCACGGCGCCGGCGCCGATGAAACTGAATTCGCCCAATGTGACACCGCAGATGATGGTCGCGTTGGCACCGATCGATGAGCCGCGGCGTACCAGGGTGCGCCGGTACTCGTGCTTGCGAGACACGTGACTGCGCGGGTTCAACACGTTGGTGAAGACACACGAGGGACCGCAGAAGACGTCGTTTTCCAGCTCGACGCCCTCGTAGACGGACACGTTGTTCTGGATTTTGACGTTGTCGCCGATCTTCGTGCCGGGCATCACGACGACGTTCTGGCCCAGGTTGCAGCGCGCGCCGATGACCGCTCCCGGCATCACGTGACTGAAGTGCCAGATCTTAGTGCCGCTGCCGACGGTCGCCCCCTCGTCCACGAAGCTCGAGGGGTGGACGTAAAAATCCGCCACTAGACCCCGACCACCTTCACTTCGAGCTCCAGCTCGACGCCGGTTTTCTTGGCGACCGTCTTCCGGACGTGATCGATGAGCTTCAGGACGTCAGCCGCCGTCCCGGTGCCCGTGTTGACGAAGTAGTTGGCGTGCATCTGCGACACCTGTATCCCGCCCAGGCGGTACCCTTTCAATCCCACTTCGTCGATCAACATTCCCGCCGTCTTGTTGCCGCCCGGATTCCTGAACGTCGATCCCGCGCAGGGCTGATCGAAGGGGGT
>Ga0075424_100000315_pt1 | contig 35942 bp, 26 predicted proteins | sample SoiMethybrSBSTD3_FD_75301 | JGI IMG/M metagenome (GOLD analysis project Ga0075424, IMG submission 75301) | Bulk soil microbial communities from a Populus tree surrounding site in Tennessee, USA - Soil MetaG P. TD hybrid SBSTD3 | ecosystem: Environmental > Terrestrial > Soil > Tree plantation...
AGGTGTTAGGGGTTCTTAGCAAGTTAGTCCAAAATTCCGATTAAGGAGGTACACCATGACGTATGCATTCAGAATTGCGATGGCTGCCGTCTGCGTGCTCTTGGGCGCTGGCACACATCGTGCCTTTGCCAGCAGCCAGACGCAGACTTTCGAGTTGGAATTGTTTGCGCCGCAAATATCGCAGGCCGCAAATGGGGAGCTGGTCAGCATCACTGGACAGGGTTTGTTTTCTATTCACCCCAAGACGGTGAGCGCTAATGGCACCTTCACTCACAGCGATGGTCACGACAATGTTCTCGCCAATGGAACATGGGTTGCCACTCGACTCCTGAGCTTCCAGCCTTACGGCTGCGGGGTCGTGCTAGGTATTCCACTCCCCCCAGACCTTTGTGGTGGGAAGCTGGTGCTGCGCGTGCTCCTCACGAACTCATCTTCTGGTCAACAGTTTGATGGCGTTCTGTGGATGTTCTGCATTATCGGCCCCAATCCGCCAAACAGCCATGACGAGGAGGACGGCGAGGGAGCACACCTTAGTATCATTGGCGTCAACAACTTCAACAAGATTGTCAGCGGCGGAAACATTTATGTGAAAACGAATTAGTTTCTAAAGGAAGCCCTGCATCGTATCTGACCGAACCCACGGCTGCCATTCTTCTGATGCTTACCTTTCCCGCAGAAATGGCGTGATCGAGTAAGAGTAAGAATGACGTGGTTGCTTAGCGAGCCCTTGCGCCTGGGTACACTGGGCTACTCGGTCCAGAAGGTCGAGAACGAAGAGTGCCCTTGGGGGGCAGGGTATGTACGACGGCTGAACTTCATGAACTTCCTGAACTCTAAAACAGACCTCAAGTGAACAGCTTAGCCCGAATAGGCTTGTTAAGTAATAAGCGGATCCCGTGCACCTGCTGGCGCTCCCGCATCCGCACCAGAGTTCATGGAGTTCAGCAAGTTCAGCCCATACTTCTCTAGAAGCCGGCCGAGTTTTGGGCCCTCACCAGAAGCGATGACGTAACCACCTTCCCGGCGCTCTGGGGTCGGACGGGGCCGACCACACAGCCTTGCTTCTGTTTTTGCGGTTCCTGCGGTGTGGGGAGATCAGTTCAATGCCATAGCTCCTAAGCTTGGTGTGCAATTTGTCGGAGTCGTAGGCGTTGTCACCGACGAGATTCTGTGGAGGTTCCGGGATCACCATCTGCACGAGGGCGGACTCGGCCAACTTCACTTCGTGAGGCGTAGCACTTTCGACGAACACGGCAACTGGAAGACCATGGCAGTCTGCTACGGCCATGATCTTCGTTCCCTTACCACGTTTCGTTTTGCCGACCTTCGATCCCCCTTTTTGGCCGGCGCAAAGCTGCCATCGATGAAGGCCTCACTGACATCCAGCCGACCTCGAATCTGCAGATCTTCGGCCAGTGCTTCCAAGACGCCTCGCATGATTCCTGACCGCACCCATTGCTGGAATCGACGATGGCAGGTCTGGTAAGAGGGATACCGTTCAGGCAAATCAGCCCAAGGAGCGCCGGTGCGGAGCACCCATAGAATGGCATTGAGGACGCTACGGCGACTCTTCCAGGGACGCCCGCGCCCATCCTTGCGGCACGGTGGTTCAGGGATGAGGGCATCTAGCTAGGATCGCCCATTGGAGATCCGTCAGCTCTCGAGCATTAAGTACAAGCATAGGATTCACTCCAGAAAATTGTTTATGCAGTGTTCGAAACAAAGGCCGAATAGTCGGAACATCAATTACGACGAACCAAGCTACGTTTCGCGGGTCAGTTCAAGTACCGTAATCTCCGGTCGGGCACCGAGCCGGATGGGGAAGCCAGTTATGCCAATTCCGCGGTTCATGTAGAGTTGCTCGCCACCGCTGCCGTCGATTACCGGCCGCATAGCATGCTTATTTCCATACAAACCGCGGATGTAGGGTACCCCTATCAGGCTGCTGAGGTTGAGCCCGCGGTGGATGAAATCGAGCGACAACTGGCCACCGCCATGAATGTCTCCAGCCAGCGTCAAGTCGATACCCAGCTCGTGATCGCCGAAGGCATGCGGGTAGTGGATCAGCAAAATGTTTACCGTGTCAGGCATTATCAACGATTTGAGCTGCTGCAGTCGCCGGTCGCCCTCCATCTGCCGCTCGGCATCGGGTGCAAGATCGTTCCCGTGGTCTATCCCGATCAGATTAAGCATCTCGTCACCGAGCCGGATAGGTGCGCGCTCCTGACGCAGCATGCGGATACCCTGGGCGGCAAACAAGCGCGTGATGGAATCTTCAATCCCCACGTCCGCCTCATGGTTTCCCATGCATCCGAAAACTCCGTGAGGTGCTCGCAGGCCCGCCAGTACACGAACCACCTCACTCTGGGCTTCCGGGTCCCAACAAATGTAGTCCCCGGTCAACGCTATTAAATCTGGTTCTAGTCCGTTGGTGATGGCGACGCAGCGGCGAATGTAGTCCGCGGTGGTGAAGGGACCAAGATGAATATCGGAAAGCTGGGCGATGCGAAAGCCATCGAAGGCTTTGGGCAGGCGTGCCAACCGTACCCGCTGACGAACCACTTCGACGTTTTGCCGCTCGTAGAGAAGCCCGTAGCCGACAGCGAGGAAGGGAGTGGCGCTGACTAGCACCGCGGTCCGCTCCAGAAAGCGACGACGGCCGGGCGAAAGCAGGGCAGCTCCGGCATCAGCAGCCGAGGGCTGGTGCATAGCCGTGCGCGCTTTGCGGTAAACCCACCCAGCGGCGCGGGTCACCCGATCTGCCGCCCCAAAAGCAATCACTAGCAGAAACGCTAACACCGATCCCACGAGCCACCACCAGAATACGGCGTGGATAAGCATGCTGTGCGGCCGATAGTCGGCGGCACGGATTGTGTGACCGAGGCCCCACTCGGGGTAGCTGTAGATGAAGACAAACAAATAGACCAGGCCCGCGATGATCGTGAGCCAGAGGCGGCGGGGCTTATCGGGAATGAACCCCTCCCCAAGGTCGAGGATGCGGCCAATCCAGAAAATCTGGCTGGCGATAAAGATCAGGAGCAGAGCGAAGAGGGACAATCCGAAGAAATCGGCATGCGCGATCAGAAATGTGGCAAGAGCAATGATCAACAGCAAAATGATCGGGCGCCAATGAGCGATGACGCGGCGGCAGACTAGGAGAAAACTGCCGCCGATCTCGCCGATTCTAGATGTCCGCCACGCTGGAGTCACGTTCTGGTCAACTCCAATACCGTAATCTCCGGTCGGGCGCCGAGGCGGATGGGAGGGCCGGTGGTTCCGATGCCGCGGTTGACATACAGTTGGCTGCCGGGTTTTTCGTACCATCCGCTGACGTAGGGAGTCTCCGGGCGTACGAGGGTGAGGCTCGGGTGGACGAACGAAAGCGACAACTGGCCGCCGTGGCTGTGCCCGGCCAGCGTCAAGTCGATGCCTAACTCGGCGGCGCGATCAAAGCTGTTGGGATTGTGACTCAGAAGGATGTTGACCATGTCCGGCATCACCAGTTTTTCGTTCCCTTCGAGATACCGGTCAACCAGGTGCCCGTCATGATCTCTGGAGAATCTCCGTTGCTGATAGTCAACACCGATCAGGTTCAGCACTTCGCCGTGCGATTGAATGGGTACCCGCTCTTGACGCAGGATGCGGATCCCCACTGCGACAAAGAGTCGTGTGATGGAATCCTCGGTTTCAGTATAGATCTCATGGTTGCCGAGGCAGCCGAACACGCCGGATGGCGCACGAAGACCCGCTAGCGCTTGCACCACCTCTTCTTCTGCTTCGGGATCGTCAGTGAGGTAGTCGCCGGTCAGCACTACCAGGTCGGCTTTCAACCCCGCGGCGATTGTGATGCAATGGCGAATCTCGTCCGCGGTCATGAAGGGGCTGATGTGAAAGTCGGAAAGCTGCACGATACGAAAGCCCTCAAAGCCTTTGGGCAGGCGTGCGAGCGCAATGCGCGGGCGAGTGACTTCCACGTCGAGCCGCTCGTAGAGAAGGCCGTAGGCCGCGGCCACAAACGGCGCGGTGCTTACCGCGACGGCAGCCTGCTCGAGCAAACGGCGGCGGGCGGGCGAAGGCGGGTCAAGTGCTATCGCACCAGGCATGGGCGTGGCGGCGTGGCCTGCCGCAACCTTGCGCGCTTTGCCGTAAACCCACGCTGCGGCGCGCCCTGCTCGGTCTACCATCCAGAAAACCATCACCATGCCGAAGCCTACCCACGACCCCACAAACCACCACCAGAAAGGCGCTTCAAATAGAACGTGACGCAGCGTCAAGTGGGTCGAATCGCCCCGCGGGATTTTCCAGGGGCTGATGTAGAGGCCGATGTTGTAAGCGAAGAAGAAGAGACAGACAACACTCGCAATGGCCGTAAGCCAGGCGCGGCGCGATTTCCCGGGGATGAATCGCTCCCCAAGGTCGACGACGCGACCCACCCAGAAAATCTGGCTCACAATCAGCATCACGAAGAGGGCGAAGAAGAACAGGAAACCGAAAGGACCCACTTCACTCCAACAGGGGGTCAGCCACAAGGCTGCCAAAGGCAACCAATGAGAAAGTGATCAGTCGCTTGTGCGCCCTGAGGAACGTGATCATCCTTGCCATATTCGTGTCGGAAGAGTCCAGCGACTCGCTCATTATCGATTTCCCCACAAAACTGCCGGAGGTTACCGAAACTTCAGGTCCAAGTGGGTTCACTTTCCAGAGTGGCGGGAACCGTCATCGGAACTTGCCCACCATGTGCAGGAGCGGTTACCCGCACCACTTGCTCCCCTAGACGATTTGGTGCAGCCGCAATCCGCTTTCCGACGGCGGAGAGATCAAGACTTTCCTCGGCCACAGACGCACGGTGAGCCAATTGCGGGACTTTAGCTCGTGGGGTCTTCGAAGGAGGTTGGGAAAAGAACATTTCCGAGCACAGCAGGGCAATGTACACGGAAAGGCCAATTAGCGAGGCTCCCGCCGAGATGCAAGCCATGCCATAAACAAGGGCATCAAGAAAGGCCAGGGCCGTTTCCGGAAAAAAGCTCGGATAGTCCATGACTCACCCCTCTTCTTCACACCTTCCCTCAGCAACGATCACTAAGCAGTGGGTTGGAGACGTACCGTCGCTGGAACCATCTTGTCCAAGCTTGGTGTTCGTGCGGAGTACACGCTTCGCCGGTCTGCACTACCGATCCCCTAGCGTCATTGAGCCGTCTTGAGCATCGGCAAAAAGTTCTCCATTACCCAAATTTCACTCTTGGCCCGGCCTGCGGCAAAAGCGAGGTGACGACCGGTCGGGTCAAACGAGAGGCTGTGGGCAGAATTCATCGCTACCCCTAATGCGTGAGGTTCTCCGCCGTGCGAAGAGATGGCAAGCGTTTGGGTTTCCCGTCCGTGTGGGAAGTACCCGCCCAGCAACTCCTGGCTGTTAACCGCCCTTCCAAAGACGATGTAGCGCGAATCGGGGGACCAACTCAGCGAGTCTCCGACGATCTGTTCCGGCTCCTTCGCCCGAACCAGTTCGCTGGCTTCGCCGCCAGCTACGGGCAACAATTTCAGGGCTGAGGATCGCGCTTGCTTCTCTACCAGCGTAAGGGCCACCTGCTGACCATTGGGCGAGAGAGCGATATCGTCTATCGTCAGGCCGGCAGCAGGCTGGAAGAGTGCTTTCTCCTGGCCGGTCGCCAGATCGCGGATGACAACAGTTGCAATGGTCGTGCCAGTCTCTGAATGTTGGGAGAGGTAGAGCAGTCTCTTGCCATCGGGGAACCAGGCAGGGACATCAAGCTCCCTGTCGCCCCACATCACCGTGGGCGTGACCTCACCGGTTTGCGCGTCCACGAGGAAGAGGCCGTGCTGGATTTTGTTGTCTTTGCCTGAGACGAGAATCGAACGCCCATCGGGGGACCATCGTATTGGTCCCCAGGTAAAACTAAGCTTGGGCGGAAGGTCGCGTTCCTCGCGCGTCTTAAGCGAGCGAATCGTGATTATCTCCGGGCGGTGTCCGATCAGGCCTGGTCCGCGGCTGGAGATGTAGGCAAGGAACTGGCCGTCGGGAGACCACGCGGGCGAAAAATTCGAGCCGATAAATCTCTGGGCGGTTTTCTGCGGTTGAGTCACCACCTTGCCGGTCGCCGGATCGAAGTCAGCGGTGTAGACATCGCTGGTGCCGATCACAAGCCCGTAGTAGAAGGAACCCGTGCGCGTGAACCCTATTGGTTGTGCCTGCCCAATGTCTTGTTTTACCAATTCCGGTGCGCCTTGCGGCTTCCCGTCCAACACACGCAGGAGCCAGACACTCATTGTCCCGGAGCGATCGCTGGCAAACAGGATGTGGTTGCCGTCCGGCGTCCAGCCGAGTAGCTGATCATCAGCGGGGTGCTCGACCAGACGGATTTCGCGACTCCCATCGGAGCTGAGCAAGAAAATGTCGCGGTTCGCAGAGTCCGGTTGTGGCGTCGCATCGTAGGCGATATAACGCCCATCCGGGGAAAACCGAATTGTTAACGAAGACCACTCGAGGGTCTTTAGAACGCGCGCTGAGCCGTCCGCTGCCGAAATCACGGCGATTTGATTGGCTCCGCCCTCATTATAGAGGTGCGTCAGGATGTACTTTCCGTCCGGGGACCAATCGGCGGGAAAGGGATACAATCCTTTCTTCGCATAGAGAACGCGAGGCGCGGAGCCATCCCAGCGCACAACACGTAGATCCGGCCCATCCCTACCACCAAACCAGTTGTATGCGACTTCCTTGCCATTGGGCGAAATAGTGGAAAAGAAAGCGTATTCGCTGGATTCGGTGGAACTCTTATGCGTCAGGTGACGGATCTTTCCTGTGGCAAGTTCGCGGACAGCAAGGTCTCCAGTACTCATGTCTACACAGGAAATATACCGACCATCCGGCGAGAGGCTACCACCGATGTACTCGCCAGGCTCGGTCCACACGCGCCGGGTCACCATCTCGGAGCTGCCGGAAGGAACGTTACTAGAAATTGCCGCCAAGCGTTTGCGGGCTTGCGCGGCCAGCGCGTTTTGGTCGGCATAGTCGTGCAGGAGGCGCTCGTAAGCTTTTCTGGCTTCCGGATTGCCGAGCTTTTCGTAGCACTGGCCCATCTCTAGCAAGGCCTTTGCCGCGACGGTCCGATTGCCGGCGTGTTCTTGCACAATGCGCTTGTAGAGCTGGATCGCCTGTTCCAGTTGGCCTTCCACCAATTGCTTTTGGTGGGCGGCCTGGATCAGTACTTCCGCCTGGTCGTCTTTCTGCGGCGTGGCAGAGGAAACCGTCAGCAGCCCGGCCAAGATCATCAATGCTAGAAACCGGCCTGCGTATCTGTTTTTCATAATCTTTCCTTTTACCGGTTGTCGCTGTTGCCGATCATGTCCGTGTTCCACGTGGAGACCTCCGTCGAAGCTCACCTGGCTGGGTTTGTACAGGTACTTTTTGCTTGCGGCGGATGCCCAACGAACAAAAGGATGGCTCCGACAACTGTGCAAATGATCGATGGTTTCATGAAGATCAACTCCTTATCTTGATACAAATCCCTGCGTACCTGCCTAAAGCGTCAACCCGGGCAGAAGAGGGCCACCCGCCGTGCCGCACGGTTCTTCGGTTACGGCAGCACGACGATTTCTCCCACCATTCCCAACTCATCGTGCAGCACGCATATATACCGATAAACGCCGGGTTGAGTGAAGGTCACGCGGAAGCGGGTTGCGCTCAGCGGGGCCTGGGGCAGTCCAATACGATCTTGCGGTGACTCGCTAATAAATCCGGAGTGTACGGTGTCAGAGGGAGAGCTGATGATGGCGTGGCGGGCGCCATCAGCATCCGTTGTGACATTGGCGGAAGGCGGAATCTGGTTAAGAGGAGCGGGCTCAGGGCCAAAGGTGATGGTATGGTTGGTCACTGCTTCTGCGGTCGTCCACTCCACGGTCTCGCCGACGTGGATTACTTTCGTCGCATCCATGAAGCGCATGACCGATACCGTTTGAGTTCCTCCGCCGTTACCCATGATGTGACCCACTCCGGCGGTAATATCGTTCGAGTCGGGGTGGTTGTGCGCGGATGCGATAGCATCGGAGAGCAGATTGGCGCGCTGCAGGACGGCTTGTTGATCGTAAAAGGCCTGATCATGGGGCAATGGCGTCAACGACGCCAGCACATGGATGGTGGCCGTCATATTGGGGTGAGCCAGGCAGACCAACTTGAAATTACCGCCAACCGGGAAAACTACGGTGTAGGTTTTTCCATCTTCACTTGTGAGGATCCCGCTGTTCACACACGCGGTGCCGTCATAAACCGAGAAATCGGGCGTTCTACCGTCTGGCGGCCCACCACCGGCGCACCCTGTGAAGCGGTTCGGGCGCATCTGCCCTGAGGTCAGGAAAGTGACGGTGTGAACCTCATTGGACGGAAACGCCCAGGTGATGCTGTCGCCAGAGTGAATCCATATCTCGTTGGGCAAGAAAGCAAGTGCTTGATGTGCTCTATTGCCGTTCTGTGCGCCGACTTGCAGTTGCCACGTATCGGCGTGAACTGCTTGGCAAAAAACGATTGCGGCATTGAACAATACCAACCACGTTAGTCTTGGTCGCATATCGATCTCCTTCTCTTTTTATATCGAGATCCTCGACGGTGGCGTTGCCTCGACAACAAAGGGCGACGCACAAATGAACGTGCCGACCACCAGAATTGTTGCGATGTAGATCAGCCTCATATGCCCTCCACGCAAGTCACAAGTAAATCGCCAACGTGTGAAAGCCGTGACCCGAGTCAAATGACCGGACAGTGATGTCGCAGTGAAAAAGCGGTGATATGACTTGGCGAGGCCGGGGCGGGAAGCGCAGCTCCCGGCGGAGCCAAATACGCTACAACGCTTTTTGACATGCGAGTTCCGGACATACGTTCCTCCCAAGTCATGCTAATTAGCGCATGTCTCATTGCGATGAGGTCTGTGTCAGGATCTCGCAAAGATTGTGTCAAGGCAGCGGGAGCGTTTGGGTCAGCCGTCGAAGCGGTAACCCATCCCGCGCACGCTGACTAGGAACTGTGGCTCGCTCGCTTTGGATTCGATCTTCTTTCGCAAGTTGGTGATATGGGTATCCACTGCGCGGTCCGTAACAAAGGTCCCCCTGCCCCACACTGCTTCCAACAACTTATCGCGGTTGAGCGTATGACCGCGATGCCGGATGAAAGTAGCCAAAAGTTTAAATTCAATCGGGGTCACCTCTACGGGTTTCCCGGCTCGGCGCAGCTCGCACCGAGCGAAGTCCACTTCCATGTCGTCGAACCGGTAAATCTCCGGCATTTCTCCCGCAGACCGGCGCAGTGCTGCCTTGACCCGAGCACGCAGCTCGCGCGGGCTGAAAGGCTTCGTGACATAGTCGTCGGCCCCCAGCTCCAAGCCCAGCACCTTGTCAGATTCCTGTGTTCTTGCTGTAAGCAGGATGACGGGTGTGCGCAGGCCGGCACGGCGCAACTCGCGGCACACTTCGAAGCCATCCTTATGAGGAAGCATCACATCGAGAATGATTAGGTCAAACGACCGCTCACGCGCCTGCTGGCTTGCCGCCTCGCCGTCAAGAACGACTTCAACTTCATACCCTTCCAGCTTCAGGTCGTCCGCAAGCCCCAAGGCAAGAGTCGGCTCATCTTCTACCACCAAAATGCGAGCCATATTCAGTCCTTTGCGCTCGGGAGAAGGATAGTAAACGTGCTGCCGACACCGGGCTCACTGTCGACATGCACTTGCCCGCCGTGGGCTGCAACAATATGCTCAACCATCGTCAAGCCGAGGCCCGTACCTTTGGCTCCGGCAAGGTCAGCACTGGCGGCCCGAACGAATTTCTTGAATACCCTCTTCTGCTCATGTGAGGCAATCCCCAGCCCTTTATCGCTGACGCTGATTGCTACCCACCCATTCTCGCAGGTGGCCTTCGCCCACACTGTCTTGTTCTGTGGTGAGTATTTCACTGCATTGTCAAGCAGATTCCAAAGCGCACGGGCGAGGGCCTCGCGGTCTGCTTGCACGAGAGTCGCATGAGGATGCTCCGCAACATCCACCTTGTAGCCTCGTCCCCGAGCTTCTTGGGCAAAGTCTTCCACCACTCCCATGAAGAACGACCCCATCTCAACCAACTCAAAGCGATATTGCTGCACACCGGCTTGCATCCTTCCAAAGTCAAGCAGGGTTTCGACCAGGCGATACAGCCGCTCGCTTGCGCGGCGAAGGCCGTCATAGTACTCCTCCCGACGGGCCTCGCTTGGAACTCGGCCATCAGTCAGCATTTCACTCAGCTGACAAAGCGAGGCCAGTGGGGTCCGAAATTCGTGCGAGACAGCCGAAACGAAATCGGACTGGAGACGCGCGACTTCTAACTCGCGTGTCACCGCCCGTGCGATAAAGTAACTGCCCACCAATACGAATACGAACAACAAAGTGAACGCCAACAAGAGCAGCCAGCGCCGATTCCTTTCCTGAGTCAACTCCGCCTGCGGATCCCGGCCAACCACCCGCAACGTCCACGGCAGTTGTGTCTCCGCCGAACTCCGCGTTGCCTGCTGACCTGATGTTGCAGAGAATTGAGCTAGAACTGGATGACCCTCGGCATCAGTCAGTGCCAGGCGGACACTCTGGCGATCCATCACGGGTCGCAAGACTGAAAGCCACTGCTGCTCCAAATAATGTTCTCCGGCGACCAGCGCTACCAAGCGATCGGAACTTGTCTGCCAAACGAGAAGCACGGGGCGGCCAAGGATCCAAACGCTCCGGTGCCCAGCGGCAATATCTTCGCCCCGGCGAATGCGCCGCCATGTTTCCCATAGTAGCTCCACGGCTGTGGCCGTCGGGACCTCATCCTGCTCGTGCACCTGAACCTCAGCATCAGGCGTATACCAACGGCTCGCCTCTTGCGTATAGAAGCGGTAAGCGCCCCGGTCGAGTTTCCATCGGCCATTGTGTAAGTCGGCATAGAGCAGTCCGGCCTCCCGTTTCACCTCTGTCGTACGTTTCAGTTCATTAAGGAGGGTGCAGCGGGCGTGGCGGGCGAGGAGTTCGACAGGCAGTCCTCCAACGGGAGTAGCTCCCATTTGATCGAGCTCGCCATAAATGTCTAGGGCCGCTCTGGACTGTTGTGCTTTGCGAAGATTGCGACCGAGGCGAAGGAGCGCTCCAGCACGGATTGCCGGGTCCTTCGACTGGGACAATTCACGAAAAACTGCAATGGCTTTGGCAAAGTCCTTCTGTTGGAACTCTGCAACTTCACCGGCTTCAAACATACTCGCCGGCAGCTCAATCGCGGTGGGCAGGAAGGGGTAGTAGAGCAAGGCGGCACGGGGATAAGCATCAACGGCTTGGGGGCGAAAAACGACAATGAGCGCAGTCCCAGCACCCTGGCTAGAAAGCTCTGATGCTCGGGCGGCCAGATCGGAGTCCGATAGACTCAAAAGGTTGGTGAATTGGTCCCTGCTTTCCGAGAACTTGTGCAGTAGCGACGCTGCGATCAAGTCCGCCGCGTTGTCAAGCCGCTCCTGGATCCGCTGACTTTCTAGGGCGCGGTCCTGTTTCAGTAACCGCCAGCCTAGCCAACTCAAGCTAGCCGCCAGGACCAACATGATCGCCAAGAACAGCGTCAGAAGGTAACGCGGCGACCGGAACCACAGATTGAGCGACATTGCATTGGCTCGGGAAGGACTTGCGCCATTCTAGCCCTGAACGTCAACCCTCGATTGAGATTCCGTCAGGGTTGCGTTAAATCTGAAGGCAGCTTGCTGGTCAGTGAAATGACATCCCCCCGGCCCACTGGCCTGTACCCAAGAGCGCCTTTTGCTGTGTTCTTAAGACCCGAATACCGATAAGGCTCATTGTCTCTCGTTCCGACAGAAGAATGGAAATCCACAATTGTTTGCGGTGTCAAAGCTTTTTTGAAAACGGAGTATTTATGAGATGGGTTGTAGTCTCTTTGCTAAGTCTGGTAGTACGTATACCGACTGGAGCATGTTTATCCGCATCGGCGTATCTTCGAGATGGCCAGATTCAAGTTTCGGCAGGGTGAAACGCTCCTATTCTGACCGCGTCTGCCCAGACTTCGTAGGAGCATGTCCAGTTATTCTTATATTGCGATATTTCGGTCTCTCTTGCTTAACAAAGCTCGGAGGGAATCGCTTCCACTTCTTCACGATGGCGACTGGCACGAAGAAGATAATCGGGAAGACTCGATAGGCGGTCTTCCACATGTCAGGGCAGCGGCTTGGTTGCAATCCCGATGCTAGAATTCCCGCATGAAGTGGCTTGCCGACAACTACAAGTGGCTCTTTGATGGAATCGGCGTACTGGTCATCATCGTCGTTGTGGGCTACCTGCTGCGTCGATTCATGCGTGCCGCTGAACCTGCATACCATTTGGAGCAACCTCGCCAAGAAAAAACAGATAGCAGGGCCGAATTAAGGACGGAAGTCTCTCAACCAGAAAGATTCAATCCAAATATTCGGATGACAGGTGCTGGTGTTGCATCTGTGTCTGAGCGTGGACATGGAGTGTGGAAAGAAGACGTGCAGGGTACTGAACAAGCCATTCTCATTCAGTTCACCAACGAAGCCAGACCGGGGATTCCAAACGTCAGGGGACTCGTTAAGGCGGCATTAGTCTACAAGAATGAAGATGAAGTTCTAAGAATTGTAGGCAGTTGGCTCGACGCAGGCGGCGACCACACGGAGTTTCAGGTTGATGAATCGCACAAACTCGTGGTGGGAATTCAATATGCTCAGATGTTTACCGTGATTGGAAGACGCCATGTCTACGAACAGGGTCGCTTCACTATTGAAATTGAACCGCATGACCTTCCGGTTTTCCAAACTGTCCGTGTAAAGTTGACTAACGCCAACACCGGAGATTTCCTGTATGAAGGTGAATTTCGGGTGACCCTGAACCCTCTGGGAATTGTCGCCGAAGATTTATAGGTAGTCCCCGCGAGGCCCACTACACGCCTGACGCTCAATCCTTCCCGAACACGTTATCAATCTTCCGCATGATACGCTCAGCCCACTGCACAGCCGCCGCAACCATGGTCGATCACTTCCTGCGATGTTAGCACCTCAACTCCGGCAAGCTCTGCTTCGCGTCAGTCGAGTTGATGCCGCGAAGGAAGTGGCCCAAAGTCCGCTGCCCAAATCCTGCTCCCGTCAAATCCATCGGCGCCTGTCACAGTCACCCCGATCTGAAAAGTCCCATCACCTCGGCCCAGCAGAGTCTGTGCCCCTCCCGTGTCAATGACGCCCAAGTCTGGCTGCGCATCTTTGTACCCTTATGCTTCAAGACGAGAACGGGGAGGCCGTTCTCGTATAGCGGCCGTTTCATTGTGCGTGTCCCTGAAGACGGTTTGCATCGACAGTCAACACTGAACCGAGACTTACCCCATTGGCCAACACCGTCTCGAAAATTGCGCGAATCTGTTTTCCGTTATTGACGAGTACACCGTCGATCGTCGATGTGCGCACCAAGCTGCCGGAGCTGTCGTAAACGTTCGCAACCAGAAGGATCGTGCAGTCGCGATTGACCGTAAGTGTTCCCGTGATAGTCTCGTGGGCAAAGGCGCCGCCCACACTTCTGTCTTGGCTTCCCGACACGTCCCCGTTCAGCTGGAACGTGATGGAACCCACGGCGGCTACGGGCACAGGCCCACTGGGCAGGATGAGAGTTCCAGTGGTTGTGAAGCCGAAAGTGCCGGCTGCTGTGGCGCTGGTGCATGCGGCATGAAGACAGGCCTATCGCTGCGAAGACTCTTGCTGGTTTCATGATTTCCTCCATTCCTGGGCGCTGCTACTGCTAGGTGCGGCGCCTCAAGGCTTGATTTCTACCTGTTGCTTGCAGCCAAAGTCGTGAGGAAGAAGTGAAATTGCGGTGAAGTTTCGGCGAGGCCACTGCGGCAATTAGACGTGGCTCTGCTGCGATCAGGTATAAAATGCCGCTACTTAGGTTTACTGGAGGGGGTCGTGAACAACGACTTCCGAGTAGGGCCTTGGCTGGTTCAGCCCAGTCTCAACACCATCTCCCAGAACGGTACGTCCACGCGCTTGGAGTCGAAGGTGATGGAGGTGCTGGTCTGCCTCTCCCATCGCGCGGGCGAGGCCACTCCCAAAGAAGAGCTGTTGCAGACAGTTTGGCCGGACACGTTCGTCTCCGATGATGTTCTCAAACGCTCGATTTCCGAACTGCGCCGCGTCTTTGAGGACGATGCCCACCAATCGAGAATTATCGAGACCATCCCTAAGAGAGGTTACCGACTGATCGCGCCGGTGGAGCGGGTTATCGGCTCTGCCCAAGCCCCCAACTCTCCAGTAAGCGTTGCCGGTCGCGACAATGGAACCCGAACGGTACATCGTCGGAGCGTCTGGAGATTCCTAGCGGTATCTGTAGGCTGTCTGCTGCTGGCCTTCGGCTTCATGCTTAATCTCAACGTAGGGGGACTCCGCGATCGGTTGCTGGGGAACAAGAATCCGAGCATCCACTCGATCGCTGTATTGCCCCTGCAAAACCTCTCGGACGATCCGAAACAGGAGTATTTTGCCGAGGGCGTCACCGATGCTCTCATCACTGATCTGGCGCAAATCAGTGCCTTGAAAGTCGTCTCCCGGACGACGGTAATGCGCTATGGCCGCCCGGACAAAGCTTTGCCACAAATTGCCCGCGAACTCAACGTAGATGGAATCGTGGAAGGGACGGTTCAGCGCTCAGGGGATCGAGTGCGGATTACCGCACAGCTCGTCTACGCGCCTGCCGACCGGCATCTTTGGGCGAAGAGCTTCGAGCGCGATGTGCAAGACGTGCTGGACCTGCAGAGCACCGTGGCCAGCGAGATTGCCCATGAAATACAGGTGAAGGTCACACCAGAAGAACAAGCCAACCTGAGAAACGTTCGGCCGTTGAACCCGAAAGTGCTGGACGCATACGTGGAGGCCCGCTTCCACCTCGATCAAGCTGGCAAGCTTGAATACTACAAAGGCAAGCGCGAACAGCAAAAGGACGAATTCCGCAAGGCGGTCTCCTACCTCGACCGCGCCATTCAGCAGGATCCGGATTATATACCGGCTTACGTTGGATATTTCGATGCCCTTAATGCGGAGCATACTTCCCAGATCGAGGTTTGGTCGAAAGCCAAGACCGCTCTTGCGAAAGCCCTGGAACTGGAGGAGAGCAACGAGGTAGCGCGTTCGGCGTGCGCCAGGATGTTGATGCAATTCGAATACGATTGGCCCGGCGCTGAAAGAGAATACAACCGTTCCGTGGAACTCAGCCCAAACTCAGGCGACGCGCACTTCCAATACTCGGAGTACCTGAGGAACGCAGGACAGAAGACAAAGGCCGACAAGGAATTTGAGATTGCCCAAGCGCTCAATCCGGCTCATGACTACCTTGCGGACGCAGCCACCAAGGTTGAGCGCGCCCGAACCTTGGAGCAACAACGACAGGCACTTGAGGAGCAAGCACCCAACGATCCATTCAGCCTCGCTGTATTGGGGAAAAACTATGCCCTGGCTGGCAGGTTCAAGGAATCGGTCGAAATGTGGGAGCGGTGCCTCACATTGTTTGGTTGGGACGATTTCGTTAACGTTCTCAAGCGTGCCGACGCGAGAGATGGTCCTGAATTTGCGCTTGAAGAGTGGATGAGAGCGGGCGAAGAATACTCAAGAACACACAACGACTGGAGCGTCGTTCCAATGGCGTTCACCTACACCAGTCTAGGGAACAAAGACCGCGCCTTCGCCTGGCTGGATAAAGCAGTCGAACAGCGGAGCTGGATAATCATTTACCTCAAACGCGATAGCGTGTGGGACCCGCTCCGCTCCGATCCCAGGTTTACTTCTTTGTTGCGACGGGTGGGGTTGCCGCAGTGAAGATTGACACTTAGCAACCTGATGACGACGCACCTGTAACGTGCTCCTTCGTGGACGTGTCCTTCGTGGTAATAAATAAGGCTTCGGGCTCTGACCCGAGCCCGCTCGCTTTATGGCGAACGGCTCGATTGGCGCGCCTCGATTCCTGATTTTTTTCCCAACATCCCCCGCCAGCAGCCTCCCACCCTCGTCCCTGAAATCAGGCGGCGAGCCCGCTGGGAGTGCCACCGATTTGTCATGATTTCGGGCGAACGTGGCAAGCAACGAACGACGGAGAAGCGGGCTCAGAGAAATGCGGCCACCACTGCGGAAGCACTAGGTTGTTACTAATGTCATCTTTGGAACCCACACAAGTCAGGTACCCTGAGACAAGGATGGTGTTCCGCGCCTCAGGTTACAGATGGCCATCGAAGCAATTCCGGCGGGTGATTTCGTTCTTGCACACAACTGGCCCGCCGTCGTGCGGAGCGACGCAAGTCGGCGGCTCATTGCCATGGTCGGCCGAGTGGCCGCAACTTCCGCCGCAGTACTGATTGAAGGCGAAACCGGTAGTGGCAAAGAGTTGGTGGCCCGTGCGATCCATCAATTCTCGTTGCGCAAGCACAAACCCTGGATTGACGTGAACTGTAGCGCGTTGCCCGAACATTTGCTGGAAAGCGAGTTGTTCGGGTACGAAAAGGGCGCTTTCAGCGGCGCGGATACTTCAAAACCCGGAATGTTCGAGCTGGCAGACAACGGCACGCTTTTCCTGGATGAAATCGGTGAACTCGATCCCAAGATCCAGGCTAAGCTGCTGCGCGTCTTGGATGGAGCGCCTTATTATCGCCTGGGGGGAACTCGAAAGATCAGTGTAGATGTGCGCATCGTTGCCGCCACAAATCGCAACTTGGAAGCCGCAGTTCGCCAAGGAAGCTTTCGCAAAGATCTCTTCTATCGACTTGGACAGATCCAATTACGGGTGCCACCACTTCGAGAGCGTCCAGAAGATATCGCGGGCATCGCCGAGAAGGTACTTGAGGAATATCGTCCCGGAGCGCGCTTTGATCAGGAAGCGCTGAAGGCACTGTGTGGGTATAACTGGCCAGGCAATGTTCGTGAACTGAAAAACGCAGTCATGGCCCTAGCTACTCTAGGCGATTGCGGGGCACAAATCGGGCTTACTGACTTGCCAGAACAGATTACCAGAGCTGAGTCAAAGCCCTCAAATGAGGAAGACGCGAATGTGCCGCTCGGCGACTTAGATTCCATGGAACGGGTGATGATCGAACAGTCCTTGCAGGCGTGTGAAGGCGATCAGGATCAGGCCGCGGACCGCCTTGGGATCTCACGTCGTACGTTGATCCGTAAGCTGAAGCTTTACAGGTTAGAGGAAAGCTGTCGCTCCGCCAGCTTAGGGACTCTAGGAAACCAGCAGCAGCGCTACTTCCGGGCGGCACTTGACCGTATAGTAACTCTTCGTTCCAGCAATGGATATGAAGCCAAGGCACGCAGCGTGAACGTCAGCTTGAGCGGAATCGGATTGCAGGACGTGGCGGAACCTTTTCGATGTGGCGGTTTAGTCGACTTGTGGTTTCCTTTGGAAGAGGGCATGACGTCGATTGAAGCGAAGGGAAAAATGACTTGGGCCGATGCTCAGGGACATATGGGTATTCGCTTCGTCAGCATGTCCACAGACACGCAGCGCCGCCTGAAGAGCTGGTTGGAAGCGCGCCGTCAGGAAGAAGGCTGGGCACATTCAGAGTAAGTCTGATTGAGACTTGGGATGACGAACGGGTGCTCTTAGCCGTTCATCCAACCCTCTAGTTACGCGTTGCACTCCTAGCTTCCCCAGAGCACGCTCGCTGCCGCCGAAATCGCCGAGCCAGCCAGCAGCAGTATCGACCCGCCAATGCGAAGCAGCCATTTGGTCTCAACGCAGAGCCTGCGTCGGCGGCACTGCGTCAGCACGACTTTGATATGTTTCGATATCATGTAGCTCCTCAGTTTTCACCGTCGATTGTCGCTGTCATTGACTGGGTTAAATCGGTACCTGAGCCCCACAGTGCAGAAGACCCCCACAGCGCACTGAAACCTGCGGTGCCGCTGCTTCCCCATAAAGCCGAAGAACCCCATAACGCGGAACTGCCCCACAGCGCTGAACTACCCCAGAGCGCGGAGCTTCCCCAAAGGGCAGACTGGCTAGCCATAAACTGATTAGCGCCCCATACGGCCGACGCACCCCACATTGCCGAGCTGCCCCAAAGAGCTGAGTTACTGCTGATGATGTATACATCTCCTGATGCAGCATCGAAATACGCTGTGGGAGAAACAGCAATACCGGTTGTGGCGGGCGCCAAATCAGTACTGGAGAGCGCCGCTTGAACATCCAGGTAGCCCGCGCCGACGGTAAAAACGTCTGACTGGATCACAAATGTTTGACCGGAAGCCACCACCGTAGAAGTCGGCGGCAGGTTCTTCCACGCCGTCTTCATCAATAACGCCTTCACTTGATCTGGGGTCAAGTTCGGGTTCTTTTGAACTAGCATGGCCGCAGCGCCGCTTACCATGGGAGCGGCCATGCTGGTGCCGCTCAAGACGTAGTACTTGTCCGAAAGCGAAGTGTCGGTCGTGGTAGTGTAATAATTCTTGTACGGTCGGTTTCCAGGATTGGCTTTGATCAATGTTCCGGCTGATTGCTGAAGAGAGACAATGCGATTGCCGGGTGCCACGAGATCAGGCTTCAAGATGTGATCGATTGCCGTCGGGCCTTTGGAACTATAGCTCGCCATTACGTCATCGCCGCGATTGGGAGTGTTCTTAACGTTAATGGCACCTACGGTGATCACATAGGGATCATTTCCCGGGGCAGTAATGGTTCCGTAACCGTTGGTGCCCATGGAATCGTCCCGTCCGTAATTACCAGCCGCCACCACGACCACGATTCCAGCGTTCCAGGCTCTCTCCACTGCCTGACAGAGCGGATCAAGTGTATAGCTCTCGTATATGGGCCGCCCCAATGAAAGGTTCATCACCCGAATGTTGTAGGTACTCTTCAGCTGTATGGCTTTATCAATTGCTTTGATTACGCTTGCGTCGGTACCCTGTCCATTCTTATCCAGTGCATGAAAGTTTATGATCGAAGCATTGGAAACCATGCCGCGGATAAGCACGTCGCAGTTCGAGCAAATGCTGTTCTTACCATTCCCAGCGATAATGCCGGCCACGTGCGTGCCATGCCCATAGGCATCGTCTGCACCACCCCCGAGCGAGTCATAGTTATAGACGATTCGATCGTGCCCCGCTGCATCTTTCAAGTCTTCCATGCCATGAACACCGCTATCGATTACGGCAACCCCGATCCCGGTGCCGTCTAAGCCGAGACTCCATGCGTAGGGCGCAATCACCGCAGCTGTGGCGTTGTTCAGATGGCTTTGCACCGGTCGGTTCGGCGAGATAAAGGCCACCTCTGGATCCTTGGCTAGTTCCACCAGCTTATCGGCCCGAACACCGACATGTAGAGATTTGATCAGCGAGAGATCCGTCTTTACGACGCCGCCGTGTCCGGCGATCTTCGCAGCGTGCGCAGCACCTGGGACGTGCTTGAACTGGATGATTACATCCACCACACCGGGGCTGCTGGTATTTGTGTCTTGGGAGATCTTCGGGTTCTTAGCATTGGCCAAAAGCGCCACAGCAAGAACAAACCCCGCACTGAACAACTTCCGCATTGAGTCCTCCGAAAACGAACGGCAGCAGACGTAGTGCAGCGCAGGTTCCAAAAGGGATTTTCGCAACTACTTGAAAACGTGGCGAGAAGGTGGTGCTCATACAGAAGAAGAATTGACAACTTGTCACGAGAGTATTCGTCGGGACAATTTGTCCCCAAAGTTCGTTAGTGCCGGACAAAGCCCATCTCTACGGCACAATTTGTCATGCCCATTGCTGCAGAAACGCTACCGAACCACTGTGGAGGTGAACACGGCGCGCATTGGACCCTCACAAATAACTGATTCAAATAGCCTGCACGAAAGTAACGAAAAGCCTCTTTCTGGAAGTTCGTGTGCCAAGAAGAAAGAGGAGAATACCGCCAAAGATGCCACTCTGCCCAAAAGCCAAACTCTTCATTTCAATGGTTGCACTATTGGCTGCCGGCTGCTTCGTTCTAGCAGCCGTGAATTGGCAATCTAAGGACCCACTGCATTTTCTGTCCTATCTCGCAGTTGCCATGCTGGCTTCCGCTCTAAAGATCACCTTACCTGGGATCGACGGCACGATGTCGGTGAACTTTCTGTTCATCCTGCTGGGGCTAATGGAGATGTCGTTGGGTGAAACGCTGCTGCTTGGCAGCATCGCGGTACTCGTGCAGTGCTATTGGAAAGCTACGAAGCGGCCTCAGTTAGTTCACATCATCTTCAACATTTCCCAGCTGACAATTGCAACCTCGGCGGCGTATGGCATTTACCACCTCGGCCTCATCGGGATTTTACGCGAGAAACAGGCGCTGGCCCTGATGATCTCAGCCATTACTTATTTTCTGTTTAATACGATCGCGATGTCGCTAGTGATTTCATTCACCGAGCACAAGCCAGTGCGGCGTGTCTGGGAAGAATGCTACTTCTGGTCATTTCCCTACTATTTGGTGGGCGCTGGCATCGCGGAGACTGTTGGCCTGCTGGACAAGACAATGGGATGGCAGACGTCTCTTCTGGTCATGCCAGCAGTGTACGTTATTTATCGCTCCTACAACCTTTACCTTGGCAAACTCGAAACAGAGAAAAAGCATGTGGAACAAATGGCAGGCCTGCACTTGCGCACGATTGAAGCCCTGGCGCTCGCCATCGAAGCGAAAGACAATACTACCCACGACCACCTGCAACGGGTGCGAGTGTATGCCATTGAGCTGGCAAATGACTTGAGAGTAACTCAAGAAGAAAAGGAAGCCTTGCGAGCTGCCGCTCTCCTGCATGATATTGGCAAGCTCGCTGTTCCCGAACACATTATCTCGAAGCCCGGTAAGTTGACGCCAGAGGAGTTCGAGAAGATGAAGATCCACCCAATCATCGGAGCCGAGATTCTTGATCAAGTCGAGTTCCCCTGTCCGGTAGTTCCGATCGTCCGCTCTCATCATGAGAAGTGGGACGGCAGCGGTTACCCCGATGGATTAAAGGGTGAACAGATTCCCATTGGTGCACGCATACTTTCCGCCGTTGATTGCCTCGACGCATTGGCCTCTGACCGGCAATATCGACGCGCATTACCACTGGACGAGGCTATGGCGAGGGTCGTCGCTGAAGCGGGAAAGGCATTCGATCCTGAGGTCGTAAGCGTCCTCCAGCGGCGCTATATCGAGCTGGAAAAGATGGCTACTGAGCAAAGTCGAGAAAAAAGGGCAAAGCTCTCGACAAATGTCAGAGTCAAACGCGGGGCTGCCCCTGCAGCCGGCTTTGCGACTGGGGACAGCCATACCGAGAAACCTTCAAGTGAACAAGATTTTCTTTCCTCTATTGCAGCGGCGCGGCAGGAAGGGCAAACACTTTTCGAGTTAACACATGAGCTTGGCAAATCCTTGAGTCTTGAAGAAACTCTTTCGATACTCTCCACCAGACTTAAGAAGATGGTGCGCTACGATTCCGTGGCAATCCGTATTGTCCGTGACGGCTCACTGCACCCCGATTTTGTCAGTGGGGACGATTCAGGCCTGTTCTCGTCCGCGCGAATACCGCTGGGAATCGGGCTTTCAGGTTGGGTGGCACAGAATCGAAAGGCCATTCTGAATGGCGATCCTTCCGTCGAGCCCGGCTACGAAAAAATTCCAACACGGCTCAGCCCGTTCCGTTCGGCACTCGCCGTGCCTTTGGAGGGTGCTTCCGGAGTCTTAGGCGTGCTTACACTGTACTCCGCTGCCTCCGACGCATTTACCTCTGATCACCTTCGCATCGTGTTGGCCATCAGTTCGAAGCTGGGCGTAGTGATCGAGAACACAATTAAATATCGCGTGGCGGAAACTTCGGCCAGCAGCGATTCTCTCACGGGCTTACTAAACTCCCGGTCGCTCTTCCTGCAGCTGGACAAAGAGGTAGGACGTTGCCGTAGGGAAGCGGCACCGCTGGCGCTTTTGGTATGCGATTTAGATTCTTTCAAAAGGGTTAATGACCGATTCGGCCACATCGAGGGGAACAACTTGTTGCGGGCATTTGCTGACGAACTGAAACAAGCATGCCGCGAGTACGACTGCGTAGCGCGAATGGGTGGTGACGAGTTCGTGGTGCTCGCGCCTGGTCTCTCTCAAGAGACTGCAGGCGAGGTTATGACCCGAATCGCTGCTAGTGCGATGAGCGCTGGGATGAAAGTTTGTAAAGAAGAGACAGTATCAGTGAGTGTTGGATGTGCGTTTTATCCCAGCGATGGGCAAAATGCTGAGGAGTTGCTAACAGAAGCTGACCGCCGTATGTATCTAGTCAAACAGCAACATCACCAGATTGCGGAAAGCTCGGAGCGCATGCTGCAAGAGGCCGTACATGTCTAGGAGCACTAAGAACGTTTTGCGCGGCTGTGTATTGCGCTCACTGACGATAGTGGGCTTCGTGTTCCTTTCCGGAATTCTTTGTGCAACGTTGGTGCGCTTTGCACCTGGATTCAGTGTTGATGAACGCGAATTGGATGCCCGCCTGAGCAGCGATAGCCTGCGAGCGCTCCGTTCACAGCACGATGACGAGCGGAATGTCGCAGTTTTCTATGGAAGGTATATGGCAGGTCTGCTGCATGGCGATTTGGGGTCGTCGCGGCTGTTCTCACAACCCATCTCAAAGCTTATCAGAGATCGCGCACCGACAAGTGCGCGGAACATTGTCTATGGCGTAGGGATTGGGTGGATCTTTGCGTTCCTTCTTGCATTGGCGGCGGTCGTCATGCAGAAGCCAGAAACCGACTTCTTGCTTTCAACCTGTGCCGGGGCGTTGATCTCAGTACCCACGGCAGTAGTTGCTCTCTTTGTAACGATTTTGAGGAAACCCGCGAGTGTTGCAGTCGCGGCTGCGCTCGTGCCGGTGTTATACCGCTATAGCCGCAATATTCTGCAACAAACCTGGGATGCTCCTTGGATCACGGCAGCTCGCGCGAAAGGATTGGGAAGCGCACAAATCCTGTTCAGACACGCACTTCCGATAGCAGCTCCGCAGTTGATCACGGTGGGTGCCGTGTCGCTGAATATGGCGTTCAGTGTCTCCCTCCCGGTTGAGGTTGTCGCCGACTCACCAGGCGTTGGACAGTTGGTTTGGCAAGCTGCACTTGGGCGAGACCTTCCCCTGCTGGTCACAGTCACAGGACTTCTAGCAACGATCACTCTGCTGGCGAATGCGGGTGCGATGGTAGTGAACGAAGCGATTCACCCGGTGGAAGCATGAAATACGTACGGGTCGTGGTAATCACAGTCGTAGCCGCAATCTTCTGCGCCGCCTTAGCCGCATCGACGTTGGCTCCAGCTAATTATGCAACCCAGTTTCGCGAGAACCCGAACTCACCGCCGTCGCATCGATTCCTACTGGGGACCGATGAGCTTGGACGGGACCGCTTTTCCCGCGTACTCTTCGGAAGCCGAGTCTCGCTCCTACTCGCACCCGCAGCAGCAGCAATTTCGACCCTACTCGCAGCACTAGTCGGCACGGTGATGGGGTACCTGGGAGGAACATGGGAAAAGATGATGATGGCCGCCGTCGATCTCTTCCTCTCCCTACCGTGGCTGTTCTTACTGATCACCATCCGAGCCCTGCTTCCCCTGGACTTGTCTCCAATAATGTCGGTAATCGTCACGTTTACCTTGTTAGGGCTCCTAGGTTGGGCTGCTTCCGCACGTGTGATATGTGCTGGGGTGCGAGCACTTCGCCACTCAGGGTTCATGATAAATGCGCGAGCGCTCGGTTGCCATCCTCGCCGACTCATCGCTGTTCAGCTCCTCCCCAACATGAGACCGATCTTAGCGGCCCAATTTCTGACCTCCATCCCAGTATTCATTCTGGCTGAGGCCAACCTGGGCATGTTGGGTCTCGGCGTCTCAGAACCCCTGCCGTCTTTAGGGGGCCTAATGCGGGAGCTCGAGAATATTTCTGCAATCGCTGTTCAGCCCTGGCGCCTAGCACCACTTATCGTCCTGGTGGCGTGCGTCAGTGCTTTTCAAATCCTTGTAAGCGGCCGCGAGGTGAACTCATGAGCTGGAAGTCACTCAAGCAACTGATCGCGTTCTGTGCACTCGCGCTTGCACAGTGCTTGGGCCAAGGCGAACTGCACTTCTGTCTGCATGCCGACCCTAAAACCTTCCATCCTTTGCTGGTAGACGACGACGCTTCGGAAGCTATTCGCTATCTTACAGGTGGTGTTCTGGTCCGTCTGAACCGGAGGTCGCAGCAACTCGAACCGGAATTGGCGACCTCATGGAAGATTTCGGAGCAAAGCCGAAGTATCACGTTCACGCTGCGTCGGGGGCTGAAATTTTCTGATGGTACGCCCTTTGGCGTTGAGGATGTCGCGTTCACGATGAGATCCTTAATGGACCCCGCCCTCCACTCACCGATTGGTGATGCATTTCGTTCAGCTCCTGGAGAGATCCGCATCAAGACGGTTGGAAAGGACAAGATTACGATTACCTTTCCGGCGCCGGTAGCGGAACTCGACAAACTCTTCGATCAGGTTGCGGTGATGTCGGCGTATTCCTCGCTCAAAGAGCGTGCCGTACTGGGTCCATTCGTGTTGGCCGAATACAAACCCGGCTCCTTTGTCGCGTTGAAGCGGAATGTAAATTACTGGAAGGTTGACTCTTCGGGACGGCGCCTGCCTTATCTCGACTCAGTCTATCTGCACATTCAGCAGAACCGCGAACTGGAACTCTCACGTTTTCGCCGCGGTGAAATTCAGATCATTAATGGGCTTGACGGCGAGTACTATGATCGGCTGCAAACACAATCCCCGTCTGAGGTTTTCGACGCGGGACCTTCCTTTGACTCGGAAGAAATGTGGTTTAACCAGGTACCCACCGCTCCGATTCCTGCTTACAAACTCGCGTGGTTTCGTTCTACGGAGTTTCGGCAGGCAATCTCTGCCGCTATCAATCGGCAAGACATTGTTCGCCTCGTGTTTAATGGGCACGCCAGTCCTGCAGTTGGACCAGTCTCGCCGGCAAATCACTTCTGGTTTGACACAAACTTGGAGGCTCACTCGTTTGATACAGGAGTGGCACTACGGCTGTTACTGAGGAATGGATTTCACATGAGTGTTGGCGTGCTGCGCGACGCGCAAGGTCATGCTGTGGAGTTCTCCATCGTTACAAATTCCGGAAACAAAGCGCGAGAACGAATGGCTGTGATGATCCAGCAGGACCTCGCCTCCATAGGAATTAAAGCCACTATTCTGACCCTAGACTTTCCTTCCCTGATCGAGCGAATGACAAGGAGTTTCAATTATGAGGCGTGCCTGCTCGGCTTAGTAAATATGGACTTGGATCCTAATTCACAAATGAACATCTGGCTCAGTTCAGGCGAGAACCACCAATGGAATCCTGCTCAGAAATCGCCGGCAACGCCCTGGGAAGCTGAAATAGACAGACTTATGAGGGCACAAGCGTCCACTACTGAGCCGGCGAAACGCAAGCGGCTCTTCAATCGTGTGCAAGAAATCGTTCGAGAGCAGGAACCCTTCATTTACCTTGTGCATAAGAATGCGTTATCGGCAGTCGCGCGAGTCGTCCGAGGTGCCGACCCCGTTGCCCTTAGCCCGCAAACATATTGGCAGATTGACCGGATGTCGTTGATCACGGAACGGGCAACAAGGTAATGCAAAGCATCGATCCATTTCTCTCCGTCTCGATAACTGTTAGCTACTCTGGCAAGGCTCCAGTGCTGCGAGATTTATTCCTCCAAATGCGCCGGGGCGAAATTTTGGGTTTAGTCGGTGGCAGCGGATCAGGCAAGAGCACACTTGCACTTGCATTGATGAAGCTGCTAGACCGCAGGTGCACTGTCAGGGGACATGTCTACTTCAATGGTCGTGACTTACTCGCGATGAAAGCGGCGGAGCTCCGAAAGATTCGTGGGCGGGAGCTCGCTTTGGTCTTGCAGAGCCCGGCTGCAGCGCTCAATCCAATGCTGCGGATCGGCAGCCAGTTGCGTGAGGCATGGCGGGCCCATGAAACAACCCTAGATGGCACGACAGCCATTTCCGAAGCTCTGCAATCAGTCAGCTTGTTTGCTGAGCATTCATTCTTGAGACGCTACCCTGTCCAGATCAGCACTGGACAGGGCCAGCGCGTACTAATCGCAATGGCACTCCTGCATCGGCCAGCTCTGATAATTGCGGATGAACCCACGAGCGCCCTTGACGCAATCACCCAAATGGAAGTACTTCAACTCTTAAAACATTGCAATCGAAGCTTTGGGGCAGGGGTTTTGCTCATTTCTCACGATCTCGCAGCATTGGAGTCAGTGTGCGACCGAGTAGCAGTCCTGCACGATGGTCGGATCGTGGAGTGCGCTCCACTACTCGATATTATGCATAATCCGAGCCACTCTTATACTCAGCGGTTAATTCAATCAGCATGGCGGGTGAGACAAGCCGAAGTCGCTCTGAACTCCTAGCTCCCCGGGGACGGCACTGCTCTTCTAGCCACGAGCTTAGGGAAGCGGGCTCAGGCAGAAATGCGGGCACCGCTGCAGTCCGCAGGTGGTATCAAATACCCAATCTCGGCCTGACACCGAACCCACGGGTTCATGAACCACTCTACCCTGCGGGCGACTCGATTCCTGATTTTTTTCCCCGCACCCCCTGCCAGGAGCCTCCCACCCTCGTCCCTGAAATCAGGCTGCGAGCGTGTCGCCGTGTCTCTCTCGACGCCAACCAAATTTTCTGTCGGTAACTGCAGAATCCGCATAATCCCCACAATCCATCGCACGTCCTATGACGATCATTTTGTAACGTAGCAAGCATAATATCTATGATTGTCAGCAACTTAGCGACCACATGTTTGCTCGGGTAGTACCAAGGGTGGGGCGAAAGTCAATCGATTGGCGCTGCCCACGTTTGTGCTTGATATTTTGTACACAAGTCCTAGGATCGGGTCAGCGCGGGTCAGTGTCACGCATCCTAAACGTGTTGCTGGAAATCGGTGCCACTCGACCAGGAGACCAAAGCAGGGAGTTCTTACTGCGAAATCGGTTGGTGCTGGGGGCCCCAGGCAGCGATGCCGCGAAGTTTCAGCCAAAAAGCGATTACGTGACTAATTTTTGTCTAATATTTTTGTACCTTACTGTACCTTCCTTGACACCCCTAACCTCCTCGCTTACACACATATACCGCTTATGTCGGAAAGGAGGTCGTCAGTAGAGGGGGTAGTGGAGGGGGTGTGGAGGGGGTGTTTCGCCCAGAGGGGGGTATTTTCATGTACCGTTACAATCTTATTGTGCGGTATATAATTCCGCACTTTCAAGCTGGCTTATATTTAGTAATATTCTTCCTGCCACCTGCATTCGCCAACCAAGGAACGTCTTGGTGAGCTCACTTACTTTCTGCTGGGCGCGGCCTCTGCGCCGACCGTCCTGATGTGCGACCATTTCGAAACCCTAAAAATTTCCGAGATGAAGTTACAGGAATGGCTCACGCCCCAACGACTTCTCTACCCACCTACCATCTTCAGCACGAACGCAGATCCCGGCCTGACAGTTTCTCAGTCACTTGTATCGCGTACAACCCCAGATTCGATCTGTCGCTAAACGTTCTAGGGGGTCACTCGACCGCGACAACGCCCCTGGGGGAGTCCCCCGTACCCGTTTATTAGGATGAAGACTTGGGCCCTGGCCGTGTCTCTCTCGACGCCAACCAAATTTACCGTCAAAGCGGGAATGGCATACCAAGATTCTTCACCCTCTGGAAAGAGGCCGATCCCGACATCCCCATCCTGAAGCAAGCCAAGGCGGAGTACGCGAAGCTGCAGTGAGCTGTGTTTTGGCTTCTCATCAGGGGGTTGACTTTTGTATATGGCAATTTTTCCTGCCAGCCAAGTGTCAGCGTCTTTTCCGTTGACTTTGGCCTTGTTGCGGGAGGATAATCCGCATCACTTTTGAGGAGCCTGCCGCTCGATACTTCGGGTTATCCGAGCGACAACCTACCGTTTTTCCTCGGCTAATCGGCCTAAAAGCAAGCGTATCCCATCGGCCCCGCAAATCTGTTTTCAGCTTTGCAATTTTGGCGCTGTACGAAACAGATTCTGTGGTCTTTACGAGCTTGGGGCAGGGATGGCATGCTTCCTTTTCTTCACTGCTTGCCTCGTAATTCGCTTCGGTTCCTGGCCCCGTGTACAATGCCCCGGGTTGCGGGGATAAAAATGAAAAACTTGGAGTTTTTCCTGCCCCTCCTCATTCTCGGGTACCTGCTGGCTGCTTCGGCACAAGATACACAGAAGCAGCCCAAGCTAGAGCACTTTGACCCGAATCAGGCCGACCGCTCGTTGGATCCCTGTCAGGATTTTTATAAGTTCGCGTGCAACAAGTGGTTCGCAGCCAATCCCATCCCCGCAGACGAGATGTATTGGAATACGGGGAGCACCCTTGGTCTGTGGAACGAGAGCGTGCTGCGGGAAACTATGGAAAAGGCCTCGGTAGATTCACCCGACCGCACGCCTGTTTACCAGAAGGTCGGCGATTTTTGGGCTGCGTGCATGGACGAAAGGAGGGTGGATGAGGCGGGCACCAGAGTGGAGTGCACCCCAAAAATGAGACAGGAAATTAAGGGGCCAATTACATTGAATGGAGGAGAACAATGCTTGTGCCCCGACAAGAATATTCCCGCGAATTGAAGATTGCTGCGATGCGCGAGATGGACTTGGGAAAGAGCATGGCCGAGGTGGCGCGCATGTATCAGCTCAGTCCCAAACGGCTAGAGGTCTGGAAAGGGGAGTGGCGAGCGAAAGGCGAGCTGGCGTTTCCTGGCAAGGGTGCTCGGCCGCAGCCGAGACTGGATGCCGAGCGGATTGCCGAGCTGGAACGCAAGATCGGACAGCAGACGATGGAACTCGATTTTTTAAAAAAAGCCTTGCGACGTTTCAGGGAACAACCGCTGCTAGCCGCCGCCAATGGCAACGCCGGCTCTATGAGCAAATCCGGGAAGCGGCCGAAGCGGAGGCAGCGGGGAACGGGCTCTGTCAGGCAGCGGGAGTGAGCCGGGCGGGATACTACCGTTTCCTGCGGCGACCGCAAGGCAAAGAAGGCGACATGGATTTACGCAGTCACCTTCAACGCATCGCGCTGCAGTGGCCGGCGTACGGCTATCGTCGCGTGCATGTTGAACTCCGAAAGCGGGGCTGGGAAGTAAACCATAAGCGCGTGCTGCGGCTGATGCGAGCCGATAACTTGCTGTGTTTGCGACGGCGAAAGTTCATTCTGACCACCAGAAAGGCACCATTGCCACGTCAACCGACCCCCGTTGCATGAGGCTCGCGAAGCTTGCATTCGAAACATCTGCATCACCGAGGTGGACGAAAGTCTTTCCGCAGGTCGAGATACGGTATCCAAGATGTGGGGTGTGATCATGCCCGAGGCGAAAAGCTTGGACGGTTGCGCCTCGCACGTACCTGCGTCGAAGATCCCGGTTTCGGCCGCAATGCTTGGACTCGTGTCCTGCCTTGCTAGGATCAGCGACTGGCTCCCACGCAGACGCTTGCGTTTGATGCTTGTGGCGCACTCAAAAGCTCAGCTTCAACGCAAACTGCAGAATACGCGGCTTACCGTCCAGGCCGGTGATCTGCCCGATCTGAGGATCAGTAACGTCGTTGTGGGGCCGGGAGAAGTTGACGTTGTTGAAGGCGTTAAAGAATTCGGCGCGAAATTGCGCGCTGATCCGTTCCGAAATCTGGGTAGTCTTCATCAGCCCGAGATCGGCCTCGAAAAACCGCGGTCCGCGCAGAATGTTCTTTACAGTATTGCCAAATGTGCCCACCGCGTTATCGGTGAACACCGCCGGATTAAACCATTCCTGAACCAGTTGGGAGTGCGAGCGGGACGAACTCAGCTCTGCTGCACTGGCACTGCCGCCGACCAGGTCGGCGCGGTCACGGCCGACACCGCTGAAGGAGTTATCGCTGGAATCAACAATTGAATAGGGAAATCCGCCCCGCCAGCTCACAATTGACGTCAGCTCCCATCCGTTGAGCACCTTCCCCGAAGCGCCGGTGAAGCCTGTTTTTGGCAAGTCCCAGACGCTCGAGAGCTTGAAGCTGTGATGGATATCGTCATCCGACAGGCCGTAGTCGAAGTGGCGGTTGAACGGATTGGACCAGCCGTAGTCGTCGATTCCCCGTGCCCAAGTCCAGTTACCTAGGATGGACAGGCCATGGCTCATGCGCTTTTCCACTGTGGTTTGTAGCGCGTTGTAATGCGAGTTATTTGACGAAGAGATGAATCCGACCGTGCTGAACTGCGGGTATAGCCGGCGTTGCTGCGTGTTGTCATGTGTGGCGCCCGGCATGTACACAGCCGGGTTCAATTCCCGTAATGGCTTCTGGTCGCTCGTAGCGTACAGGAACGTACCTTTGTTACCGACGTAAGCACTGCGGAACAGCCAGTTTTTTCCCAGTTGCCGCTCCAACGTAAGATTCCAGGCTGTGACCAGGGTTATGTGATAGTCCCTTTGAAAAACCGCGTAAATAGCGGCCGGCAAAATGAAAGTGGAATCGGCACCGGGCAGCCGGGGCGCGTAGTTGGCGGGAAATGGATTTACCAGGCCGTTGCTTCCGTATGGGTCAGTGAGGCTGGCAGTATTGAAGAAAAACTGGGGAGAGAAGGGCGCGGCGTCCACAAACGTGTTGAATCCGACAGTTTCGGGTGGCGCGTAGTAGTAGCCAGCACCGCCGCGAACGCTGGTATTACCACTGGCACCTAACTTGTACGCGAACCCCAGGCGCGGCGCGAAATTACCTAGGTTGGCTTGCGAGCCGGCTTGCGGGCAGCCGGGATCGTGATTGCCGCCCCCGAATGTCATGCCGAGCGGGGCATTGGGGAAGCGTCGCGAGTGCACTCCCGCCTGAAAGCAGACGACCCGGCCCTTCTCTTCGAGGTAGGGGAGATAAGGATCCCAGCGTAGACCTGCATTGATGGACAGGTTCTCCTTCACCCGCCAAATGTCATTGATGTAGGCACTGTATTTCTCGCCGTGCATGTCCTTGAACTCTCCGCCACCCTGCTGGAAATAACTCAGCTCGCCCAGCATGAAGTCGGCCAGGTTGTCGCCGGAAAGGGCGTTTTGTGTACCAATATTTGCGTTCTGCAGGTACTCGTTTCGCAGATGGTTCTTCAGCCGCACCACTTCTCCGCCGAAGCGCAGCTCGTGCCGGTTGTGAACCTGGGTTATGTTTTCGCGAATGGTTATATCGCCCCGGTCGAAGTCGCCATTATGGTTGGTGTTGATGGAGAAATAGTTGTTCACGAAAACGGACAGCTCAGCGGGAGTGGTCTGGGCGACATTCATCCCCGCATCCGCCAGCCCGAACGGCGCACCGGAGAGCGAACCACCGGTCTGCAGTTCCCAGCCGAACCAGGTATTAAACAGTAACGTTGGTGACTTCGTGTAAGTGTGGTTAATGGCGACGTTCTGCACGCGCACGCGGTTGCCGTTGGAATCCGCCGCCAACAGGTTTTGTTGCGCCTTGGCCGGCGGCTGCCGGAAATAGGTCTGGAAATAGTGGCCGCTGAGGCGATTGTTCTTCCCGAGGTTATAGTCAAGTTTCCCCATCACCTCGTTTTCGTTTTGCACCTGAGGCGGGCCGAGAAAATTCAGAGTGTTACCGCCGCCGTTCGGGAGGGGAATACGTTGTAGGAAGTACTGGGCTACTGGATTGATACTGGGCAGTCGATTGAAAGGCAGTTTGGCATTTCCGTTCGTGGGGTCCACGAGCTGCACCCCGTTTGGATTGATGCAGTTGCCTCCAGCATCGAAGCTGCCGCACAGGGAGGAAAAGTCCCCGTTGCGCTCAGCTTGTGTGGGCACGAACGCCACATTGCCGGCTCCGGCGCTGCGCAGGCGCGTCCCCTGATAAGTGGCGAAGAAAAACAGCTTCTTTTTTACGATGGGGCCGCCGACACTGCCACCAAACTGGTTGCGCTTCAGCACGTCCTTTTGAACCGGAGTTGATTGGTTCGCAAAATAGTTATTCGCGTTCAACGCGCCATTGCGCAGGAACTCAAAAATGTCGCCGTGCAGCTGATTGGTGCCTGATTTGGTGATGACGCTGATGGCGCCTGCTGCAGCATTGCCATATTCCGCTGACAGATTGTCAGACTGGATCGTGAACTCCTGAACCGCATCCGGATTGGGGAACGGCAGATTGGTGTTGATGTAGGTATCGTTGTGACTGGCGCCGTCGAGCTGATAATTCACAGCGTTCGGGCCAATGCCATTTACGTTGATGCGCCGCTCTCCGGGGTGTGTCCCGCCCTCACAGTTGACGTCGCAATAGGTGTTGGTGCTGGTGACATTTACTGTGCCGGCGCCTAGCAGCGCCAGGTCGGCGGCATTACGGCCATCCAGGGGCAAATCCACAATGCGCCGCTCATCAATAAGCTGGCTGATAGTAGCCTCGCGCGTGTTAATCAGTTCGACATCGGCGCCCACCGTCACTTCCTCAGTCACCTGCCCGATCTTAAGGGACACATTTTGCGACGCCGACTGGTTGACCGTCAGCTCGATTCCCGTCTGTTTATAGGAGGTAAAGCCAGTCTTTTCCACGAGCAGCAGGTAACGGCCGACTGGCAAAGCCGGGAACAAGTAATGGCCTTGCACATCGGACAGCGAGGAACGTGAAAGGCCGGTTTGTTGGTTGGTCAGCGTTAGCTTCGCTGCCGGAATGACAGCTCCAGAAGTATCAGTCACCACTCCGGCCAGACTTGCCGTCGTAAACTGTGCGACTGCCCCCGAAACACCAAAAAGCACTGCAGCGCATACCAAGACCACCCAGAAACCCGGAGCTCGATTCATTGCCCCCTCCGAGGAAACACACTTCATACTGCCTCTCTGTCTTTCGGATACAAATGTTGCGCGAATATCCTACTCGTGTCTGGTGGAATGTCAACGTGTCGCCTTACAAATCGGGCAGCTAATAGTTCCCCTTTGCCGGCATGTTCCTAGTATTGTTGCAGGTCCGCAAAGCCAACATGAAAAACGGTGGTTCGGAAAATCTACCCCGGCCTGCGCCGGTTGTAAGGAGAAACTGTGAAGATCATCAAAGCCATGCGGCTGGACAATCGCAGTGTTGGCTGTCGACGCATTCTCGTTTCGGTGACGCTATTTGCAGCGCTCGTGGGGTCGGTCCGCGCCCAGAGCACTGCTCAGTCGGTGAAGAGCGTGCTCGACCAGCGAACGCTGCCACGCGCGATAACTGCATTCCAGCTCCAATCTTACTTAGCCAAGCGTATTAGCCGACTACCCTCTTCGCTTGGCTCTGACCAATGGCTGCAGCAAGAGGCAAAGCTGCGCAGTCATATCCTCGCCGACATAGCTTTCCACGGCTGGCCTCGGGAATGGATCGAGGCTGCTCCCCGTTTTGAGCAGACCGGCGTGATTGAAACCGACAGGGGATACCGATTGCGCAAGTTCCGCTACGAAATCGTGCCCGGCTTTCAATCAACCGCGCTCCTGTACGAGCCACAAAAAGTCAGCGGCAGGGCGCCCGCTATTCTTAACGTCATAGGACATGAGGAGGCGGGGAATGCAGTGGAATACGAGCAGAAGCGCTGCATTAATTTCGCCAAGCGAGGGATCTTTGCGCTGAGCCTTTCCTGGCCGGGATTTGGCGAACTGGCTCAGCGCGAGAATGCCCACGACTACGCGGCTTACCTGGACCTAGTCGGCGCGAATGCGCTGGGTTTTTTTTATCTTTCCATGCGTCGCGGGCTCGATTACCTGTCAAGCCTGCCACAGGTGGACCGTAATCGGCTAGGCGTAACCGGATTGTCGGGCGGCGGATGGCAAACGACTATACTCAGCGCTCTCGATGACCGCGTCGCCGTATCGGTGGAAGTGGCCGGTATCGGCGCCCTAGAGTCAAACCTGGTGCGGCCCGTTGACACCGACGAAATCGAGGAAAACGCGACAGACCTCACGGAAGGTGAGGATTATCCATTCTTCGTTGCGATGCGTGCGCCTCGTCCTACTTTGCTCATCCACAACGCCGAGGATGATTGCTGTTTTCGTGGCGACTTGGTTAAACCCTACATTTATGATCAAGTCCGGCCTTTCTTCCGGTTATTCGGGAAAGAAAACGATTTTGGCTGGCATGAGAACCGCGATCCCGGCACTCATAATTATCAGTTGGAGAACCGCGAACAAGCCTATGCCTTCTTCACGAAGCACTTTGGTCTGCAGGGTTCGGCAGACGAGATACCGAGCGATGATGAGATAAGGCCGGCGGAGCAACTGGCATCGGGCCTGCCCGCGGGGAATCTGACAATCCTGGGCTTGGCCAGGCAGTTGGCTCGACAGGTTGCGCGTCCGCCCGTCCCAGCCGGCAACCAGCGTGCTGCGTGGGCACAGGCCGAGAGGGAACAATTAAGTCATGTGATTGGCTATGCCCCCGTTTCGGTCCAGAATGTCTGGAGACTCGATAACAGCAAGCACCAGGGATTCGAAACTCTGCTGCAACGGTTCGATTTCTCGAATGGGCTCAGCGCAACAGGAGTCTCGCTCAAGGCTACTAAGACGCCGCTAAATGCTCCGGTAACCATCGTGCTCAACGATGATGGCTACAAGGCGGCAGCGCAGGTGATTTCCGAGCGCATCAATCGCGGCCAGCAGGTCCTCGCTGTTGATTTGCTTTTCAACGGAGCCACTGCCCCGGAAAATAACGCGAGCTGGCAGATGCTGGTGGCGACTACCGGTGATCGCCCGCTTGGCCTGCAGACGGCACAGTTATTGGCAGTAGCCTCCTGGCTTCGGACCACCGCAGGTGCCGGCAGAATTGGGGTCGTAACGGACGGCATCCGCAACCGTTTGATTGCCCTGAGTGCCGCGGCATTTCAACCTGGAGTCTTTGCCGGGATTGAGGGCCACGCCTCGATCGAAAGCTTGGACGACGTGCTTAAGCGGGGAGTTCCTTTTCGCTCGGCGCCGGAAGTTTTTTGCCTCGATCTCTACAAGTACTTCGACCTGGAGCGCCTGTCAGTAATGGCCGAGCCAACTGAGGTGAAGCCAACGGCTAAAGAGGAAGCAAATGGCAATACCGAAAATTAGCAGTAAAGGACACGCCGAAATGGCTCAGGCTTAACAGCTCAGCTGCTCATTGCTCCAAACGTGGATTAAATGGCAATTGACTTGACTGTACTTTCGTGCGGTGATAGTTCGCTCGGTTGCAGAGGAGGGAACAATGAGACTCTTACTGGTTGTGTCGGTCCTGTCTCTGGCCTGCTTGGCGCAAGGTCAGACAGCCGGCAAGCGCCCAGCCAAGGATGACGCAAGTTTGAAGAGTATCGAACAGCAGTGGGTGGACGCGTACTATCGCGGCGATGGAGAGACACTCTCTCGTTTCGAGGCCGATGATTTCACCCTTATTGCGAATGGCGAAAAGCCGCAAACGAAAGCGGAGCAGATCGCATCCGTAGAGTCTAGAGGCCCGGCTGGGGTTCCGTCCGCCAATGTGGAAGAGGAGATCCGCCAGTACGGAGATGTGGCCCTCATCACTGGCCTGAATGAGAGCTCGAACGTGCGCTTCACTGCCGTCTGGGTAAGAATGGATGGCAAATGGAAAGTCGTACATTTGCATTACTCGATTGGCAATTGAAATTCTTTGAACCACCATTCACCGAATGCCAAGCCCTGGGCCCGAAAACACGATCAGGATTAAGCCGAAGTAGAACCAACTGGTCCAGATGCCAGCTCTGGCCCTGGCGAGGTCGTCTCGCTTGCCGTGTGGCTTCATCTCAAATTCGCTGCGAGGCATTTTGCAGCCATCCATTATCGTTCGGGAATCGACTCCAAGGGCTGAAGAATTTCCTGGTATTCGGTAACGACGTTGCGGCTGTCTCGTTTCCGCGTTCACAGAAATGGTAAACTGTGCGCCTTTCGG
>Ga0075424_100000316_pt1 | contig 35940 bp, 32 predicted proteins | sample SoiMethybrSBSTD3_FD_75301 | JGI IMG/M metagenome (GOLD analysis project Ga0075424, IMG submission 75301) | Bulk soil microbial communities from a Populus tree surrounding site in Tennessee, USA - Soil MetaG P. TD hybrid SBSTD3 | ecosystem: Environmental > Terrestrial > Soil > Tree plantation...
AATTCGATCCTGATCAAGCTGAACCAGATCGGCACGGTGACCGAGACGCTCGACACGATCGAGATGGCGAAGCGCGCCGCGTACACCACGGTGATCTCGCACCGCTCCGGCGAGACCGAGGACGTAACCATCGCGGACCTCGCGGTCGCGGTGAACTCGGGCCAGATCAAGACGGGCTCCCTGTCCCGGAGCGATCGGATCGCGAAGTACAATCAGCTCCTTCGCATCGAGGAGCAGCTCGCCGACGACGCCGTTTATCTGGGCGCGGCGGCGTTCCGGAGGCTCTCCGGCGGCTCGCGCGAGCCCGCGGGCACTCGCTGACCATGATGCGCTCTCCCTACCAGAGCCCGAAGGCCGCACCCGCGCGCCGCTACCTGCGCCTGCCCCCCACCGAGATGAAGAAGAAGCGCCGGCGCGTGCTCTTCTGGGGCGCGGGGCTCCTGCTGGGGTACCTCGTCTACTCGTTCGTCGGGGGCGACAGCGGGCTGATCCGGATCCGCGCGCTGCAGCACGAGACGGCGGCGCTCCGGGACCGGAAGGCGGCGCTGGCGCTCCAGGCGGACCGGGTGGACCAGAGCCGCAAGGACACCTCGCGCGATCCCTTGCTCGAGGAGCGCGTGGCGCGCGAGCGGTTCCATATGGTGAAGAAGGACGAGATCTTGTACCGCTACCAGGCGGATGAGGACTCCTCGAGGTAACCCCTTTACAACCCGGCCCCGCTAGGGCAAGATACCCGCGCGGGGTGGAGCAGCCTGGTAGCTCGTCGGGCTCATAACCCGAAGGTCAGAGGTTCAAATCCTCTCCCCGCAACCATGAAAGCCAAAGGGGCCCGGTACGTTGCCGGGCCCCTTTTTTTCACCGGCCTACCGGGACCCGACGAGCTGGGTCAGGTAGGACGCCACAACCTGTCCTTCCCGCTGCCTGAGGCCGGCGCAGTCGCTCACCTGGTCGGCGACCTTCGCCATCTCCAGCTCCCAGCCGGCCACGGTGTGCTGCGGATCGGCGAAGAACTTCTTCGCCGCTTCGAGCCGCTCGCGGTAGCACCCCCGCGCGAAGTTCGGCATGTAGACCAGGTACATTGGCGGGACCTTGGACGAGATCGTCCCGAAGTTCTCGGTCATCCACTGGTACGCCAGGCCCTCGTATTCGATCGCGGCGCCGAGATTCCCCGGGATCGTGAAGATCTCCTGCGGACGCAGCGGTCCTTCCAGCGCGTAGCGCATCGCCTCGTCCTTGATCTTCGGATCGCGGAAGTAGCCGAGGGCGCTCAAATACCGCGCCCGCTCGGCGGGGATCTTGGCGGTCTCGAACCGCTTCTTGTAATCCTCGAAGCGGGCTTCGTCGCCGCGGAGGGCCGAGAGCTCCAGCGAGGCGCCGATCAACGTGGGATCCACGGATCCCGGCGCTGCGATGTGCTGCTTGGCAAGGGAATCGGCATAGGCGAGCACGGCCGGGTCCTTGCCGTAGTCCCCGAGCGTCACGAGCAGATCGGCGCGGGCCGACGAGACTCCGTCCGGTTCCCCCGGCTTCCGCGTCATTCCGATCCTCGCGAGCGCGGGTCCGAGGGTCTTCCGGACATACGCGGCGTAGGGATCCGCCAGGTCCCGAGTCACGAAGATGAAACGGACGAGGTTCACGTTGTCGGCTAGCGCCGATACAACCTCGGGATCCTTGTCGTCCGCGAACTTCCCGTTGAGACGGACGAAATCGTCACCGTGGATGATTCCGGCATCGAGGAGCGCCGAGGCATTCCCGAGATACTCCACGCGCTCGAGCGGTGCGAGGATGTCGCCTCCGCTCTCGGCGAGCTGATGGAGCATCGGGGACGGTATGCTCCAGCGGTAGTACCCGGCTGCGTCCGCGTTGGGGTAGATCCACGTGGGACTCTTGGCCCCGTCGAGCGTGACCGTCATCTCACGGTCGGTCAGGAGCACCCTCTGCGTGCGAACCGTCGTTCCGTCCGAATACTTCAGCGCGACCGGGATTCTCCAGAGCAGCTCCTCGGGCGCCGCGATTCCGTAGCCCAGGAACCGGTGCTGGCTCAGCTTCACGCGCCCGTCCGGAAGCGTCTCCACGGAGACGATGGGAACACCGGGCTGATCGAGAAAGGAGCTCATGGCCGAAGAGGCATCCTTGCCCGAAGCCTTCGAGAGCGCGTTCCAGAGATCGGAGCCGACCGCGTTCCCCCACGCGTGCTCCTTCAAGTACGCGTTCACGCCGGCACGGAAGGTCTCCGGTCCCAGCCACTCCTCGAACATCGTCAGCATCGCCTGGCCCTTCTTGTACGCCAGCTCGTCGGCCGCCTGGAGGAGGTTGTCCATCGCGCTGACCGGGCGGCGTATGGCTCGGGTCGAGAGGCGCGAATCGGTCCGGAGCGCGCCCTGGGTCTCGCGCAGGTCGTGCACGCGCTGCTTGTACTCCGGATAGACCTCGTCCGAGATCTTGTTCCCCATCCACTCCGCGAAGGATTCGTTCAGCCAGAGGTCGTCCCACCAGTCCATGGTCACGAGGTCGCCGAACCACTGATGCGCGAACTCGTGCGCCATGTAGACGGATAGCGTGGAGAGCTGATTCACGCTCACGGTCCTGGGATCCACCAGGAGCACGTCGTCGCGGAACGTGACCGCCCCCGCGTTCTCCATGGCCCCCGGCCAGTATTCCGGCACCGCGATCACGTCGAGCTTCTCGTAGGGAAACTTCCTGGCAAAGTAGCGTTCCAGCGCGGCGACGATCGGCGGCGCCATCTTGGCCGCGGTGGGCGCGAGCTTGGAGGCGCCCTTGACGGTCACCACGTTTCCGGGAATGGACATGCCGGTGATCGGGTAGAGCTCGATGGGGCCGGTCACGAGCGCCAGGATGTACGACGGCACGGGCTTCGTCGCGTGGAAGACGATCGTCTTCGTGGTCTTGCCCGGGATCGTCCGCGCGGCCAGCGTGTTCGCCACGGCCCGGTGGGAGTTCGGGATCACGAGGGTGATCTGGTACGGAATCTTGAAGGACGGCTCGTCCCAGCACGGGAAGGCCTTCCTCGCGTCGTCCGATTCGAATTGCGTGAAGCAGTAGGATTCCCCTCCGGTTTCGAGCCTGTAGATCCCCTGCGCGCGCTCGTTGAAGTCGTTCGTGAACGCGATATCCAGGGAATAGGAGCCCGGCTTAAGCGGCGACCGCGTGTGCACCGTGATCGTGGTCGGGCTGGACTGGGCGTGCGTGGACGGGACGATCGCCTTGGCGTTTCGAAGGACGAGCCTCCCGATCGTGAGCCCCTCCGAATGGAACTGGAAGGAGTCGACCGCCGTCTTCACGGAGATGTCGATGTGGGCCGAGCCTGAGTAGGTCTTCTTCCGGGCGTCCAGGTTCAGCTTCAGCCGCTCGGACGTGGGTAGCACATCGCGAAGGAGCCGCCCGGATCCGGAAGCAAGGGCGGATTTCGCGGCGAGCGTGAACGCGAGGAACACGGCAAGAGCCAGAACTGGCGCGGAGCGCGGGGACGACATGGGGCCTCCTCGACGTACCGGACGGTTGGGGGTTGGCCCGGGGGCCAAGGGATGGTAGTATAGACGGACTCTCCCCCTCGCGCGAGCGGCCACGCCGGACATCCATGCTCGGGAGACACGAGGCCATGATGCGCCGTAGGATTTCAGGGTCCCTCCTCTTCCTCCTGCTCGGTTTGACCACGCCGGCCTTCGCCGAGTTGAAGGCGATTTCGATCTCGCCGGCGGCTCCCAGTACTTGCGACCCGGTCACCGTCACGGTGACGGGCGAGCTTCCGGCCTGCTACGAGATCGTGGGAGCGGTCGTCCGAGGTCCTGCGATCACTCCGTGCATGACGCCGGAGCCTTGCGAGACGTTTTACAGGATCGAGCTCACGGTCCGGGCGCCCGATCCTGCCGCGACCTGCCCGACGGGGGTCTTCCCGTACACCCGCACGTTCGACCTGGGGCGATTGCCGTGGGGGCCTTATAGCCTCGTTGCCCGGGAGCGCATCATCCCCTTTGCCGCGGACTCCACCGATTCCTTCATCAGCGAGAGCTCTGTTGCGCTGAAGTTTGCCGTCACCCAGGACCTGTCCTGCACGCCGGAGCTCGGGTGCTACATCCTGAGCTTCCACAATCCGCTCCGTGATCCGCCGCCCGGACTGTTCTGCGACGCCGGGGCGGCACCCGGAGGAACCGCGTGCCTCCCGGTCAATCTCACGAACTCGAAGGCGGTGGGCGGGCTCCAGACCACGATCGTGGCGACGGCCGCGGATGGAACGACGCCGGCCGATCCCTTCCTGCATCCGGTTTCCGTGGAAGCTACTGGGAGGGCGCCTGGATTCGAGGTGACCTGGGTCGCCGAGGGGTCGCGAGCGAAGGTCATGCTCTACCCCCTGAGGCCAGGCGCCGAGATCGCGCGTGGTGACGGGCCGGTGCTCCAGATCTGCTACTCGGTCGCGCCCGAGACCCCGCCTCAGACCTTCCTGATCCAGGACACGGCGACGATCGTGGCGGATACCGAGGGCGTAGCGCTCCCGATCTGCCCCACCTTCGCGATCGTCGGGCCCGGAAGGATCTGCGTGACCGCCCCCGCCCCGAGCTGCGATCTCAACGGCGACGGCGTCTCCGACGTGCTCGACATCATCCGGCTCGTGCGGTGCGCCCTCGCCTCGACGACCGACACGACTTTAGCGTGTCCCGACTCCGTCGCCGCGCGCGCCGACTGCAACGGGGACGGCTCGATCGACATCCGCGACGTGATCTGCTGCGTGCGGAAGATCATCGCTGGCAGCGGTGGTACGGGGCTCGCACCAGCGCCCGTGCCGGTGCCTGTGGAAACCAACACGATCGGATTCGAGGGTCCGGTTCGCTGGATCGACGCGGCCACCGGCGTTGCGGTCCTTCGCCTCGACGCGAGCACGGATTGGGGAGGGACCCAATTCTCGATCGACCCGGGCGGAGCACCGGTGCGAGTGCATCAGCTGAAGCTCATGACCGCGGACCCCGGCGATCAGCTCGAATGGACGCTCGGCGATGACGGGATTGCCCGGGCGATTCTCTACGCGGCCACCACAAGCCCGCGACCGTCCCGCACTGTCCGGATCGGGATTTCGCTCGCGCGCACGTCCTCGGGCGCGGCGTCGGGCGCTCTCGTGCTCCGGAACGTTCGCGCCGGATACTCGACGGGCGAGGAGTCTCCGGTCGCGGTCACGGGCGCCAGCGCGGCGCTGGAAGGCGCTCCGGTCGCCTCCCCTGCGCTCTTGAGCGCGCGGCCCAACCCGTTCGCGGGGCAGACCGAGATCGCGTTCGTCCTCCCGGTCGACGCGCCGGCGCGTCTCAACATCTACGACGTTCGGGGAAGGCTGGTCCGGAGCCTGGTCCAGGGCCCGACCACGGCTGGAGTTCATCGGATTCCATGGAACGGCATGGATGACCGGGGAAAAGCGGCCCGATCGGGAATCTATTTCGCGAAGCTCATGGTGGGATCGATCAGCCGGACGGAACGGCTCATGTTGTTGCGGTAGACTGGGAGCATGCAGTCGACCGACCCGGTCTCGCAGTACCTGACGTACATTTTCCTGATGCTGGCGCCGCTCTGGCTCATCGGCTGCTGAGCGGCGCCGGCCTCAGTCCCCCAGCGATTCCCACGCGCCCGAGCGGTCGCTCACCCGCGCCGCGTCCAGCACCCGCTGGATCTCCACCGCGTCGTCGAAGTCCGGGCTCACGGGCTTCCCGTCCTGGATGGCCCCGCGAATCATCTCCAGCTTGACCAGGAACGGGGCGAGCAGCCCCACCTCGGGGGTCGGCTGGATCGCGAGGTCCTCGGGGATGGGCACCATCTCGAACGAGCCGTCCTCCTTGGGTCGTCCCAGCCTGTAGCCGTCCAGCACCGTCAGCGCATCGTCCGAGCCGAGGACCTCCATGCTGGAGCCCCGCACGTGCGCCCCTCCGAAGAGATCCACGACGCCCCTCGCCCCGCCCTCGAAGCGGACCACGAGCGTGAACGTGTCGTCGGACGTGACGCCCCCGAAGGCGGGCGTCGCGGAGGCGTATTCCGAGGCGAGCGTTCGAAGCGTGCAGAGGACGCTCCGGATCGGCCCTCCCCACAAGATCAGCTGATCGACGTGATGGGATCCCAGGGCTCCGAGGTATCCCCCGCCCCGGCTCTTGTCCGTGAGCCAGCTCAAGCGACGCTTGGGGTTCCGCGCCCACCCTGGAATCCGGTCGCGAATCACCACGTGCTCCACGCGTCCCAAGGCACCCTCGCGGATCTTCCGGGTCAGCGTCTCGCGCGCGGGGTAATGCCGGAACTCGTGGTTCACGACGTTCACGACGCCCTTCGCGTCGGCCAGGGCCTTGAGCTCCCGCGCTTCGGCTACGTTCATCGCGAACGGCTTCTCGCAGAGGACGTGGCGCCCCCGCTCGATGGCGGCGCGCGCCATGGGGTAGTGAAGATCCACCGGGGTCGCGATGGAGACGAGGTCCGCCGGAACCTCGTCGAGCATCCGCTTCCAGTCGTCGGTGGCATGGGGGATCGAGAACTGGGAGGCGACCCGCTCGGCGTTTTCGAGGCTGCCGCTCGCGATCCCGGAGAGGGTGAACGCGGGATGGCGGCTGAACCCGGGCGCGTGCACGAGCGCGCCGAAGCCGGTGCCGAAGATGAGGACGCGGATGGGCGCTCGGTCGGGCATGGGTGGAATGATATCAGGCTGGCCGGAATCGCGCCGCGCAACGATAATGCCCCGATGCCATCCCCCCGCGCGGGCAACGGACGCTTCCTCTGGGGCGCGGGCACGTCCGCTCATCAGGTCGAGGGGGGAAACGACGGCAGCGACTGGTGGGACTGGGAGCAGCTCCCCGACAAGATCCGGAACGGGGACCGCTCGGGCGCGGCGTGCGGAAGCTGGACCCGTTACGAGGAGGACCTCGACCTCCTCACGTCCATGAATCTCGATGCCTATCGCTTCTCGGTGGAGTGGAGCCGCATCGAGCCGCAAGCGGGACGCTATGACGAATCCGCCATCGAGCACTACCGCAAGCTCCTGCTCGCGTGCCGCGCGCGGGGCATCACGCCGATGGTCACGCTCCATCACTTCACCAATCCACGCTGGTTCGCCGCGCTGGGCGGATGGGAGAAGCTCGAGAACCTGTCCCACTTCGTCAGCTTCGCCCGGCTCATGGGCGAGCGCTACGGCGACCTGGTGGATCACTGGATCACGATCAACGAGCCCGAGGTGCTCGCCTTCCGGGGCTACGACGAGGGCGCCTGGCCGCCGGGAGTCAAGGATCGCTCGCGCGCGCTCGTCGTGATCGCGAATCTCCTCGAGGCGCACGGTCTCGCCTCGGCGGCGCTGCGTGAGACCGATCGCGTCGACGCGGACGGGGACGGAGCTCCCGCGCGGATCGGGGCCGCGAAGCACTGGGTCCTGCTCGAGCCGCTTCGAGCGTGGAACCCTCTGGAGCATCTTTCGGCGATGCTCCAGAACGGGGTCTTCAATGTCGCGGTGGTGCGCGCGCTCGCCGGGGGGCCGATCGACCTCTCGATCCCGGGCGCGAAGCCGGTGCGGCGTCACGTCGACGCGCTGCGCGGCTCCTCCGATTTCCTGGGCGTGAACTACTACACGCGATGGCTCGTCAGCATCGGCGGGAAAGAGCCGCGGGTCGCGCGCCCGGGCGCGGCGGTGAGCGATCTCGGATGGGAGTTCTATCCCGCGGGCCTCGAGCGCGCGCTCCTGGCCTCCGCTTCGTTTGGTCTGCCGCTCTACGTCGCGGAGAACGGGATCGCGGACGCCGAGGACCGGTTGAGGCCAGCCTTCATCCGGGAGAGCCTCGCCTCGCTGGACCGCGCGCGCGCGCGCGGCGTGGACGTGAGGGGCTACTTCCACTGGTCCCTGCTCGACAATTTCGAATGGAACGACGGGTACCACGGGAAGTTCGGACTGTGCGCCGTGGATTTCGGGAAGGCGGACGCGCCCCGGACCCCGAGACCCAGCGCCCACGTCTACGCCGAAGAAGTGAAGCGTCGCGTCAGTTCCCGTCCTGCCTGAATTTACATTCCTCCTTCTCCATTCTGGTTGTCCTCGTACGCCGGCCCCGTGCCGTCGCCCCTGTACCGCCTCTACCCTCCATGTCGACAGGAGATTGCGGCAATCTCGGGGCGGCCATGCCGCGGCATGAACGATGCTCCCCTGAAGCGGGAGGGGCGAACCGCTGCAGACCAAGGGAGAAGTACGTAAGAAGGAGGAGCTTTACTCATGAGACGACTGCCCATCTGGATTCTCTGCTTGAGCCTCGCCTATGCGGTGATGGTTCCGGCTCGTCAAGCGGCCGCGCAGGTCGGGTTCACACTTCGAATCGGGGACCGATACCGTGGCCCCGACCTGAGGATCTACAGCGAGCCTAGCGTTGTAGCGATACCAGGCCGGGCCGGCGTGTACTACGTCCAGGACTCCGATTACGACGTCTATCGCTACAACGACACGTGGTATCTGAACTACAACGGCGACTGGTATCGGGCGAATACGTACCGTGGCCCCTGGACGTTCGTGGGCTACCGCTCGGTTCCCGAGGTCGTCTACACGGTTCCGCCCCGCTATCGTCGGGGCTGGACCGACTATCGAGACTCACACTACGACTGGAGCCGGGCCGACACCTATTCGGATAACAACTCGGGTGCGGCGGCCAGCGTGACCCTGCGCATCGGCGACCGGTACCGCGGACCGGATCTCGGGTTCTACGAGGAGCCGGATCTCTATCCCGTTCGCGGACGCTCCGGCGTGTACTACGTCCGAGGCTCCAGCCAGGACGTCTACCGCTACGGCGACAACTGGTACCTGAACTACAACGGCGACTGGTACCGCGCGAGCAGCTATCGCGGGCCGTGGATCTTCGTCGGCTACCGTTCGGTGCCGCGCCAGGTATACACGGTGTCGGGACGCTACCGCCGGAACTGGCGCGACTATCGTGATCGTCACTACGTCTGGCGCGACAGCGATCGCCAAGGGCGGTACAGCGGAACGTTCACCCTGCGGATCGGAGACCGGTATCGCGGCCCGAACCTGGGCTTCTACGACATGCCGGACATGATCCGGATTCCGGGACGCGGCGTGTACTACGTCACGGATTCGAACTACGACGTCTACCGCTACGGGAACTACTGGTACATGAACTACAGCGGCGACTGGTATCGCGCGAGCAGCTATCGCGGCCCGTGGATCTTCGTCGGCTATCGATCCGTGCCGAGTGACGTCTACACCGTCCCGCCGCGCTATCGTCGCGGATGGAGCGACTATCGCGACCAGCACTACTACGGGGGCACCTCGAGCGGCGACACCCGATACTCGAGCTTCACGCTCCGGATCGGTGATCGCTACCGTGGCCCGGATCTCGGGTTCAACGGACAGCCTCGGGTCGTTGCCGTTCCAGGAGGGCGCGGCGTCTACTACGTGGAAGACTCCGACGTCGACGTCTATCGCTACGGCGACACCTGGTACATGAACTACAACGGGGATTGGTACCGGGCGGACGGCTACGACGGTCCGTGGATCTTCGTCGGATACCGCTCCGTTCCTCGAGGCATCCTGTACGTGCCCACCAATTACCGCAACTGGACGGACTACAGAGACAGGCACTACGACTGGGACAGCGGGCGGGATTGACGCCACATCACTGTAGATGGGAAGGGCCCCAACGATACCCGGGGGCCCTTCTTTTTTGTCCCTGGGGACTGTGAACGCGGCTCCACGCTGGCGCGCCGCGTGCCGCACGTCGCACGGCCCGAATAGAACCTGGCCGGGCCTCTAATACCCTCCGATCCAAGGGAATACGGAGGTTGGGAGCTTCGGGGGCCTTGGCATGTGTGTTGCTCCAGTAGGACCCGGAAGTGCCACCCGCTGTGACGTTGGGGGTTTCGCCACAGGAGGACCTATGAACCGAATGTATGGATGGATCGCGTGTTTCGTGATGGCGCTCTCGCTCCTGCTGCCGGCCTCACAGGCGAGCGCGCGCACGGATGTCTCGATCAATCTCAGAATCGGTGATCCGTATCGCGGACCTCGGGTCGTCTTCGAGGACGAGCCCGACGTCGTGGTCGTGCCGGACACCAGGGTCTATTACATCCGCGACTACGACTATGACATGTATCGGTACGGGAGCTTCTGGTACTACAACTACGACGGCGCCTGGTATCGCGCGCGCCGCTACAACGGCCCGTTCGTGTACGTGGGCTTCCGCGCCGTCCCTCGCTCCATCGTGTATCTCCCGGCGCGCTACCGCAGGCACTGGGGCGATCATCCTCAGGGGAACGCGTACGGCCACTACAAGGATCGCGGTGGGTGGCACGACAACGGACGTCATGGCGACCGCGACAGGGATGACCAGGGACGCCACGAGGGCGGCCACAAGGGGCGCGGCCACTGGAAGGACTGAGGACCCAGCGGTTCTGAAACCGAAGCTCGAGGGGGTTCCGAAAGGGACCCCCTCACTGCTTGTTGCTTTGAACGCGGGGGCTCTCGGTAGCACCGCACGGTACGCCGGGCGGGCCCCTACCCGCGGATCAGGAGCCCCAATCCGCTGCGGCGCCAAGGGTTGACTCCCTCCCGCTTCTCAATCATCTGGCATGTGCATTGCTCTTCTCGGGTAACAGCTGCTGCAGTGAAAGGACTGAAACAGGGAGGGGGCCTGGAGTGAGCCCAATCAAGGGAGGTTTTCACATGAGACGCCTTCTGATCTGGATCGCATGTTTGGGTCTCATTCTCTCCTCGGTCGCGGCTTCCAACGCCCAGGCGAGAACCAGCGTGTCGATCGGACTGAATTTCGGGGATCGATATGACGGCCCCGACCTGTATTGGCGAAGCTATCCAGCCGTCGCGGTCGTTCCGGGCACGGACGTCTATTACGTCCAGGGCTATGACTACGACGTGTATCGGTACGGACGCTACTGGTACTGGAACACCGAGGGCAGCTGGTATCGTTCGCGGAGCTACCGTGGTCCGTGGATCTATGTCGGCTATCGTTCGGTGCCCGTCCAGATCAGCTACGTACCGATGAGATATCGTCACCACTGGAGAACCTTCCGGGACGACCGCTACTACCAGACCGGGTATCGTGGTGACCGCTGGCGCTACCGACGAAGAGATCGCAACGGTGACGGCCAGATCGACTGGAGAGATCGCCAGTAGGACGGCGGCCGCCAACCGGGGATGAGCACGGCCTCGGCGCGGCCACCTGCTTGCAGCACGAGGGGGAGCTTCGCAAGAAGCTCCCCCGCTATGTTTCTGCTCGCCTCCGGTTCACGAGCCAGATGCCGAACAGGATGATCGCGCCGCCGATCATCGTGCCCACGCGGATCGGCTCGCGAAGGAGCCACGCCGCCACCGCCACGGTCACGAGGGGCTCGAGATAGAGGAACACGCCCACACGCGAGGCGGGAAGCCGCTCGAGCGCGTCGTACCAGAAGACGTAGGCCACGCCGGAGCAGATCGGTCCGAGAAAGAGAAGGGCCTCGAGGCCGGACGTTGAAAGAGGACCGACTCCACGGAACCCCGACTTCGCGAGGAAGAGGATCGTCGTGAGGATCCAGCCCAGGAGCATGGCGTAGAACATCATCAGGGCGGCCGGGTGCCGCTTCAGCCCGTGGCGCGAGATCACCGAGACCACGGCCCAGTTCACGGCGCTGATGAGGATCAGGACATCCCCCGGCGCGCCGAGCCGGCCGACCATGATGGCGCGGGGGTCGCCGCGGGCCACGACGAGGAGCACGCCGGCGGCGGCGATCAGGATCCCTAGCACGTCGGCCGCCCCCAGCCGCTCGCGCAGGAAGATCCCGCCGAGGACCGCGATGAAGAGCGGAGTCGTGGTGATGATCCATCCGGTGGTGGTGGCCTGGGAGGTCAGGAGCGCGTTCGACTGCAGCCACTGGTGGAACGTGATCGCGAGGAATCCGACGAGCAGGAAGTACCCCAGATCGCGGCCCCGCACCCACCGAAACTGGCGCCTCCCCAGCACGAAGAGCCCCAGCACCGGGATCCCGAGCGCGAAGCGGGTCCAGACCAGGGCGACCGGAGAGAGCTCCCGCAGCGCGATCTTGGTCGCGACGAAGGATCCTCCCCAGGCGGACACCGCGATCAGGGCCTTGAGGAGATTCACCGCCGGGGGCGGATTTCCGCTAGGATCGCGGGTAGAGGGGGGCCTCGACATGACTCAGACGCAGCTACTCAAGAGGATCCAGCGCGCCAACTGGCGCTCGCTCCAGCGGCTCGTCCGCCGGGCGTACCAGGAGGGATTCAACGCCGGGTTGGCCCGGGCCCACGGCGCCGGCCGCCGCGGCCGCACCATCCGCGCGGACGCCCGGGTGGAGGGGCTGGTGCGCCGGATCGAGCGGCACTTCGGGCTCGGCCGGTACGCCTTCGAGGTGCGCGTGGTTCACGCCGCCTCGGGACGAAGGATTCCCGCCCGCGACCCGCTCGTGAAGTACCTCACGGAGGAGCGGAATTCGCGCGATTCAAGAAAACCGTGACGGTGCTGGCGTCACTCGAGGTTCTCCATCACCCACACGTCTCCCCCCTGAGGGCGGCATCGGTCGAACAGGACCCAGCGACCATCCGGAGACCAGACCGGATAATCGATCCGCACGTCAGGATCCTCGAACTCGAAGACCTGTTCCGGGGAGTCACCGTCCACCGGCGAGACCCAGAGCACCTTGTGGTCCACCACGTCCATGATCCGTGAGAAATCCGGCGAGTAGGACATATGCGCGCCGCCTTTCATGTTCCGGATCAGGATCGGCTCCGAGCCGTCGAGCGGAGCCACGACGGTCCGGCCCGGCGTGCGGCAGAGGATCCCATCGGCGGCGCGGTTCCAGCGGAGGAAGTGACCCCCGGAGCCGACGCTCGTGAGCTGGCGTGGATTCCCGCCGTCCTGGTCCATGATCCACACCTCGAGACGGCCGCTGCGATCGGAATGGTAGGCGATGCTCCGTCCATCGGGCGAGTAGCAGGGGTTGATCTCGATGCCGCCCGGAGCGGAAAGCCGGCGGGTCGCGCCCGATTCGAGGTCGAGCGCCCAGATGCCGGCGGTTCCATCGCGGGTCGAAAAAAACGCGAGTCGCCGTCCGTCGGGTGACCAGTTGGCCTGGTAGTCCCCTCCCGGCCCGCGCGTCAGCTGCCGTGTGGTCTGGTCCTCCAGCGTGAAGAGCCAGAGGTTCATGTCCCCGCCGCGATCCGAATTGAAGGCGATCCTCCGCGTGTCGGGCGACCAAGCGCCCCGACTGTCCTCCCTGCTCGTGGCGACCACCTTCACGGGCGCCCCGGTCGGGCGGCCGGAATCCGGGGCCACGGGGAGTTTCCAGAGACTGGCGTTCTGGCGGAGCGTGGTGAACGCCATGCGGGTTCCCTCCGGCGACAGCGCCACCTGGACGTCCTGCCCGGCACCGGTCGTCATCTGCTCCGGGGGGCCGATCGGCGTCCCGTCCTTCGCGACCGGCGTCCTCCAGATGTTCACGCCGCTGCTGCGGTAGAAGCTCGAGAAATAGATGTAGCGCCCGGAAGGGCTCCACGCGGGGTTCACGTCGTTGAAGAGGTCGCTCGTGATCCAGATCATCTCGCGCGTGCGAAGGCGGAGAAGACGGATGTCGAACTTGGTACGCTCGAGATTCAGGAACACGAGCATCGACCCGTCCGGCGCCCAGCGCGGGCGGAGGTGGTCCACGGCCTCGGACGTGTCGGTGCTCACCTGAACGGGGTTCCTCCCGTTCCGGTCCACCAGCCAGATGCGCCGCGGGCCGGCCCAGTCCGCGTCCAGCGCGATGTGCTTGCCGTCAGGCGACAGGGCGGGACTGGCGGCCTCGGAGACGAGAAGCGACTCCTTGCCGGTGCGTAGGTCGAGCGACCAGATGTCGGTGCCGACGTAGATCCCGAACACGTCTCCCGGCTCGAGCCGCGTCTTGGCCTCGCGGCCTCGCGTGAAGAGAACGCTCCTTCCGTCCGGGGCGTAGGTGGGGAGGATGTCGTCGTGGTCTCCGCGCGTCAGCTGCCGCTCGTTCGAGTCCTCGAGCCTCTTCGCGAAGATCTTGCGCACACCTCCCACTTCACGAGCGTAGAGGATCTCGCGGCCATCGGGGGACCAGGCCGGAAAGGACTCCACCTCGTCGGCGAAGGTGAACTGGACGAGCTTGGGATGGGGGCGCGACGCCCGCGCCTCCTGTCTCGCGAAGGCGATGGCCGAGTCGAGCGTCTCCGCGACCCGCGTCGCGCTCGGAACCCGGCGCGAGACGTCGCGAACGAGGCAGTCCCGGATCAGCTGGACGACGTCGGGTGGAGTCGACCCGGGCAGCCCGTTCCACGAGGGCTCGCGTTCGAGCACGGCGGCGATCGTGTCCGAGAAGGTCTCGCCGGGGAACGCGCGCGATCCCGCGAGGAGCTCGTAGAGCACGCACCCCAGGGACCAGACGTCCGTGGGTGGCCCGATGGTCTCTCCGCGCATCTGCTCCGGGCTCATGTAGGCCGGCGTGCCGAGGAAGCGCCCCACGGCGGTCGAGGCCGTTCCGCTGCCCGCCGTGATGACCGTGGCTCCGGCCTGGCCCGCTTCAGCCGAAGCTTCCGGCGCGAGCGCCTTGGCCAGGCCGAAGTCCAGGAGCTTCACCCCTCCGCCCGGAGCCAGCATGATGTTCGCGGGCTTGAGGTCGCGGTGGACGATCCCTTTCGAGTGCGCGGCGGCGAGCGCCTCGGCGATCTGCCGTCCCACACGCAGGGCGTCGAACACGGGGAGCGGGCCCCGGGCGAGAACGGCATCGAGCGGCTCGCCCGGGACGAGCTCCAGGACCAGGAACCGCGAGCCGTCCGCCTCCTCCAGACCGTGGATCACCGCGATGCCCGGGTGATTCAGCGCGGCGAGCGCCCGGGCCTCCCGCTCGATGCGGGCGATCCGCTCGCGATCCTTCGCGAACTCCTGGGGCAGGAACTTCAGCGCCACTTCGCGGCCGAGCTTCGTGTCCCTGGCCCGGTAGACCTCGCCCATGCCGCCGGCGCCGAGCGGACCCAGCACCGTGAAATGGGAGAGCGTGGCTCCGGCGTCCGGCATGGTCAGGGCTTTGTCAGCGCAGGGGACGGAGGATCTGCCCGAAGCGGGGCCAGTTCTTATCCCCGTCCCAGGAGAAGTAGCGGAAGATCGCCTTTCCCTTCACCAGATCGACGGGCAGCGGACCCCAGAATCGGGAATCGAGGCTGTTGTCCCGGTTGTCCCCCATCATGAAGATCTTCCCCTTCGGCACCGTGATCGGGCCGAAATTGTCCCGGGGGCTCAGATCCCGGGCGATGACGCGGTCGTCCTCGTGGATGACATAGGGCTCGTCCTGCTTCTTGCCGTCCACGTAGAGGACCTTGTTCCGGATCGCGACCGTCTGACCCTCCACCGCCACGCATCGTTTGATGAAGTCTTTCCGGAGGTCGACGGGGTAGCGGAAGACGATGATGTCGCCCGGGCGAGGCTTCCGGAAGCCGGGGAACCGGTGGTGGAAGATGTGGTGGCTCCCCACGCCCAGATCGATCTCGGGGCCATAGAGCATCTTGTTGATGTAGATGTAATCGCCGACCAGGAGCGTCTCCTCCATGGACCCGCTCGGGATCTGGTACGCCTGGGCCACCATGCCGCGGAAGATGAGCACCGCGAGGATTCCGATCGTGAGCGACCGGATCCAGTCGCGCAGGTCGGACTTCTTGCTGTCCTTCTTCTGCTTGGCGCTCAACTCAGGACTCCATGACCTTGGCGGCCACCCGCGAATCCGGCGTCGCTTCCCGCCCCTTCTTGGTCTGATCCGAGGATGAGCTCCGGCTCGAGACCTGTGCCACGCCCGAGTGTCCCCCGGCTTCGGACTGCCCTTCCCACCACGCCTCGAATCGCGGCCCCGCCCAGTACGCGAAGACGGTCAGCACGAACCCGGCGAGGATGTCGACGACCCAGTGATGCCTCAAGTATACCGTGCCGATGACGAGTCCGGCAGCGAAGGGAAGCTGCAGCCAGGCGAACCAGCGCTGGTAACGCCACGCCAGCATCACGGCCAGGAGGGCGACCGCGCAATGGAGCGAGGGGAAGGCGCCGTAGGCCGTGAGCGGCACGGCCGCGGTGGCGTTCCGGGTGAAGTCGAGGATCGCCAAGCCGTGGAGTGGTGCCGAATAAGCCGTGGGGATGAAGAGCCTGGGTGCGGAGGCGGGCCAGGCGACGTATCCGATATAGCCGAGATAGAGGCACATCACCACGGCGACCATGGTGCCCCGGAAGGCGTGTCGATCCTTCCTGAGATAGAGGATCAGCCCCAGCACCGGAGCCAGGACGTAGAAGAGCCAGTAGCAGACCGTGAAGAAGTCCGTGAGGGCCGGATGGATGAAGCGCTCGGCCCAGATCGTCGGCTCGACGCCCCCGAACAGGACCAGGTCCCAGCGGTAGAGCGCGGCGGTGATGTCCGGCGCGTGGAACCAGTGGATCAGATCGTGGAGGCTGAAGTAGATGTTCGCGCAGAAGAGAAAGGGCATCACGTCGCGCACGAGCTTCCACTGCGGCTTCAGGCGGACGAGGAGGACGAAGAGTCCCGCCGAGGCGAGGAGGACGGCGAGTCGAGCCAGGGCGCCGGGATAGGTCGCGGCGGGTCCGGTCACGGTCTGGGCCCGCACGCCGGTCATGCGCGCCAGCGTGTACGCCATCGGGACGAAGAGGGCCAGGGTCATCGCTTCCTCGGGGCGGAGCGCGAACAGGGCGCGGCGAAGACGCTCGAGAATCCGGCTCACGCGGTCACCTTCGCCAGGGCCCGCCCCGCGGAAGCCGCCTCATCCGGGGCGCTCTCGCGAGGGGCCGTCGCCGTGAGACGCACCCTCGCGTCCAGGGCCACGCAGGGCGCGTCCCCCTCAAAGACCACGACCGGATTCAGGTCCAGCTCCTGGACCTCCTCCTGCTCGCTCGCGAGCCGCGAGATCCGGTGCAGGAGATCCAGCACGGACGCGACGTTCGCCTTCGGCGCGCCGCGGTAGCCGTCCAGGAGCGGAAACCCGCGGATCTCGTGCACCATCTCCTCCGCGTCGACGTCGGTGAGCGGAGCCACCCGCACCGAGACGTCCCGGAGGAGCTCGGCCGTCACGCCCCCCAGCCCGAAGAGCACGATCGGACCGAACGTGGGATCGCGCGTCACGCCCACGATCGTCTCCAGTCCTCCCTCGATCATGCGCTCCACGGTCACGCCCTCGAACCGGGCGCCGGGCTGGGCCTTGCCGAGCGCCAGGCGGAGCGAGTCGAAGGCCTTCGCGGCCTCCTCGTCGCTGCCCACGTTCAGGCGCACGCCGTTGACCTCGGACTTGTGGAGGACTTCGGGCGAGCGGATCTTCATGGCCACCGGAAAGCCAAGGCTCCTCGCCACCAGCGAAGCCTCCCCGCGGTTCACCGCCGGGCGGGCCGCGTTGGTGCGGACCCCGTAGGCGCGGAGGAGATCCTCGGCGCCCGCCCCGGCGATCCACCGGGATTCTCCCGGCTTCGCGCCTTCCAGCGCTTTCGCGACGGCCTCGCGCGCCCGATCGGAGTCGGCGCCGGAGATCGTCGGGACCTTGCCGGGGGGCTTGTGGCGCCAGGCGCCGTACGAGACCGCGCGGGCGAGCGTTCGCGCCGCCGCCTCCGGAAACGCGTACGAAGGAATGTGCCCCTCTTGCAGGGAGCGGAGGCTCTCGGGAACCCCGTGGCTTCCCATGAAGCACGAAAGCACGGGCTTCTTGCTCCCTTTGGCGCCCGCCAGGATGGCGCGCGCGACCTCCGGGGCGCCGGTCACGAGCGGAGGCACGAAGATCACGATCACCGCGTTCACGTTCTTGTCGTGGAGGAGAAGCTGGAGCGCCTGCTCGTACGAGGGGGCGTCGGCGGAGGCGATCATGTCGACGGGATTCCGGACGCTCGCCTCGTCGGGCAGGAAGGACTTGAGCCCCTTCACCGTCTTCGGCTCGAGCTTCACGACCGTGAGCCCGGCCGACTCGCAGGCGTCCGCGGCCATGATGCCCGGGCCGCCCGCGTTGGTCAGGATCGCGACGCCGGGTCCCGAGGGCACGGGCTGCGAGGCCAGGAGCATGGCCGTGTCGAAGAGCTCCTCGATGGTGTCCGTCCGGATCACGCCGCTCTGACGAAAGAGCGCGTTCACGGCCGCGTCGGAGCCCGCGAGGGCGCCCGTGTGCGAGGAGGCGGCGCGGGAGCCGCCGGGGGTGCGTCCGCTCTTCACCGCGAGGATCGGCTTCGTGCGCGCCACGCGCCGCGCGAGCTGAGTGAACTTCCGTGGATTTCCAAACGATTCGAGGTAGAGGAGGATGAGATCCGTTCCCTTGTCCGCCTCCCAGAACTCGATCAGGTCGTTCCCCGAGACATCGGCCTTGTTCCCCACGCTCACGAACTGCGAGATGCCGAGGTTGAGCCGGCGCGCGTAGTCCAGGATGGCGAGCCCCAGGGCGCCGCTCTGCGACGAGAATCCGACGCGGCCGGGCGGCGGGGCGACCGGAGCGAACGTCGCGTTCAGGGAAACCTTGGGATCGGTGTTGAGGATGCCGAGGCAGTTGGGACCGACCAGGCGCATCCCGTGCGTTCGCGCCACCTCGAGGACCGCGCGCTCGCGCTTCAGCCCCTCCTCCCCGGTCTCCTTGAATCCGGCGCTGATGATCACGAGGGCCTTGACCCCCTTCTCGCCGCAGGCGGAGACCGCTTCCAGCACGTGCGCCGCGGGGATCACGACGATCGCGAGATCCACCGGACCGGGCACGGAGGCGAGGTCGGGGTAGGCGGGAATGGACTGGACGTGCGCCGCGCTCGGATTGACCGGGTAGACCGGTCCCTGGAAGCCCTGCTCGATCAGGTTGTGGAGGATCGCGCCGCCGATCGAGTCACGCCGGCGCGATGCCCCGATCACGGCGACCGACCGGGGCCTCAAGAGCGGGTCGAGAGCCGGCATTCGCTACGCCGGAACTCCGGCCTTGCGGCGGATCTCCTCGATGCTCCGCGCGAGGGCGACGTCCTTCTCGGTGACGCCGCCCTGATCGTGCGTGGTGAGCGAGATGACGATGTTGCTGTAGCGGATATCGATGTCGGGATGATGATTCGCCAGCTCCGCGAGGTGCGCGACGGCGTTGACGAACACGATCGCCTCCGCGAACGAATCGTGCTTGTAGGACTTGGTGATCGCGTTCTCGTGCAACTTCCACCCGGGAAGGTCGCGAAGCGCGCGTTCCAGCTCGTCCTTGCTGAGCTTCGAGGGCATCGTTCCTCCTGCTTACCAGCGGCCCAGAAGGCCGGGGTCGGGCATCATCTCGGGCGTCCACTGCTCGGGAAGGATCTCCACCTCGGACGGTTTTCCCGTCACCGTGGTGACGACTTCCTTCACCTGCGCCACGATCTGCGGCGCGTAGGGACAGAACGGGGTGGTGAGGAGCATCCGCACGACGATCGGATCGCCGCTCTGGTCGACCTCGCGGACCAGCCCCAGGTCGATGATGCTCAGGTTGATTTCGGGATCGACCACGCTCTCCAGCGCGGTCCTGACTTCCTCATCGGTGGCCATGGATTCTCCTACGACTCTGGGAGTCCAATGTAGAGCTCGTTTCCTTCCACCCGCACCGGGTATGACTCGACCGGCGAGACCGCGGGGGGATTCAGCGCCTCCCCGGTCCGGATGTCGAAGCGCGAGCCGTGCCGCGGGCAGATCACCTCGTGATCCTCCAGCTCCCCTTCGGCGAGCGGGCCGCCGTCGTGCGTGCAGATGTCCTCGATCGCGTAGAAGCCGTCCGGAACCCGGAAGACCGCGATCTTGCGGTCCTCCACGTCGAAGACCTCCGCCCGTCCCTCCGGGACATCGCTCGCGTGCCCCACTCGCACGAATCGCGCCGCCACCTGGCTCATTCGTCTTCCCCTTCGCCGGGCCAGTTCTGCTGCACTCCGTAGACGCCCACCTTGAGCGTCTTCAGCGCCAGGAGGGCGCATTTCAGCCGGACCGGCCCCAGCTCGATTCCTAGCATATCCAAAACGTCGTCCCGATTGATCCGTTTTACCTCGTCGAGCGTTTTTCCCTCGATGGCCTCCGTGAGCATGGAGGCCGCGGCCCGGCTGATGGAACAGCCCTTGCCGCTGAAGCGGACCGCCTCCACCCGATCGTCCTTGATCTTGAGATCGATCCGGATCTCGTCCCCGCAGAGCGGATTCGCGTCCTGAGCCGTGATGTCCGGATTCTCGAGGGTGCCCCAGTTGCGGGGGTTCTGATAGTGGTCGAGGATGGTCTGCCGGTAGAAGTCGTCGAGGCTCATCGGTGGAACAGTTGCTTCGCCTTGCCCACTCCTTCCGCCAGCGCGGCGATATCGGAGGGCAGGTTGTAGACGTAGAAGGACGCCCTCGTCGTCGCCACGACCCCGAGCTTCCGGTGGAGCGGCATCGCGCAGTGATGACCCGCCCGGACCGCCACGCCGTCGTGGTCGAGCACGGTCGCGATGTCGTGGGCGTGGATGTCGTCCAGGCTGAAGGCCACGATCCCGCCGCGCTCTTCCACCGGCGGGCCGTAGATCGTGACCCCGGGGATCTCGCCCAGGAGCCGGAACGTCAGCTCGACCAGCTCGCGGGAGTGCTTCGTGATCGCCTCGAACCCGATCGTCTCGACGTAGTCGATCGCGGTCCCGAACGCGATCGTGTCCGCGATGTTCATGGTGCCCGCTTCGAATTTCCAGGGCGTCTCGTTCCAGGTCGAGCCTTCGAGCTTGACCTCGCGGATCATCTCGCCGCCGCCCAGGAACGGGGGCATGGCGTCGAGGAGCGCGCGCTTGCCGTACAGGGCCCCGGTCCCGGTCGGGCCGAGCATCTTGTGCGCCGAAAAGGCGAGGAAGTCGCAGTCCAGAGCCCGCACGTCTACCCCGATGTGAGGCAGCGACTGCGCGGCGTCCACCACCACGATGGCCCCTCGCGCGTGCGCCCGGCGCGCGATCTCCGCGACCGGGTTGATCGTGCCGAGCACGTTCGAGAGATGGGTCAGGGAGACGACCTTGACGGGCCCGTCGAGCAGCGCGTCCAGCCCGCTCAGGTCCAGGCGTCCCTGGCCGTCGATCGGGATGAAGCGGAGCTGCGCCCCTTTCTCGGCCGCGAGGATCTGCCAGGGCACCAGGTTCGAGTGGTGCTCCATCTCGGTGAGGAGGATCACGTCGCCCGGGCCGACGTTCTTCCGGCCCCAGGCGTTCGAGACCAGGTTGATGGATTCCGTGGTCCCGCGCGTGAACACGATCTCGTGCGGCGAGCGGGCGTTCAGGAGCTTCGCGACCTTCCCGCGCACCTCTTCGTAGCGCGCGGTGGCTTCCTCGGCGATGGCGTAGACGCCTCGATGGATGTTCGCGTTGAAAGTCTTGTAGTAGTGGTCCAGCGCGTCGATCACCTGGACCGGCTTCTGCGTGGTCGCGGTGGAGTCGAGGTAGATGAGCGGCTTTCCGTGAACCTTCCGCTGGAAGATGGGGAAGTCCTTCCGGATCGCCACGAAGTCCGGCTCGTGCATGCGGGCTCTTCCGCCCCGCTCGGGCGCGAGCGTCTTCATCTACGCTTGGGCCGAAGCCTTCCTCTCCACGGCGGCGGTGACCGTCGTGCGGAGCGACTCCGCCGGGATGCGCTCGAGCACCGGCTCGAAGAACCCCTGGATGATCATCCGCTCCGCGTCCGGCCGCGGGAGTCCCCGCGATCTCAGGTAGAAGAGCTGCTCCTCGTCCACCTGGCCCACCGTGGCGCCGTGCGTGCACCGCACGTCGTTCGCCTCGATCTCGAGGCTCGGGATCGAATCCGCCCGCGCCTTCTCCGAGAGGAGGAGGTTCCGGTTGGCCTGGTAGGCATCCGAGCGCTGCGCGTCCTTGTGCACCTTGATGAGCCCCTGGTACACCATGCGCGCGCGGTCCCGGAGGGCGCCCTTGAAGAGGAGGTCGCTCGTCGAATGGCCGACGTTGTGGTTCTGGAACGTATGGAAGTCGAAGTGCTGGGTCCCGTTTCCGAAATAGCACCCGGAGAACTTGGCCTCGCTCCCCTCGCCGTCGAGGTGCATCTCGAGGTCGAGCTTGGTGAGCTTTCCGCCCAGCGCCGTGTAGGTCCAGTGGAACCTGCCGTCCCGCGCGATGCGCACCCGCTCGGTGCCGAAGTGATAGACGTTCCCGGCCCAGCGCTGGAAGGTCGCGAGGTGGAGCGAAGCGCCCGCGCCAACCGTGACCTCCGTCGCGCCGACGTTCACGCCCACGCCCGGCTCCCCGTGCGAGACGTACTCCTCGATGACCGCGGCCCGGGCCCCTTCGCCCAGCGCGATCACGACGTGCGGGAAGGTCCCGAGATCGGGCGTCCCGCGGGAGAAGAGGATCTGGATCGGACGCTCGATCGTGACTCCGGCCGGCACGTGGACGAACGCGCCACCGCTCTCGAGGGCCGCCGCGAGCGCCGTGAACCGGCTCTCGTCGGTCCGGACGGTCCGCCCCAGCCACTTCTCCACCAGGGCGGGATGCTCGCGCGCCGCGTCCACGATCGGCATCACCACGACGCCGAGTTTCTTCAGCTCCGGATCGCGCTCGATCAGGATCGCGTTCGAGTCCAGCTGGACCAGGAGCGCCGAGCGCTCCTCACGCGGTCCGATCTCGAGCTTGAGGGACGCCGGAAGCTCGGCCGCGGAGCCCACGATCGGATGTGCGTCGCGTCCGCTCAGCACCTGATCCCACTTGAGGGAGCTGATGTCGGTCCTCCGCCACAGCTCCTCGGTTCGCGCGGGAAAGAGCGTCTTCTCGCAGAGCGCCCACGCGGCCGCGCGGCGCCGGGCGAGGAATTCGGGCTCCCCGGAGCGCTTCGACAGGACGGCGATCTCGTTCGGGTTCAGTGCGCCGATGCGGACCGGATCCTGGGTCCGCGGCGGCGCGAGTGTCTGGGATGGATTCACGCTTCGTTCTCCCTGGGTTCGGTTCAAAGGGGCGGCCGGTCAGCCGACCGACCCCTCCATCTGAAGCTGGATGAGACGGTTCATCTCGACCGCGTACTCCATCGGGAGCTCCTTCGTGATGGGCTCGATGAACCCGTTCACGATCATGGCCGAAGCCTCCGCCTCGGGAATCCCGCGGCTCATGAGGTAGAAGATCTGCTCGTCGCCGATCTTGCTGACCGTCGCCTCGTGCCCGATGGTCACCTGGTCTTCCTCGATCTCCATGTACGGGTACGTGTCCGAGCGGGAGTGCTCGTCCAGGAGAAGCGCGTCGCAGCGCACCGTGGACTTGCATCCCTTGGCGCCCTTCACGACCTTGATGAGGCCGCGGTAGCCGGCGCGTCCGCCGTCCTTGCTGATGGACTTGGACACGACGCTCGAGGTGGTGTTGGGCGCGGCGTGGACCGCCTTGCCGCCGGCGTCCTGGTGCTGGCCCTTCCCGGCGAACGCGATCGAGAGGATCTCGGCGTGGGCGCCCGGCTCCATGAGGTAGACGCTCGGGTACTTCATCGTGAGCTTGGAGCCCAGGTTCGCGTCCACCCACTCCATCCGGGCGTTGCCGTACGCCATGGCGCGCTTCGTGACCAGGTTGTAGACGTTGTTCGACCAGTTCTGGATCGTCGTGTAGCGGCAGTACGCGCCGCGCTTCACGATGATCTCCACCACGGCCGAGTGAAGCGAATCGCTGGCGTAGGTGGGAGCCGTGCAGCCCTCGACGTAATGCACCGAAGCGCCCTCATCCACGATGATGAGCGTCCGCTCGAACTGCCCCATGTCTTTCGCGTTGATCCGGAAATAGGCCTGGAGCGGAAGGTCCACCTTCACGCCCTTCGGCACGTAGATGAACGAGCCGCCGCTCCACACGGCGCTGTTCAGCGCGGCGAACTTGTTGTCTGCCGGCGGAATCACGGTCCCGAAGTACTCCTTGAAGAGCTCGGGGTGCTCCTTCAGCGCCGTTCCCGTGTCGAGGAAGATGACCCCCTTCTCGGAGAGCGATGCCTTGATCTTGTGATAGACCGTCTCGGAGTCGTACTGGGCGCCGACGCCGGAGAGGAACTTCTGCTCCGCCTCGGGGATGCCCAGCCGGTCGAAGGTCTTCTTGATGTCGGCCGGAACCTCGTCCCAGGACTTCCCCTGCTCCTCGGCCGGCTTCAGGTAGTAATAGATGTTCTGGAAGTCGATCTCGTTCACGGCGCCGCCCCACATCGGCAGCTTCTTCTTCTCGAACTGCTCGAGCGCCTTGAGACGGAATTCCTTCATCCAGGCGGGCTCGCCCTTGATGTCGGAGATCTGCGCCACCACGTCCTTGTCCAGGCCGCGGCGCGTCTTGAAGACCGACTTCTCCTCGTCGTGGAACCCGTACTTCTCTTTGTATCCTTCGCGAATGTCCAGCGTCGGCTGTTGTGTCGTCGTCATGGCTTCTCCTTGGACCGGCGCCTAGGCGGCGCGGTCCTCGCGGATCCAGTCGTACCCCTGCTTCTCGAGCTCGAGCGCCAGATCGGCGCCCCCCGACTTGACGATCCGCCCGTCCACGAGCACGTGGACGAAGTGCGGCTTGATGTAGTTCAAGATCCGCTGGTAGTGCGTGATCAGGAGCACGCCCAGATCCGGACCCGTGAGCGCGTTCACGCCCTCCGAGACGATCCGGAGCGCGTCGATGTCCAGACCCGAATCGGTCTCGTCCAGCACGGCAATCTCGGGCTTGAGCACCGCCATCTGCAAGATCTCGGCGCGCTTCTTCTCGCCCCCCGAGAATCCGTCGTTCAGGTAGCGCCCCGCGAAGGACTCGTCCATCTTGAGGAGCGCCATCTGCTCCTTCACGAGCGCCCGGAATTCTTTCGGCGGCATCGGCTTCTCTTCCCCCAGCTCCTTGCGGCGCACCGCCAGCGCCTGGCGCAGGAAGTTCGCGACACTCACGCCCGGGATCGGAGTGGGATACTGGAACGCGAGGAAGATGCCCTTCCGGGCGCGCTCGTCCGGGGACAGCTCGAGGACGTCCTCGCCCTTGTAGAGGATCTGGCCTTCGGTCACCTCGTACTTGGGGTTCCCCATCAGCGCGTTCGCGAGCGTGCTCTTGCCCGAGCCGTTCGGACCCATGAGGGCATGGATCTCTCCCTTGTTCACCTTGAGGGAAAGCCCTTTCAGAATCGGCTTCCCGTCGATCCCGATGTGAAGATTGCGAATTTCCAGCGTCGGTGTAGCGCTCATAAACTCCTTCCGTTCGTTAGATAGTGAAGCTGTCTCCGCATCCACAGGTCTTCTTGACGCGCGGGTTCTTGAACTGGATGCCCGTGCCCAGGAGCCCGCGCTCGTAATCGATCTCGGTGCCGGCCAGGATTTCCAGGGAGCGCGGGTCGATCAGGACCGTGAGCCCGTCGTACTCGAGCGCCGTGTCGCTGGATCGTCGGTCGGCCGTAAAGCCCAGAAAGTAGCTGTAGCCCGAGCACCCGCCCGCCTTCACGCCCACGCGGAGGGCCTGCCCTTCCTTTCCCTCCTTGGCCCGCGACCGCTTCACCCAGTCGATCGCGGCGGGGGTCATGGTGACGGAGGGGGTCATGACCGCTCCGGCGCCAGGTTGAGGACGATCGTCCGCCCGGGATCGGTGTGGAATCCGGCGACCAGCGCCGGCTCCTGCTTCATGCCGTGATCCTCCGGGCAATGCGGGCAGTCTTGTCGCGTCGTCCTCGGCGGACGGCACGCCTGGCAGGTGCGCAGGTATTCCAGCGTTCCCTCCAGCTCGCGGGCGAGCATCTCGTACCGGGCGATCGCCTGGCGTGTCTCGGCGAGCTTCTTCTGGAACGTCTCGCGCACGGTGTCCATGGCTTCGGGGCCGTATCTGCTGCTTTGCCACGCTTTGAGCAACCCCTGGATCTGGTGGAGCGAAAGCCCCGTCTCCTGAAGCAGCTCGATCCAGCGGATGCGGGTCAGGGCGGACTCGTCGTACAGCCGGAAGCCGCCGTTGCTGCGCGCGACCGGGTGGAGCAGATCCAGCTCCTCGTAGAGCCGAAGAGCGCGGACCGACTTGCCGGTCTGCTTTGCCAGGTCCCCTACTTTCAGGTGCTTAACCATGATCCCTCCTACCCGGTCATCTTACTCTTACGCACGCGTCAGAGTCTAACCCTATTTTCGGCCGGTAACGGGGTCGGATTGAGGGGTTTCGAGGTCCGGGTGGGCGTGACGTAAGTCACAGTATTTCAAATAATTGGATTCGATTTGGCGCATTCGGATTCCAAGTAATGGACTGGAGCGAGAACCCCTTGGAGAAACAGCCCGACGTGCCGTGATATATTGTGTGTGAGCCGGCAGCCAAAATCTTCGATGGAGGTCCTTCGATGAAATCCAGATGGGTCGGCGTGTTGATCCTGGCCTTGGCGGTCGGCCTGATCGCGCTTTCGTGCAAGAAATCCAGCAATCCAGCCGGGCCCGGCCCGGTGACCCCGGATGTGACGGTCAACATCCTCGGGAATGCCTTGGCGAATTCCTTCTCGCCGGACACGGTCACGGTGACGGTTGGCCAGACGGTGGCCTGGCACAACCAGGATGGCATCACGCACACGTCCACGGCGAACGGAGTCGGGCTCTGGAACACCGGGAACATCGCACCCGGCGGGACGAGCGCCGCGGTCCAGATGAACACCACGGGGACGCTGGGCTATCACTGCAACATTCACCCGTCCATGGTCGGGGCGGTCAAGGTCAACCCCTAGCCCCGCTTCCGATTCTTCCCCGACGGCCGTCGCGATTTCGCCGGCGGCCGTTTTCCTGTCCCCCGCTTCGCCGCGCCCGACTCGATGGTGCTCCACCTCACAAAGGGCAGCAGGCGATGCACTCCACCGTGCGTCCCCGTCAGCTCGGGTCGCTGGAGTGAGCCCAGGGACGTGACGCGCGGGACCCCCGTCGCCGCGAACGCCGCCGCGAGCTTCCGCCGATCGCTTCCCTTCGCGTCGAGTCCGATCGCCTCGATCCAGGGAACCGCGGGTCTGAGCGCCTCGACGACCTCTTCGGGCTTGGAGATCGCGTGCACGCGGACGGTGCGATACGCGGGAGTCGGCTCGAACCGAGCTCCATCCTCGTAGACCAGGGTCCAGTCGGTGCCCTCGGCAGAGGCCAGCACCCGCGTGCCGCGATCGTCGAGAGCCTCCTCGAAGTGGGCCTGCGCCCGGTAGAGCTGGACGCGCGCCGCTTCGCGCGGACCCGGCGTGCGTCGAGGCAATCCATCTCGGAGCTGCTCGAGCGCGCCGCCCAATGCCGACGCGAATGCCGCCGGACCGACCTGGCCGCCGCGCTCCACGTAGATCGCGTGCGGCGAGAGACAGCCCTGCTGGTCGTAGAGCGCGATGTCGTACGCGGCGCGCGCCGCGAGCGCCGCGAGGCCGGTTCGGGTCAGCGAGGAGCTCGCGACGTAAGCCACGCTCACCTTGGGCCCCTGCAGAACCACCTTCGCTTCAGGGTTCGCCTCCCGCGCGATGCTCGTGATGGCGTTCTCGCCGCCGAAGGCGAGCACCGCCGGGGCGCGCTCGAGCGCGGCGCGATCCAGCTCCGTGGTGCCCCCCTTCCACCACACGACGAGCGCGCACGCCCCCAGGAGTGGATCTTCCTCGGCGATCGTCCTGGCGAGGAGCGGAGCCAGGACCGGTTCCTGGGACGAAGTCTTGGCGAAGAGAGCGGTGCGCATGGCGAGCGCCGAATAGAAGGGCCACACCGGGAGGCCGGGCACGTTCCCCGCGTAGATCTGGAGCATCCATTCCGGACCGAAGGCCAGACGCGGCACCCCATGTCGGTCCGGGGTCGGGGCATCGAGCGCGGACGCGGAGCCCAGCTCCGAGGCGACCCAGCGCGACACGCCGCCCGACGTGAGGGGCTCGAACGTGTCCATCAGCGCCTGCTCGATCATGGGGGGCGAGAACCTCCCCATCCGCGCGAGCCAGTCCACCGCGTTCCGTCGAGCCGCGTCGTCTCGATTCTGGAATCGCTGGGCCACACGCTCGAGGGTGCGGTGGACTTCGGCGGCGCTGCGCTGCGCGATCAGCTCCGCGCGCGCGGTCCGGAGCGCCTCGATCCAGTCGGGGATCACCGCCGGCGAGACCGTCGCGAGGCGCAGCTCCACCGAGTCGTGGGCTGGCCCGAAGCGCTGGACGCTGGTCTCGGCGGTCTCGGCGAGCGCGGGAGGGAGGTAGAAGGCGTCGAAGAGACCCTGAGTCATGAGCGGGCGCGCTCCCGATCGACGAAGCGCTCGAATGGAAGCGAGCAGCCCCGGCGCTCGGCCTCCGGAAGCCGGCCCTCGAGGATCAGACGACCGTTCACGAGGGCGCCGACGTCCTCGGTCTGGACCGCGAGCGGTGTTTCCAGGTTCGCGAGGTCGTAGTGCACGAGCACCCCCAGGGCTCCCCCGGGCTGCTCGCGCATGGTCTCGGGATGGAGGACGCGCGTGCGAACCCAGGGCGGGATCACGAAGCCCTCGCGCGCGGGTCGGCGCTCGTGTTCCGCGAGGAGCCGGTCCTCGTAGAACTGGCTCCCCATCTCGGCCATGCCGTACTCGTTCACGACGTGGGAGGGCGAAATCCCGAGCACACGGGAAAAGGCGAACGTGAATTCCTTGCGACGGATCTCGATCCCGGTGCCCTTGGCGCCGCCCGTGTCCATCGCGCGACTCCCCGCGCGCAGGCGGAAGCGGACGCGCTTTCGATCGCATCGATCGAGGTACGCCTGGAAGAGGAGGGTCGTGCCGAGCAGGAGGATGGGTCGACGCTCCTCCTCGGCGCGCGCGAGCTCCGCGTCGGCCAGATCCCACCGTGGCTCGCCGTTCTGGACGATCCAGACACCACCCGAGCAGAGCTCCCGCACGACACGGTCCGCCATGAACCAGAGCGACGAGCGGGGCGCCTCCTCCCGGGTCGGCCCGAACACGACGGCGCGCAGTCGGGCGCCGTCGGGAAGCAGGTGGCGGGAGAAACTTCGAAGAAGCGAGGCTTCGTAGAGTCGCGTGGAGCGAAGGCGGACGCGCCCGGGAAGGGAGATCGTGGTGCCGCTCGTTTCGAAGACCACCGCCTCGCCACCGTTCCGCGACGCGCTGAGATCGTGGGTCCGAAACGCGGACGCGGGCACGGCTGGAATGCTCCGCCACGTCTCCACCGTTCCTCCGAGATGGCGCACGTACGCTCCGTATTCGGGAATCATGCGCGTCTGGAAGCGGTGGAGGCGAAGTGAAAGCGCCTCCGCGTCGACGTCAGCGCCGTTCACGAGGCCAACCAGCTCCCGTTCGAGCTCCCGGAGCTCTTCGGAATTCATGCCTTCAGGCCTCACACGCCATCTCCGCCGCCTCCTCGACGCTCGCGGCCAGATGGACGAGAGCGCCGATGGACGGGTCCACCTCGAATCTGCGCTCGAGGAGCTGCATGAGATCGAGCCAGGGCGTCCCGAGCAGGATGAGCTTCCTTCCCTCGCCTTTCCCGTGCAGGAGCAGCGTCCAGAGCCAGAACACCTCGTTCAACGTCCCCACGCTCCCGGGCAGGCCGATCGCCGCGCTCGTCCCTTCGAGCAGCCGGTCGATCCTCGCCCCGAGGTCGGGCGCCTCCACCACCTCGTCCAGGTACTCGTTGGGCCGGCGCGAGTCGGAAAACCAATCGATCGTGCACCCCACGACGCGGCCCCCGGCCGTTCGGGCCCCCTCCGCCACGCCGCGCATGACCCCGGCGTAGCCGCCGCACCGCACCTCGGCGCCGCGGGCGCCGAGGGCCTCACCCAGCTCCCGGGCGAGCGCGTACGTCGGGCTCTCGGGAGTTGCCCGGCTGCTGCCGAAGACGACGACCGATCTCACGCTCGAGGCTCCTGATCCTGTCACGGCAACCCTTTGGGCCGCTTTCGCCTGGGTGGCGCGGGGGCCCGCGGCGTGGTAGGATCGTCGCCGATGAAACGCCCCCACGATTCGCCCGCCGGCGATCGATCCGAGCGGATCGTCCGGCTCGCGCTGGCACAGATCAACCCCACCGTCGGCGACCTCCCCGGAAATGCCAGGAAGGTGATCGAGACCATCGCCAGAGCCCGCGATCTCGGCGCGGATCTCGTCGCCTTCCCCGAGCTTACGCTGACCGGGTATCCGCCCGAGGACCTTCTTTTGCGCCCGGAGTTCCTGGACCAGAACCAGGCGGCGATGGAAGAGGTCTCCCGGGCCACGGCCGGGATCACGGCGATCGTGGGCTTCGCCCAGCGCGAAGGGGACGTGTACAACGCCGCGGCCATCGCGCACGACGGGGAGATCGTCGGAATCTACCAGAAGCGTCACCTCCCGAATTACGGCGTCTTCGACGAGATCCGCTACTTCCGCCCGGGCAGCGACACGTTCGTCTGCAAGCGCGGCGCCCTGACCTTCGGCGTCGACGTTTGCGAGGACATCTTCTCGCCCGTCGGCCCGACGGCGGCCCTGGCGATCTACGGCGAGGCCGAGCTGGTCATCAATCTGTCCTCGTCCCCGTTCCACGCCGGCAAGGCCCTGGCCCGCGACCGCATGCTCTCCACCCGCGCGCTCGACGGCGTCGCGGTCGTGGCGTTCGTGAACACGGTGGGCGGCCAGGACGAGCTGGTCTTCGACGGCAACAGCCGGGTCTACGGTCCTCAGGGAGAAGTGCTCGCCCAGGCGCGTGCCTTCGAGGAGGACCTGGTGGTGACCGACATCGACCTCGAGAGCGTCTTTCGCGCGCGGCTCCATGACCCGCGGAGCCGCATCGCGGCCCAGCGCGAGGACGCGCCGGAGATGCGCGAGGTGACGCTACGTCCCGTGCCCCGCCGCCCGCGGCCCAAGCTTCCGGCGCGCGAGGTCGTGATCCCGACGGGCACCGACGAGATCTATCGCGCGCTCATGCTTGGAACGCACGACTACGTGACGAAAAACGGGTTCGAGCACGTGGTCATCGGCCTGAGCGGCGGGATCGATTCGGCGCTCACGGCCTCGATCGCGGTGGACGCGCTGGGCGCGAAGAGCGTGACGGGCGTCTTCATGCCCTCCTCGATCACCTCGCGCGAGAGCCGCGCGGACGCGGAGGCGCTCGCGAAGAACCTCGGCATCGAGCTGCTCACGGTGCCGATCGACGCCGAGATCGCGTCCTATCGCGAGAGCCTGAAGCCGGTCTTTGGCTCGAAGCCCGAGGATGTGACCGAGGAGAACATCCAGTCACGCATCCGGGGCACGATCCTCATGGCGCTCTCCAACAAGCTCTGCCGGCTCGTGCTCACCACCGGCAACAAGAGCGAGCTCTCGGTGGGATACGCGACCCTGTACGGCGACATGGCGGGTGGGTACTCCGTGTTGAAGGACGTCTGGAAGACGCTCGTCTACGAACTGGCCCGGCATCGCAACGCCGCCGCCCGGAAGGCCTGGATTCCGGAGCACACGATCGAGCGAGAGCCGACGGCGGAACTGCGGCCGGGGCAGCGCGATACGGATACCCTCCCCCCGTACGACGTCCTGGACCCCATCCTCAAGGCCTACGTCGAGGAGGACTCGGAGGTGGAGCGAATCGTCGCGATGGGGTACGATCGCGCCCTTGTGCAGCGCGTGATCCGAATGGTGGATCAAGCCGAATACAAGCGCCGTCAAGCGCCCCCCGGGATTCGGATCACGCCGCGCGCGTTGGGCAAGGACCGCAGACTTCCGATTACGAACCGCCACCAACCCTGGCGGGATTGACGTGACTACCGACGACCAGAAGCCCCGCACGGAGGATCCGATGAAGAAGATCGCCAGCCCGGCGACCGCGGAAGTGGTCACGTCGGCGGGGGCGCGGTCCACCCGTTCCGCCGCGACCCCATCCCAAACCCTGCCCCAATCCAAAGGAATTCATGTGAGCGAGCAAGCGTACCCGTCCGTCGATCTCGAAGGCTATCTGAACGCGCGCGATCGGAAAGGCGGGAAGCGGGTCATCCGAGACCGCTCCGGCGGCATCGCCCTCGTCCGCGAGGACGCGCTGAACCTCGATCTCTTCCGCGCGAACGGCGTCCCGCTGCACAACGTCGGCCGCCGCTTCCGTGTCGTCGGCACGGACGGCATCACCGAGCAGGAGCGATGGATCGCGCCCTTCGACGTCATCCACCGCTCCCGCGAGGACTCCAAGAATTTCGACGGGCTGAAGCTGCCCCTGGGCGAGCTGGTCTACGACCACGGCCTCTACATCAAGTTCGCGCCCGGGATCGCCGAGCTGGGCGTGAACGACCGCGGCGACGTGCTGCTGCGGCGCGATCCCACGGGGACCGATCCCACGGAGGGACCCGTGTGGAACGCGTTCAACACCGTGATCACGGGGCGGGCGAAGCGGCTCGTCACGCGCACGGAGTTCGACGCGCACCGCGCGGACGTGAAGGAAGCGAACGGCTGGCTGAAGGCCCTGGAAGCCGTCTCGAAGCAGAAAACGCTGGTCAGCCGGTTCTCCTGCGCCGGCGTTCAGTACACGCACAAGGGGAACGTTCCGTATTTGAAGCGGACCGCGCTCACGAACTTCTTCCCGCCGAACGATCCCGAGATGCAGGTCATCGCCAAGCAGATCGAGAGCCGGTTCCGCGCCCGCGGTGAGGCGAAGGCGCCGCGCGTGACGATCCTCTCGCTCATGAACGTGCCGCGGACCGAAGCGGAATACACGGCGTTCCTGGCCAGGCTGAAGCGCGCGCGTGTGGCGCCCACGAAGATCGGGCTGCCGGCGAAGTTACGCGGCTCTCGACTCTGGGATCCGGAGTCGAAGGCGGTGGTGACCTCGAACTTCGTGTACTTCTGCCCGCTCAAGGAGCTGGGGGACGAGGTCACGATCCTCACCGTGAACACGGACTACCACGGCGAGGTGAAGAGCCGCGGGGTTCTCTCGCCGCTGATGGCGATCCTATCCAAGATCGACATCATCTCGGCGCATGCCGGAGCCGCGGTCCTGAATCGCGAAGGCACCGCCACGACGTTCACCGGACCGACGGGAACCGGCAAGACCACCGCGGGCGCGTTCTGGGCCGAGCGGAACGAGGTCTATCGGCGGCTGGAGCTGAAGCGCCGGTACCGGCTCGATCTCGAGCGCGAGGGACTGACCAGCGCGCAGCTGGAAGAGAAGCTCGAGGAGATCTTCCCGGGGATCGGGATCCTCTGCCAGGAGGATTGGATCGAGATACTCAAGGACGAGAAGCGCGGCTGGGTGTTCTGGTCCACGGAGCGCTGCCTCTACGCGCGCACCGGCGGCTTCCCCGGCTTGAAGTTCGTGCTCTCGGAGAACGAGCCGATCCTCGAGAACGTCACCGCCGACTTCGGCGGCGGCGGGACCATCGACAAGCTGGGTCGGATCACGCACGACTACTTCCCGGAGCGGATCTTCTACGATCCGACCTGGGGCCATCTCCTCTACGACCGAAAGTCGCGCCGCATCGCGGCGAATGTTTTCCTGGAGCGGAATCCGAATCTCGACTTCTGCGTGAAGCGGGTCGACCGCGACGAAGCGCTGCGCTGGCTCCTGATCGGCCGCACGCCGAGTGGAAAGTACGAGCCTCTCTACAACGCGTATCCCGACTTCAGCGGTTTGCTCATGACCAACGGCATCGTGGGCGAGAAGCTGGTCGAGGCGGTGCGCGCGGCGGAGCGCGGCGACCTGAAGCCCCTGGGCCAGGGCGACGCCACCCTGGGGAGCGCGATCTACGACAAGGTCAGGATCCAGCTCGATCTCTGGCGGCGGAATTGCTCCGACGTTCCCACGTACATCGTGAACGGCGCGGCGGGGCTGGAGATGACGCAGGACATCAACTGGCTCCTGTCCGAGCATCCGGACGCCTTCGGAGAGTGGAAGAAGGTGACGAAGGAGGATTTCCGGAGCTACATGCGAGACCGCTACGGCGTCACCTACAACGATCGCGGCGCCTGGACGCACATCTCCGCGGCACAGAGGGCGGCGCGCTAGAAGCAGCGAAATAGATTCCCCGGCCAGAAAGGAGCACCCCATGGCCAAAGTCCTCTGCGTGCTCTACGACGACCCCAAGGGCGGCTACCCGACCTCCTATCCCCGGAGCGGGATTCCCAAGATCGAGCGGTATCCGGACGGCCAAACGGTCCCGACCCCGAAGCAGATCGATTTCAAGCCGGGCGTCCTCCTCGGCAGCGTCTCCGGCGAGCTGGGGCTGCGCCAGTTCGTCGAGTCCCAGGGACACACGCTGGTGGTCACCGCGGACAAGGACGGCCCGAATTCGGCGTTCGAGCGCGAGCTTCCCGACGCCGAGATCGTGATCTCCCAGCCGTTCTGGCCCGCGTACCTGACGGAGGAGCGCATCGCCAAGGCCAAGAAGCTCAAGCTCGCGATCACGGCCGGGATCGGCTCGGATCACGTGGACCTGCAAGCCGCCATCGATCGCGGCATGACGGTCGCCGAGGTCACCTACTGCAACAGCATCAGCGTCTCCGAGCACATCGTCATGATGATCCTGGCGCTCGTGCGGAACTACATCCCCTCGTATCAGGTGGTGATCGAGGGCGGATGGAACATCGCGGACTGCGTCTCCCGCTCCTATGACATCGAGGGAATGGCGATCGGCACGGTCGGAGCGGGACGCATCGGTACCGCGGCCCTCCGCCGGCTGAAGGCTTTCGACGTCGAGCTGCACTACACCGACCGTCATCGTCTGCCACCGGCCGTCGAGAAGGAGCTCGAGGCGACCTACCATCCCGACGCCGAGTCGCTCGTCCGGGTTTGCGACGTCGTCACGATCAATACCCCGTTGCATCCGGAGACCGAGCATCTCTTCGACGACGCGCTGATCGGGAAGATGAAGCGCGGCGCGTATCTGGTGAACACGGCCCGAGGCAAGATCTGCGATCGCGACGCGATCGCGCGGGCCCTGAAGAGCGGGCAGCTGGCCGGGTATGCGGGCGATGTGTGGTTTCCACAGCCCGCGCCCAAGGATCATCCCTGGAGGACGATGCCGCACCACGGCATGACGCCCCATACCTCGGGGACGAGTCTTTCGGCCCAGACGCGCTACGCCGCGGGGGTGCGTGAGATTCTCGAGTGCTGGTTCGAGGGCCGCCCGATCCGGGACGAATACCTGATCGTCTCAGGCGGAGACCTCGCCGGAGTGGGGGCGCATTCCTACAGCGCCGGGAACGCGACGGTGGGCTCGGACGAGGCGGCGAAGTTCAAGAGGTAGTGCAAGCGATGTAGATTGGTGTCACCGGCATCGCCCTGGCCCTTGTGCCGGGACGAATGAGGGCCCCGGGAGCGATCCTGGGGCCCTCGCCATTTCCCTCTCGTGCTACCGCGGTGCGACTAGTTCGCCCCGACGTGCACGCCCTTCGCTGCCGCCTGGATGACCGCGGCCACGGCTCGCGGCTTCGAGACATAGATCGCGTGACTGCCCTTCTCCTCGACGACCGTCGAGCCGGCACGCTTGGACATGGCGCGCTGGGCGTCGGGCGGGATCATCTTGTCCTCGGTCGACACAAGGTACCAGCTCGGCTTGGATTTCCACGCTGGCTCGCTGATCGCACCCTGGAGAGCCTCCACCCCCCACGGCACCTGCGAGTCCGCCATGAACGCGGCCTTCTCCGCGTCCACGTCCCCCGCGAAGGAGGCGTGGAATTTCGCGCGATCCAGGAACAAGTATCCGTTTCGCGGCGCCAGGATCGGCGGCACCGGCGCACCCGGCGGCGGATTCTTGATCAGGGCGTCCACGGACTCGCCCTTGTCCGGAGCGAAGGCGGCGATGTACACGAGCGCCCCAACTTTGGGATGGTTCCCGGCCTCGGTTATCACCACTCCTCCGTAGGAGTGGCCGACGAGAATCACGGGACCGTCCAGCGCATCGAGCACGAGCTTGGTGGCAGCCACGTCGCCGGCCAGCGAGATCGTCGGGTTCTGGACGACGGCGACGTTGTGGCCGTCCTTCCTGAGCAGGCCGTACACGCCCTCCCAGCCGGAGCCGTCGACGAAGCCGCCGTGGACGAGCACTACGTTCAATGCATTGGTTCCAGCCATG
>Ga0075424_100000318_pt1 | contig 35917 bp, 27 predicted proteins | sample SoiMethybrSBSTD3_FD_75301 | JGI IMG/M metagenome (GOLD analysis project Ga0075424, IMG submission 75301) | Bulk soil microbial communities from a Populus tree surrounding site in Tennessee, USA - Soil MetaG P. TD hybrid SBSTD3 | ecosystem: Environmental > Terrestrial > Soil > Tree plantation...
TCGCAGGTGACTAGCCGACCCTGCCGGTCGCGGGTGTTGCCGTTCGCAAAGGTCGACGGCCTGCGAAAGATGCTGACGGCCCCGGTCTCCTCCTCCCACTTGAGGATGCGATTGTTAGGAATGTCGCTCCACAGCAAGAAGCGGCCATCACCGAAATAGACGGGCCCTTCCGACCAGCGGCAACCCGTGGCAAGCCGCTCCACACACGAGAGTTTGAGCCAGTACTTCTCGAAGCTCGGGTCAAGCGCAACAATAGCCGGATCGGGATAGCGCGTGGCCTGCTGCCATCCGCTGCCGTGGGACGGGATCGGGGACCTTGGATTCGACATGACCGCCTCCGCACAAAGTGAGGTGAAAACCCGTTATCGCCGCAACGGAGCCGCCGCGCCAGCATAACGTTCGCCAGGGCTAGGATGTGCGCAGCGTCTTGGAGCGGATCGATCGTGTCTCCGCGTGCCCGGCCTCCCCGGCCGCTTCCTGCAATTGGTGCCGAAACTCATCGCGCATCTCGTGGATAGAGGCGATTACCGGGCCCGCTTGCCGGCCCAAATTCACGAGTGCCGCTTCCGAGAGCTGCAGGCTTGCCTCGATCGTTTCGGGCACCGCATCAGTTACGCCGATCTTGTAGAGGTGGCGGGCGTGTGTGGCGTCGCGGGCGCGAGACACAATCGCGAGATCCGGCCTCAGCCTGCGCACAATGCGAACGATCTCATCGATCGCCGCCTGGTCATGGATCGTGACAATCACCGCCGTGGCCTGGGCCAACCCGCAGCTGAGCAAGAACGCGGCGTTGACGGCATCGCCATAGTAAACCTCGCGCCCCCTGCGGCGGTACTCCACGACGGCAGCGGGATTGCTGTCCACGGCAAGGAACGGCACTTTGTGGCGCTCCAGCATGGCGCAGACGGTTTGGCCCACCCGGCCGTGGCCGACCACAATGGCACGCTTGCCGCTGTCGCTGGGCGGGCCCAGCTTCAAAAGTGGATCGACCACCCTGCGCGCCTCCATAGGGGCCGTGATGCGACGGGCCAGCAAGGCGAGGAGCGGGATCGCCACCATCGTCAGGGACGTCACGGCGAGTGCAAAGCTCGCCGTGGTGGGTCCAATCAATTGCAAGGTGGTGGCGAGAGCAATGATGACGAATGCGAACTCCCCGCCAGGCCCAAGCAGCAGGGCGGTTTCAATGGCCGCGGGCTTCGCTACGCGAAAACTTCGGGCCAGTCCCACAATCAACAAGGCCTTCAGGCCAATGAGGCCGAGAACGCAGGCGAACAGCCCCAACGGTTCGCGGGCCAGCTCGCGCAGATCGATCGACATGCCCACCGTGAAGAAAAAAACCCCCAACAGCAGGCCCTTGAAGGGCTCGATGGTCGTTTCGATGGCCTTGCGAAATTCGGTCTCCGCCAGCAACAGGCCGGCCACGAATGCACCAAGCGCCATGGACAGCCCGGCCAGGCTGGCAATTACCGCCGTGCCGACGATCACAAACAGCGTTGCTGCGACGAAGAGCTCGTTCGTGCCCGCCGAGGCAACGAGCCGGAATAGGGGCCGCAGCAGCAGCCGGCCGACGGCCACGATCAATGCCGTGGCCAATGCCGCTTGGGCCAGAGCCAGCAAGAGGCTCAAGCCGATGGCACCGCCATTGCTTGCGCCCAAAATGGAAACAAACAGCAGAATCGGCACGACCGCCAGATCCTGCGCCAGCAGGATCGAAAAACTAGCACGACCCGTTGCCGTCGCCAGGCGCCGCTGATGGGAAAGGATCTCGATGACGATGGCCGTCGACGATAGGGACAAGCACGCCCCCACGATCGCCGCGGCCGCGGGTTTGTAGCCCGCTGCCAGAATGATGCTGCCGAGCACGGCGGTCGAGACCGTCACCTGCAGAAATCCGAGGCCGAACACCAGCCGGCGCATGGTCATGAGCCGCTCGAAGGACAGCTCGAGCCCGACCAGGAACAACAAAAACACCACCCCGAGTTCGGCAATGCTTGACACGTTCTTGGCGTCGACGACGGTCAGCCAATAGAGGATCGGTACCTGGTCGATGAACGTGCCGAGGCCGAGTGGACCCAGGATCGCCCCGGCGCCCAGGTAGCCGAGCACCGGGCTCAGGCCGAACCGGCGCACCAGCGGCACGACCACCCCGGCCGTGCCCAGCACGACTAGCGCATCGCTGTAGGCATTAAGATTGATGAAGCTCGCAACCATCTGCGCTCTGATCTGGCTTTGCACCCCTCTGCCGAGTGTCGGCTAGCCTTGGGGAAGCCGGCCCTTATTGCAAGGGCTATCTCCTGCTCGCGGATAGCGGCTGCGCGGCCGCATCCTGTGCCTTGCGCGCGGCAAGCTTTCGCATCGCTCAGTAAGACTTTGGTAAGCCGAGCGCCTTTTCGGCGACATTACACAAAATGAGCTCGCGGCTAACCGGTGCGATGCGGGCAATCAGGCTCTCGCGCAGCAAGCGCTCGACGTGAAACTCCTTGGCATAGCCCATGCCGCCCAACGTCAGGACCGCCGTCTCGCAGGCCTCAAATCCCGCCTCCGCCGCCAGGTACTTGGCTGCATTGGCTTCAATGCCGCAGGCCTCGCCCGCATCGTAAAGCCGAGCGGCCTTCAGCATCATGAGGTTGGCCGCTTCGAGCGCCATCCAGCACTTGGCCAGCGGATGCTGGATCGCCTGGTTTTGTCCGATCGGGCGGCCGAAGACGATGCGCTCCTTGGCGTAACGGCTGGCACGGGCGAGCGCCGTCCGACCAATGCCGATCGCTTCGGCGGCCACCAGAATGCGTTCCGGGTTCATGCCATGCAGGATGTACTCGAAGCCTCGACCTTCCTCGCCGATCAAATCCTCCGCCGGCACCGGCATGCCATCGAAAAAGAGCTGGTTGGAGTCGACAGCTTTGCGGCCCATCTTGTCGATGACGCGGGCCTCCACTCGACTGCGTTCGAGCTTGGTGTAAAACAGGGAGAGGCCACTGGTGCGCTTCTTCACCTCTTCGAGCGGCGTCGTGCGCGCCAAAAGCAGGACGCGCTCGGCCACCTGCGCGGTCGAGATCCAGATCTTCTGCCCATAGACGAGGTAGCCGTCGTTGCTGCGCACCGCGCGCGTGGTGAGCCTGGTCGTATCGAGACCGACGTTCGGCTCGGTCACCGCGAAGCAAGCCTTTTCCTCTCCTCGCACCAGCGGCGGCAAAAAGCGCTGCTTTTGCGCTTCCGTCCCAAACACCACCACCGGATTGAGACCGAAAATGTTCATATGCACGGCCGAGGCGCCGGAAAAGGCGGCGCCCGACTCGGCAATCGCTTGCATCATCACGGCGGCTTCCGTGATGCCGAGCCCGGATCCGCCGTACGCCTCCGGTATCGCAATGCCGAGCCAGCCAGCCTCGGCCAGCGCGCGGTGAAAGTCGTGCGGAAAGCCACCGTCTCCATCTCTGGCCAACCAGTATTCGTCGCCGAATTTGCCGCAAATCCTCGACACGGAAGCGCGGATTTCCTGCTGGGCCGGGGTCAAATCCATCGCCCTCATCGCTCCTCTGCCAGCGCCCCAATGATCCCAGCGCCGCGCAATTCTGCGATTTCCGCTGCGTTGAAGCCCCAATCGCCGAGCACGGCATCGCTATCGGCCCCAAGCGGACGCGGGGAAAGCCCCACCTCTGGTTCGCTGCGGCTGAAGCGGGGCGCGGGTGCTGGTTGCAGGACGCCGTCGCGTCGAAGGAAGGTATTGCGCGCCTTGTTGTGCGGATGCTGCTCCACCTCGGCAAGCGAGAGCACCGGTGCAACGCAAGCATCGCTGCCGGTAAAGACTGCTTCCCATTCCTCGCGCGTGCGGGTGGCAATCACTTCACGGAAACGCTGCGCCAGCACGGGCCAGCCCTGTCTGTCGTGCTGGGCGGGAAGTTGTGCCGGATCGAGGCCCAACTTCTTCACGAACTCCGTGTAAAAGCGCTGCTCGATGGCGCCGACGGAGAGCCACTTGCCGTCTTTGGTCCGATACACGTTATACCAGGGCGCGCCACCATCCAGCACGTTGACGCCACGTTCATCGCGCCAGGATCCCTGCGCAAACAGCCCGAACATCGGGCCCATCAAATAGGCGGCGCCATCCACCATGGTGGCGTCGACGATCTGGCCCTGCCCGGACTTCTGCGCTTCGAGCAATGCGCACACGACGCCAAAGGCGAGAAACATCCCACCCCCGCCAAAGTCGCCGATCAGGTTGAGCGGGGGCACTGGAGGCTCATCGTTGCGGCGGCCAATCGCATGCAGCACCCCGGCAAGCGAAATGTAATTGATGTCGTGCCCGGCATTTTGTGCCATCGGCCCCTCTTGCCCGAAACCCGTCATGCGGCCGAAAACGAGTTTCGGATTGAGCGCGAGCAAGACATCCGGACCAAGCCCCAACCGCTCCATCACGCCTGGCCGGAAGCCTTCGAGCAGGCCGTCCGCCTTGACGACCAGGCGTTTCACCACCTCCCGGCCTTGCTCGCTCTTCAGGTCGACGGCAAGCGAGCGCCGGCCGCGGTGCAGCACATTGAACTTGGCTTCCCGGCCGGGCAGGCCCAGGTCTGTCGCCGTGCGTCGATCGACGCGGATCAGTTCGGCGCCCATGTCGGCCAGCAGGGTCGCCGCGAACGGCGCCGGGCCGATCCCGGCCATCTCGACAATGCGCAAACCGGCCAGCGGACCCATCGTGGTTACCTCTTGGTTGGCCGCTGTGCCGGAACGCACCTTGAGACGGGCGAGAGCGCGTGCGGCAGCGGCGAGCGTGAACAATGCGGGTAAACTTTTCTCAATCTGAATGTGGTTCTCATGCACGACAAGCCGTCAACGATAAATGATCGGGCGTCAAGGGTGTCTCAGCTGCACGACCTGTCGGGCCGGCTGCCGGCCTTGCTGCAAGCGCTGCAAAAGCGATTGCTGCGTGCCAGCCGCCTGCGTCTCGCCCTCGGGCGGCGCAGGATCCGCGCGCTGGCGCCCGCGCGCGAGCTTCCCCTTGAATTCGACTGCTTCCTGCGCATCGGCGAGCGCCTCGAACGCGGCTTGGAAGAGCTCAAGGATATCCAATGGCAAATCCGCGAGAACGAAGCGCGCTATCGGGATCTGCTCGACAATCAGGCCGACGTCATCCTGCGCCGCGACGCCCAGAGCCGCCTGACCTTCGTCAACCGGGCGTTTTGCTCGGTGTTCGGGCTGGAGCGCGAGGATGTGCTCGGGCGCCCTTTTGTCCATCGGGTGCTGGCCGGCGAGGCGACGCTGCCGCTTGCCCCGGGCAATCCGTTGCGCCATCAGCGTTACGTGCAGGAGATCGATACGACGGCGGGGCCGCGCTGGTTTGAGTGGGAGGAGCATGCCGTCCCCGGCCGCGAGATGTCGGTCGCCGAGGTGCAGTGTCTCGGCCGCGACATCACCGAGGAACGCCGCGCCGAAGCGGAGCTCAAGGAAGCACGCATGCAGGCCGTTGCGGCCAATCGCGCCAAGTCACGCTTCCTAGCGGCCATGAGCCATGAGATCCGCACACCGATGAACGGCATCCTCGGCATGACCCAGTTGCTGAGCGAGACCAAGCTGGCGCCCGAGCAACAGACCTACGCTCGCGCCATCGATCAATCGGCCCGCACCTTGCTCATTCTCATCGATGAAATCCTCGACTTCTCCAAAATCGAAGCGGACAAGCTACAGCTCAATTGCGCGGACCTGGTGCTCGATGCGTGCGTGCAAGGCGTCGTCGAGTTGTTGGCGCCGAAGGCCTACGAGAAGGGGATCGATATTGCATGGGCTGTCGATCCGAAATTGCCCCGTCATCTGATGGGCGACGAGCTGCGGCTGCGGCAGATCATCACCAATCTGGTCGGCAATGCCATCAAGTTCACCGATGCGGGCGGGGTGTTGATCACCGTTGCCCCGTCGGTGCATGGCGCCAAGCCGCCCGACGGCGAGGTCGCGGTGGCGATTGCGGTTGAAGATACGGGCATCGGCATCCCGTCCGAGGCGCTCGCCACCCTATTCGGCGAATTCGAGCAGGCCGAGCCGGCCATTGAGCGCCGCCAAGGCGGAACCGGGCTGGGACTTGCAATTTCGCGACGCTTGGCGCGCGCCATGGCCGGCGACATTCAGGTTACCAGTCGTCCTGGCTTCGGCGCTACCTTTGTTGCCAGCGTGCGCCTGAAACGCGCCGAGCAGCCGCTCGCCGCGCGCCCCCTGCGGGCGAAGTTGGTGCCGGCGCCGCATGTGTTGTTGGTGCTCGAGCGGCCGATGGAACGGCGCGCCCTGCGCCTGACGCTCGAAGGCGCCGGCATTCCGCTCGAAGAAGCGGGCCACGCCGATGCGGCGGAGCTTATTGTCGCTGCCGCGGGCCTCGGCGAGCCCTTCACCACCCTCTTGGTCGATGGTCGCTGCGGCGCGGAGGCGTCCGCTCACCTATTGGCTTGTGCGCGACGGGCGGCCGGGGAGCGGTCGGTGAGGGGCATCGTCGTCTTGGATACTAGCGCCAAGGCTGATTTTGCCGAGTTTCGCGACGCCGGTTTCGCCGCCTATCTTGTGCGCCCGGCCAGGCCGCACTCGGTCTTGACCCAACTTGGCGCCGGTTTCGTGCACGCCAGCGAGCCCGCGGGCCGCGCCAATCACCCGGCGGAGCCAAGGCGGTTTGCCTCAACGCCTCGTGTTTTGCTCGTCGAAGACAATGACATCAATGCGCTGCTGGCGCGGCGCATGCTGGAGAAGGCAGGCTGCGAGACCGTCCTGTGCGGCGACGGGCGCGAGGCGGTGGAGGCCGTGCGGCGCGCGATCGCCGGCAACGATCAATGCTACGATCTCATCCTGATGGACGTGCATATGCCCGTGATGGATGGGCTGGAGGCGACGCGTTCAATCAGAGCGCTGCTGCATGCCGTGGTCGATCCGACGCCGACGTCGCTGCCGATCGTCGCTTTGACGGCCAATGCCTTTGCTGCGGATCGCCGCCGCTGCCTGGAGGCAGGAATGGACGACTACTTGGCAAAACCCTTCGATCGCGAGGACCTCTACCGCCTATTGGAGCGCTGGTGCGGCGGCGCGCGCACGCGCGCTGCCTGACGCTCAGGTGTTGACGTCATAGGCCGCGAGCGCCGCCATGTTCACAACCTCGTTGTCCTTGGAGTTCAACGGGCAGATTTGCACGGAATGCGTCAGGCCCCCCAGCACCGGCCCGATCAGCGTAGCTCCCCCGAGCTCCTTCAACATCTTGGTCGATATCGAGGCGGAGTGGAAGGCCGGCATCACCAGGACATTGGCGGTGTCTGACAGGCGGCAGAACGGATATTGCTTGAGCGCCTCGCGATTGAGCGCAACGTCGGCGGCCATGTCGCCATCGTACTCGAAATCGACCTGGCGCTTGTCGAGGATCGCGACCGCCTCGCGTACGCGGTCGGACCGCTCCCCGCGGGGATGCCCGAAGGTGGAATAGGCCAGCAGGGCGACGCGCGGCTCGATCGCCAGCCGGCGGGCAACGCGCACAGCCTCCTCGGCAATATCGGCCAGCTGAGTGCCGTCCGGCATGTCGTGCACGCTGACGTCGGCGACCAGCACGACGCGGCCGCGAATGAGCGCGACCGAGACGCCGATCACGCGCCGCCGCGGTCTGGCGTCCAGCACTTTGCGCACATCTTCATAGGCCGTGTACCAATTGCGCGTGACGCCCGTGACCATTCCGTCGGCATGCCCCATGGCTACCATGCAGGCGGCGAATACGTTGCGGTCGTTGTTGACGAGCCGCTGGCAGTCGCGCAGCAAATAGCCCTTGCGCTGCAGGCGGCCGTAGAGGAACTCCGCATACTCCTGCCGGCGTTCGTCGAGACTGGTGTCGTGCATCTCGATCACGTCGGTCAGGCCGATGCCGGCAAGGTTGAAGGCCTCACGGATGGGCGCACCGCGCCCGATCAGGATGGGGCGGCCAAAACCGGCGTTGTGGAAGGCGTTCGCCGCCCGTGCAATCTGCGGCTGTTCGCCTTCGGCAAAAACGATGCGCTTGGGTGCGGCGCGCACCTGCGCAAAAATGCTGTTCAGCCAACCCGCCACCGGATCGAGGCGCGCCGACAAGCGACCGATGTAGGCCTCCATATCGACGATCGGCCGGCGCGCCACGCCGGTATCCATGGCCGCCTTGGCCACCGCGGGCGGCACGTGCGTAATGAGCCTGGGGTCGAAGGGTGCCGGGATGATGTAGTCGGGGCCATATTTCACCTGCCGGCCGAGGAAGGCCGCCGCCACTTGGTCGGGAACATCCTCCTGGGCAAGCTCCGCCAATGCCTTCGCCGCGGCGATTTTCATCGCCTCGTTGATGGTGGAGGCCTGCACGTCGAGCGCACCGCGAAAGATGAACGGGAAGCCCAACACGTTGTTGATCTGGTTGGGGTAATCGGAACGCCCCGTGGCCACGATGGCATCGGGCCGCACTTCCATCACCTCCTCAGGCGTAATTTCGGGATCGGGATTGGCCATGGCGAAGATGATCGGCTTCTCCGCCATCGATTTGACCATGGCCTGCGTCACCGCACCCGCCGCCGAAAGGCCGAAGAACACGTCGGCGCCCTCCAGGGCATCGGCGAGCGTGCGTGCCTTGGTGTTGGCGGCATAGCCCGACTTCCACTGGTTCATGCCTTCCTTGCGGCCCTGATAGATCACGCCCTTGGTGTCGCAGAACACCACGTTTCGGCGGGGCATGCCCATGGCGGTCAGCAGCTCCAGGCAGGCAATGCCCGCGGCGCCGGCGCCATTGACGACGAGCTTGAACGTTTCAATGTGGCGGCCCGTAAGCTCGAGCGCGTTGAGGAGCCCGGCCGCGGCAATGATCGCCGTGCCATGCTGGTCGTCGTGGAACACCGGGACGTTGAGATACTCCTTGAGCTTCTCTTCGATAATGAAGCAGTCGGGAGCCTTGATGTCTTCCAAATTGATGCCGCCGAAGCTGGGGCCAAGATAGCGCACGCAATTGATGACGGCGTCCGCATCGGGCGTGTCGACGAGCAAGTCGATGGCATCGATGTCGGCGAAGCGCTTGAACAGGGCCGCCTTGCCCTCCATCACCGGCTTGGCCGCCTGCGCGCCAAGATTGCCGAGACCGAGAATCGCCGTGCCGTTGGATACGACCGCGACCAGGTTCGCCTTGTTGGTATAGTCATAGGCAAGGTTTTCATCCTGGGCGATGGCCTGCACCGGCACCGCCACGCCGGGGGAATAGGCCAAAGACAGATCGCGCTGTGTTGTCAGAGGCTTGGTGGGTGAGATCTCGAGCTTGCCGGGCTTTCCCTGGCTGTGGAACTGCAGTGCCTCCTGCGCCGTGAAGTGCGCGGCGGCAAACTTTCTCGACATGAGCCACTCCCAAGAGATCGCTGCCACACGACGATAGAGCGCTGGCCAGGGTCACACAATGGCGCCGGACAAGATGGCGCCTGTTCCCTCGCCGGCACGGAAGGGCTATGCCTTGGCCGGCACGGGTTATGGCGGAGCAATGGCAGATCCTGGCAAGACATCCAAGGCGGCTGCCGGCGCAAAGCTTCGGGCGCCGCGCGCGGTCTGGGCGGCGGCGCTGCCGCCCCCAGCTCTCGAAAATGAGCATTCGCCCCACGGCGTCACGCCGTCCATGGCGCAGTTTCTGAAGATCAAGTCCGCCCATCCCGACTGCCTCCTGTTCTACCGCATGGGCGACTTCTACGAGCTCTTCTTCCAGGATGCCGTCGCCGCTGCCCAGGCGCTCGGAATCGTGCTGACCAAGCGCGGCAAGCACCTGGGCGAGGATATTCCCATGTGCGGGGTACCGATCCACCGCGCCGATGAGTATCTTTTTCGTTTGATCAAGCAGGGTTTTCGCGTCGCGGTCTGCGAGCAACTCGAAGATCCGGCCCAGGCCAGGCGGCGGGGCGCCAAGGCGGTGCTTGAGCGCGATGTCGTGCGTGTGGTGACGCCGGGCACGCTGACCGAGGATAGCCTTCTCGACGCCAAGACGCGTAACTACCTGACGGCGATTTGCTCGCTACCGCACGGCGCGGGCCCGGAGCGCCGCATCGCGCTCGCCTCGCTGGAGATCTCCACGGGCGAGTGCGAAATCGGCGAGGTGTCGACGGCCGACGTCGCCGGCGACATCATGCGCTTGTCCCCGAGTGAGGTGCTCGCCAGCGATCAGGCGCTGCAGGATAGCGCGCTGCGCAAATGTCTCGACGGTGTCCGCGCGGCCATAACGCCCGTGCCGGCCGCCTCCTTTGATAGCTTGGCCGGCGAGCGGCTCTTGAAGCAGCAGCTCGGCGTCGCCGACCTGGCGGCTTTCGGCGACTTCACCCGCGCCGAACTGGCGGCCGCCGGGGCGCTCTTGAAGTACGTCGAGCTCACGCAGCTGGGGCAGAAGGTGCCCTTGCGTGTGCCGCGCCGCACCGGGCCCGATGATCGGTTGCTGATCGACGCCGCCACGCGCACGAGCCTCGAGCTGTTGCGCTCGCTGGCGGGCGACAAGCGCGGCAGCCTGTTGGGCGCCATCGACCGGACGCTGACCGGGGCCGGCGCGCGCGAGCTGGCAAGTCGCCTGGCGGGTCCGCTGAGAGACCCCGCACAAATCGCCTCGCGCCTCGATGTGGTCGGCTTTCTCAACGAGCGCGACGGCCTGCGGGAGGATCTGCGCCGGGCGCTGCGCTCGGCGCCGGACATCGCGCGTGCGCTGGCCCGCCTGGCTCTGCAACGCGGCGGTCCGCGCGATCTGGCGGCGGTGCGCGACGGGCTGCTGACGGCGGGCGGCTGCGCGGCTCTCATCGAGGCTGCCTCCGCGCCCGTCGGCCTGCCGCGCAATTTGGCGGCGATCGTGCGCGCCCTTTGTGCCTGTGCCGCCAGCCTCGCAGCCGAGCTGACCGCGGCCCTTGCCGACGAGCTCCCACCGCACCGCCGCGACGGCGGCTTTGTGCGCCAGGGCTTTCGCTCCGAGCTCGATGACGCGCGTGCGTTGCGCGATGGCAGTCGGCACACGCTGGCCGAGCTGGAAGCCAAATACGCGGCCGATACGGGGATCAAGTCGCTGCGCGTCCGGCACAACAATATCCTCGGTTTTTACCTCGAGGCGCCCGCGGCTGCCGCCAAGCCGCTGCTGAGCGAACCTTTTGCGCAGCATTTCAAACACCGCCAGACCATGGCCGGCGCCGTGCGCTTCACGACCGAGGAGTTGATCGAGACCCAAACGCGCATCGTCTCCGCCGCCGAGCGAGCCCTGGCTCTGGAGCAGGAGGTCTTCGCCGAACTGGCGGCAGCGATCGAGCGCGAGCATGCGCGTCTTCTCGGTCTGGCGGCGGCCCTGGCCGAGCTCGACTGCGAGGCGGGCCTTGCCGAGGTTGCCGCCGAGCAAGCCTACGCACGACCCGTGCTCGACGACAGCTCGACGTTCGACGTTCGCGGCGGTCGGCATCCGGTGGTGGAACAGGCGTTGAGGGCCGCCAACGCGGGCAGCTTCATCGCCAACGACTGCGTGCTCGTCCCCAATGGCGCGCCGGACCCCGATGGCGTTGCCGCGCCCGCCGAGGCGCGCCTGTGGCTTGTTACCGGCCCGAATATGGCGGGCAAGTCCACCTTCTTGCGGCAAAATGCGCTCATCACGGTGATGGCGCAGATGGGCTCTTTCGTTCCCGCGCGCGCGGCCAAGATCGGCATTGTCGACCGCCTATTCTCGCGCGTGGGTGCCGCCGACGATCTCGCCCGCGGCCGCTCGACGTTCATGGTGGAAATGGTCGAGACCGCGGCCATCCTGAACCAGGCGAGCGAGCGCTCGCTCGTCATTCTCGATGAGATCGGTCGCGGTACGGCGACCTACGACGGGCTTTCGATCGCGTGGGCCGTCGTGGAATTCCTGCACGCGGTCAGCAAGTGCCGCGGGCTCTTTGCTACCCACTACCACGAGTTGACCGTGCTGGCCGGCCGGCTTGGCGACATCGCCAATGTCACCATGGAGGTCAAGGAATGGCGCGACGAGATCATCTTCTTGCACAAGGTCAGAGCGGGTGCTGCCGACCGCTCCTACGGCATCCAGGTTGCGACCCTGGCCGGTCTGCCCAAGCAGGTGACGAAACGTGCGGCCCAAGTGCTGGCGCTGCTTGAAAACGCTGACAGCAAAGGCGTCAATGGCGAGGCACTCCTGAGCGATCTGCCCCTGTTTGCGGCGGCCCGGGCGAAGGCCGGCGAAGGGGAGGAAATGGCCGTGCTGGCGCGCGCGCTCGCCGAGCTCAACCCCGACGAGCTCACGCCCAAGTCGGCGCTTGATACCCTGTACAAACTCAAGGCCTTGGTGGACAAGGGTCTGCCGTGAGCTGTTGCCCTGTTAGCCTGGCGGACGCCGGATGGACATTTCTATCACACCTGCCCCCTATTTCGACGCGCGCGAGCTTGGTCGCGAGCTCGAAGCCTTGCTCGAGCAGCACGGTTCGGTCGGGGCAGCGCGACCGGCGGTCCTCGAGCGCCTGAAGGAGCTCTTGCGCAGCGCGCGGGCCGCCGCCGCGCGCCAGCTTGAGAACGATGGCAACGGACGCCGCTGCGCCGAGGGCTTGGCGCTCTTCCACGACGCCCTCATTCAGCTGGTGTTCGACTATACCAGTGCGCATGTCTACCGCGCGACCAACCCGTCCGACGCGGAGCGCATGGCCATCGTTGCCACCGGAGGCTTTGGCCGGCGCCTGCTGGCGCCGTCCTCCGACCTCGACTTGCTGTTCGTGCTGCCCTACAAGCAGACGCCGTGGGGAGAGAGCGTGGTCGAATACCTGCTCTACCTGCTCTGGGATCTTGGCCTCAAGGTCGGCCACGCGACCCGTTCGGTCGAGCAGTCACTGAAGCTGTCGCGCAGCGACATCACAATTCGCACCGCCCTCATCGATGCACGCTACATCCTGGGCGATCGAAGCCTGTTCGACCAACTCGTCCGCCGCTTTCAAGCCGAGGTCGTGCAGGGCACGGCCCGGCAGTTCGTTGAGGCCAAACTCGCCGAGCGCGATGAGCGCCATCAGCGCGCCGGTGCCTCGCGCTACCGCGTGGAGCCCAATATCAAGGACGGCAAAGGTGGACTGCGTGATCTGCACACCCTGCACTGGCTCGCCAAATACCTCTACGGCACCGGCCTGAGCGAGCCCGACGCGCAGACATCGGTGTTTTCCCCCGAGGAGTATTCGACCTTTCGGCGTTGCGAAGATTTCCTTTGGACCGTCCGCTGTCACTTGCACTTTCTGGCGGGGCGCGCCGAGGAGCGCCTGACCTTTGATCTGCAGCCCGCCATGGCCCAGCGCCTTGGCTACGCCGACCGCGCCGGTCTGCGCGCGGTCGAGCGCTTTATGAAACACTACTTCCTGGTGGCCAAGGACGTCGGCGATCTGACGACGGTACTGTGCTCTGTGCTCGAAATGGAGCAGCACAAGGCCTCGCCGAGCCTGGCACAACTCCTCAATCCGCTGAGCTGGCGCACGCGCCGCAAGATTCGCATTACCAGCGATTTCCGCGTCGACAACGGCCGTTTGAACGTCGCCGATCCCGACGTCTTCAGGCGCGATCCAGTCAACCTCATTCGTTTCTTCGCCACGGCCGAGCGCACCGGGGCCTTCTTTCACCCAGGCGCCGTGCGACTGCTGCGCCATTCGCTACGCCTGATCGACGACAAGTTGCGCAATGACCCGGAAGCCAACCGCATCTTTCTGGATATGCTGTGCTCTTCCGCCAACAATCCCGAACCGGCGCTGCGTCGCATGAACGAGGCCGGCGTGCTCGGCCGTTTTGTACCGGAGTTTGGACGCGTCGTTTCGATGATGCAGTTCAACATGTATCACCACTTCACGGTCGACGAGCACTTGATCCGCACGGTTGGGGTAATGTCAGACATCGAACGCGGGATTGCCGCCGAGCCGCACCCGCTTGCGACGGCCATCATCAAGACCGTGCAGCACCGTCGCGCCCTCAACGTGGCCGCCTTCCTGCACGACATCGCCAAAGGTCGCGAGGAGGATCACTCGCTCGCAGGCGCGCGCATCGCGCGCCACCTATGCCCGCGGTTCGGCATGAGCGGGGCCGAAACCGAAACGGTCGCCTGGCTGGTCGAGCAGCACCTGGCCATGAGCTCCTTCGCGTTTAGCCGGGACATCGGCGATCCCAAGACGATCCGCGATTTCGCGGACATCGTGCAAAGCCCCGAGCGCCTCAAGCTGCTGCTGGTTCTCACCGTCGCCGATATCCGTGCGGTCGGACCCTCCGTCTGGAACGGCTGGAAGGGCCAGTTGTTGCGTGCGCTCTATTACGAGACCGAGCCGGTCGTGGCCGGCGGGCACACCCAGCTTGCTTCCCGCGATCGCATCGCCGCGGCGCAGGCTTCGTTCCGCACGGCCACCGCCGATTGGCCGAAGGTGGATGTCGATCGCTTTGTCGAGCGCCACTATGCCGACTACTGGCTCAAAACCGATACACGCAAGGTGTTGGAGCACGCCAATCTGGTGCGCTCGATCGAAGGCTCCAATCGAAAGTTTGGCAGCAGCGTCGCCACCGACGCCTTCACCGCCATAACCGAGCTCTCATTGTTTGCCCCCAACCATCCGAGGCTGCTCGCGCTGTTTGCAGGTGCCTGCGCCGCGACAGGGGCGAACATCTCCGGTGCCCACATCTCCACCACGCGCGATGGGTTTGCCCTCGATACCTTCCTGTTGGCGCGCGAATTCGATCAGGACGAGGACGAGCTGCGGCGTGCCCGGCGAATTTCGGAGACCATCGAGAAGCTGCTGCGGGGCGAGCAACGCTTGAGTACGCTGATGGCCAAGCGGCGCGAGCGCCGCGGCAAGATCGGCGCCTTCACGGTCACGCCGGAAGTTTTGCTCGACAACGCCCTGTCCCAGCAATTCACGGTGATCGAGGTGGCGGGCCTCGATCGACCGGGGCTGCTGTTCGAGCTCACCAACACGCTCTCCGACCTCAATCTCGACATTACCTCCGCACACATCACCACCTTTGGCGAGAAGGTGGTCGACGTGTTCTACGTCACCGATCTTACCAACAAAAAAATTACGAGCCCGCAGCGGCAAAAGGCGATACGCCAACGCCTGCTCGAGGTCCTGGCCGAAAGGCGGGCGAGCGATGCTTTACGGGCCCCAGCCTCGAGCGAGGAGCGCGCCAGCGCCGCCGCGAGCCTTGATGTCGGCAAATTGTCGCGCCAGCAGTAAAACCCATGTCCATCCTGCGCATCGCACTTGTCGGGCTAGCGCTCGCCTTCGTCCTGCCACTGGCGCTGCACGCGGCCTGGTGGCTCTCGCACGATACGGCGGTGGCCTGGAATGAGGCGGACTGGTCGAGTGCCCGCCTGTTGCCGGCGCCGCGCACAAAGCGGGAGGCGCTGGTTTATGTCTATGCGGCGCGCACCGGCCGCTGGAAGGGGATCTTTGCCCACCACAGCTGGATCGTGATCAAAGAGCGCGACGCTGCAAGCTACACGCGCTATGACAAAGTGGCCTGGGGACGGCCGGTGAAAGTCGACGGCTGGGCGCCCGATGCGCGCTGGTATGGGCATCGGCCGGTCCTCGTTGGCGCCGTGGAAGGACCGGCAGCGGCAGCGCTGATCCCCAAGATTCGTGCGGCGGTGGCACGCTACCCGCATAACGAGTTTGGCGGCTATCGCGTCTGGCCGGGTCCCAATTCCAACTCGTTCGTGACCCACGTCTTGTGCGCCATTCCCGAGGCCAGGATCACTTTGCCGCCAACCGCCATCGGCAAGGACTATCGCCCCGACGCCGACTTTATCGCTCTGACCCCGAGCCAAACCGGCCTGCAGCTGTCCCTCGGCGGCCTATTTGGCCTGACCGTGGGTTGGGTCGAGGGTGTGGAGCTCAATCTCCTGGGTCTCGTGGTCGGCGTCGATCTTAGGCGGCCGGCCATCAAGATCCCCGGTTTCGGCCGCATCGGCGTCGGCATGGTGGTGGCCTGATTGGCCCACCCCGTCGCTCGCCTTGCTCTTGTCCGCGTGCTCCGCTAGGCCTCGAACCCCATGAGACTCTACCGCGCCTTCGCCACCGTGGGCGGGCTGACGCTGGTCAGCCGCGTCTTCGGCTTCGTCCGCGACATTCTGATCGCCGCTACGCTCGGCACCAGCGCGGTGGCGGATGCGTTTTTCGTCGCCTTTCGTTTCCCCAACCTGTTTCGCCGCCTGTTTGGCGAGGGCGCCTTCAACTCCGCCTTTGTCCCGTTGTTTGCCAAGGCGCTGGAGGGCGAAGGCCAGGCGGCGGCGCGGCGCTTTGCGGAAGAGGCCCTGGCAGGTTTGGTCTTCGTGCTCTTGCTGCTGACCGTCGTTGCCGAACTCCTGATGCCCTCCCTGATGTGGGGCCTGGCGCCGGGTTTCAGCGCCGATCCCGCGAAATACGACCTGGCCGTCCTCCTGACGCGCATCACCATGCCCTACCTGTTGTGCATGTCGGTCGTGGCGCTGCTCTCGGGCGTCCTCAACTCGATTGGCAAGTTCGTCGAAAGCGCATCGGTCTCCATCGTCCTTAACCTCACCATGATGGCCGCCACCCTGATTGCGCTCGGCCTGGGCCTGCGCAATGAGCCGCTTGCCGGTATCATCCAGGCCTGGGGCGTATTCGTTGCCGGTCTCCTGCAACTGTGGCTGCTCATCGACGGGGCGCGCCGCCATGGGCTGTCGCTCAAGCTGCGCCGGCCGCGGCTGAGCCAGGGAGTGCGACGCCTGATCCGGCTCGGCATCCCCGGCGTCATTGCCGGCGGCGTTACGCAGCTCAACATCATGATCGGCACGATTGTGGCCTCCCTGCAGGATGGCGCGGTCTCGCACCTTTATTATGCCGATCGTATCTACGAGCTGCCGCTGGCGATCGTTGGCATCGCCATCGGCGTGGTGTTGCTGCCCGATGTGTCGCGACATCTGCGCGCCGGCAACCACGCCGCGGTGTTGGACAGTCAGAACCGCTCGGTTGAATTCGCCATGCTGCTGACGCTGCCGGCAACCGCCGCCCTGCTCGTGGTACCGACGCCGATCGTGCAAGGCCTCTTCGAGCGCGGCGCCTTCACCGCTGCCGATACGCCGGCCACCGCCTATGCGCTGGCGATCTTTGCGCTCGGCCTGCCGTCCTTCGTTCTTATCAAGGTCTTCTCGCCCGCCTACTTCGCGCGCGAAGATACCACCACGCCGATGCGCTATGCCAGCGTGAGCCTGCTGCTCAACACGCTGGGCTCCATCGCGCTGTTCTTCGCCTTCCGCAACTTGGGCCTCATGCCCCACCTCGGGATTGCCGTCGCCACCACGCTCGGCGGTTGGCTCAATGCCGCCCTCCTCTATGCTGGGCTCGTGCGCCAGGGACTGTTCAGCAGCGACGCCAGGCTGCGGCGCGCCTTGCCGCGCATCCTGCTGGCGACCCTCCTGATGAGCGTTTTGCTATGGATCTTGGCGGGGCTGCTGGCACCGTCGATTGCGCGCGCCGGCGCCAGCCTGGAGCGCACGGTTGCCCTGTGCACGCTAATCGGCGCCGGCGTTTTGGCCTATGCCCTTGCCGCGTTGGGCGTCGGTGCGGTTGAGATGCGCCAACTGCTGCCCTGGCTGCGCCGCGCCTCGTCCGCGCCGGATGCCTGAGAGGCTCGCGCGCAGCTCGACCGCGCTTGCCATCGGCGGCCGCTGACGCCATAACCCGCCCGCAGTTTGCAAAGGATACCGTATGGCCTTCACTCCGCGCGTCTTCTCCGGCATGCAGCCGACGGGAAACCTGCACCTCGGCAATTACCTCGGTGCGCTTACGCGCTGGGTCGAGATGCAGAAGACGCATGATTGTCTCTACTGCATCGTCGATATGCACGCGATCACGCTGTGGCAGGACCCCGCCGAGCTAAGGGCGGCGATCCGCTCGGTGACGGCCGCCTATCTTGCTGCCGGTCTCGATCCGGTGCGCAGCATCATTTTCAATCAAAGCCAGGTCGCCGAGCACGCCGAACTCGCCTGGGTCTTCAGTTGCGTGGCTCGGCTCGGCTGGCTCAATCGCATGACGCAGTTCAAGGAGAAGGCGGGCAAGGACCGCGAACAAGCCTCGGTGGGGCTTTATGCCTATCCGGTGCTGATGGCCGCCGACATCCTGCTCTACAAGGCCACGCACGTGCCCGTCGGCGACGATCAGAAGCAGCACCTCGAACTGACGCGCGACATCGCCCAGAAATTCAACAACGACTATGCCGATGCGATCCGCGCGGCCGGCCATGCCGATACGGCATTTTTCCCGCTGTGCGAGCCCGTCATCATGGGGCCCGCGACCCGGGTCATGAGCCTGCGCGACGGTACCAAAAAAATGTCGAAGTCGGACGCCTCCGAGCTTTCCCGGATTAACATGACGGATGATGCCGACGCCATCGCACGCAAGATCCAGAAGGCCAAAACTGATCCTGAACCGCTGCCAGGCGAAGCCGCTGGCCTGGCGGGTCGCCCCGAGGCCGACAATCTTGTTGGCATCTTCGCCGCCCTCGCCGACAAGAGCAAAGCTCAGGTGCTGCGGGAGTTCGGCGGCGCCCAATTTGCCAAGTTCAAGACGGCACTGGCCGAGCTGGCGGTGGCGCGCATCGGCCCGGTCAATGCCGAAATGTCGCGCCTGCTGGCCGACCCCGGCCAGATCGACCGCATTCTTGCCGAGGGTGGCGCCCGCGCCCGGCAGCTGGCCGCGCCGGTGATGGTAGAGGTCAAGGAGATCGTGGGCTATTTGCGGCCGTGATTGGGATCGGCGTGGCCTTGGGCGTAAAATGAGCCGCCGCGAGCGCTATTGTTGGCGAAGGCAAGCCATGGCAGCATGAGACATGGCCAAGAAGCGCAGAGTCTTCGAGCAGGGCCACCGCCGCAAGCTGATGGTGGTCGTCGACGAGTCACCCGAGGTCGAGGGTGCCCTTTTCTACGCGGCCTGCCGCGCCTCCCACACCGGCGCCCACGTACTCTTGCTCTATGTGATCGAGCCCGACACCCAAGTCTGGGACGCGGTGCGTCAGGCCCAGCTTGAAGAGCAAACCACAAAAGCCAAGGCGCTCTTTCGCCTGTTTCGCCGCAAGCTGAGCAACGACGGTCTCGACATGGTGTCGATCGAGGAGGTGATCCGGGAGGGCAAGAAGGTCGACGCCATCCTGCAGCAGATCGACGAAGACGAGGATATCGCCATCCTGGTGCTCGGCGCCTCCAAGGAGGCCACCGGCCCCGGCCCGTTGGTGTCGTCGCTCGGTGCCGGCTCGGCCGCCGGTAAATTCCCAATCCCCATCACCGTGGTGCCGGGCGAGCTGGCGATCGCGGACATTCAGGCCCTGGCCTGAAGCCGCCTGGCGCGCCCGCGCCAGCCTCGTATTTTGACCCGGCGCCCCCCATCTACTAGAATGATTCCAAAGAGCACGCGTCGAGGTCAGCCATGTTCATCCAGACCGAACCTACCCCCAACCCCGCCACCTTGAAGTTCATTCCGGGCCGGACGGTGCTCGGCGAGGGCAGCGTCGACTATCGAGACAAGCAAGAGGCCGGCGGCTCCCCGCTCGCGCTGCGCCTGTTCGATGTGGAGGGCGTCAGCGGGGTGTTCCTCGGCTCGGACTTCATTTCGGTAACCAAGAGCGAAGGCGAGGAGTGGCAGCACATCAAGCCCGCCATTCTCGGCGCCATCATGGACCACTACATCTCCGGCGCGCCGGCGATGGCCACCGGGCGCGATCTCGACGGCGCGGCTGGGGAGGATTACGACCCCGAAGACGAGGAGACCGTCGCCACCATCAAGGAGCTGCTCGACACGCGCGTGCGTCCCGCCGTTGCCAATGACGGGGGCGATATCGTCTTTCACGGCTATAAGGACGGCATCGTGTTCTTGCACATGCGCGGCGCCTGCGCCGGCTGCCCGAGTTCGACGGCAACCTTGCGACACGGCATCGAAAATCTGTTGCGGCACTTCTGTCCTGATGTGCGCGAGGTGCGGCCCGTGTAGATTGTCCCCGCGCCGACGCGATCTTTTTAACCCCGCTCGTGTGCGAGCGGGGTTTTGCTATCGATGGGGCCCATTGCGGAGACGAGCATGGCAGAGCGATTAGACGATAGCGCCCTGAGGCAACTCTTTTTGGAGGCGCGCACGCACCGCGCCTGGCTGCCGATCGAGGTGCCCGACAGTCTGCTGATGGAGCTGGTCGACCTGATGAAGTGGGGCCCCACGGCCTCCAATTCCCTGCCCGCGCGCATCATCTTCGTGCGTTCCAAACAGGCCAAGGAACGCCTGCGGCCTCACCTCAGCGAAGGCAACCGGGAGCGCACCATGTTGGCGCCGGCCTGTGCCATCATTGGCTATCACGCCAAGTTCTATGACCATCCCCCCAAGGGGCAGGACCCCCTCAAGGGCTTCGCGCAGGACCCGGCTGGCGCCGTCACGGCGGCCATGCGCAACAGCTCGCTGCAAGGCGGCTACTTCGTTCTGGCCGCGCGGGCGCTGGGCCTCGATGCCGGCCCGATGTCGGGCTTCGACCCGCCGGGCGTCGATCAGGAATTTTTCGCCGGCACCGAGGTGAAGTCGAATTTCTTGTGCAACCTTGGCTATGGCGATCCGCCGAAGCTGCGCCCGCGCGGGCCGCGCTTCCCCTTCGCGGAGATGGCGAGCATCATTTAGAGGCGATGCACATTCTTGCCTTCGATACCTGTCTTGATGCCCTCTCCGTGGCCGTGGCTCGGGCGCGAGCGCAGGACGTCCACGTCTTGCTGGAAAGCTCGGAGCGGCGCACGGGCCACGCCGAACGGCTGCTGCCGCTGGTGGTGGAGGCGCTCGAGGCGCTCAACCTCAGCTTTGCGGAGATCGGGCGCATTGCGGTCACGCGCGGTCCGGGCAGCTTCACGGGCGTGCGCACCGGCATTGCCGCCGCCCGCGCCCTGGCGCTGGCCATTGGCTGCCCCGCCGTCGGCGTCGAATGTCTGGCGGCAATCGCCCCAGATGCCCGGGCACAGCTCGGCGCAGCGGCCGCTTGCCGCCCGCTCGCGGTTGCGCTCGATGCCCGCTCGGGGCTGGTCTATTTCCAGCTGTTCGAGGCCACGGGCGAGGCGCGCGAAGGCGCGCTGCTGCTTTCCCCGAACGCCTGCGCCGAGAGGCTGGGGCGCGCGAACGCCATCGTCGTTGGCTCGGCGGCGGCGCTCGTTGCGCAAACTGCGGCAGCGCTGGGGGGCCACGCCGAGGCGCGCCTGCCCGAGGCGGAGCCGCGCGCTGGCTGGGTCGCCCGGCTGGGCGCTACGCTGGCCCCCGGCGAGCCGCTGAAGCCCCTCTATTTGCGGACGCCCGACGCCAAACCTCAGAGCGGGTACGCCCTGCCGCGGATCCCTCCCCGATGCTAGCCGCACACGATGGGCGCGTCAGCCTGCGCCGCGCCACGCCGGCCGACGCCCAGGACTGCGCGACGCTGCACGCTCAACTGTTCGAGCCGGCCTGGGATCGCGCAAGTTTTGCAAGCATGCTCAGCCATCCCGCCGCGCTGGGGCTCGTGGCGCACGGGTTAGCGCAGGCGCACAGCGTTGGCTTCGTTCTGGGCCAGGTGGCGGCCGATGAGGCGGAGATCCTGACGCTCGCGATCGATACCGAGGCGCGCCGCCGGGGCATTGCCACGCGCCTGGTCGAAGCCCTGGCGGAGACCGCCGGCGCGGCGGGCGCACGCGTGCTCTATCTCGAGGTCGCCGTTGACAATGCAGCCGCCCTTGCGCTTTACCGCAAGCTCCGGTTCGTAGAAAGGGGCCGACGCGAGGGTTACTACGTCGGGTCGGGTGCCGGGCCCGTGGACGCTGTTACATTTGCCCGCGCCTTGTAGTAGAGTCGTGGGGTCCGAGGATTGCGGCAAACGCCGGGCTCACCTATAAGCAAAGAAGCAAGGATTCTCTGTCGTTATCAACGGCATGTCTGTCTTGATCGAAACCTTCCCGAGCCGTATCGAGCGCCTTTGCGCCGAAAAGCAGCTCCGTTTGACCGGGCAGCGGCGCATTATCGCGCGCGTGCTCTCCGATTCCAAAGATCACCCACACGTGGAGGAAGTCTATCGGCGCGCTAACGCCGTCGACTCGCGCATTTCGCTCTCCACGGTCTACCGCACCCTCAAGCTGTTCGCCGCCAAGGGCATTCTCGAGCGGCACGACTTTGGCGCCGGCCGCGGCCGCTATGAGGAGGCAGCCGGCAAGCACCACGATCATTTGATCGATATTGAAACCGGCAAGGTCATAGAATTCCGCAACGAGGAAATCGAGCGCCTGCAGGAGCGGGTCGCGCGCGAGCTGGGTTTCACCCTGGTTGGACACCGCCTCGAGCTGTTTGGCGTGCCTTTAAAACGGGTGCGCAAGTAAAGCGCGCCTGTTATCACCCCACCCTCCTGCCGCGTTCGGACGAGTTCAGATGGCCGCAACTAAGAAGGTGTTCATCAAGACGTTCGGCTGCCAGATGAACGTCTATGATTCCGAGCGCATTGGCGAGGCGCTCGGCCGTGCCGGCTACCTGGCGACGGGGCGCATGGAGGAGGCCGACATGGTCGTCCTCAACACCTGCCATATTCGCGAGAAGGCGGCGGAGAAGGTCTATTCCGAGCTCGGCCGCATTCGCCAGCTGAAGGCCGCGCGTGGCGCCCAGGGCAAAGATACCCTGATCACCGTGGCGGGCTGCGTGGCGCAGGCCGAAGGCAATGAAATTGTGCGCCGTGCCCCGGTGGTGGACCTCGTCGTCGGCCCGCAGAGCTATGATCGGCTGGGCGATCTCATCGCGCGTACGCGCCAGGAGCGGCGCCCTTTGGTCGAGACCCAATTCCCGCAGGAGAGCAAGTTTCAGCGCTTGCCCGAGCGCAGCCGCCAGCGCCGGCCGTCGGCCTTTTTGACCGTGCAGGAAGGTTGCGACAAATTCTGCACGTTTTGCGTGGTGCCTTATACGCGCGGGGCCGAGTACTCACGCCCGGTCGCGGAGATCGAGGCGGAGGCGCGCCATCTTCTCGAGGCTGGCGCCCGCGAGCTCACCCTGTTGGGCCAGAACGTCAACGCCTACTGTGGCCTCGGGCCGGCCGGCGCACGCTTTTCCTTGGCCGATTTGATCCGTCGTCTGGCTCGACTCGAGAAGCTTGAGCGCCTGCGCTATACCACCAGCCATCCCGGCGACATGAGCGATGAGCTGATCGGCGCGCACGCCAACGTCGCCAAACTGATGCCGCACCTGCATCTGCCCTTTCAGTCCGGTTCGGACCGCATTCTGGCGGCCATGAACCGCAAGCACGGGATTGCCGACTACCTTGCCCTCGTCGAGCGCCTACGCGCCGCGCGCCCGGACATCGCCCTTTCCAGCGACATCATTGTCGGCTTCCCCGGCGAGACGGAGGCCGACTTCGCTGCCACCCTCGCGCTTACCGAGCGCGTCGGCTTCGCCCAAGCCTACGCCTTCAAGTACAGCCCGCGCCCGGGAACGCCGGCGAGCCGCTTGGGCGAGGTGGTGCCGGAGGCCGAAAAGATGCGGCGCCTGGCGCGGCTGCAAGCGCTTTTGGGACGACAGCAAACATCGTTCAATTTGACCTCGGTGGGCCACATTATGCCCGTGCTGTTCGAGCGCGAGGGCCAACGCGGGGGCCAGGTCGTCGGGCGCTCGCCCTACCTGCAGGCGGTTTATGCGCCGGGGGCGGTGAGGCACGTTGGTGCGCTGCTCGACGTTGAAATTGTGGCTGCGGGACCCAATAGTCTCAGCGGTTTGATCCTGGAGCCGAGGCGTGGGGGGCATGACGCCGAAACCCGCGCCGTGTGCTAGAGTTGGGAGACGAGAGATTCTCTGCGGTTGGGCGTTCTTAAGGAGGCCAGGTCTTTGACCGGCATGCGTGGGCCAGGGGCGGCCGGACTGGGCAAGCAGCTCAGGAATGAGCAAGCCCGCCTGGTGGTGCCGTTCGAAGACAATCGGCATCTCAATCGGCTGCTTGGAGAATACGACGGCCATCTGGCGCTGCTGGAGGAGCGGCTCGGGATCGAGGCCCATGCCCACGGCAACGTCGTGACCCTGACCGGGCCTGCGCCCGCCTGCGAAACCGCGCGCGAGGTTCTCGAAAAGCTCTATGCCCGCATCCGCCAGGGCGAGGATATCGGTCCCGGCGACGTCGACGGGCTTTTGCGCCATTCGCGGGCTGATGCGGCCCCCACCAGTGCGCTGGCGCAGATCAGGACGCGGCGCAAGCTGGTAACGGCGCGTTCGCCCAATCAGGGCGCCTACATCGAGGCGCTCAATCGCGTCGATCTGGTGTTTGGCTTGGGGCCTGCCGGCACCGGCAAAACCTACCTGGCCGTCGCCTACGCCGCCCAGTGCCTCGAGCGCGGTCAGGTCGAGCGGCTCGTGCTGTCGCGGCCGGCGGTGGAAGCCGGCGAGCGCCTGGGGTTCCTGCCCGGGGACATGCGCGAGAAGGTCGATCCCTATCTGCGGCCCCTCTACGATGCGCTCTACGACGTCCTGCCCCCGGCCAAGGTCGAGCGCGACTTGACCACGGGGGTGATCGAAATCGCACCGCTGGCCTTCATGCGCGGGCGCACGCTGGCGCACTCGTTCGTCATTCTCGACGAAGCCCAGAATGCGACGAGCATGCAAATGAAGATGTTCCTGACGCGTCTCGGCGAGGGATCGAAAATGGTGGTCACCGGCGACCCAAGCCAGATTGACTTGCCGCACGGACAGAAATCGGGGCTGGAGGAGGCGGTCGGCCTGCTCAACGGCATCAGCGGCATCGCGGCGGTGCGCTTCACATCCGCCGACGTCGTGCGCCGCGACCTCGTGGCGCGGATTGTCGATGCTTACGAGCGGCTGCGTTAGGCGAGCCATGACCCCCGTCGCCGATAGCGCCGCCCTGCCGCTCGATGCGCAAGCCTCGCCGGAGCCCGAGCCTGACGACCTCTGCCTCTCGATCAGCCTCGAGGATGGGGCTTGGGAGGCGATCGCGGACCTGGAGCCCGCCATCCGCGGGGTGGGCGAGGCCCTCGCCCAGCATCCCGCCGGCGCGCCCGTACGGGGCCGGGAGGCCAGCGTCGTGCTCGGCAGCGACACCCTGCTGCGCCGCTTGAACGCCAGCTATCGCGGCAAGGATGCCCCAACCAACGTGTTGTCTTTTCCCTTCAAGCCGCGCGCCGCCCGGGCAGACCAGGAAGCCGATCGCTATCTGGGCGACGTCGTGCTGGCCGCCGAGACCATCGCCCGGGAAGCCGCTGAGCGCCGCATCGAGCCGATCCAGCACGTGCAGCATCTGGTCCTGCACGGCTTGCTGCACCTGATCGGCTACGAGCATGATGCGGAGGCTGAGGCCCTGGCCATGGAGCGGCTGGAAACGGAGATTTTGAGCCGGCTCGGTCTCCAGGATCCCTACGCCGTCGACCCACCCAACCAGCATTAACTTTCCCTGTTGCAGGTCCTGCGCACGCCATGAGCGTCAAATCCACCAGCGCCAAGCCCGAACCCCTAACAACCGCCAGCCAAGACGCGGTCGAACCGGGACACGGATGGCTCTCGACGCTTCGCGCCCGGCTCGGGATCCCGGGCGCGCCGACGCTGCGCGCCACGCTCGAAGCGGAACTGAAAAGCGCCGGCGACGGTCATGCCTTTTCGGCCGAGGAGCGCGAGATGCTGCTGCGCATCTTGCGCTTCGGTGCTTTGCGCGTGCACGACGTCATGGTGCCGCGGGCCGACATCATTGCGGTCGACGAGAACGAGCCGATCCGCGAGCTTTTGCGCACCTTCGACGTGGCGGGCGTGTCGCGCGTACCGCTGTTTCGTGAATCCCTCGACGATCCGCGCGGGATGGTGCACGTCAAGGACCTCTTGCGCTGGCTTTATGGCGACGCCACGGGGCGCCCTTCCGACGGCAACGGTGCGGCAAGCCGAGCCCCGCCCGCCGAGGAGCGGCCCGCCGCCACATCGGCCGAGCCCCCCCTCGATCTGGCGCGCACCGACCTGTCGAAGCCGATTGCCTCGACAAAGTTGCGCCGTCCCATGATCTACGTGCCGCCGTCGATGCCCGCGGCGAACCTGCTGATCCGCATGCAGTCGACGCACATTCATATGGCCCTGGTCGTCGATGAATACGGCGGCACCGACGGGCTCGTGACGATCGAGGATCTGGTCGAGCAGATCGTGGGCGACATCGAGGATGAGCACGACGAGGTGGAGGCCGCCAACATCGTCAGCGACGCCAAGCTGGGTCTGCTCACCGCCGCGCGCACGCCGGTGCGCGAGCTCGAACAGCACCTGGGTATCCAGCTGCTGAAACAGGACGAAGAGGCCGATATCGATACGCTGGGGGGGCTGGTGTTCGCGCTGGTTGGACGTGTCCCCGCGCGCGGCGAGTTGATCCGCCATCCAGCCGGTGTCGAGTTCGAGGTCCTCGATGCCGATCCACGGCGGGTCAAAAAGCTAAGGGTGCACGTCACGCGCCAGCCAGCCGCGGCGGAAGCCAGCGTTGCCAAATCCTGAGGCGAGCCGCCGCGTCGCCGGCGAGCCCGCGGCGCGGGGCCTCGCGCGCATCCTCTGCAGCCTGACCGGCTGGTCGCAGCGCCTCAATCACCTCAGCGGCTGGCGGCGGTTTGCCGCCGCCTTCGTCGCCGGCCTCGCCTCGGTGACGGCAATTGCCCCGTTTCACGCCTGGCCCGTTCTGTATCTGACCTTGCCGGCCCTGATCTGGCTCCTCGATGGCGCCTGTGCCCCGGCAGCCGCGCCCAAGGGTGCGCCCAAAGCGGCGGCGGCATGGCGGGGTGTGCGCGCCGCCGCGGCGGTCGGCTGGTGGTTCGGCTTTGGCTATTTTGTGGCCGGGCTCTACTGGGTCGGCGCTGCCTTTCTGGTCGAGGCCGACGTTTTTGCGCCGCTGCTGCCCCTAGCAGTGACCCTGTTGCCGGCAGGCCTGGCGCTGTTCTACGCCGGTGCGGCCGCGCTCGCGCAGCCCCTTTGGCGCACCGGGCCTTACCGCGTCCTCGCCTTGGCGCTCGCGCTCTCGGCCATGGAATATGCGCGCGGGCATCTCTTCACCGGCTTTCCCTGGAATGTGCTGGGCTACGCGCTGACCTACCCCTTATCCCTGATGCAAAGCGCCGCGCTGATCGGCATCTACGGGCTGACGTTGCTCGGCGTCCTGATCTGGGCCGGCCCCCTGGTGCTCTTGGCCGAGGCCCCGCCCGGCCGCATGGGACGAGGGCGGCGGCGCTCGGCGCTGGCACTCGCCGTTGCGCCCGTCCTGGCGTTGGCGATTTGGGGTCACCTGCGGCTCGCCGCGGCCCCCGCGGCCATGCTGCCTGGGGTCAAGCTGCGCATCGTGCAGCCGAGCGTACCCCAACCGGAGAAGTGGCGGCCCGAGAACCAGGAGCGCATTTTCCTCGACCACCTGCGCCTCTCGGCCAGTACTGCGGCGGGCGTCCCCGACGAGCTTGCCGGCATAACGCACGTGATCTGGCCGGAAGCGGCGATGCCCTTCCTTCCCGTGGATCACCCGGCCGCGCGCGCCGCCATCGGGCGTCTCTTGCCGCCCGGCACGCTCCTGATTGCCGGCGGCTTGCGCGCCGAGGCCGACCCCGAGGCCCCCCGCGGGCGGCGGATCTTCAACAGCCTGCTGGTGTTCGGCCCCGGCGGCAGCCTACTCGCCTCCTACGACAAGGCCCACCTCGTGCCTTTTGGCGAATACCTGCCGCTCGCCTCGGTGCTCGAGGCGCTCGGGCTCGAGACCCTGACGCGGCGGCGCGGCGGCTTTGCTCGCGGCCCGATACCCCGTCCGGTTTTGCACCTGCCCGGCCTGCCCCCGCTGCTGCCCTTGATCTGCTATGAGGTCATTTTCCCGAGCGCGGTCAACGCTGGGTCGGAACGGCCGGGGCTGCTCGTCAATCTTACCAACGACGGCTGGTTCGGCAATACCACCGGCCCGCGCCAGCACATGCAGCAGGCGCGCGTGCGCGCGGTGGAAGCCGGCCTCCCCTTGCTTCGGGCCGCCAACAACGGCATCTCCGGCCTCATCGACGCGCACGGGCGCGTCATCGTCGAACTGGGGCTCGATCAGCGCGGTTCGGCCGACACGGGCTTGCCCGCCGCCCTGCCGCCCACCCCCTATGCGCGCTTTGGCGATGGCGGTTTCGCCGGTCTCTGGCTCATCGGGGCGGGGCTCTTGGGCCTGGTGCGCCGCCGCCGGCCGCCCGCGTGAGCCCCGCAGCAAGGCGCCTAGCCGGCGTTGCAGTGCACCTGAGGTTGACGCATTGGCCATCTGCACCTACCAATTGCAGACGCAGGACAGCATGGACGGGGCTGAGTGAATGTCGAGACCAAGTGAGTTCGCCGCGCAAGCCGATGGCGAGGAAAAAGGCTCGCGGCGACCCAATCCCATTGACGTGCATGTGGGTAGCCGGGTCCGCTTCCGCCGCATGCTGTTGGGCATGAGCCAGGAAAAGCTGGGCGAGAAGCTGGGCCTGACGTTCCAGCAAATCCAAAAATACGAGAAGGGCATCAATCGTATCGGCGCCAGTCGCCTGTTCGATCTGGCGCAGGTCCTGGGGGTTTCCGTCCAGTTCTTCTACGAGGAGGCACCCACCGGGGAGGTGCCACGCTTTGTCGCCGACGGCTTTGCGGAACGGCCGGCCGAAAGCTCCATCGTCGAGTTCTTGCGCAGCCGCGATGGCCTGGAGCTGAACAAGGCGTTCGTCCGTATCGCCGATGTGCGGGCCCGGCGTGCCATCGTCGAGCTGGTACGGAGCTTGGCCGCCGATGACGACCTTCTCGAATGAGGCGGCCGGCCTGCCGGGCCGCGCGCGCCGTCGACCTGCCCGTGCGCCGTGCCCGGGCTCATCTTGACCCCTCCCACAAACACTGTAACAAGACGCGCATTTGGCGGCTAGCCATGGGGAACACCGTGTCGCGAAAGTCCTATTTGTTCACGAGTGAGTCGGTTTCGGAGGGGCATCCGGACAAGGTTTGCGATCGCATTTCCGACGAGGTCGTCGACTTGTTTTTCCGCGAGGGCCCGAAGGCCGGCGTCGATCCTTGGCAACTCAGGGTCGCTTGCGAAACGCTTGCCACTACCAATCAGGTGGTGATCGCGGGTGAAACGCGCGGACCCAAGAGCATCACCCGCGATCTCGTTGCGCACGTGGCACGCATGGCCATCAAGGACATCGGCTACGAGCAAGAGGGCTTCCATTGGGACCGGGCCGATATTCGCGTGCTCTTGCACCCGCAGTCCGCCGATATTGCGCAAGGGGTCGATAGCGGCGGCAATCGCGACGAAGGTGCAGGCGATCAGGGCATCATGTTCGGCTTTGCCTGCCGGGATACGCCCGAACTGATGCCGGCGCCGATCTACTACAGCCACAAGATCCTGCGCCTCATTTCCGAGGCCCGGCACGCCGGCAAGGAGGCCGTGCTGGGCCCCGACTCCAAGAGCCAGGTCACGGTGCGCTACGAAAACGGCAAGCCCGTTGCAGCGACCCAGATCGTGGTCTCCCACCAGCACCTGGTGGAAGCAATGACCTCGGCCCAGGTGCGCGAGCTCGTCGAGCCCTACGTCAAAAAGGCCCTGCCCAGCGGCTGGATCAGCAACGATACGATCTGGCACGTCAATCCGACGGGCAAATTCCATATCGGCGGCCCGGACGGCGACTCCGGCCTGACGGGGCGCAAGATCATCGTTGATACCTATGGTGGAGCGGCCCCGCACGGCGGGGGAGCCTTCTCGGGCAAGGATCCCACCAAGGTCGACCGCTCCGCGGCCTACGCGGCGCGCTATCTCGCCAAAAACGTCGTGGCCGCCGGTCTTGCCGATCAGTGCACGATCCAGCTGTCATACGCCATCGGCGTCGCCAAGCCGCTATCGATTTACGTCGATGTGGGCGCCAACCCGAGCGGCATCGATACGCCCAAGCTCGAGCGCGTGCTGGGCGAGCTCATGGATTTGTCGCCGCGCGGCATCCGCAAACACCTCGAGCTCAATAAGCCGATCTACGCTCGCACCGCTGCCTATGGGCACTTTGGCCGCGAGCCCGATAATGAGGGCGGTTTCTCCTGGGAGAAGACCGATCTCGGTCCCAAGATCAAGGCGGCGATGGCCTGAAATTCCACGGCCTGCCCAAGGCAGCCGGCGATGCGGTGCCGAGCGGCTGAGCGATGGGTCTGCCATGCCGGCGGGCGCGGACGAGTTGCGCAGTTTCGGGCGCCGGCGCGGCCGCGCGCTGAGCGTGCGCCAGGCCAGCCTCTGGCGTGATCTTTTGCCCCGCGTTGCCGTGCCGCCGCAGGCCGCGGCGCTCGCCAACCCCCTCGGCCTCTTTTCGCGGGACGTGCGTGAGGTGTGGCTCGAAATCGGCTTTGGCGGTGGCGAGCATCTTCTCTGGCAGGCGGAGCGCCACCCCGAGGCGGGCATCCTCGGCTGCGAGCCCTTCCAGGACGGGGTGGTAAAGGTGTTGGCCGCCCTCGCCGAGCGCGACGGCGGCAATATTCGTGTGCATGCCGATGATGCCCGTCTCCTCATCAAGCAGCTGCCGGCCGCCTCCGTCGCCCGCGCCTTCATATTGTTTCCCGATCCGTGGCCGAAGCGGCGGCATTGGAAGCGCCGGCTGGTTTCGGAGGCCACGCTGGGGGAGCTTGCGCGCATCATGCGACCCGCGGCCGAGCTGCGCATCGCCACCGATATTGCCGCCTACGCCGAATGGATCCTATTGGCCGTGCGCCACCAGGGCAGCTTCCACTGGACGGCTGAGACGGCTGCCGATTGGCGCCAGCGGGGCAACGACTGGCCGGCGACCCGTTACGAAGCCAAGGCTTTGCGCGCCGGCCAGCCCTGCAGCTATTTTCGTTTCCGGCGGACCTGAAGACCTTGGTTCGGCTTGGCTCTTTCGCGGTGCGACAAATTTCACACTTCGCGCTTGCAAGTTGGGCAATTCCCGCTTAACATTCAGACGCTCATGATCATCTCAACTCTGAGAGTGGGCCCTCCGGGTCCGCTCTTTTTGTTTTGAGGGGTCGGGCGAGCACCCCCTCACGGGAGTTTCGGGCAGGCGGAGACGCGGTGGTCGGCAGCACACCCGAGGCGCGTTTTATTCATGAGACCGGGTTGGCGGCACAGCTTGCTGCGCTGGTTGAACCCGTGCTCGACGACTTGGGATTTCGCCTGGTGCGGGTTACCATTTCCGGCCGCAACGGCACGACGGTGCAGATCATGGCCGAGCGGCCGGATGGGACCATCACGGTCGAGGAGTGCGCGGAGATTTCGCGCCAGCTTTCCCCGCTGCTCGATGCGCACGATCCGCTGCCCGGCCAGTATGCCCTTGAGGTGTCCTCGCCGGGGATCGACCGGCCCTTGGCGCGCGTTTCGGATTTTGTGACCTGGGCGGGTTATCAGGCCAAGGTCGAACTAAAAGAGCCCGTGTCCGGTCGCAAGCGCTTCCGGGGTGTGCTGGAAGGGGTCGAGGACGCAGAGGTCCGCATCGAGGTCGAGCTCGATCAACTCGGGCGTCAGGTGGTCGGGCTGCCGATCGCGCTCATCGCGGAAGCGCGGCTGGTGTTGACGGACGATCTTATTCGCGAATCGCTGCGGCGCGCGAAACGCGTGAACTCTGAGGAAGCAGCAGATGATGTTGCGTCTTAGCTTTTGAATTGGAGGGTGCCTTAGATGGCCCAAGCCGGAATTAGCGCTAACCGTTTGGAGCTCATGCAGATCGCCGACGCGGTCGCGCGCGAGAAATCGATCGATCGCAAGATCGTCATCGAGGCCATGGAGGACGCCATCCAGAAAGCGGCCAAGGCCCGCTATGGCGCGGAAAACGACATCCGTTGCGTCATCGATCCGAAGACGGGTGAGACCAAGCTCACGCGCGTGTTGCAGGTGGTGGAGACGGTCGAGAACGATTCCACGCAAATCGTGCTGGCGAGCGCCAAGCGACGCAACCCCGAGGCCAAGATCGGCGATTTGATCGCCGAGGCCTTGCCGCCGCCGGACTTCGGCCGCGTCTCCGCCCAGAACGCCAAACAAGTGATCGTGCAGAAGGTGCGCGATGCCGAACGCGAGCGCCAGCACGGTGAGTTCAAGGATCGCGTTGGCGAGATCGTAAGCGGTACCGTCAAACGCGTCGAATACGGTAACGTCATCGTCGATCTGCAGAAGGCGGAGGGCATCATTCGCCGCGACGAGATGATCCCACGCGAGAACGTGCGCCTCGGCGACCGTATCCGGTCCTATATCTATGATGTGCGGCGCGAGCAGCGCGGGCCCCAGATTTTCCTGTCCCGCGCCCGCCCGGAATTCATGTCGCTCCTGTTCAGGGCCGAAGTGCCCGAGATCTACGACGGCATCGTGCAGATCAAGTCAGTGGCGCGCGATCCCGGCTCCAGGGCCAAGATTGCCGTCATTTCCAAGGACTCCTCGATCGATCCGGTCGGCGCCTGTGTCGGCATGCGCGGCCAGCGCGTGCAGGCGGTGGTGGGCGAGCTACAAGGTGAGAAGGTCGACATTATTCAATGGAACCAGGACGCCGCCACGTTCATCGTCAATGCGCTGGCCCCGGCCGAGGTGACCAAGGTGGTGTTGGACGAGGATTCCAACCGCATCGAGGTGGTGGTGCCCGAAAGTCAGCTCTCGCTGGCGATCGGCCGGCGCGGCCAGAACGTGCGCCTCGCTTCGCAACTTACCGGCTGGGACATCGACATTTTGACCGAACAGGAGGAATCGGAACGGCGCCAGAAGGAGTTCACCGAGCGCTCGCAGCTGTTCATGGATGCCCTCGACGTCGATGAGGTGATCGCCCAGCTGCTGGCAACGGAAGGTTTCGAGACGGTGGCCGAGGTGGCCTACGTCGATGCCGGCGAGATTGCCCACATCGAGGGCTTCGACGAGGACACCGCCAAAGAGATCCAGGCGCGCGCCCGCGAGTACCTGGAGCGTCAGGAGGCCGAGCGGGATGCCAAGCGCAAGGCTCTGGGCGTCTCCGACGAGCTGGCCAAGATTGCCGGCGTCAACACGGCCATGTTGGTGGCCTTCGGGGAGAACGACATCAAGACCGTGGAGGACCTGGCCGGCTCGGTGACCGACGAACTCGTCGGCTGGACCGAGCGCAAGCGGGAGAAGGATGCCGAACCCGTGCGCCACAAGGGGGTGCTGGAGGGTCTGGAAATCGGTCGCAAGGAGGCTGAAGACATTATTATGGCGGCACGCATCGCCGCGGGCTGGGTGACGGCGGAGGACCTCGAAAAGCTGCGCGCCGAACAGGAGGCCGCCGCTGCGGCCGCGCAAGCCGCCGCGGCGGCGCAGAGCGCGCCGGCCGCCGTCGGCGCCAAGGCTTAAAGCAGCTATGAGCAGGCAAGGAACGAGACGCGGGTGGGCGAGGCCAAAGACAGGCAATCTTCTCCCGAGCAGGCGCCGCATTCCCCGCAGCGCCTGTGCGCCGTCACGCGCGCGCAGAAATCCCCCAACGAGCTCATAAGGTTCGTTCTTTCCCCGGATGGCAGCATCGTCCCGGACCTGGCTCGGCGGCTGCCGGGGCGCGGGGTGTGGATCGGGGCCACGCGTCGGGACCTCGCCGCGGCGCTGCGGCAGAAGGCCTTCGCGCGCAGCCTAAAATGTCCGGTTTCGGTGCCCGAGGACCTGCTCGACAGGGTCGAGAGCCTGCTCAAGCGCCGCCTAGCCGAAGCCGTCAGCCTCGCCAAGAAGGCCGGCCTGCTGGTGACAGGATTTGCCAAAGTCGACGACCTGATCGGTCAGGGCCGCGCGGTACTCCTGCTGCATGCGGCGGATGCCGCCGATGACGGCGTTGCCAAGCTCGATCGCAAATTCAGGGCGTTACGGGGTCCCGGTGCAGAGGTCGAGGCAACTGTACGGGAGTTGACGAGCGCCGATTTGAGCTTGGCCATCGGGCGGTCAAATGTGGTACATGCTGCAGCGTCCGGAGGTGGCGCCTGCCGGCGAATTGTCTATGAGGCCAACCGCCTGAGGCGCTACCGCGAGGCTGGCCCCGAGGCACCTGCGGATATCGGTTCGAATACAGGACGTGTATGAGCGAGATCAAAGAGACCACCGACAAGACACTGCGCGGCGACGCGCGCAAGCCCCTGAGCTTGAAGCGCACCGTGGAGTCAGGTCACGTGCGGCAAAGCTTCAGCCATGGCCGATCGAAGTCGGTGGTGGTGGAGAAGAAGAAGAAACGCACGATTACGGCGCCGGGCGCCGAAGCAGAAGAGTCCGCCGTCCCGGAGCTGGCCGAAGCGGTGGTGACCGAGATCGTGCACCCGCAGCGGACCGGCGGGTTGTCCACCGACGAGGTGGATGCGCGCCGGCGAGCGCTGGAAGCCGCGCGCGAACGTTCCGAAATGGAGGAGCGCGAGCGCGCCCGGCTCGAGGCATTAAGGCCGGCGCCTGCCCCCGTGGAGGAGCCGAAGCCCGAGCTTGAGGAGGCGACAAGCCCGCCGACCGAGCCCGCGCCGGCCGAAAGCGCTGGCGTCGCGGAGGCACCGGCGTCCGAGGCCAAGCCTGCTGCGCGTCCCACCGACAAGGCCGCCAAACCTGCCGAGACCCCGCGGCGGCCCGAAATCGTCAACAAGCGTCCGGCACGCAGCCTCGAGGTCGAGCCGGACAGCGAAGAGGACACGCGCACCAAGAAGAAGGGCGCCAAGCCGGCCAAGAGCCCGATCAAGGGCGCCGAGGAGCGTCGCGAGCGCATCAAGCTCACCATCAACAATGCCTTCGACGAGGCGCAACGCGAGCGCTCGCTGGCTTCGCTGCGGCGGCGGCGCGAACGCGAGAAGCTGCGCCAGGCCGGCGTCGTACAGCAGCGCGACAAGGTCATGCGCGAAGTGATCATTCCCGAGGTGATTACCATCCAGGAGCTTGCAAACCGCATGACCGAGCGGTCGGTCGATGTCATCAAGCTGCTGATGGCGCAGGGCGCCATGCACAAGATCAACGACGTGATCGATGCGGACACGGCAGAGCTGATCGTGCAGGAGTTTGGCCACACGCCGAAACGCGTGTCGGAGGCGGACGTCGAAGAGGGTTTCATCGGCAAGTCGGACGCCGACGAGCAACAGCTGCCGCGGGCGCCCATCGTCACCATCATGGGCCATGTCGACCACGGCAAGACTTCGCTTTTGGATGCCATCCGCGAGACCGACGTGGCGGCTGGCGAAGCCGGCGGCATCACCCAGCACATTGGGGCCTATCAGGTCACCACGCCGGACGGTCACCGCATAACCTTTATCGATACGCCTGGTCACGAGGCCTTCACCGCCATGCGGGCCAGGGGAGCCAAGGTGACCGACATCGTCGTGCTGGTGGTGGCCGCCGACGACGGGGTGATGCCGCAGACGGTCGAGGCCATCAACCATGCCAAAGCGGCGCATGTACCGTTGATCGTGGCGATCAACAAGATCGACAAACCTAATGCCGATCCTAATCGTGTGCGCACGGATCTTTTGCAGCACGAGGTCATCGTCGAGAGCATGTCGGGTGAAACGCTCGAGGTTCCGGTATCGGCCTTGCAGAAGACGGGCTTGGACAAGCTGTTGGAAGCAATCCAGTTGCAGGCCGAGCTGTTGGACTTGCGGGCCAACCCGGACCGCTCCGCCGAAGGCGTGGTGATCGAGGCAAAACTCGAGCGCGGTCGCGGCCCGGTCGGAACCGTGCTGGTGCAGCGCGGCACGCTGCGCGTCGGCGACATCATCGTTGCCGGCTCCGCCTGGGGCCGGGTGCGCGCGCTAATCGACGATCGGGCAGAGCCGGTGACAGCGGCAGGGCCGTCGGTGCCGGTGGAGATCTTGGGGTTTGATTCGGCGCCGGAAGCGGGCGATCCGTTTGCCGTCGTCGAAAGCGAGGCCCGGGCGCGCGAAATCACCGATTACCGCATGCGCAAACGGCGTCAGACGCTGGGCTCGGCGGGCACCGCGCGCACCCTTGAGCAGATGATGCAGCAGCTCAA
>Ga0075424_100000320_pt1 | contig 35741 bp, 26 predicted proteins | sample SoiMethybrSBSTD3_FD_75301 | JGI IMG/M metagenome (GOLD analysis project Ga0075424, IMG submission 75301) | Bulk soil microbial communities from a Populus tree surrounding site in Tennessee, USA - Soil MetaG P. TD hybrid SBSTD3 | ecosystem: Environmental > Terrestrial > Soil > Tree plantation...
AGGCGGCGGGGGCAACCCGAACGCAGGCGGCGGCCGCAACGGCGGCAACCCGCATGCCGGGGGTGGCGGAAACAGCGACAACCCGAACCGAGGCGGCGGCAACGCCAGGGGCGGCAAGCCTGATGGCGCCGGAGCCGGTCGGGGACGCGGGGACGCGGCCACCAAGCCGACAGACGGCGACGGTACGGGCCGAGGCGGCGGACGCGGCAACGCGGCCAACGCTCCCAAGGACGCCCAGGGCTTCAAGAACTACGGCCAGTCCGTCGCAGCGCGGCACGTTTCCGAAAATCTCGGCATCGATTTCGATAAGTTGAAGGCGCTGATGACTGGCGACAATCCGAAGAGCCTTGGCCAGGCGATTCACGAGCTGCGACCGGACGTCGATGCAAACGCTGAAGCTGCAAAAGCGGAGAAGGAAGCGGATACCGACGTAAGAGCGCCCAAATAGTTCGTCGAACTTCGTAGACCAACGAACGGACGCGGAGACCGGCATACGAAGCGGGCCGCACACTCTTCTCTCGCACTGATCTGGCTGATGGGCGTCGTGTCCCTGATGGAGACGACGCCCGTCTTCGCGCAAGGCAACAGCCGCGCCGGTTCGTCGTTCGTCCCGCCGGGCCTGGCCAAGAAAGCTGCGGGCTCCTCCTCTACGGTGACACCCACCGTGCAAACCCCATCGTCAACTGCGGCGGGCAGACGCCTGCAGACGTTTGGAACCTGGCTTGACACTGCGGCCGTGAACACACCGGGCGAAACGTGGATGTGGATCTCCACCGCATACTGGCGCTCCCAATCGCTCCGCGAGATTGATGCGCCGTCGATGGGCCTGAGCGTCGGAGTGGCGCCGCGCACGCAGGTCGGCGTAACCCTTCCCTACTACTACCTTACCGATCGATTCGGCTCCACGTGGCATGGATTCGGTGCGTCGTACCTGACGGCGAAACTTGCCGTGACGCAGAACCGCCGCGTGAATCTGTCAACGTCGCCGACGGTGGAAGTTCTGAGTTGGACCACACCCGGCATCAGACGCGTCAATTGGGTGCTGCCGATCAGCGCGCAGACCTACGCGCGCTCAGCAGGGTTTTACGGAAGCACCGGCTATTTCTCTCGAGGCTCGGTGTTCGGAAGCGGCGCGATGGAGTGGTACGCCACTCAGCGGCTTACACTGTCGATCACCGCGGCGCACAGCTATTCGGTCGTCTCCGATCCCGTCAGCGATACATTGGGAGTCGCCCGGCATCGGACCGACGCCGGCGGCGGAGTCTATTTCGCCGTGCGTCCGGCGGTGGTGTTCTTCGCAAATGCCGGGCGGACGGTTTCGCCCGTCACCGAGACGAGCGGCCGTCTGTCACTCACCGGCGGAGTCACGATCAACATTGCCGGCCCTGCCGCGCATACGCCTCGCGTGCCGTGATATACAGGGCACGTCGGAGCGCCGCGTACGCCTCGTCAACGCAGAATACTCGCCGTTCTTCTGAGTCTCCTCCTCCTGCTCGCGGTGGCAGCGACCTACAGCTACGCCCAGTACGATCGCGGCGGGTTCTTTGGGGCGTTCCGGGGATTGCGCGGCGAGCAGGGCGACCCCGCGGAACTGCCGACCGCCCAGATGTCTGACGGCAGCTTCACCGCCTGCCACATGCTCTACACGAGTGTCCGGCGCGAGCCGAGCGGTGCGGGCTGGCGCACGGACTATCCGTGGGGCGAACGTCATCTCCTGATGCGGCTCGCCGAACTTACCAAGACGCGCGTCAGCCTCGCGTCGGGCGGCAAGACGCCGCATTCCTGGCTCGTGCGCCTGACCGACGATGCGCTGTTCAGGTGCCCGTATTTGATGGCGTCGGACGTGGGGACGATCGGCCTGACCGATGCGGAAGCATCACGCCTGCGGCTCTATCTCGAGAAGGGCGGCTTCATGTGGGTGGACGACTTCTGGGGCGACGCCGCATGGGAACAGTGGGCCCGCGAGTTCGCGAAAGTGATGCCGGCGCCTGACTACGTGATCGAGGACGTGCCGCTCACCGATCCGATCTTCCATTCGATGTTCGAGGTCCGGCGCGTCCCGCAGGTGTCGAACATCCGGTTCTGGCGCGCGACGGGCGGCGCGAGCACCTCAGAGCGCGGCGCCGAATCCGCCGTAACGCACTTCCGCGCCGTTCGCGACAAGCACCATCGCATCGTCGCGGTCATGACGCACAACACGGATATTTCGGATTCATGGGAGCGCGAGACCGACGATCCCGGATTCTTTCAGCAGTTCTCGCCTGATGGCTACGCGCTGGGGATTGATGTGGTGCTGTACGCCCTGACGCACTGACCTTGGGAGTTGGTAGTTGGCAGTTGGTAGTTGGTAGTTACGAACCACCAACTACTAACCACCAACCACTAACCGACTAGAAGGTCACGCGGAAGCCGAGCTGCGCGGCCCGGATCTGACCGCTGTTTGGCTTGCCGTAGTTCGCCGCGCTCTCCTGGGTCACGAGCGCGAAGTTCTCCATGTTGAACGCGTTGAACACTTCCGCGATCAGGTCGATCGAGTTCCGGCCGCCCAGCGGAATGCGCTGCTGCAGACGGATATCGGTCTTGTTCTGATTCGGCTGAATGAAGCTGTTCCGCGCCACGATCGTCCCGTCGGGCCGCAGCCGCGCTGAGCCACCGTTGCCGACGTTGCGAAGGTCGCGGCCATCGTTCGTGCTCGACCGGATGCCGGCGCCGAAGTAGTGGACCGCGCTCAGCTGCAGGCCGTGCGTGACTTCCCAGATGCCGTTGAAGACGAACCGATGGCGCTGGTCGTCCTGCCCGTAGGTGAAGTCGTTGCCGAGATCCGGCGCCACTGTGAACGGGACGATGTTCAGGCCGCTGAACGGCTGGTTCTCCGCATCCCACAGATAGGACAGCGTGTAGGTGGCGGAGGCCTGCCAGTGCTGGCTCATGCGCTTGGTGAACGCGGTCTGCAGCGCTTCGTACCGCGAACGCGTATTGTGCGGAATCATCGACATCGTGCCGTACTGGGGGTACGGCAGCAGCGCACGGCCGGGGCCGGACGCCGCGTACGGGAAGTTCACGCCCGTCGCCGGGTTGTACGCCAGGTTGATGTTATCGAGCGTGTCCTTCTCGTGGTCGCCCTTGCGGTAGATATAGTCCGCCTGGACCTGCGTGACCGCGCCGATCTGGTGCTGGAAGCCGATCGACGTCGTCCACGCGCGCGCCATCTGCATGTACTGGTCGGGCGCGGGCATCTCCTGCGTCGTCAGCAGCAGACACGGAGCGTTGCCCGCGTACTGGCTCGCCTGCCAGCGCGCGAAGTTCGCCGCCTGCGCCGCCGAGTGGCAGAACAGGTTCTGCGCCTGCGCGTAGGTCGGCAGCGGCTGGCCGTTCAGCGGGTTGGCCGTGAAGTCCGGGCGCCCGTCGTTGGTCAACTGGATGCGCGAGAGCTGCGTGTTGTACTTCGGCCAGAAGGCGTCGACGGTCAACGCGTCGGCAAAGTAGACGCCCGAACCGCCGCGGATCACCGTGCGATCGTTGAGCTGATAGGCAAAGCCGACGCGCGGCTGCAGGTTGTTCGTATCGTTCGGCCGCCCCGCGCGGTAAAACGGCTCGAAGCCGAGATCGTTCGCCCACGCGTTGATGCTCAGGTCGTACCGCAGTCCAAGGTTCAGGACAAGCCTGGTCGTCACCCGCCAGTCGTCCTGCGCCCATCCCGCGTACTTCGGCTGCCCGTACTGGTTCGGGAATTGGCCGATACCAATCGTGTACGTCCGAGTGAACGGCGACATCGCCGCGAAATTCCACGTGTCCGCGTTGAACGGATCGGGGAACATCGACTGCAGTAAATCGGCGGGAACGGTGCCGTTGCGGGCGTCGACGTTGCCGCCGCACATCGCGCAGTTCTCGCTGTCCTCGAAGTGGCGCACGAACTCGCCGCCCACCTTCAAGTCGTGATGACCTTTCGCGTCGTACGACGTCGTGAAGTCATCGCGAATCTGCCACACCCTCTGATCGCGGTGGCGCGGCGCGTTCTGGTTGGCGTTGACGGAGAAGCCCGTGAATGCGAGGCGAGGGTAGCCGTTGGTCACGCGCGGCGCCTGCCAGTGCTTATTCCAGTTCACGAGCGTCTTGTTGGCGAAACCGTAGTGGCTGTAGCCGCCGCGGATCTCGTTCAGCGAGCGGTTGCTCAATACCTGCGTGAACTGCCCGATGTACTCCTGGTTGCGCTCGTCGGTGTCGATAGTCGACGCCGGGTGGCTCGTCGACGAGCCGTTGCCGAACGGGTCATAGCTCTTCTGGCCGGACGCCTTGCCCATGATGCGCGTCTTCGACGAGAGCTGGTAGTCGAGGCGGATGCCCTGCAGGTGCCGCGTGCTCTTCCCGGCGAGCGAGATGTTGAATTTCGGGTACGGGGTGGTCCAGACGCTCGTCTTCGGCGATCGCTCGTACTCGAAGTTGCCGAAGAAGTGCAGCTTGTCCTTGATGATCGGCCCGCCAACCGCGGTGCTGTACTGCTGAATGCTGACGGGGACGACGCGATGCGCGACCGGATCCTCGCCGTTGAAGCGGCTGCTCTGGAAGTTGCTGCGGAACAACCCGCTCAGCTGGTTGGTGCCGGACTTGGTGATCGCGTTGACCTGGACGCCGGTCGACCGTCCCTGCGTCGCGTCGAACTGGTTGGTGATGAACTGGAATTCGGCAATCGAGTCCTGGCTGAAACGCGGCTGATTTCCGGCGCCCAGTTCGGAGCCAATCTGCTGCCCGTCGAGATTGAGCTGGAACTCACGCTGTTCGCCGCCGTTGCGATCCGGCAGCGGCGCGGTGGCGTTGGTGGACGAGGTGCGGCTGCCCGGCGCGAGCAGCGCCAGCGCCATCCAGTTGCGTCCCTGCACGGGCAGCTCCTGCACCTGCTTCGGATCGATGTTGCCGCCAAGCTTCGACGTCGTCGTCTCGATGAGCGGCGCTTCGCCCGTGACGGTCACGGTTTCCTGCAGCGTCGAGGGCGACATCTGCAGGTTGATGGTCGCCGTCTGACCAACCAGGAGGTTGACGCCCTGACGGTTGACGGTGCTGAAGCCCGTCAGCGTCGCGGTGATCCGGTACGTGCCGACACGCGCGGGGATGCGATAGACGCCGCGGGCATCGGTCACCGACTCGAACTGGTTGCCGGAAGCCTCGTTGACGGCCATGACGGTCACACCCGGCAGCACGCCGCCGGTGGAGTCCGTGATGGTGCCGGTCAGCGTAGCTTCCTGCGCGAAGACCAGCGCGGGAAGTGCCAGCATGGCACCTAGAAGGATCAACCGCCTCAGAACACTCGAATACATCAGGACCTCCTCCAGAAGGGGCATACAAACCACATCCGCAGCGGACGTGGGGAAAAGTGCAGGAAAACAGGCGAGCCGTATTACTGCGCTATGCGTGGCGCATTCTAGGGCCGGCTGGAACACCTGTCAAAGTACGAAAAGAAGGGCCGGCGAAGCGCCGGCCCGTATTGTAGTTCGCTCAGAAGGTGAGTCGGAACCCGAGCTGCACCGTGCGCGGTGCGTAGGAGAGATTCGCGCTCGGCTGGGGCGCGCCGAAGGTCGGGCTCGTCTCCGTCAGGTCGTACGCCCCGTAGTTCTTCCGGTTGAACAGGTTGAACACCTCGAGGCTCCCCGCGAGGTTCGCCTTTCCGTGCAGCGGAACGCGCTGGAGGAGCCGCAGCTCGACGCGGTGGATCGGCTGGTCGACGAAGGTACTGCGCGGGATGATCGTGCCGTTCAGCCGCAGCCGATCGATGCTCGAGATCTGCAGCCCGCGCGCGTCGCAGCCGCACACGATCTGCTCGCGCTGACCCGACCCGTAGAAGTAGATGCCGCTCACCTGGAACCCATGCGCGACGTCCCAGATGCCGTTGAACACCGCGCGGTGGCGCTGGTCGGTCACCGCGAGCGACCGCTCGTTGCCCATGTCGATCGGGACCGTGCCGGTGTATTCGTGGAGACCCGACAGCGGCGACGGATCCTGATCGTAAAGCCAGCCGAGCGTGTAGGTGATGTTCGCCTGCCAGTGATCGGCCATCCGCTTGGTGAAGCTGCTCTGGACGCCGTAGTAGTCCGACCGCCCCGTATGCGGAATCGCGCCGACGACGCCGAACATCGGGTAGGCACGGTGCCCAACATCGGAGTACGGATACGAGACGCCGGTCGCGGGATTGAACGTCACGTTGATGTTGTCCTGAATCGACTTCTCGTTCCGGCTGTTGGTCTGCACGTAGTCGACCTGCAGCGCCGCCGTGTTGCTGAACTGGCGCGCGATGCCGATCGAGCTCTGCCAGCTGTGCGTGACGTGCGAGTAGTCGGGAATCGGCGCCTGCTCCTGCAGATCGCGGAGCAGACACGGGGCCGGCCCCGTGAAGCCCGACGCCGCCCACGCGGTGTACGCCGGGTTGTCGGGCGCGCCGCCGCCCGCATTGCAGAAGCGCGCGAGCGCCTGCTGATAGGTCGGGAGCGGGCCGTTGAACGGGTTGGCGACGAAGTCCGCCCGACGCGGCGTGGTGTTGTCCACGGCGATGATCGCGATCGTCAGCGGGCTCATCGGCCACAGCACGTTCGTGTTCAGTTCGTCGTCGTAGTAGAGGCCGCTGCCGCCGCGCACCACCGTCCTGTCGGTAAGCGTGTAGGCGAAGCCGAGACGCGGCTGGATGTTGTTGGCGTCCTGCGGGCGGTTCGCCAGCTCGAACGGCAGGAACGTGACGTTCTGCGCGAACGCGTTCCAGATCAGGTCGTAGCGGACACCGAGGTTCAGCGTCAGCCTGTTGCCGGCCTTCCAGTCGTCCTGCGCCCATGCGGCGTACTTCCACATATGAACCGGCGTCAGAAAGTTCGAGGAGTCGGACACGCCCACCGAGTAGCGCGTCGCGATTGCCCCGAGGTCCGGGCTGGCGAGCTTCCACGTATCGGCGTTGAACGGATCCGGCAGCAGCGACGTGATGTTGGCCGGAATCGGCCCGCCGTTGACCGTCGCCGTGCCGCCGCACTGATTGCAGTTCCTCGTGTTGTCGAGCAGATGCAGGTACTCGCCGCCCGCCTTCAGATCGTGATGACCTTTCGCGTCATACGAGTACGTGAAGTCGTCGTGAATCGTGTAGGTGTTCTGGTTGCGGTAGCGCGGAATGTTGCCATTGCGGCCGGTACGGAACCCGCGGAAGGTGAGGTTCGGCCCGCCGTTGGTGATGCCGTTGGCCGCCTGCCAGTGGTTCGACCATGTCGTCAGGCTCGACTGGTTGATGCCGTACGACGCGTAGCCGACGCGAACCGTGTTCAGGCTTCTGTTGCTCAGGACCTGCGTAAACTCGCCGACGGCGTCGGTCGAATGCTCCTCGTTCTTCGCCGTTCCCGAGGGGTGATTCGCGGTGCCGGTGCCGAACGGATCCAGCAGGTTCGAGTGATTCAGCTTTCCCATCAGCCGCATTTTCGAGGAAAGCTCCTGATCGACGCGGACGCCCGACAGTTCGACGTGGTGCGTGCCGTTGAGGGTCACGTTGAAGGCGGGGAACGCGGTGTTCCAGATTGAGGTCAACGGCTGGTGTTCGTACTCGTAATTGGCAAAGTAATGGAGCTTGTTGCGGATGATCGGACCGCCGACCGTGCCGCTGTACTGCTGGTTCTTGTAAGGAACTTTCGTGTTGAGAACCGGGTCCGCGGAGTTCCAGCGGCTGTCGCGGAAGTTGCCGACAAACGTCCCGGACAGGTTGTTGCTGCCCGATTTCGTGACCGCGTTCACCTGCACGCCGGAGGAGCGGCCCTGCGTCGCATCGAACCGGTTCGAGATGAACTGGAACTCCGCGATCGCATCTTCGCTGTAGCGGGCCTGGTTGCCCGTGCCGAGGTTCGCGGTCACCTGCAGGCCGTCGACGTTCAACTGGAACTCGCGCACATCGCCGCGGTCCTGCACCGGGAGCGACCCCTGCGCGTTGGTGCGGTTGCCTGGTGCGAGCAACGCCAGCGACATCCAGTTGCGGCCCGCGGTCGGGAGGTCGGAGACCTGCCGGGGATCGATGTTGCCACCAATCTCGGACGACTGCGTCTCGATGAGCGGCGCCTCGCCCGTCACCGTCACTGTCTCCTGCAGATTGGACGGAGCCATCTGGAGGTTCAGCGTGATGGTCTGGCCGACGAGGAGCTCAACTCCGGTCCGTGTGACGCGGTTGAAGCCCGGGAGATTTGCAGTGATCGTGTAGGCGCCGACGCGGACCTGCACGCGATAGACCCCGCGCGCGTCGGTGACGGCTTCGAAGTTGTTGCCCGAAGCCTCGTGGACAGCCTGCACCGTGACGCCGGGCAGCACGGCGCCCGTGGAATCCGTGACCGTGCCCGTCAGGACGGCGTCCTGCGCGGCGGCAATGACGGGCAGCGCCAGGATGGCGCCGGCAATAACTAGTACCCGAATGATGGCGATCGACGAGTTCATGGTGGAGACCTCCCCCACATACGAACTCGCTCCGCCACAGCGAATTCGCAGAAGGTAGTGCCCGCACCACAACGCCCGTCCCGCAAGCCCCCTCGACTCTCCACAAACTTGGGGACCAGGATTTTAGCCCGATCTGCACTATACTGCGCGCCACATTCGTCGCGGAGGCTTGAGATGAGACCGCGTTCCCTGGACGAATTCCTTAATAAGAACCGGATTCCCTATACGACATTCCGCCATGCGCCCGCGTTCACGGCGATGCAGGCCGCGGCGATCTCACATGTGCCGGGGCACTCGTGGGCCAAGACAGTCGTCTGCTACGCGGACGGCGAAGTCGTCCTGGCCGTCGTCCCCGCTCACTACAAGGTGGATTGCGAGAAACTGCGCGAGCTTGTCGGCTCCGGCTCGCTCCGCCTGGCGAGCGAGGGCGAAATCGGCGAGCTGTATCCGGACTGTGAGCAGGGCGCGCTGCCGCCGTTCGGCGGCGCGTACGCGCGGCGCGTCTTCGTCGAAGAGTGCTTCGTCGGCGATCCGGAGATGGTGTTCAACGCGGGCACGCACACCGACTGCATCCGGATGCACTACGGCGATTTTGCCGATCTCGCCAGCCCGATCGTTGGCCGGTTCAGCCGTCCGCGGCACAGGCCGGCGGAATCGTGATTTGACTTCGCCCACCCGAAGCGCCTAGTCTGCGCGGCACTTCCGGTCCGCTTCTGCAGAGGAGTGTCGATGACCAGGCTCAGAGCGTTCGGCATCATTCCGCGCCTTCTTCACTTGATGGCGATCCTGATGCTGCCCGCGATGGCGGCCGCACAGGAAGCGAGCATCACCGGCACCATCACGGATTCAACCGGGGGCGTCCTGCCTGGCGTCGTCGTGCGAGCCGTGCACGAGGAGACCGGCAACAGTTTCGAGGCGGTGACCGACGAACGCGGAGCGTTCCGGATTCCCGTTCGCATCGGCGTGTACCGCATCTCGGCCGAGCTCGCCGGGTTTGCGAGCGTCACGCGCACAGGGTTTCAGGTGCTGGTCGGCCAGGAGGCCCGCATCACGCTGCAGATGGCGCCCGCGGCGCTGCAGGAGTCGGTGACGGTCACGGGAGAAACACCGCTCGTCGACACGGCCAGCTCGACGCTCGGGACCAACATCGATCCGCGGCAGATGCAGGACATTCCGCTCCAGGGACGCAACTGGATGGATCTCGCGCTGCTGGCGCCGGGCAGCCGCCAGAACGCCTCGTCCGGCGTTCCCGAGGAACGTCAGGGCTTCTCGCAGATCAACGTCGACGGCCAGCAGGTGACCAATCTGATCGCCTCGACTGATTCCGATCAACCGAAGTACAGCCGCGATGCCATCGCCGAGTTCGAGATCATCTCGAACCGCTTCGATGCCAGACAGGGGCGTTCAGCCGGATTTCTCGTCAACGCGGTCACCAAGTCGGGGACGAACACGCCGTCGGGAACCGTCTCCGGGTACTTCCGCGATGACACCCTCAACGCCGCCGACTTCATTCAAAAGCGGGTGCTGCCGTACCAGAACCAGCAGCTCGGCGCCACGTTCGGCGGCCCGATTGTCAAAGACCGCATTCACTACTTCGTCAACTACGAGTACGAACGCGAGCCGAAGACGATCACCTACACGAGCCCGTTTCCGTTCTTCAACATCGATCTGCATCTGAAGCGGACGGAGCAGAAGACCCTCGGACGCGGCGACTTCCAGTTCTCGCCCAGGAGCCGTCTGTCGGCGCGCGGCCAGTGGTATGACCAGGACTATCCGTCGGGCGGCGGCGCCACGAGCCATCCGTCGGCCGCGCAGACCAACCAGCGCTACAGCAAGCAGGCGTGGGGCACGTGGACGCGCGTGCTCGGCACGCGCGCGGTGAACGAGGTGTCGGGCGGGTACTCCAGCTTTACGCGCGGCAACAACTCGCTCGTCCGGTACAACGGTGGGTGCAATCCGAGCGCGCCGAAGCTGACCGCGGATCGCTGCTATGGTACCCCGACCATCACCTTCACCGGCTACTCGGTCGGATTCCAGACCGGCCAGCAGCTGACGCAGGGCACGTCGCAGGTTCGCGACGACTACTCGACATCGTTCGTCAAGCATGGCAGGCACGACATCAAGCTGGGCGGCGAATACCTGTACAACAAGGTCGAGATGATCTGGTGTGCCGGCTGTCTCCCGCAGCTCGATTCGCGAGGCGGTCCAATTCCCGCGAACATCGGCCAGCTCATTCCCGTCTGGAACGACGTGGCCACCTGGAACCTCGCGCCGCTGTCGTCGATCACGCGACGTGTGACACAGCAGGTGTCGTCGTCGAACTTCACGTACTACCCGATCACGAAGATGGCGGCGGCGTGGCTGCAGGACGACTGGAAAGTCACCGCGAGGCTGACGCTGAATGCCGGTGTGCGCTGGGATCTGACGATGGGAGCGTACACGGAGAAACTGGTATTCAAACCGTGGCTGCCAGGCGACCTGCCGTACGACTGGAACAACATCGCGCCGCGCACCGGATTTGCCTACACGCTGACCGACTCCACGGTGCTGCGCGGCGGCTACGGCATCTTCTACACGCAGAGCACGACGGACGAAGCGCATCAATCGTTGTCGAACACGGTGGTCGTCGGGACGGAGCGGGTCAATGACGGGCGGCCGGACTTCGCGTCGAACCCGTATAACGGGCCGACGCCGACCTTCGCGCAAGCGCTTGCCAACGCGTGCGACATCAATCCCTCCCCCACGTGTCTCCGCCGCAGGACGGCGTCCGGTGAAATCAACCTGACGCCGCGGGCGCCGAGCCCGTACTCACAGCAGGCCTCGATCGGGTTCCAGCATCAGATCGGCTCCGCGACCGGCGTCGAATTCGACTACGTGTACAACGGCGCGCGACACGAAGAACGTTCGTACAACATCAACCTCACCTGGAATCCCGCGACCGGCGCCAACCTTCCATTCTCGGACATCCCCAGGCGGCCATTCCCGCAGTGGGCCGACGTGATCGGCGCGACCTTCGACGGGTGGTCCAATTCCCACTCGCTCCAGACCTCGCTCAACAAGCGCATGCGCAATCGCTGGCAGGCGTCGGCGAACTACACGCTGTCGTGGCTCCGCGACGGCGACCCGGTGCCGTTCCAGTTCGGGCTGACCGCCGACGGCAAGTTGACGCGATCGAAGCTCTCGTTCCCCGTCAAGCCCGACGTCGGCGGCGAGTACTCGCTTGCCACCGGTGATCAGCGTCATCGCGCCACGGCAAACGGGATCTGGCAGGTGGGGCGCGGCGTGCAGTTGAGCGGCCTGTACTTCTTCGGATCAGGACGGCGCTTCAGCACATCCTACGGCGGCGACCCGCGCGACGCGGTCAACCTGTCCGGCGGCACAGGACGGCTGCGCCCGGACGGCACGATCGTGCAGCGCAACAGCCTGGTCGGAAAACCGCTGCACCGCGTAGACCTGCGGCTTCAAAAGCGGTTGTCGCTTGGGGGGCGCCGAACGCTCGACGGCATTCTCGAGACGTTCAACCTGTTCAACCACACGAACTACGGGTCGTACACGACACAGGAGAGCAATGCGAGCTTCGGGCGGCCGTCATTCAACGACAATATCGCCTATCAACCGCGAACGCTGCAGATCGGCTTCCGACTCGTATTCTAGAAGGCGACGTCAGCCGCCCCGCGCCAGCTAAACCACGAAGGCCGTTCGGCAGGCACGAAGGTCGCGAAGCGACCTCCGTGGTTGATTTCAGGCTAATTTCGCGTCGAGCGTGATCTTCGTATTCAGCAGCCGCGAGATCGGACAGCCTGCCTTCGCGCCTTCAGCGGCTTCCTGGAACTTCGCTCTGTCCGCGTTCGGAATCCGGACAGTCGTGTCCAGGTGGCTCGCCGTCACCGTGAACGCGTCGCCTACTTTTTCCAGCGTGACGGTTGCCGTCGTGTTGATCGACTCGGCCGTCATGCCGGCGTTGCCGAGAAAGAGCGACAGCGCCATGGAAAAGCAGGCTGCGTGAGCCGCCGCAATCAATTCCTCGGGATTGGTCCCCTTTTCGTTCTCGAACCGCATCGAGAAGTTATAGGGAACGTTCGAGAGGGTGCCGCTGGACGTCGACACGGTGCCGCGTCCGTCCTTGAGGCCACCCTTCCACACTGCGCTGGCGGTTCTATTCATAGACTCTAGATCTCGAAAGGTAAATCGATCGACAGGCGCGCCCCGGCGACCGTCTTGACGACCGCGACCTGCCCGTCGGGAACCGCGGCGACCAGGCGCATGGCGGCAAGGGCAACGTTGAGGATCGAGGCCGCTGTCGTCTCGGCTGACGTTTCCCTGATCACGCCGTCGGTGGCGATCGGTGTTGGAGCCGCCGCCGGGGGACGGAGCAAATCGCGAAGAGCCTCCGCGCGCTCGTCCGACACGTGATGGACGAGACACGGCACGTCGCGCAGCCCCGCAGCACGCGCGGCGGCGAGACGCTTCTGGCCCGCGATCGTCCTGTAGCCGCCGTTGTTCCGCTGCACGATCAGCGGTTCGAGCACGCCGTGGCGTTTGATCGATTCAACGAGTGATGGTTGTGCGTCGACGGGCGAATCGCTGACGTCGATCGCATGGACCGCGATGAACTGCACGGTCATCGCGGGAGTGGCACCGTCGAGCTGCTCAACATAGTGCGCATCCGCGCGCATGCGGAACGCTGCGGGCAAGCCTTCGCGAAATCCGCGCGCCGATTCTGCTGCACTGTCTGTCCCAGGGAGCGAGGAGGCGAACTCGGACACTAGTGAACCCCACGAGAGAAATGATCTGAATTGGAATTTCGAACGACCGAACGCAAGTGTAACTGAAGTTGATCGGCAGAGGTTAGCGGAAACCGGGTGTGACACTGCACGTGTCGCGTCAGACCCGGTTTCAGTTCGATCAGTTCACGACGACGTCGCCGCTGATCTTCGGCGCGACCGGCTTCGGCGGAAGCGGTGCCGCAGTCGGCGCAGCCGCATGCGCAGGCGCCGCAGGTTTGCCGAGGCGTGCCTTCATCAGTTCCTCGGCGCCGGCGAAGAGTTGTTCCTTCGTGATCTTCCCGGCGTCGACATCCGCGAGGATCGCGCGCTGCGCTTTGTACTCGCGGTTCTCGATCCCCGCCTTGCTCTGCAGCATGCGCCACGCCTTGCGGCGCTCGACACAGAACAGCACGAGCTGGCGCGACAGCGCGCGGAACTCGACCTTGCCGTCGGGACCCTGCACCTTGATGTAGACGCCGAAGTCGGGCACGTAGGAGCGGTGATCCTTCACCAGGTAGCGCCGGTAGACGACGTCCTGCTGCGTGATCCGGACGAGCATGTTCTCGAGCGAGATCAGCTTCGCAGCGTCCTCCAGCTTGATCTTCTTCAAGTGGTTCCTGAAGCGCGCCTCGGTTGCGCACCAGTGCGCCACGGTGTAGCGGTAGGGCTCGTTGGTCGACTTGAACTTGCTCTCGTACCAGTCCATGTCGATCGACGGGTTGCCCTTGACGTCGAGCGCTTCCGGGTACGTCTCGCCGAGCCGCGGGTTGAAGACGAACTCCGGCGCGCCACGCGAGTCGCGGACGCGCTGCGCCTGCGTCAGCGCCATGTCGTCCGGCACGCCGTGCTCCGGCTGGCAGGTCGTGAAGCACTGCAGGAACGCGGTGCCGCGGTACTCGATGCCGTCGAGGATCGAGCGATAGAGCTTCGGCGCGTTCGCAATCGAGATCTGCGCGACGTATGGCGACCCGTGCCCGGCCAGGAACGTCTCCGCCACGGTCTTCTTCTCGACGTTCTTCCCCTGCGTCGCGGTGCCGAACATGTTCATGTCGTTGCCGCCGAGCATCGGCGTCGAATCGGAGTTCTGCCCGCCGGTGTTCGAGTAGACCTGCGTATCCAGCATGACGGCCTTCACGTTCGGCCGGTTCTGCAGGATCACCTTCGACATGTTCTGGTACCCGATGTCGCCCATGCCGCCGTCGCCCCCGACCACCCACACCTTGGGCATCTCGAGGATTTCCTGGTCGGTCATCACCGCGTCGCTGAAGTGCACGTACTCGTAGTACTCGCGCGGGTTGATGACGTCCTTCTCGCGATGCATCAACGCCTCGAGCAGACGCTCCGGAATCACCGAGCGGCGGCCGTGATCGACGATGAAGCTCTCGCCGAGGAGCCAGCCGACCGTGATGCCGTCCTGGAAGAGCGAGTTCATCCAGGGATACGGATGCGGGTTGTTCGGCGGCGTCGAGCCGTACACCGTGTTGCAGCCGGTGTGGGCGGCCATTGCCATGACCGACATGCCGTTGGCGGCGCGGCCGTCGACCGGCTGCAGGTTCTTGTGGATGAACGCCTCATGCCGCAGCACCGCGGTGATCGCGCCGATGACGTCCTTGTCGGAGATCGGCCCGTGTGCGGCCATGCGCCCCTTGGTGTCCTTGTCGTCTTCGCCGCCAAGGCCCATGAGCAGGTGCGCGACAGCCTGCTTGAACAGCTCGTACTCCTCGACGCTGCGCGCCTTGAGCTCCGCGAGCTTCTGCTCGCCGACCTGCTCGAGCTCGTCGGCCTTGTGGCGGAAGCGATCGGCTTTCGCGTGGTACAGCGGCCGCATGTAGGCCTCGGTCACCGCGGCAACGGACCGCAGGATGCTCTTTTCACCGCAGCCGGCACACGCGCCGTCGCCCGAGACGAGGGCGTCGTAGTTCCTCCGCACCATCAGCATGTTGCGCAGCGTCGCCGTCTTGGAGTCCTGCGGGCGCGTGTCGTTGTACAGGCCGAGATATTTCTGGGAGGTGTCCGGCAGCAGGTTGAGGAACGCGGTGCCGCTCTCGTGCTCGGCGTTGACCTCCTCGGTTTCCTGCACCATGCGCAGCGCCTGGTGCTCGCCGCACGCGGTGACGCAGGCCGCGCATCCCTTGCAGAGATCCGAGACGAAGATCGAGAAGATGCCGCCGGAACCCGGGTTCTTCTTCTCCGGCGTCGCGAAAATCGCGTTGGCCTTGTGGAACGCCATCGGCACCTTGTCGATGACGCCGAAGAACTCCTCCTTGGCCTCCGGAGAGAAGCCGTTGACCGCGTGCGTGACATCCTTGATGAACTGCTGCGCGGGCGTCCTGTCGTTCTTGGCGACGGCCTCTTTCATCCGTTCGCGCGTCTGCTTGGTGATCTCCGGCAGCAGCTTGAGCATCTTCTGGCGCTCGCTGCTGTCGGTGACGTAGTTGGCTACCGCCGTGTGGAGAATCGTGTCGAGATCCTGCGAGCAGTTGGGCAGCGCCGTGTCGGGACAGACCGCGATGCACTCCATGCACTGCGTGCAGTTCTCGGGGATGTAGAGCGGCGTCTCGCGGCGCGCGACGTACTTCGACGCCGTGTCGCCGCTGCCCGCGGCCATGATGCCGAGCGCCGCATAGGCGTTGGCCGGCTGGTTGTACCCAAGCTTGGCCCGGAACATCGCGTCGAACTCGGCGACGCGCGTGAAGGGCGTGCGTGCCGGCTGATCAGTCGGCGGCTCGATCGTGCGGCAGCCCGTGCCGCATCCCTCATGTGCGGCGATGCTCTCGGGCATCACGATCGGCAGCAGCGCCCTTCCGCGCAGCGTCGAGCGATCCGCCGCCTCGAGCTCGCCCACCTTGATCTCGCGAACCAGCTCGAAGCCCTTCGTCATCACCTCCATGTTGGAGACGACGACCGCCTCGCCAAGCTTGCCGAACTTCTTGACGTACTGCTTGTGGACCGCGTCGCGGAACTGCTCCGGCGTGATGCCGAACTCTTTCAGCATCGGCGAGACCGAGAAGAACGCGCCGAGGAACGCGTTGCCCTGCATGCGCAGCTGGAGGTCGCCGCGATCGGTCGCCTCGCGCGCAATCTTGAAGCCGGGCAGCGTGAAGACGCGGATGTTCTTGTCGATGATCTGCTTGCGGGCCCAGAGCGGCAGCCGCTCCCACGCGGCCTCGCCTTCTTCATCCGACTCCCAGACGAGGCTTCCGCCTTCGGACATGCCGTCGAGCGGGTTGGTGTGGGTGAAGGCCTTGGGATCGCAGCAGAGGACGACGTTGACGTGGCGGAGGTCGCAGTTGACCCGGATGCGCTCGGGCGCCGCGATCATGAAGTACGAGGTCGGCGCGCCCTTCTTCTCCGAGCCGTATTTCGGGTTGGCGCTGACGTGGATGATCTCTTTGGGGTTGCCGAACTCGTCGACGACCTTGTCGCGCTCGTAGAGCAGATCGTTGAGGTCGCCGATGATGGCGCCCAGGTTCTTGCCGGTCGTGATCGCGCCCCACCCGCCCACGGAATGGAAGCGGACCGCAATCGCCTTGTCGGGCAGCAGCGACGGGGTGTCGTCGGACTTCACCTCGTAGGGATGATCGATGCCGAGCACGATGAACGATGCGCCGTCGGCGGCGCGCTTGCCGTCCTTCCGCGCGCGCTTGCCGATCGCGTACTCGTAGGCGCCAATCGTGTGCTCGGGCCTGAAGTCCCGCGAACCGAGCCCGTAAACGCCGCCGAACAGCTGCGGCACCTGCTCCGGCGTGACCTTCGGAATGCCCTCGACCCCCTGAACCGCCTTGTTCAACGCCGTGCGGATGTCGCGCCCCATCGGGTTGTCGCCCGCCATCGGCTCGTCGGTCCGCTCGAGGATGATGACGTTCTTCTTCCCGGCCAGCGCCTTGACGATCGCCGCCTCGGGGAACGGGCGGAACACGTTGATGTGAATCGATCCGACTTTCGCGTGCTCGCGCTCGCGCAGGTAATCAACCGCCGCTTCGATGTTCTCGGCCGCGGAGCCGAGCGACACGAACACCGTGTCCGCATCCTCGCACTTGTACTCGCTGATGAGGCCGTAGTAACGGCCCGTGAACGCCGCGAAATCCTTGTAGGCCGCCTCGAAGAAGTCGAGGATCGGCTCGACGAAGTTGTCGCGCCGGGCCACGACGCCCTGCATGTAGTGCTCCTGGTTCTGGACAGGGCCGAGCAGGACGGGGTTGGTGAGGTCGATCATCTTCGGCACGCGGCGGCGTGTCGGGCCAAAGAGCTTGCGCTGGCTTTCCGTCGGACACTCGATGAGATCTTCGGGCGCCCCGAGGTACTCGCGAATCAACTGCGCTTCATGCTTGTAGAACGTCCGCTCGAGGTGCGTCGTGAGGAAGCCGTCCATCACGTTCATCGCGGGTGTGAGACTGAGCTCGGTGACGCGGCGCACGATCAACGCCTGGTCGGCGGCCTGCTGCGCGTCCTTGCCGAACACGATGATCCATCCCGTATCGAGTGCGCCGTACACGTCGTCGTGTCCACAGTGCACGTTGAGCGCGTGCTTGGTCAGGGCGCGGGCGCCGACCTCGAGGACCATCGTCGAACACTTGCCGGGAGCGTGGTAGTACTGCTCCACGCCGTAGACCACACCCTGCCCGGACGTGTAGTTGACGACGCGCTTGCCGCACACAGAGTGCGCGATGGCGCCGCCCTGCGCGGCATGCTCGCCTTCTGCTTCGACGGCGATCGTGTTGCCGCCGAACACGTTCAGCTTGCCTTCCGCGAATGCCTGCTGGTACAGCTCTCCGCCTTCGGTCGAGGGCGTGATGGGATAAAAGACGCCGGCATCGGCGATGCGGGCTTCGGTGTGGTACGAGACGAGTTGGTTGCCGTTGGCCGTTACCCGGATGCCCGGGAAACGAGGTTTCTGCTTCATGGACGCCCTCCGCGCTGCCCGTAGGGCGGCGTGGAATCGGATTTTCGCGTGGGTTAACGCCCCGTGGCTTCGTTACTTAGTAACGGGCGATTCTAATCCCTTATCGGTGTATTAGGATTCATTCGATTTCAATATCGATCGCATATTTGCCCGATATCCAACCGGTTTTCCGAGGACACCATGCTAACAGGCGCGCATTTGGTCATCTACACCACGAATCCAGAAGCAGATCGTGCGTTCTTTCGAGATGTGCTTGCCCTCCCGAACGTCGACGTCGGCCACGGATGGCTGATTTTCGGCCTGCCGCCGGCGGAAGTAGCCGTGCATCCGGCGGAGAAGAACAACGTGCACGAGCTCTACTTGATGTGCGACGACATCGAAGCGTTCGTCACGCGGATGAAGGCGCACGTCGTGGCCTGCGACCCGGTCAAGGATCAAGGGTGGGGGTTGCTGACGCACGTTGCCCTGCCAGGCGGCGGGAAGATTGGCGTCTACCAGCCGCGTCACGCACGGCCACCCGCGAGTGGATCGTAGAGGTCGACTTTCAGGTCGGCCTTCGACGCACGGCGGTTCACCGCATGCGTTCCGCGTCGCTTCTCCGCGTGCCGAAAGCGGCAAACGCATCGAAATCGTCGACTGTGAATGGGCGGAGGATCAGCCGCTCCGTTTCGAGCATCATGCGGCGTAGTGTAGACCGCGGGTATGCCGCGTTCGGCAAAGGCGAAGAGCGGCGTGGATCGAGGCCGAGCGCCCGACATGCCGGCGTCCGGTTCATAGCCTAGCGGACCTAAAGGTCCGCCCCTACAAAGTCCGCCCCTACAAGGTCCGCCCCTACGATCGATCTCGTTCTGCGGTGAGCGCGATGCGGTACGTTTCGCGAAGGCCGCGTCTGCACGCGGCCGGAGCGAAATGTACCGCGACGCGCGTTCAGGCTTTACCTCGTTGAAGCTGACGGTGCCGCGAAGACGCTGGCGGCGGCGCGCTGCGTCGCGTCGACCCACGGACGGGGCCAGGCGCCCATGCCGACGACGCCGAGGAGGCAAATCAGGATCGCAAGGCCCAGAAGCGGCGGCACCTGGATGCGCCCGCTGCGCACCGGCGCCTCGATGTACATCCGCCGCGCGACGAGGAGATAGTAGTAGAGCGCGACGACGGTGAGCACCGCGCCGAGGAAGACCAGGCCGTACATCCCGCGGTCGATCGCGGCAAGAAACACGTACAGCTTCGCCCAGAAGCCGGCCACGAACGGGATGCCGCCGAGTGACAGCAGGAAGATCAGCATCGCCAGCGCGAGCAGCGGCGATCGCTGCGCGAGTCCTTTGTAGGCGTCAATCTCTTCCGAGTCCTCCGACCGCGCCACGGCCTCGACGACGAAGAAGGCACCCATGTTCCCGAACAGGTACGCAACCAGATAGAAGAGCACCATCGCGATGCCGTTGCTCGTCAGCGCGGCGAGGCCGACCAGCATGTAGCCGATGTGCGCGATGCCCGAATAGGCCAGCAGCCGCTTGATGTTGTGCTGCGGGATCGCCATCAGGTTGCCCGTGATGATCGTCATGCCCGCAACGGCGGCAACAACCGGCATCCAGACGAGCGTCGCGGCCCCGACACCCTCGACGTACAGCCGGATAATGGCGATGAACCCGGCCGCTTTCGGCGCGACGGCCAGCCACGCCACAAACGGCGTGCTCGCGGCTTCATACGCGTCTGGCGCCCACATGTGGAACGGGAACGCCGCGATCTTGAAGCCAAGGCCGGCAAGCAGCAGCGTCATCCCGAGCATCATGATCGGGTCGCTCGCCGCGAGCGCCACAGGAATCGCCGACAGCTCGGTGCTGCCGGTCACGCCGATGATGAATGAAATCCCGTAGACGATCACCGCCGAGGAGGCGGTGCCGACCAGGAAGAATTTGAGCGCCGCCTCGGGCGCAGCGTCGTCCCGCTTGACGAACCCGGTCAACACGTAGAGCGGAATCGACATCAGCTCGAAGGAGACGAACAGCAGAATCAAGTCCCGCGCCGACGCCAGCACGAGCATGCCGAGCACGGACGCAATCAGCACGAAGTGATATTCCGCCGCGCGGCGGTTGAAGCTCCGCTGCCGGAGCGTCAGCGAGGCCAGCACGCTGAGCGCGGCCGCGGCGATGAACAGCTTTTTCGAGAAGATCGCCAGGCTGTCGTTGACGAACGAACCGCTGAAGAGCGTCGCGCCCTCGCGCGCGAGCAAGGTCAGGCCGAAGGCGAGCGCCAGCCCGATCAGCGTCAGCCAGCCTATCGCTGATGACGGGCCGGGATCCGGAATCGGGGATCCGGGATCCGTCGCAGGTCTGCGCAGCAGCCCGACCAGCAGCACGAGCACCATCAGGCCAAAGAGCGCGACTTCCGGAACCAGCGGCATCCCGGGATCGAACGTCATCGCAGCAGCCCCGCAACGGCGCTCGCCACTTTCGGAAGCGTCGCGATCAGAGGCGTGGTCGCGGTGTCGATGGTGCCGACCGCGATCCACGGCGCGACGCCGAAGATCACGAGGGTGGCGACGAGGATGCCGAGCGCGGCCCATTCCGGCCCCTGCGCGTCGGGCAGATGCGCGAAGTGTGGATCGGGACTCTGCGTGCTCCAGAAGATCTGCTTCGTGACGCGCAGCACGTACACGGCGGTGAGGAACGCGCCGATCACGCCGGGGAACAGCCACCACGGATGCGCGGAGCTCCACGCGCCGAGGAACGTCATGAACTCTGCGATGAAGCCGGCTGTCGCCGGCAGACCGAGCGACGAGAGGCCGGCGATGGTAAATGCGGTCGCGATTCCCGGCATCATCGACCCGAAGCCGCCCATCGTGAAGATGGCGCGCGAATGGGACTTCTCGTACACGAGGCCGACGAGCGCGAAGAACAGGCCCGTCATGATGCCGTGCGCGAACATCTGGAACACCGCCCCGTTCAAGCCGACGACGGTCATCGTCGCCGCGCCGAGCATCACGACGCCCATGTGCGACACCGACGAGTACGCGATGACGTACTTCAGATCGGTTTGCGCCATCGCGCTCAGCGCGCCGTACACGATGTTGATGCAGGCGATGGTGCCGACGAGGAAGGCCCAGTAGACCATCCCGTCCGGCAGCATGCCCATCCCGAGCCGCACCACGCCGTACGCACCAAGCTTCATCAACACGCCCGCGTGCAGCATCGAGACGGCGGTCGGCGCCGATGCGTGGCCATCGGGCGACCAGGTATGCAGCGGCCAGATGCCGGCGAGGATCCCGAAGCCGATGTAGAACGCGAGGAACACCCAGCGCTGCACCGTGGGATCGAATTGCACCTGCTGCAGCGCGACAAACGAGAACGTGTGGCCGCCTTCCGCGTAGAGCGCGAGGATGCCGACGAGGATGAACGCCGACCCGAAGAGCAGGTACAGCGTCAGCTTCATCGCGGCGTATTCCTTCGTGCCGACGCCCGTCCGCCCCATCGCCGCCCCGAAGATCCCCTGCGGCTTCACAAAGCCTGACGATCCCCAGATGCCGATGAGCAGATACATCGGAAGCACGGCGATTTCGTAGAAGAGGAAGAAGACGAACAGATCGAGCGACACGAACACGCCGTACACGCCCGTCACCAGCAGCAGCAGCAGCGCGTAGAACTCCTGGCCGCGTTCCTTGACCGTCCACGACGCGAACACGCCGGCGAAGATGATGATCGAGGTGAGCAGCGCGAGCAGCGCGCTCATCCCGTCGATGGCGAGGAGGTAATTGATGCCGAGCGACGGCACCAGCGACAACTCCTCGTGGAACTGGAAGCCCGCCGCCGCCTTGTCATAGGCGAAGTACACCCAGAGCGATGCGACGAGCGAAACAGTCGCGCCAGCAAGCGCGGTCAACCGCACGAGCAGCGGGCGATGGCGCGCGGCGAACATGATGATGATGGCGCTCACAAACGGCGCCCACGTCATGATCGAGAGCAGGGGCAGGCCGTTCATCAGAAGACCAATCGCATGAGAAGGATCAGGACCAGCACGCCGGCGCCGATGCCGTACACGTAGTCCTGCGGTTTGCCTGTTTGAATGCCGCGCAGCTCGTCGCCCGCCTGAACGGTCCAGTCGCTCAGCACGTTGAGCACTCCGTCAACGAGGTACCGGTCGATCCAGCCGACGATCCGCGAGAAGCCAAGGAGCACGATGCCGTAGAGGCCTTCAAAGACATCGTCGATCCAGAATTTCCGCAGGGCCGCGGCGCGAATCGGACCGAACGCGTTCGCAAGGGTCACAGGGTTGATCGTGCGCGTCTGATAGGTCGCCCACGCGAGGAGGATGCCGGCCGCCGCCACACCGACCGCGCTCGGCGTCAGCCATCCTGGCGCGCCTTCTGCCGTCGGCGCACCCGCCGGATCCAAGAGGACCCGGCCTCCAAATGTCGTGTACACACCAACCGCCATCGTTCCGATGGCCAGCACCCAGAGCGGCAGCAGCATCGTCGCCGGTGGTTCGTGCGCGTGCGGTGTTTCGTTCACGTGCGCGCCCTCGACGACCGTCTCGTTGTGAAGATCGGTATGCGCGACGCGCGCCGCCGTTCCCGCGGTTGTTGCGTGCACGCCATGCGCGTGCGACGCATGGGCGGCATGTGCGTGTGTGACCTGCGCAGCAGGCGCCGGCGCTCCAAAGAATGCGAGGAAGACGACGCGGAACATGTAGAACGCCGTCAGGCCTGCAACGAGCATCAGCAGGAGGAACGGACCGGTGAGATGCGCACCCCAGACGGCGCCGAGAATTTCTTCCTTCGAGACGTATCCGCCGAAGATCGGAATTCCCGCGAGCGAGAGCGTGCCGACGATGAAGACAGTGGCCGTTTGCGGCATGCGGCGCGCCAGGCCGCCCATGTTCGGAAGATCGTTGCTGCCGACCGCGTGAATGATTGCGCCCGCGCCGAGGAACAGCAGCGCCTTGAACAAACCGTGCGTCAGCAGGTGAAGGAAGCCTGCGGACGCGACGCCTGCGCCGATGGCCGTCATCATGTAGCCAAGCTGCGAGACGGTCGAATACGCGAGCACGCGCTTGATGTCGTCCTGCACGCACGCGAGGACGGCCGCGAGCAGCGCCGTGAACGCGCCGATCCAAGCGACGACGAGCAGCACGTTCGGCGTGAGCGCGAAGAGGAAATCCGTCCGAACCAGCAGATAGACGCCCGCGGTGACCATCGTCGCCGCGTGGATGAGCGCGGAGACGGGCGTCGGACCTTCCATCGCGTCGGGCAACCACACATGGAACGGGAACTGGGCCGACTTGCCCATCGCGCCAAGATAGAGACAGAAGGTGATGATCGAAAGGCCCGCCAGCGGCAGCGCATTGGTGGCGGCGAGCGAATGCAGCTCGGTGATGTCGAACGTCCCCGCCGCGCGGAACAGCATGACGATGCCGACCAGCATGCCGACATCGCCGGCCTTCGTGATCCAGAACGCCTTGACCGCGGCGCGCGCAGCGGACGGCCGCTGATACCAGAAGCCGATCAGCAGGTACGAGCAGAGGCCGACCAGCTCCCAGCACATGAACAGCTGGAGGAGGTTCGGCGCGAGCGCGAGGCCCATCATCGAAAACGCGAACAGCGACTGATAGGCGTAGTAGCGCCCGAATGCGGGTGCGGGTTCGTCGTGCAGGTAACCAAGCGAATAGAACTGGACGAGCAGCGCGACGAGCGACACCAGACAGAGCATGATCGTCGACTGCGCGTCGACGAGAACACCGACATCGGCGATGGTCTTCCCGCCCGACGGCAGCCACGGCCAGACCAGATGCACGGGATGGGCGGCAACCGACTGGATGCGCCACGCCATCACCGCCGAGGCGAATGCACCGGCGGCACACAACACCGAAAACCACGCGGCAGGCCTTCCGAGCCGGCGAAGCGGGAACACGATTGCCAGCACCAGAAACGAAAACGCGGGCAGCAGCCACGCAGTGAGCGCGAGGGTTCCCGAGTTAGCCATCATCCCTTGAGCAGGTCCAGATGGTCCGCCATCACGGTGCGGCGAACGCGGAAGAGGAGAATGACAATGGCGAGGCCGAGCGCCGCCTCCGTCACGGTGATGCAGATGGTGAAAACGGTGAACACCATACCCGCGGCGTTCGCCGTGTAGCGCGCGAACGCCACCAGATTGATGTTGACGGCGTTCATCATCAACTCGATGCCGAGCAGGATGCCGATCGTGTTGCGGCGCGTCGTCACGCCAAACAGACCAATACAGAAGATGACCGCCGACAGAATCAAGTACGGCTGAAGTCCCATCAGTCTTCCGGTCTGGCGAAGTAAATGGCGCCGAGCATCCCCACAAGCATCAGGACCGCGAGCAGCTCGAACGGCAGGACATATCGCGTGAGCACCGCCTGGCCGAGCACGCGTGTCAGGTCGCCGGGCATCTCGGGCCGCGTCGCCGGCAGCAGAGACTTGCGCAGGACGTTGACGATGAAGCCAAGCATCACCGCCGCAACCAGCGCGCCGCCGCCGATGCGCATGTTCGTCTGCGTGATTCGCTCACCCACGAGCCGCTCGGTGACGACAATCGCAAACACGACGATGGTGATGATGCCGCCGGCATACAGCAGCAGCTGCACCGCGGCCAGGAATTCGGCGTCGAGCATCAGGAACACGCCGGCCGTGCCGGTCAGCGCGAGCGCAAGCCACAGCACGGCGTGAAACAAATTCTTCGACAGCACGACGGCAAGCGCCGAGCCGACGAGGACGATCGACAGCGCCGCGAAGGTGAGCTGCTCGATCATGCGGTCTCGACCCGCGGAACCACAGGGTCCGCGCTGCTCGGGCTGGTTGCCGCCGGTTTATGTGCGGGCGCAGGGGCTTTGGGTGGGGTCTGCATATCCCGGAGCAGGTTGCCCGTCGCCCACGACGGCTCGTACTTCAGCCCGATTGCGTGGAGCCGATCCTTGTCGAGCAGCATCTCACGGCGATCGGCGGTGGGCATGTCGAACGACTTCATCATCACGATGGCGTCGGTCGGGCAGACCTGCACGCAGAGCTCGCAGAACTCGCACGCGTAGAGTTCCAGCGTGAACGTCTTCGCGTAGTTCCGCTTCTCCGCCTTGAGCATCTCGACCTTGATGACCGCGGGTGGGCACACGTACTCGCACAACCGGCAGCCGATGCAGTTCTCCTCTCCCGTGTCCTTGTCGTAGGTGAGCGCGAGCAGGCCACGGTACCGGCTTGGGTATGTGCGTTCCTTGTCCGGGTAGTGGACGGTGATTGGCTTGCGGAACAGGTTCTTCAGCGTCGCGCCCATCGCCCGCAGCACCGCTCCGACGATCGTGGTGATTTCGGTGCCGTTAGATTCCCGCACTGGTCCTCCACACCACGACCACTGCCGTCGCGATCAGTAACGCCAGCGTTGCAGGAAGCAGCGCTTTCCACGAGAGCGCGAGAATCTGGTCCACTCGGATACGGACGAAGCTCCAGCGGATCCACGTCACGAACAGGAAGACGAACATCGCCTTCAACAGGAACCAGAGCGGCCCGAGGTACTCGGGCCCTGGCCCCGACCACGCGCCGAGGAATAACAGCGCGCCGAGGAACGACGAGCCGATCATGTGCGCGTACTCGCCGAGCTGAATCAACGCGAACTTCATCCCCGAATACTCGACACGGAAGCCGGCGACCAGCTCGGATTCCGCCTCGAGGATGTCAAACGGGACACGGTTCTCCGCCGCAAGCGTCGAGACGATGAACATGATGAAGGCGAGCTGGCCGATCACCGGATAGAAGATGAACCACTTCAGCAGGCTCCCCTGCTGCACGGCCGCGATGTCGGACATCTTGAGCGACCCTGCCAGCAGCACCGGCACGAGCGCGGAGAAGATGAACGGAAGGTCGTAGGAAATGATCTGGTTCACCGCGCGCATCGCCGAGAGCAGCGCGTACTTGTTGTTCGATCCCCAGCCGGCCATGAACAGGCCGACGATCTCCATCGCGGAGACCGCGAGGAAGAACAGGATGCCGATGTTGACGTCGGCGACGCCGAGCCCGGGCGCAAACGGGATCGTCGCGAAGATCAGCATGCACGGGATCAGGAAGACGATGGGCGCAAGGTTGTAGACGTGCCGATCGGCGGCCGTCGGCACCACGTCTTCCTTCATCATCAGCTTCAGCGCGTCCGCAATCGGCTGCAGGAGGCCGTGCGGCCCAACGCGGTACGGTCCGATGCGCGACTGCATGCGCGCCGCGAACTTCCGCTCGAGCAGCGTCACGTAGGTGACCATGCCGATCACCACGTTCAGGACGATGAACGAAGCGATGACCGCCATCAGCCACGGCGGCAGCGCGGCGAGCGTCATCGATCGACCTCCCCGAAGACCGGATCGACCGAGCCCATGATCGCCACGACGTCCGCGACCTTGTGTCCGGGAATGATGTGCGGCAGGATCGAGAGGTTGCTGAACGACGCGCCGCGCCACTTCATGCGGTACGGCTTGGCGCTGCCATCCGAGATGATGTAGCTGCCCACCTCGCCGCGCGGACCCTCGACACGCGCGTAGGCCTCACCCTTGGGAATCCTGATCTGCGCGACGGACTTGAGCGCCGGCCGCGACGAAATCGGACCGGACGGAAGCTTGTCGAGCGCCTGCCGGATAATCCCGCTCGCTTCGCGGAACTCGACCATCCGTACCTTGTAGCGCGCATAGCAATCGCCCGCGGTTTCCACCGGCACCGTGAACTCGAAGTCCGCATACGAGGAATACGGCACGTTCTTGCGCAGGTCGAAGTTGACGCCCGAGCCGCGCAGCAGCGGACCCGCGATGCCGACGTCCTGCGCCAGCTCGCGCGAGACGACGCCGACGCCCTGCGTCCGCGCAAGGAAGAAGGCGTTGTCCTCGAGCATCTGCTCGTACTCGCCGACACGCGAGTCGATGCGATCGATTGTCGCGCGGCACTTTTCGATCCAGCCGTCTGGAATGTCATAGCGAGTGCCGCCGACCTGGAAGAAGCCGTACAGCAGCCGCGCACCGACGAGCGCCTCGAACAGGTCGAGGATGTCCTCGCGCTCGCGGATGCAGTAGAGAAAGATCGTCGCGCCGCCGCCGAGCGCGCCGCCCATGTCCATGCACCACGTGCCGAGCCAGAGCAGGTGCGACGCGATGCGCTGGAGCTCGGCGACGATGACACGCAGGTACTGCGCACGCCTGGGCACCTCGAATTTCCCGATCTCCTCCGCCGCCATCACGTACGCGAACTCGCTCGTCATCGCGGCAACGTAGTCGGTCTTCGAGGCAATCGACGGGTACTGTGCGTAGGTCAGCGTCTCGGAGAGCTTCTCGTGGCAGCGGTGGAGGTAGCCGATGACCGCATCCACGTCGACGACCGTCTCGCCCTGCAGGCCGAGGATGGCGCGGAAGACGCCATGGGCCGACGGGTGCTGCGGGCCCATGTTCATCTGCAGCCGCTCGGGCCCCGACCAGTCCATTTCCACGCGCGTCGTTTCGTTCACATCCAGCATCGCGCGTGGCTCTGTTTCCCTGTACGGTGCATGCCGGCTCTCATCTATAGGGGGGATGCGGCGTATCGACCGCGTACGACTTGAGGAGCGGGTGCCCCTCCCAGTTGTCCTCGAGCAGAATGCGCCGCAGGTCCGGATGGTTGTCGAAGTGAATTCCGAACATGTCGAAGCACTCGCGCTCCATCCAGTTCGCGCCGCGATACACGTGCGTCAGCGACGCGCAGTTGCTCACGCCGGGCCCCAGCTTCGTCTTCAGCATCAGCGAGACGCCGTCTTCGAGGTTGTCAACGCGCGCGACCACCTCGAGTCCCTGCTCTTTCCAGTCAACCGCCGTCAGGAAGTTGAAGAAGCGGCAGCCGACGATCTCCTTCGCATGGCGCCCGAGCTCCTGCCATCGATCGGGCGAGACGCTCACGACCATCGGCACAGCGGCCGCGACGTCGATGCCGAACGTCGATGCGAGTGACGCGCGCGCCTGATCCGCGTTCATACGCTAGTCAACCTTCTCGTTGGGCGGCGCCTTCCTGCCTGTCTTCTTGAAGTGCGCAATCTGGTCCTGCAGAAGCAGCAACCCGTTGAGCAGCGACTCGGGCGGCGGCGGACAGCCGGGAACATAGACGTCAACGGGGATGACGCGATCGACACCCTTGACGACGTGGTAGCCGTGACGAAACGGGCCGCCGGAGTTCGCGCAGGATCCCATCGAGACGGCCCACTTCGGATCCGGCATCTGGTCGTAGATGCGGAGCAGCATCGGCGCCATCTTGATCGTGACGGTGCCCGACACGATCATCAGGTCCGAGTGGCGCGGCGATGCCCAGGGCACCATGCCGAGGCGCTCGACGTCGAAGCGCGAGCAGAAGGTCGCCATCATCTCGATGGCGCAGCACGCAAGCCCGAACGTCACCGGCCAGACCGATGACTTGCGTGCCCAGTTGAGAAAGGCGTCAGCGGCGGTCGTGACGACGAAGCCACCGGGAAAGTTGTGGATGCCCTCGGTCACCGACTCGAACAGCGCCGAGTGTTTGTCGCCTTCCGGACGCGTCTTGTGCAGCTGCTCCCACTCCTGGAGCTCCTTGAAGTTTCTCCAGATCGGCGCCGGGATCACTGGGACAGGTGGATCGTTCAGTGCCATTCCAGGATGCGTTCGCGATACGCATAGAGCCAACCGAGCCCGAGGATCGCGAGGAAGAGAACCATGGTGACGATCCCGCGGACACCGAGCGTGCGCAGCACGAGCACCCAGGGGAACAGGAACACGGCGAGCGCGTCGAAGACGATGAACACGAGCGCGACCAGATAAAAGCCGACGGGAAACTGCACCCATGCGCCGCCGATCGGTTCGGCGCCGCATTCATACGTATCCAACTTGCTCGCAAAGGGCCGTTTCGGGCTCAGCACCCACGCCATCCCGAGCGACACCACCGCGAAGGCGATGATGAAGCCGAGATAGACGACGACCGAGAGATAGCCGTTCATGATCCTGCTTTGGGCGGACCTAAAGGTCCGCCCCTACGCTGTTGGTTGGGTGGATTTAGAGCCCTACCCTAGGGAATGATTCCGTTTTAAACGAAAAACCCGGCGGAGTATAGCACAGCCGCAACAGCCTTTGGGTTCAATAGGTTCAGCGGGTTCAGTGGGTTCACAGGGTTCAGTGCTAGACTCCCCGGCGCTCAACCACCACGAGGAGGCAGTATGGCAACTGTCAACGACTTCCTGGATCGATTCGTCGAGTTGTTCAACGCCGAGAAGTTCGACGAGGCGGAGCGCGATTATGCGCCCTCCGGATACAGCGAGGAGATCGGAACGAACCGGCGCTTCACGCCTGCGGAAGCCACCGCAAATGCGCGTGCCTGGAAGCAGGCGTTTCCTGACGCACGCGGAACGATTACGAACAAGATTATCGGCGGCACCAAAGGCGCCGCGGAGATCGTGTGGCGTGGCACCAATCGCGGGCCGCTGATGGGGCAACCGCCAACGGGAAAATCGGTGACGGTCCGCTCGGTGGTCGTAATCGAGACCAACGGCGATAAGGTGACGCGTGCGGCCCATTACATCGACGTCGCGTCGATGATGGCGCAGCTCGGCGTAGCTCACGCCGTCTAAGAGGGGCGCGCCGGGTGCCTAGGGGCCGGAGACAGATCGTCGACCGGCATCGACCAGCCGGGAAGCTCCGGCCCCGCCTCGGCGTGCTCGCCACGGCCGTAGGACGCCGGCTTTGCGGGATCGGCTGCGCGATATACGCGAACGACGTACTCTTCGAGCACGTCCACATCCCAGACGACGAGCGTGCCCGCGGCAAAATAGTCGGCGCGCTTCGCGGCCATACGGCCCTCCGCGCCAGGCCCATAATCATCGTCACTGCGAACTTCAACCGCGAAGATCGGCGCGCCCTCGGGAAACTTCCTCGTCAGTGGTGCGCCGGTCCACAAGGCCACGTCAGGGCTGAATGACCGGCGATTGGGTAGGTTGACGACGAACCCGACGTTGTCGGGTAGTGCATCCCCACGCTTGGTACGGCGGGCGTACTCGAAGAGGCTGGCGTAGATTGCGCCAGCCGCATATCCGTGCAGGCCGCCGGCCGGCGTCATGATCACCAGCTCGCCGTTGACGATCTCGGCCTTGTCAGCGATTTTATAGAGATCCTCGACAGTCGCCTCGCGCCGGGCCATATCGCAGAAACTACCACGTCCGGCGGTCGGGGTGTCTGCCATGTTTCAGTCGACTCCCTGCGCTCAAACAATAGAAAAGGCGGACCTGAAGGTCCGCCTCTACGTCTGTTCTTGGAACTTGGATCTTGGAGCTTGGATCTTACGCGAAGCTCTCCATGATCTGATCGAGCGCCTGCTTGCCCGGGCGCACCTTCGACTGATCGAGCAGTGCCAGCGGCTCGTCGACGATGCCGAGCAGATCGAGGAAATTCTGCTTGTCCGGCTCGATGTAGAGGACGCCGGTCGCATACTCGCCGCGCCGGGCGGTCTCGTGCATCATCTGCAGCGCCTTCGCCCGGTCGGTCGGCGCGTAATCCTCCGCCATCTTCGTCAGCACGATCTTCGACCCGTTGTGCAGCGTCACCTGCGTCGTCGTCCCCGGGTCGTACTCGACGTTGATGTCCTCGAAGTACGGCACGAAGCCAACGTCCGACAGCGGCTCGTCGTGATCCTTCACGTACGCGTAGCTCTTGGTCGACCCCTCGTGGTCGTTGAAGGTCACGCACGGCGACAGCACGTCGATCATGCTCGTGCCGCGGTGGCTGATCGCCGCCTTGAGAATCGCCTTGAGCTGCTTCGGATCACCCGAGAACGACCGCGCGACGAACGACGCGCCGAGCTCCACCGCGAGCGCGCACGTGTCGATCGGCGGCAGGTCGTTGATGACGCCGGTCTTCAGCGTCGAGCCAAGGTCTGCCGTCGGCGAGAATTGGCCCTTCGTCAGGCCATAGCAGCCGTTGTCCTCGATGACGTAGACGATCGGCAGGTTGCGGCGCATCAGGTGCACGAACTGACCGATACCGATGGCGCCCGTGTCGCCGTCGCCGCTGATCCCGATGGCGATCATCTTGCGGTTGGCGACGACCGCGCCGGTCGCCAGCGACGGCATCCGGCCGTGCACCGAGTTGAAGCCGTGCGACTGGTTCAGGAAATACGCCGGACTCTTGCTCGAGCAGCCGATCCCCGAGAGCTTGATGACCTGGTCGGGCTGAACGCCGAGCTCGAAGAACGAATCGATGATGCGCTCGGTGATCGCGTTGTGTCCGCAGCCCGCGCAGAGAGTGGTTTTGGCGCCGCGGTACGCGGTGGACTCGAGTCCGATGATGTTGACTTTACCTGCCATGCGATTCTCCTGACATGAACCACGACGGTCGCGTAGCGACGCCGTCAGGCCTTCGTGGTTAACGTCCCTCCTGTTTCAGCAATTCGATTGTCAACGACCGGCCGTCGATCGGCAGCCCGTAGTAATGCCTGATGCTCCGCAGCTTGACGATCTGCTGCGGGCTGCATTCGAGCTTGATCAGCTGCCACATCTGCCCATCGCGGTTCTGATCGACAACGTAGACGCGCTCGTGGTCGTCGATGAAGTCGAACAGCTCCTTGTTGAACGGGTAGCCGCGCAGCCTGAAGTACGAGGTCTCGAGCTTCTGCTCGGCCTTCAGCTGGTCGCGCGTCTCGATGAGAGCCCAGTGCGACGTGCCGTACGCAATGATGCCGATACCACCCTTGCCCGCCATGTCCACTTCGGCTTTCGGCACCAGCGACCGCGCGGTGTCGAACTTCTTCGAGAGCCGGTCGAGATTGTTCGTGTAATCGTCCGCGCGCTCGCTGTAGAGCGCTTTCTCGTTGTGGCCCGAGCCGCGCGTGAAGAATGGCGGCATGCCGTCGCCGGGCACGGTGCGGTACGGGATGCCGTCGCCATCAACGTCGCGATACCGCGCGAACTCGCCGACCAGCTTCAACTTCTCGGCGTCAAGCCGCTTGCCGCGGTCAAAGCCTTTCGTCGGGTACTCGAACGGCTTCGACATCCAGGTGTTCATGCCGAGGTCGAGGTCGGACATCACGAACACCGGCGTCTGCAGGCGCTCGGCGAGGTCGAACGCTTCCTGTGCCATGGTGTAGCACTCGTCCACAGATGCAGGAAGCAGCATCGGGTGCTTGGTGTCGCCATGCGACAGGACGGCCGTCGACAGAATGTCCTGTTGCCCTGTCCGCGTCGGAAGACCCGTCGACGGGCCGGCGCGCTGAATGTCGAAGATGACGGCGGGCACTTCGGCGTAGTAGCCGAGCCCTGTGAACTCCGCCATCAGCGACATGCCCGGACCGGCGGTGGACGTCATCGCGCGCGCGCCCATCCAGCCGGCGCCGATCACCATGCCGAGCGCCGCGATTTCGTCTTCTGCCTGAATGACCGCGTAGGTGGCCTTGCCGGTCTCCGGATCCTTCCGGTACTTCTTCAAGTAATCGATCAGCGATTCACACAGCGAGGAAGACGGCGTGATCGGATACCAGCCGACGAAGGTGACGCCTGCCATCATGCAGCCGATCGCGGCGGCCGAGTTGCCTTCGATCAGAATCATCCCGTTCGTCTTGCCTTCCATCGGCTCGACGACGTACGGGTCGCGCTTCGGCAGGTTCGCATCGGCGTAGTCGAAGCCGGCCTTGAGCGCGTTCATGTTGAGCGCGATGGCCTTCTCCTTCTTGCCCATCTGCTTCCGCAGCGCCTTTTCCATCTGCGCCATGTCAATCGAGAGCAGGCGCGAGAGCACGCCGTCGTAAATCATGTTGCGCACCAGGCGCCGAAGCTTGGCGTCGGTCGTGACGGGCGCAATCAGCTTGTCGAATGGAACGGGATAAAACGTCAGGTCCGTGCGCAGCTCTTTCAGCTTCAACGGCTCGTCGTAGACGACCGCCGCGCCGGGCGACAGCGTCATCACGTCTTCCTTCGCCGTCTCGGCGTTCATCGCGACGAGGAAGTCCACTTCCTTCTTCCGCGCGATGTACCCCTTCGAGCTCGCGCGCACCGTGTACCACGTGGGCAGCCCGGCGATGTTCGAGGGAAACATGTTCTTGCCGGAAACGGGAACGCCCATCTGGAAAATCGAGCGAAGGAGGACGAGATTTGCGGTCTGGCTGCCGGAGCCGTTGACGGTGGCAATCTGGATCGCGAAATCGTTGACGATGCGGTCGGCCGTTGAGCCGACGCTGACTTCCTGTTCAGACGGAGCTGTTACGGACATCTATTTACCTATTGATCCCTGACTGACTTCCCGCCCAATCCCTTGACTTGTAGAGGAGATTGCGGAAATTCGATGGTAGGAACCTTCAAATTTTATCGGCCTCGGCAGCGGCGGCGCAAGTACGGTAGAGTCGGGTTTCCACATCAGCAGAGCATTGCCTGCACCCGGGATTCCCATGGTTGCCCGCCTCAGCGTCGTTCTCTTCCTTATTCTGCTCGGTACCCGAGGGCTGCCCGCGATCGATGCTCAACCAATTGCCCCGAACCGCCCACCGTTGCCAACGCGCATCGACGGTGTAGAGATCGAGAGCATCCAGGGATGGTTCGCGAACATTTACCCGTGGAAGTACCTTCCCAATCTTTCAACGGTCTATCCGGTGCGCTCGCTCTGGACGAGGCCGAACGACTACCAGTCCGCTGCCGACATCGCCGCACAGAACGACCTGCTCGCGCAGTACGGCTCGGGCGCGGACGTGCTCGAGTACCGGCCGAACCCCGACGCGCCGGATCACAATCAGTGGCTGCGAACGTATTTCAGCAACGGCGACCGTCCGTTCTTCATTGCCTACGAGCATGTCTTCGGCACACGGCTGTTTCCGGCCGACGGCGCCAAGGACATGAATCTGCGCCTCAATCGCGAGGCGTTCAAGGTGGACGTCGACGCGATCGTGCGCAACGTCGTCCTGCCGTACCAGCGTCGCTACGTGACGTATCGCGGCAGAGCCGTGATCTTTCTCTGGGCGGCGGGCGCAATGTACGGGGACTTCGCGTCGCTGCTGGATGAAATACGCGCCGAGTACCCGGTTGCCTTCATCGGATCGGTCGGTTTGATGAACCTGCATGCCGACGGCCCACTCCTCAGAAATTTCAGCGCGCTCGACGGCTTCATGGAATACGGTCTCTATGCATCGAGCTACGACGGGATGACGGACACGTACGCACAGAATGCCGCTCAATGGCGGCGCGTGATCCGCAGCTTCGAGGCAGCGACGGGGCGCAAATATCTGTTCATTCCGACATTCCAGGCGGCGTTCGACAATTCCAAGTACGCCGGCGGAAATGGGATCCCTCCGATGTACCCACAGAGCCGCGCGGAAATCGTTCACCACGCGGAACGAATCAAAGAGGAATTCGGGACCGTCTTTGATCCGCTCGGGCCGTTTGTCGTGTTCAGTGAACTGATCGAGGGGGCGGCGGTGATCCAGTCCCAGTGCATCTCCGACACGCTTGACAAGCGCGACCGGTGGGTTGGCTGCGGAACCGGACGGCTGCAGATTCTCGAGCAGTACTTCGGACGCCCGTCAGGGAATGACGATGGCGCTCTCGCCGGATCTGGGAAGCGGTAACGGAGGCGGCGGACCACTGCCGCGACGGAGCGCCCGGTAGAGTTTCCACGCTTCCGCGTCGGGCAAACGCTCGACACCTTCCTGCATCTCGAGCCAGGTCACAAATGGCTTCTCGAGATCCGGGCGGGTGACCACATAGACATCTGCCAGCGCGCGAAATGGCGCAAGGGCTTCCGGCCGGTGAGCGGCGAGCGCCTCGCGCAGCGCCGCGAAATACGGCAGCGAGTAGCCGCTGTACCCGTTGATGACGCGGTAGTTGCCGAGGACGGCGAGATATTGGGCATCGGCGTTTCCGTAGCCGGCACTGATCGGCAGATCGAGCACCATCGCGTCGGCCGGGACAGCGAGCTTCACCGGCGCCGGCGCTTTCATGGTCGGCCCGACGAACCACACTTCGGCCACGATCAACACCGCCAGCGGCGCGATGAGCCACCGCGCTCGACGGCGTCGTGCGAGCCAGGCAGCACCGAAACCGGCGCACACCGCCAGACATAACGTCGCAGGCAACCACGCCCGCGCCGGAACGCGGATGCTTTGGGCGCCGGGCAATTGCACCAGCAGCCAGTACGGACCGCGCTCGGGACCGAGCGCCAATAACCACATCACCACTGCCGCGGCGCCATAAAACAGCGGCACACGCCGGCGCGGCGCGATCACGCCGATAAGCGCGAGCGCCGCAATCGCGAAGCCCGGAAAGAGTGACGCCTCGGAGAAGGTGTTCGGCAGCCATCCTTTCCAGAGCACCGAACGATGCGAGATGCCGGCGATCGAGTCGAGCGTTGCGCTCCACCCCTTGATCTCGTCGAGGCCGCGAACCAGGCCGTATGCCGCCTGACGCACTCGATATCCCAGCAGCAACGGCACCACAGGCACGGTGGCAAGAATCGCGGCCGCCACAATTGCCACCCATCGCCGTGCATTCTCAGGTCTGAAAAACCATGCTGCCCAGAGCGCAATCAGGATTGGAAAGAACACCAGCAGGTAGGCGTTGGACAGCAGCACGTCCAGCCAGCCGAGCGCAAACCACACGAGATGACGGCCGCTTCCGTCTGTGACGTAGCGGTGCAGACCG